>Ga0208979_100189_pt1 | contig 84659 bp, 61 predicted proteins | sample HotLakConsUCCSLE_FD_184738 | JGI IMG/M metagenome (GOLD analysis project Ga0208979, IMG submission 184738) | Hypersaline microbial mat communities from Hot Lake, Washington, USA - Hot Lake Consortium UCC-SLE (SPAdes) | ecosystem: Environmental > Aquatic > Non-marine Saline and Alkaline >... | reverse complement strand
TTTGAAACTTCAGATATCAGATTACGAGTTGCGGGCAGCCAAGCTCCTTAAGAAGCCGAATCAATCAACTTTGGCGATTTGACCCTCGGCTCGCCAGCAGATGGCACCACTCGCCGCTTGCCACCAAATATCCAGCCTGCTCGTGTGCGCCATCGCACAGATGGCGACCGTTGAAGGGCGCATGCTCTGAATCCACTTCGAACGGTTACTTGAACCGAAGGAATGAGCATCATGCTATTTACTATCGCCGCTATTCTCGCCGTACTCTGGATTCTCGGGTTTGTCAGTGGAACCACCGTTGGCGGTTTTGTTCACATCCTGCTGGCAATCGCCGTCATCATGGTGCTGTTTCAGCTGTTCAGCGGACGACGCGTAGGCTGACCGTTCAGAGCAAGTCTGCTGTTCGACGGTATTGCCGGCTGAGGAATCATTGCATGCCTATGTGCGCTAGCGCACAGTGCAAAGTGCGGCCTGGAACTAGTATTTCGGTCATCTGTGTTTCGATTGAAACACCCCAAATGAAGGACTCTTCGCGATGATCAATTTCCTGATTCCTGTTGCCGATTTCCATGCTCCAACGGATACAAGCAAGGGCTCGTCGCCTGGGTCCGGCTCGCTCGTACTCAGAGCGAGCGCGGCCCTGGTGCTGGCTTTGATTGCGGTCCCGGCGTTGACTCAGACCGCCCCGGACCTTGGCTCGACCAGCCCTTTCGCGATCGTATCCGAAACTTTCAGTAACACCACGGCAGGTACGACGGTGGATGGTGACGTCTGCTTCACCACCGGGCCAGCCGTTGATCCGACAGTGACCGGATCTGTTCAGACGCCCTGTCCGGCCCAGACCGGCATCGACCAGAACGCCGCCCGAGCCGAACTGGACGCGCAATCCTGTACCCCGATTGGTGCCGCCGTGGCACTGGATGAGATCAGTATCGGTGGAGGGCCGCCCGGAGAATTCCCGCCCGGTTGCTATTCGACCACGGGCGCCATGACGATCAATACCGGCGCCACGCTGACCCTGAGCGGTGATGGCGTGTACATTTTCAGACCCGGCGGTGCGCTGGATCCTGCAGCCAACTCCAGTGTCATCACGGCCGACGGTGCCTGCGTCGACAACGTGTTCTGGACACCGGCCGGAGGCACGACTATCGGTGCCAATGCCGCTTTTGTCGGCACCGTGTTTCGAGGTACGGCTGATGGCCTCAGTATTACATTGGGAGATTCGGCCCTGTTTGAAGGACGGGCTCTGGCCTATGGCTCGACCGTGACCACGGCCAACAACACGATTGCTGTTCCCGATGCCTGTCCGCAAGGCGGCACCGGTTCGATCATCGTAGAGAAGCAGACCAATCCGCAAGGCAGCCTGGAAAGCTTCACGTTTACCGGTGATGCCGCCGGTAACCTGACCGATGGTGGTCAGATTGTTGTCGACAACCTGGGGCCGGGCACTTACAGCTCGACCGAGACCGTCCCGGCAGGATGGGAGTTGACCGACATTATCTGCAATGACGCCGACAGTACCGGTGATATCGGAACGGCAACCGTAAATTTCGTGCTCGATCCCGGCGAAACCGTGACCTGTGTATTCATCAATACCGAGCTCGGCGCGGCCGACGGCACGATTACCATCCTCAAACAGGCCGATCCGTTCGATACCGGTGAAACATTCGGATTCAGCGGTGATCTTGGCAACTTCAGCCTGATGCATGGCGAATTCATTACCGAAGTCCGACCGCCCGGTATCTACGCGGTCAGCGAAACACTACCGGCTGGCTGGCAGCTTGACAGCGCAACCTGCAGCGATGGTTCACCGGTCAGTGCGATCGATCTTCAGGCCGGTGAGAATGTAACTTGCACGTTCACGAATTCAATGCTGGCGGCGTCGGCCTTCAGCGTTCCGGTGTTTTCACAGGGCGGGATTGCACTGTTTGTTTTGTTGATGTTGATGGTTGCTGCTTACCTGCAGCCTTTCAGTTTCAATCGAAAATAGACAGTTGCAATACCCGGAAAAGACCCTGGCCTTTGGCACGGCCAGGGTTCTTTTTCACACCCCACCGTGATCTCGGTATCGCGGTTGATCTGACTCCATGAGCAATGACCCACGGGGACAGGTACACCGGACCTTGCGTACGGCGACGGTGGCGGCGCACCATGCGCTGGACCATCACCGGTTGTTGCGGCGGCTTACAGGCCCAGACCTTACCCGCGAGCAATATGCCGAATCACTGGCAGCCATGAGCCTTCCGCACGCCCGACTGGAACGCCTGGTTCATCTCAGTCGCCATCATGCCGAGACCAGGCTCGAGCTGGCTCCACGTTTCGCGCTACTGGAAGCCGACCTAACAGAACTGAGCTGGCCGGTTCCCGCAGTCTGTCAATTCCCGGCGGACACTCTGGATGCACGTGCAGCCTGGTGGGGGCAGGTTTACGTGCTGGAGGGATCGCGCCGGGGCGGTGCTTTTATCGGCAGATGCATTCAATCCAGTCTCGGTGACACGGTGCCTTGCCACTTTTTCAGTGGGTCAACCGGAAACGATAGTGGCGATGCCTTGTTCGCCAGGCTGGAATACGAGCTGAAAGATCCCGAAGCTCTCGAACACGCCGCAGCCAGTGCCCGCGCCGCGTTTGCCACCTTCAAAGCCGATCTTGATGCTTTCGAAGACAGCCCTCAACGCAGGAAGTAAATAGGATGAACGAGCCGGAACTGAGAGCTGCGCTTGAGGCATGTGAACGTGAACCGGTCCATATTCCGGGGGCCATTCAGCCGCATGGCGCATTGATCTCCATGGACGACCAGCTCAACGAAGTGCGCCAGGTCAGTGCCAACCTCGAATCCATTCTCGGGGTACGAGTGGAGGACGCGTTGACCATGACACCGGAGCAGCTGTTCACCCGTCGCTGGCTCGATCAGATCCGTACCCGCCTCGACTCCCCGAATCGCTACGGTACATTGATCGTTTCGCTGCGCAGCGGCGGCCGGGCTCGTCGTTTTGGCCTGATCCTGTATCGCAGCGGCTCGCGGGTGGTGGCCGAACTCGAACCGATTGCCGGCCATCCCGAGCGTTGGCTGTTCGGAGCCCTGGCTGATTGGCAAACGGAGCTCTCCACCTACACGACCCGTGACGGACTGCTCGGCGCGCTGACGGCGCTGGTGCGCGAACTGGCCGGCTATGATCGGGTGTTGATCTACCGGTTCGACGAGGACTGGAACGGCAGCGTCGTTGCCGAAAGCCGGGCTGCTGGTGCTGACAGCTACCTCGGGCATCATTTTCCGGCCAGTGACATTCCCGCCCAGGTTCGCAGGCTCTACAGCGTCAAGCGCGTTCGCGACATTCCGGATGCCGCAGCCAAAGCCGTGCCGCTGGTGCCGGCAAGCGACCCGGTCGACCATTCACCGCTTGATCTCTCGCGCGGCATTCTGCGTGCGGTGGCACCGATTCATGTTGCCTACCTGGCCAATATGGGCGTGGTCGCCTCGATGTCGATCGCCCTGCATCTTGAGGGCAGGCTGTGGGGGTTGCTGGCTTGTCATGCGGCCTCACCCAATATCCTGGCGCCGGCGTTGCGTGATGCGCTGCGCGCGATGGTCCAGACCAGCTGTTTTCAGCTTGAATTGATCCAGGCGCGCGAGGATGCCGCGCTGATTCATCGGGCCAACGATACCCGCGACATGCTGGTCGATCAGCGTGGAGAATTCTCGGACTGGGAAGCCATCGTGGTTCGCCACGGACCGGCCTGGCTCAAGGTTTTCAAGGCCAGTGGCGCGGTGCTGCTGGCTGGGGATCGGGTTGCCAGTGCAGGCAAGGTTCCGGATGCGGAGCCGATCCGTGGCATCGTCGCGTGGCTGAACCGGCATCATTCCGGTGAGTTGGCCTGGTCGTCTAGCGAGCTGGGTCGGACCGAACTGGCCGAATTCTGCTCACCCGAGTGGGCCGCAGGCCTGCTGGCAGTGCCGCTGCCGATCAGGAATCCGCGTGATTCCTGGTTGTTGCTCTTTCGACCCGAAAAGTCCCAGACCCGCATCTGGGCCGGCGACCCCGAGAAAACGATCGACCGTCAAAGCGGCCAGTTGTCACCGCGCAGGAGTTTTTCAGCCTGGGAAGAGACCGTGGAAGGACAATGTGCCGTGTGGCTACCGGTGGAACGGCGAGCCGCGACCGATATGGCCAGCGATCTGGCAGCGCTGATTGCTGCCGGCGAGATCAGGCGGCTGAACAAGCGGCTGGAACGTCTTGCCACCAGTGATCATCTGACCGGGCTCTGGAATCGCTATCGTATGGAGGAGGCGATCGACCATGAAGTATCAGTGGCTGAACGCTATGGTCGGCCTTGCGCGCTGATCATGTTCGACATTGATCATTTCAAGCATTTCAACGATACCTGGGGCCATGACGCGGGTGATGAAGTGCTGGTGGAGGTCGCGCGGGCGCTATCCACTCAGCTGCGCGACACCGATCATATTGGCCGTTGGGGCGGTGAAGAATTCATCGCACTGGCCGCCAATACCGGTTATGAAGGTGCTGTTCATCTGGCTGAACGATTGCGATCGGCGATCGAGAAACTGGAAATTCGCGACTATGGCAATGTGACTGCCAGCTTCGGCGTGGCCTTGCAGCGAGAGGGAGAGCAACGCCGGGACCTGGTCAAGCGCGCTGACCAGGCTCTGTATGCCGCCAAGGAGGGTGGGCGCAACCGGGTCGAAGTCAATCCCGGTTGAGGCCCACACAGATCGGTTAGCCGACTCGCATTCCAGACATCGAGCCGATCACACCGAAGGCAGACAGCAGCCAGAGGATGACGACAATGATGACAACAACGTTAAGGATCTTTTTGATGGTGGGCTGCATCGGAATATAGGCGTTGATCAGCCATAGCAGCACACCCACCACAACCAGGGTGATGATCAGATTGATAAGGGGCATTCGGGTCTTCCTCTAAGGGCCAGTTGAATCATCAATGTAGCACCTTTACTGGCAGCTCGTCGGTGACCTGTCGAACATATACCAACGAGATCACTCATTAGCAAGTACTCAGATCTTTTTCGCGTAAGCTGCCAGACGGTCGGATTCTTCCTTGACGACGGCATAGCACTCGCAACTGAGTTCTTCCAGTTTTGGTCGGTCGAGTACGGTAATGCGACCGCGCTGGTAGTTAATGACGCCCAGTTTCTGCAGCTTGCCCGCGGCTTCGGTCACGCCTTCGCGGCGCACCCCGAGCATGTTGGCAATCAATTCCTGGGTCATGGTGAGCTGGTTGGACGGAAGGCGGTCCAGCGACAACAGCAGCCAGCGGGCCAGTTGCTGATCGATGGAATGATGGCGGTTGCATACGGCTGTCTGGGCCATCTGGGTGATCAGTGCCTGGGTGTAGCGCAGCATCAGTGCGCGAAAGGCCCCATCGCGGTTGAATTCCCGCTTCAGTTCGCTGGCCGGCAGCCGGTAGGCCGTGCCGGCGCTCTGGATCACCGCCCGGCTGGGTGTGCTTTCTCCGCCCATGAACACCGCGATGCCGACAACGCCTTCGCAGCCCACGACCGAAATCTCGGCCGAGTGGCCGTCGAGCATGACGTAAAGCAGCGAGATGATGCAGTCGACCGGAAAGAAGACGAACTTGACATCCTGGTTGGCGGCATAGACTTCCTTGCCCAGCGGCAGTTCGACCTCGCGCAGGTGGGGAAGGAATCGCTCCCTGGTCGCATCAGGCAAGAGAGCGAGCAGGTCATTTCGCATAAAACCTGTTTTCATGGTCAATTCCGCTGCCACCGTTCGGCGACACCTCATCCCTGTAAGAATAAAAGAGTATAGACCAGCCAGATTCGGGCGCTATGTACGGTAGCAAACAGACCGGTGCTGGAAAGATAGGGTTTCGCCTGGCGAGGACGGGGGTTCGGATTTGTCACGGTCTGCCGCTACAATAGTCGATTGAACCCAAATTTGACTGGTCCTGGAGAAACGCGCCATGGTGCAGCAACTGCCCAACCCCGATGATATTGATGCCACCGAAACCCGGGAGTGGCTCGAATCGCTATCCGCGGTCATTGATCGGGACGGCCCGGAGCGGGCCCATTTTCTGCTGGAGCGCCTGGTCGAGCTGGCCCGGCGTTCGGGTGCCCATCTGCCGTTCGACCTGACCACGGCTTATATCAACACCATCCCGCCGCATCGTCAGCCGTCGATGCCGGGTGACGGATCACTGGAGCGGCGCATCCGTTCGATCATTCGTTGGAACGCGATGGCGATGGTGGTCCGGGCCGGTCGGCGCGGTGGGGAGCTGGGCGGGCATATCGCCAGTTTTGCCTCGGCCGCGACCCTCTACGATGTCGGTTTCAACCATTTCTTCAAAGGACCGGATCACGAGGACGGATCGGACCTGCTGTTCATCCAGGGTCATTCCTCGCCCGGCATCTATGCCCGCGCCTTTCTCGAAGGGCGGATCAGCGAAGACCAGCTCGATCGGTTTCGCCAGGAAGTCGACGGCGAGGGCTTGAGTTCCTACCCGCATCCGTGGCTGATGCCGGAGTTCTGGCAGATTCCGACCGTGTCCATGGGCCTGGGTCCGATCATGGCGATCTACCAGGCCCGGTTCCTGAAGTACCTCCACAACCGCGAGATGGCCAAGGCCGACAAACGCAAGGTCTGGTGTTTCCTCGGCGATGGGGAAACCGACGAGCCGGAATCGCTCGGCGCGATTTCGCTGGCCGGTCGCGAAAAGCTCGACAACCTGGTGTTTGTCGTCAACTGCAACCTGCAACGTCTCGACGGGCCGGTGCGCGGCAACGGCAAGATCATCCAGGAGCTTGAAGGCGTATTCCGCGGTGCCGGCTGGAACGTGATCAAGGTGATCTGGGGTTCCTACTGGGATCCGCTGCTGGCCCGCGATACCAAGGGTCTGCTGCGCCGGCGCATGGAAGAAGCGCTGGACGGTGACTATCAGAAGTACAAGGCCAACGACGGGGCCTACGTGCGCGAACATTTCTTCGGCGCCTACGACGAACTGAAGGAAATGGTGGCCGACCTGTCCGACGAGGATATCTGGCGCCTGAATCGCGGCGGTCATGATCCGCACAAGATCCATGCGGCTTATCGGGCAGCCACGCAGCACAACGGCCAGCCCACGGTGATCCTGGCCAAGACCATCAAGGGCTACGGTCTGGGCAAGTCCGGAGAAGGTCAGAACATCTCGCATCAGCAGAAAAAGCTGGATGAAGACGGCGTTCGCTACTTCCGTGATCGTTTCAATGTGCCGATCAAGGATGAGCAGATTGCCGATGTGCCGTATTACCATCCGGGCGAGGATTCCGAAGAAGTACGCTACCTCAAGGAACGGCGCAACAAGCTCGGTGGTTATCTGCCCCAGCGCCGGGTCAGCTCGACCGCGCTGGAAGTCCCGGAGCTGGAGGCGTTCGAATCGATCACCAAGGGATCGGGTGATCGCGAGATTTCCACCACGATGGCTTTTGTCCGCTGCCTGGCGGTGCTGCTGCGCGACAAGAACATCAACAAGAACATCGTGCCGATCATCTGTGACGAGGCGCGCACCTTCGGCATGGAAGGGCTGTTCCGCCAGATCGGCATTTATGCCCCGTTCGGTCAGCTCTACGAGCCGGTCGATTCGGACCAGTTGATGTTCTACAAGGAAGATCAGAAGGGCCAGGTGTTGCAGGAAGGCATTACCGAGGCCGGCTCGATGAGCTCCTGGATCGCCGCGGCAACCAGCTACGCGTCCAACGGTCTGCCGATGATCCCGTTCTATACCTTCTATTCGATGTTCGGTTTTCAGCGCATCGGTGATCTGGCCTGGGCGGCCGGCGACATGCGCGCCCGCGGATTTCTGATCGGCGGTACCTCGGGTCGAACCACGCTCAACGGTGAAGGCCTGCAGCACGAAGACGGGCACAGCCATGTGCTGGCCGGCACGATTCCGAACTGCATTACCTATGACCCGAGCTTTGGTTATGAACTGGCGGTGATCATCCAGGACGGCATGCGGCGGATGTATGCCGAGGAGGAAGATGTTTATTACTACATCACCGTGCTCAATGAAAATTATCAGCACCCGGAAATGCCTGAAGGCTGTGAGGAGGGCATCCGCAAGGGAATGTATTTGCTGCGCGATGGGGCGCAGCGGAAAAGGGAAAACGGGAAAGGGAAAAAGGGTACGGTGCAGTTGATGGGGTCGGGCGCGATTCTGCGCGAGGTGATTGCCGGTGCTGAAATACTGGAAGAGCAGTTCGACGTGGCTGCCGACATCTGGTCGGTGACCAGTTTCAACGAGCTGCGCCGGGATGGCCATGCGGTCAGCCGGCACAACCGGCTCAACCCGGACCAGCCGGCCCAAAAAGCCTGGATCACCCGCCAGCTCGACGGACGCGACGGACCGGTGGTGGCCGCTACCGATTACATCCGGTCGTTTGCCGACCAGGTGCGCGAGTTCGTGCCGCAAGACGACTACCGGGTGCTGGGAACCGACGGTTTCGGTCGTTCCGATACGCGCGAAAACCTGCGCCGCTTCTTCGAGGTCGATCGCCGGCACGTGGCCTGGACGGCACTGGTCGGGCTGAACAAGAGCGGTCATTTCAGCGATGACGAGCTGATCAAGGCCCGTGCCGCCCTGGAAATCGACCCCGACAAGCCATTGCCCTTGTCCGTTTAAGCATCAACGATATCTTTCAAGAGTACTCAAAGCCATGAGCAACAAGACAGAAATTCGCGTTCCCGATATTGGCGACTTCGACAAGGTCCCGGTGATTGAAATCCTGGTCAGCGAAGGCGACTCCATCGAAGCCGAGCAGTCACTGGTCACCCTGGAATCGGACAAGGCGACGATGGAAGTCCCGTCGTCGCATGCCGGGAAGCTGGTTGAGCTCAGGGTCTCCGAAGGTGACGAGGTGTCGGAGGGGGATGTGATTGGCGTTGTTGAAGTGGCTGATGGGGGAGAGGGGGAGAAGGAAGAGGGAAAGAAGGAAAAGGGGAAGAAGGAAAAGGGGAAAGATGATTCGGAGGAGTCGGAGAGCGGACAGGAGTCTGACGATTCCGAGAAGTCTTCTGGCGACTCCCCAGAAACCGGTGGTTCTTCCGATCTTCCGGCGCCTCCCGTCCCCTTCGACGAGAAGGACCGTGACCCGGGCTCGCTGCCGCATGCTTCGCCATCGGTGCGCAAGTTGGCGCGCGAGTTGGGGGTTGATATGGGTTCGGTCGAGGGGTCCGGGCGCAAGGGGCGGATTACCGAAGAGGATTTGAAGAAGCACGTCAAGTCGCGGATGGAGTCGACGGCAACGACGGGCGGTAGTGGTCTGAACGTTGCCGAGCTTCCCAAGGTGGATTTTTCGAAATTCGGCGAGGTCGAAGAAGAAAAGCTGTCGCGGATCCAGCGGATATCAGGGCCGGCGCTGCATCGCAACTGGGTCTCCATTCCGCATGTGACCCAGTTCGACGAAGCTGATATCACCGAGATGGAAGCGTTCCGCAAAGCCAGCCAGGGCGAGGCCGAGAAAGCCGATACCAAGCTTACCCCGGTGGTCTTTCTGATCAAGGCGGTGGTGGCCGGGCTGAAGGCCTTCCCGCATTTCAACGCCTCGTTGTCGCCGGATGGCCAGACCCTGATCCGCAAAAAGTACTTCCATATCGGGGTCGCGGTCGACACGCCCAACGGACTGATGGTGCCGGTGCTGCGTGACTGCGATACCAAGGGCCTGATCGAGCTGTCGCAGGAACTGACCGATCTGTCCTCTCGGGCCCGCGACGGCAAGCTCAAGGGTGATGAAATGAAAGGCGGCTGCTTCTCGATTTCCAGCCTGGGCGGGATCGGCGGAACCGCATTCACCCCGATCATCAATGCCCCCGAACTGGCCATTCTCGGCGTTTCACGTGCGGCGATGAAGCCGGTCTGGGACGGCAATGAGTTCCAGCCACGGCTGATGTTGCCGTTGTCGCTGTCCTACGATCACCGGGTCATCGACGGCGCGGACGCGGCACGCTTTACCCGTTACCTGGCCGGTCAGCTCGAGGACCTGCGTCGCCAGCTGCTGTGATCGAACCCGAACAGTGAGCGACGATCCCCGCCAGACCGGTTTCGGCATGATGCTGGTTGCCGCCCTGGGCCTTCTGGGGCTGCTGACCTGGTTCTTTTCCGACCGGCTGGACCAGCGCGCCAATCCGAACCAGACGGTTCAAAGCCAGCGTGTAGGCGAGCTGATCGAGGTGATCCTTGAGTCCGACCGGCAGGGCCATTTCGTCGCAACCGGAAGCCTCAACGGCAACCCGGTGACCTTTCTGGTCGATACCGGCGCAACCCTGGTTTCCATCCCGGAGGCAATGGCGGATCGCCTCGGCCTGGTGCGCGAAGCGCCCATCGGACTGCAGACGGCGGCGGGGCCGGTTCAGGGATACCTGACCCGGCTCGAAGAGGTCCGCCTTGGCGATATCGTTCAGCGCGACGTGCGCGCCGCGATCAATCCCGGACGGCATGAAACGGTGCTTCTGGGAATGAGTTTCTTGCGTGATCTGGAGCTCACGCAACGTGATGGTGAACTGCGGATTGTTGCTCCCGTTGGGAGTTTTTAGTTTTTCTTCTTGCGCCTTTGGCGCTTGGCTTAAAGTCAAAGTCAAAGGCGTTTCGCCCCCACGTGCGACGGTTCCACTCCGGGGCTTCTTGCGCTGACGCGCAAACCGCCCCTGCGTTCTCACCTGCACTTCGCTGTGGGGCGAGTTTCTTTTGGCAGTCGATCCAAAAGAAACCAAAAAATCTTTTACCCGTGATTGCGCCCGCCGTTGGCGGGTCCCCTGCGTTTCTCGGCTCGACCGGGAAGTTTCTCAACTCGCTACGCTCAGACACACGAAACTTCTTATCCGGTCGATCCTGCGACGCACGACGGCTTCAGTGACGCGCTTCTTGTGTCTGGCGACGCAAACCGCACGCCACTTCTCGCCTGTGCTCTCGGCGCGTATCAAGGGCAACACACCTTTTCGGGCCATTGCTGCGCTCGGCCTTTGTAGGTCGGCCCGACGTGGCCGACGGTCCATGCTTCAGTTACCACCGAATGGTGGGTTTTTGGCGCCAAACGATGAGCGCCATCATGCGAGCTAAAAACCAACCCTCTGGAGACAACCGGTTGCAATGACCGTCGGCCACACGCGCGGCCGTTCTCCGGTCAGGCGCTTCTTGTCTACGGCAAACCGCACCTGCCCTCCGAACCGAGAAACACAGGGGACCCGCCAACGGCGGGCGCGATCACGGGCGACCAGCGCTTTTGGTTACTTTTGGGGCGTTTGCCAAAAGTGACTCGCCCTGCAAGCGAAGTGCAGGTGAGAACGCAGGGGGTGGTTTGCGCGCAGCGCAAGAAGCCCCCGGAGTGGAGCCGTCCGCACGTGTGGGCGAAACGCCTTTGACTTTGACGCCTGCGCCGCCAGGCGCACCAGAGAAGCATTCCGCCAGGCACAAAACCCCTTGTCCGACAGGACTCCAAAGTCTAGACTCAGGAGACCGCTAAAAAGAGGGCAGAGTGAAGCGGATGTCCGATTCAGCAGGCGATGTCACCCGGATCCTGCGGCGCTGGTCAGAGGGGGATACCAGTGGCCGGGATGAATTGATCGAACAGGTCTACGCCGAACTCAAGCGCGTGGCCCGGTCCCAGCTGTCTCGCGAACGGGCCAATCACACCCTGCAACCCACCGCCCTGGTCAATGAGGCCTACCTGAAGTTGCTGGGCGTTGAACGCATCGACGTCAATGATCGGGTGCACTTCATTGCGGTTGCCGCGCGTATGATGCGTCAGATCCTGATCGACAGCGGTCGGCGCAAGCAGGCTGGAAAGCGCAATCCCGAACCGCCGCCCAGCGTGCTGCTCGGCACGCCTTCGGGCCAGACCGAAAGTATTGACCTGATGGCGCTGGATAACGCGCTGAACAAGCTTGAGGGACTTCAGCCCGAGCAAGCCAAGGTGGTCGAACTGCGTTATTTCGGTGGCCTGACGATCGAGGAAACGGCCGCGGCCCTCGATATCTCGATTTCCAGCGCCAAGCGCTACTGGCGATCGGCGCGGGCCTGGTTGTATCTTCAACTCAACGAGGCACCCGAGGCATGACGGATACGGGGGGGCGGCCAACGGTGCCGGACGATAGCCTGGAAGTCAGGGCGATGGCGCTGTTCAGTGAGTGCCTTGATATACCCATCGATCAGCAGCAGGCCTGGCTGGCCGAACGCTGTGACGGCAGGCCGGCACTGCTGGAACGGGTTCAGCGTCTGCTTCGGGCCGATGAAGACAGCACGGGTTTCATGGAGTCCGGGCCGGAATTCGTGCTCAGGGTCAACCGGGTTGGCGAGCGTCTCGGTGCCTACGAACTGGTCAGTGAACTGGCCTCGGGCGGGATGAGCACGGTGTATCGCGCGCGCCGGGTCGATGGCACTTACCAGCATGATGTGGCGATCAAGCTGTTTCGGGCCTTTCATATGGATCCATCGGTGCTGCGGCGGTTCGATACCGAGCGCCAGATTCTGGCGGCCCTGGAGCATCCGAATATTGCCCGTATCATCGACGGCGGCAAGGCGGCAGATGGCACGCCCTACGTCATCATGGAACTGGTCGATGGTGAGCCGATTACCCGTTACTGCGACCGTCACCGGATCGACCTGACCGGGCGTTTGAACCTGTTCGTCAAGGTCTGCCAGGCGCTGGCATTTGCCCATCGCCGCGGCATCGTGCACCGCGATATCAAGCCCGGCAACGTGCTGGTGAGCGAGAGCGGTGAGCCCAAGCTGATTGATTTCGGTATCGCCAAAGTCCTGCAGCCCGAGCGGATGGCACTCGAGCTTCCGGAAACGCGGCTTGAGCAGCGTCCGCTGACGCCTGAATACGCCAGTCCCGAGCAACTGACCGGCAAGCCGGTCGGGGTGGCCAGTGACATTTATTCGCTGGGCATTCTGCTGTATGAATTACTCACCGGCCAGCGGCCTTACCAGGTTGCTGCACTCAGTCCGGCCGAGGCCGAGCGGGTGGTCTGTGGCACGATCCCTGCCGATCCCAGTCAGGCAATCGCTCGCGGTCGGATGCCGCCGCCGGCCGGCCTGTCGGAGGCTGATCGTCTGCGCCGCCAACTGCGCGGTGATCTTGATCGCATCATCATGACCGCAATGCGCCGTGAGCCGAATGAGCGCTTCGAGTCGGTCGTTGCCCTGGCTGAAGACATCGATCGTCATCTTGCCGGCCAGCCGGTGCGCGCCCGTGGAGCCTCGCGCTGGTACCGGACAAGCAAGTTCATTGGCCGTCATCGACTGGGCGTCAGTGCCACCGCATTGGCGTTTGTGATCCTGGCGGGTGCGCTTGTCGCGGTTCAGATCCAGGCGAACGAGGCGCAGAAGCAGCGTGACCAGGCTCAGCTGGAGGCCCGGCGCGCCGAATCGGCGAAGCAGTTCCTGGTCGAGATGATCCGCCGGGCCGATCCGTATGAAAATGCCGAATCGGCAACGCTGGTCGGAGCGATCAAGCAATCGATTCCGGATATCGAAGCGCGCTTTGCCGGTCAGCCCCAACTGGAGGCCGAAATGCGCTACGCGGTTGGTTACGCCCTCCAGAACCTGGGTGAAATCCCGCTGGCTCGTGAGCAGGTCGAGCGCTCCCTCGAGATCAGAAGGCGGCAAGGCAATAAACTGGACCTGGCCGAGAGTGAGGATGCGATGGGGATCGTCAACTGGTGGGAGAGCGACTTCGACCAGGCCGCCGTTCATTTTCGCCGCGCACTGGAGGCCATCGAGGACGAGCATGACTCCACGGCGCGGTTGCGTCGAGTGACGACGTTGACCAACTGGGCCGGCATGCTGATCGACAGTGGCGATTTTGGGGAAAGCCAGCGCCTGGCCGAACGCGCGTTGGCTCAGGCTGACGCGAGTGATGTTGATCCATCGACCCTGGCCACCTTGTGGGCGAATCTGGCGACCGCCCGCGACGGTATCGGTGACCAGGAAGGAGCGGTCGACGCTTTTGAGCAGGCCCTGGCTGTGCAGCGGGAGTCCACCGGTATCTGGCATCCCAATTACGCCATTGCGTTGAATAATTTTGCCCTGCTGCAGGTCAACAGGAACGAGCTGGGCGAGGCCGTCAGGTTACTCGAGCAGTCGGTCGAGATTCGCCTGGAAACGCTCGGAGGATCTCATCCCCAGACCGCAACCGCGTTGGTCAACCTGGCACGCGTTCAATCCATGGCCGGAGAACTGGAAGGTGCTGAAGCCAGCGCGCTTCGTGGACTGGAGGTTGCGATTGCCGGTTACGGCGAGGGGCATCCGAGAATCGGCAAGGCGCACGAGGCGCTGGCCATCGTGTACCAGATGACCGGTCGCCACGATCTGGCTCGCGAGCATGCCGAAAGTGCACTGGCAACCTATCGCAGCGCACCGGGCATAGACCCTGGCTGGGTCACCAAGATCGAAGAGCTGATCGCCAGCCTGGAATCACCTTAGCCAAGCTGCGAGCTCGATAAGGATCGGGTATCCTGCCGTTTCTTTCGGCCTGAATTCCCGGCTGAATCCAGAATTCTGACGAGACACGTTTTATGAGCAACAAACAGGAAATTCGCGTTCCCGATATTGGCGACTTCGACAAGGTGCCGGTGATCGAAGTGCTGGTCGCTGAAGGTGACGAGATCGAGGCTGAACAGTCGCTGGTCACCCTGGAGTCGGACAAGGCGACGATGGAGGTTCCGTCGTCGCATGCTGGCAAGCTGGTTGAGTTGAAGGTTTCTGAAGGGGATGAGGTGTCGGAAGGGGATGTGATTGCGGTGGTTGAGGTGACTGGCAGGGGAGAGGGGGAGAAGGAAGAGGGAAAGAGCGGGGGAGAGGGGGAGAAGGAAGAGGGGAAGAAGGAAAAGGGGAAAGATGATTCGGAGGCGTTGGAGAGTTCGGAGGAGTCCAATGATTCCGAGGACTCCTCTAAGTCTTCTGGCGACTCGCCGGAAACCGGAAACCGGAAACCGGAAACCGTTGATTTTGATCTGGTGGTGCTGGGTTCAGGACCCGGCGGCTATACCGCTGCCTTCAGGGCCGCCGATCTGGGTTTGAAGGTCGCATTGATTGAGCGTTATGCATCGCTGGGTGGGGTGTGTCTGAACGTTGGCTGCATTCCTTCCAAGGCGTTGTTGCATGTCGGGCAGATCATTGACGCGGCCGATCATCTGGGCGGTCACGGGGTGAAATTCGGCGCGCCTGAAATCGATATCGATCAGCTGCGTGAGTTCAAGGACGGCGTGGTGGAAAAGCTGACTGGTGGTCTGGCCGGGATGGCGAAAAAGCGCAAGGTCGAGGTGATCCAGGGCTGGGGTGAGTTCAGCGGGCAGCATGAAATCACGGTCGAGCAGGACGGCGACAAGCGCTCGGTCAGCTTTGATCAGTGCATTGTCGCTGCCGGGTCGCGGGTCATCGAGATTCCGGGAATTCCCTGGGACGACAAGCGAGTGATGGACTCGACCGCTGCGCTCGAGCTTGAAAACATTCCCGGGCAGTTGCTGGTGATCGGTGGCGGCATCATCGGGCTGGAGATGGCCTGCGTTTACCGTGCCCTGGGCTCGGACGTTACCGTCGTCGAAATGATGGACCAGCTCATGCCCGGCGCCGATCCCGACCTGGTCAAGCCGCTTCAGCAGCATCTGAAGAAACTCGGGGTCAGGTTCTATCTGAAAACCAGGGTGGCCGAGGTCAAGGCCGGGGATGAGGTCCTGACTGCCAGCTTCGAGGGCGACAAGGTGCCCGAAAGCGCTGACTTTGATCGCGTGCTGGTCTCGGTGGGTCGCCGACCGAATGGTGACCTGATCAAAGCCGACCAGGCAGGGGTAAAAATCGGCGAGCGCGGCTTTATCGAAGTCGATGGCCAGATGCGCACCAATCAGAAACATATCTTTGCCATCGGCGATATCGTCGGTCAGCCCATGCTCGCCCACAAGGCATCGTATGAAGGCAAGATTGCCGCTGAAGTGGCGGCCGGCCACAAGCGGGCGGCCGATGCCCGGGCCATTCCCTCAGTGGCCTATACCGACCCCGAGGTGGCCTGGGTGGGGTTGAGCGAGGTTCAGGCCAGGGAAAAGAAAATCGACTACGGCGTGGGCAAATTTCCCTGGGCAGCGTCAGGTCGCGCGCTGGGTATGGATCGGTCCGAAGGCTTTACCAAGCTAATCTTCGACAAGCAGACCGAACGACTGATCGGCGCCGGCGTGGTCGGGATGCACGCCGGCGACTTGATCGCCGAATTGACCCTGGCGATCGAAATGGGTTGCAACGCCGAAGACATCGGCCTGACCATTCATCCCCATCCCACCTTGAGCGAATCGGTGATGATGGCCGCCGAAGTCTACGAAGGCACGATCACCGATCTCTATCTGCCGCGCAAATAAAAACAGGCCGCCCGGAGGCGGCCTGACAACGCAGATCGTATTCTCCCGATTCAGGGCTGTTCGAAGCGATCCGAGAAGATCGAATCAATGACAAGTTCGTACGCACCCATGTCGAGACCGGCACCTGACACCCTGGGGAAGCCGGTGCCGCGCTGGTCGTAATCGGGAGCAAAGGCGCCAGCCGAACCGGCATCAATTGCTGGACTGCCGGTTTGGAGTGCATGGGTAAATCCACCCCAGCCACCATTGTCGGCCAGCGGTCCGATCAGCGGATCGGTGTTGAGGATATTGCCGCCACCATCGGTGTAATCGGAGTATTTGGCCCCGGCCAGCAGCGAGTCGGTGACGTCACAGTAGACGGTTCCGCGCAGATCCTGCAGGATGCCTGTCTGGTTCTCGTTGCCTGCCAGGATAGAGTCGGAAACATTGCAGGTGGCGGCAGAGTTGAACAGGCCACCCCCCTCATCAAACGCATAATTGTTGGCGACCGTGGAATACTTCAACTCCGCTATCATTGCGCCACCGAACCGAACGCCACCGCCTTCGCTGTTCGTTGCTGCGTTGCCGGAGATGGTCGAGTTTTTGAGGAATAATGTGGTGCTGGAGCCAAAGTTGGCATACAAGCCGCCGCCGCCAAGGACGCCGCTGCCATTGGCCGTATTATTCGCGATCTCGTTGTATTTCACTTCCACCACGCTGCTTTCGAGTGTCGGCGTGAACAGGCTCATTCCGCCGCCGCAGGTTGAGGCAGAGTTACTGTAGAAGATCGAGTAAGCGACACCAACCTGTTCTGCCGTCGAGGAAACTCTGAGACCGCCACCGCAACCGCCGCCGGCCTCGTTGTCGTAGAACGTGCTTCGTTCAATGCCGAAAGTTGATTGTTCGGCAGTGACCTGCAATCCACCACCCGCTCCGCTCGACGCATTATTCCCGCTGAAACTGACCTCGGAGGCATAGATCGCTGACAGGTAACCGGTAAGATGAGCACCGCCGCCCAAACCGGCATTGGCTGTGTTGGCGCCAAATGTGGTTCCGCTGATGGTAGCTACCACCGCTTCACCGACCGTCAGATCGAGCCCACCGGCACCGCCGTCGGCGACATTCTGGAAGAAGGTATTGCCAGCGCCGAAATCGACGGTCTTGACTGGTTCAGCGATGGTTCCGTCATCACCGTAGAGCACAGTGATCGATGCCCCTCCGCCGTTGGTGCCGGCCTGGTTGGCCGCGAAGTCGTTGTCATTGAGTGTGATTTCAGCTTGCTGGAAACCGGAGACGTCTTCGCGCAGGAACAGACCGCCGCCGTCGGCACCAGCCTGGTTCTCGGTAAATGAATTTTCGAGAATCGAGGCTGTTGCGTATCCAAGTTCGGCGAAGATGGCGCCGCCGTTGCCAGTATTGTACTTGGCATCATTGCCATCGAATTCGCTGTACTTGATCGTCATGTAGGCGTAGTCATTGATGCGCGCGTACAGACCGCCACCGTTGCCTCCGGCGGCAAAATTTCCATTGAAATCGCTATTGAGAATGCCAACGTTTCCACCGTTACCGAGGTCGGTGAAAACGCCGCCTCCGCCCCCGCCGGCCCCCGCCGTGATGGTGAAATTGCCGCTGATGGTCGAATCAGTGATCAACAGACCCTTGTCGTAGCCGCCGATGAAGGGTTGATGGTGGATGCCCCCGCCTGACAGGCTGGCATTGTTGTTGGTTATGGTGGATCCGGTGACAGTCAGGAATCTCGCGCGGGAGTAAATGCCGCCGCCGCGAGTCTCGCCGCCGCCGTTGGTAATGGTGATATTGGAGATAGTGACATCTTCGGCATTTAATCCAGCGTCTGCGTCATACTTGGCATAGAAAACGCCGCCGTTGCCGGTGCCGCGCACGGTGATGCGGTTGTCGCCATCGATGGTGACGGAGTCTCCGATCGGAAGCGTCGAGTCATCGGTTCCGTATCCAATGCCCTGACCGGCGACGAGCTGAATCGTGCCATTGAGGCCTGGAGCGAAGACGATGTCATCCATCCCGACATCCCCTGCCGGACAGGCGTTGGATGTCGCATTGGAGCTGGCGGCGTAGAGCGCCGAACGCAATGAGCACTCGCCGCTGATAAGGCCGTCGTCCAGCGTAGTCACGGTAATCGTGGCGGCCTGAAGGGAACTGGCGGCCAGTGCCCCGGTGACCGCCGCGGTCAGCGGTGCGATTCTGGGTTTGATGGATTGCTGCCAATCGTACTTGGCGGAAGAGGCGTACTTTCTACTCATGGCGAACTCCCTACAGAACTATCATTCATTATGATCCCTGCTATTTCCCCCGAGATAGCTCGACACTGTCCTTGCTACAACGCAATATGCTCGAAAAGCCTGCCACTTTCAAGCGCTTTTGGTGACCCATTGCGCTTTTTGTGGCGTGGAGTGCCCGATATTGACGATCCAGTGCTAGTCTTTGAATATTTTTGGGGTAATCAGCTTTCAGATGTACTACGCCGCTGCCTGTCAGACTAATTTCGAGGCGCCGACGCATCGTGAACAGATCACGCTGCGAACCCGGCGCATGGCCGAGATGATCGAACAGACGATCATCGGCTATGAGCCGTTTTTCGACGTGCGCCTGCTGGTGTTTCCGGAATTCGCCCATGCCGTGCCGATTTACAACAGCGTGAAAAAGCTGTATGACGATCTGGCGGTCGAGTTGCCGAATGAGCATACCGATGTCTATGAACGGCTGGCGAAAAAGCATGGCTGCTATATTCAGACCGGCAGCTTTCTGGAGCGTGATGATCGATTTCCGGGCGCGGTGTTCAATACCACCTGCCTGATCGGGCCGGGCGGGCTGCTGGCCAGGTACCGAAAGATCAATACCTGGATTCCGTGGGAAGTTCATACCAGTCCGCACGATATCGCCGATTATCCCGACGATCCGTTTCCGGTGGTGGACACCGAGATCGGCCGGCTGGGGGTGGCGATCTGCTATGACTGGCTGTTTCCTGAGACCATTCGTGAGCTGGCCTTCCGCGGGGCAGAGGTGCTGATTCGGGTTTCGGCCTACATGGATCCCTGGGGAACGGCCGAGCCGATGAACTGGTGGACCCTGATCAATCGCACCCGTGCACTGGAAAATACCGCCTACGTGGTGGCCGCCAATCAGGGAGCGGACATGGCCAATTACCCGCCGTTCTCCTGGCCTGGGGGTTCGATGGCGGTGGATTTCGATGGTCGAATCCTGGCCCAGGCCGATCCCGGTCCGGGCGAAAAGGTCGTGGTTGCGCCAATTGATATTGAACGCCTGAGAAGTGAACGCGAGCGGCGTCGCGGCCACGATACCCGGGCACATTTTCGCGCCGATATTCACGACTATGCCCGTCACCCGCGATTGACGCCGGCCGGCTCCGATCCCATTACAATAGAAACCCTCAACCAACGCATCGCCGCCGCCAAAAAGCGTCTTCCCTGACCTTGCTGTCGTCGGCCAGGGATCACCATTGAACTCAATTATTCGTTTATTCACCGTCCTGTTGCTCGTGTCCGCGCTTGTCGGTTGCCAGCGCAGCAACGAAGCGCCGAGCGAGGAGCAGATCGAGCGCAACAATCGCGGCGTGGCCCTGATGGGTCAGTACCGCAACGAAGACGCCCGTCAGGTCTTTGCCGAGCTGCTGAGTGAGCGTCCTGGCTGGACCGACGTCGAAGTCAATCTGGCCATCGCCACCCTGAATCGGCAGCGCGAAGGCGATGAGCTGGTGGCGCTGGAAATCGTTGAGCGAATCCTGATTGATCATCCCGATCATCAGCGGGCACGCTACGTGGCGGGGCTGATGCGCTTGTACATCGGCGACACCGAGCAGGCGCTGGATCATTTTGTCCTGGTGGAAGCGAGCGCGCCCGACGATCCGCACGTGGCCTATTTCACAGGTCAGGCCCTGGGTCAACTGGACCGGGTCGAGGATGCACTGGCCCGCTATGAGCGCGCGATGGTTCTGGACCCCTATCTGCGAAGCGCTTACTACGGCGCCGCGCTGGCGCTTCGTCAGCTGGGTCGGACCGACGAGGCACGCGAGTACCTGGCCATCTACCAGCGCTTCGAGAACAATCCCCGCGCCCATCTGGCGGAATTCGTTTACACCCGCAAAGGCGTGCTGGCCGAAGCGCTTGCCGTCGGCAGCGGCCCGGCTGCGGGCGCAGAACAGCCGCCATCCGGTTCCCTGTTTGACCAGCCGGTATCGGTCGCGGAGCTGTCATTGGCTGGCGATGAGCCAAGCCTGTCAACGGCAGATATCAACGGCGACGGTCATCTCGACCTGTTTGTCGCTGGAGGTCCGGGGCAGGGCAACCGGATCCTTGTCCAGGATGAATCGCGATGGGTCCGGCTCGACAACCACCCGCTGGCGGTGATCGATGATGTCCGGGCTGCTCTCTGGGGCGATCTGGATAACAGCGATCGGCTTGCCGTCGTCCTGTGTCTTAACGGGACCAATCAGGCTTTTCAGCGACTGGACGACGACTGGCTGGCAATGGATGGTGTTTCAGGTCTGGGCGACCCGCACGACTGTGCTGACGGTGCGATGCTGGATGCCGACCACGATGGCGACCTCGATGTAATGATCGTCAACCGTGATGGCCCCAATGAGCTCTACAACAACGATTTCAATGGCCGGTATCGTGCCCTGTCGGAAACACCGGATGGGCAGCCGCTGGCCGGCGAAGGCCGTGCCAGCCGGCAGATCCTGGCCAGTGACCTGGACGGTGATCGCGATGCCGATCTGGTCGTGCTGCACGACCAGCCACCCCACCAGGTGCTGACCAATGACCGCCTGTGGCGCTATCAGCCGGCTGAAGGGTTTGATGAATTTGTTGCCGCGCCGTTGCTGGCCGTGACAGCCGCCGATCTGGCCGCCAGCGGGCAGGTCGATCTGGTCAGTCTGGATCAGGCCGGGCATGTTCAGCGATGGCAGCCGGACAAGCACGGTAACTGGAAGGCCCGGGAACTGGCCCGAATCGAGATGTCCGGGTCCGGGCATGCTGGAATCGCCGCACTGGATCTGACCGGCAATGGCCGCCCGGAATTGCTGATCCACCATTCCCGGGAAATTGTGGTGTTGGCGCTGGACACCGACGGCATGGCCGAGCGATTGTGGTCACATGGCTGGTCGCAACCGGCCGAGCTGCTGGCGCTGACCCCGATTCTGATCGATCCGTCCCGCGGACCGGCCCTGGCCGGCGTGGTGCGCGATGGCGAGCAGAGCTCGCTGATGCTCTGGCCTGCCGGTTCCGGGCGGCATGATTTTGTTGCCCTGGCTCCGAGCGGTTTGTCGGATACCGGCCAGGGCATGCGATCCAATGCCTCGGGTATTGGAACCCATCTGGTCGTGCGCAGCGGGCAGCACTGGGCGATTGCCGATACCTATGATCATCACAGTGCGCCTGGCCAGAGCCTTCAGCCAATATCGATCGGGCTGAACGGTCGTGATCGGGCCGACTTTGTCAAACTGATGTGGTCCGACGGCGTGCTGCAAACCGAAATGGATCTTGTCGCCGGAAAAGTTCATCACATTGCCGAACATCAGCGCCAATTGGCCAGCTGCCCGGTGCTGTATGCCTGGAACGGCGAAGAGCACGTGTTTGTCAGCGACCTTCTGGGCGTGGCCGGGATCGGGTTTCTGCTCGAACCGGGCCGCTACTCCGATCCGCGTCCCTGGGAGTTCTTTCGTTTCCCGGCCGGCAGCATTGCACCGCGCGACGGACGATACGAAATCAAGATCGGCGAGCCGATGGAAGAAATCGCCTATATCGATACGGCCAGACTCCATATTCACGATCTTCCCCCGGGCTGGGCGATGAGCGTGGATGAGCGGATGTTTACCGGTGGCGGTCCCGAGCCGACCGGAGAACCGCTGTTCTACCGGGAATCAAACCGCCTGTTGCCGGTCACGGCGATCAATGATCGCGGTGAGGATGTCACCGAAGCCATTCTTGCCGCCGATTTCAAAGCCGCCCCGCCGGGCGAGCGCCATCCGCGCTTTCTCGGGCGAACGGTTGATGATCATGTTCTGAGCCTGGATTTCGGTCAGGTCATCAACCCACCCGGAACCCGCCCCGTGCTGGTGGCCAGCGGCTGGGTGGAATATCCCTATTCCCAGACCCTGTTTGCCGCCTGGCAAGCCGGTGTGGAATATCGACCGCCGTCACTGGAGGCCTATTCCGACGGCAGCTGGCAGACAGTTTATGAGCAGTTCGGCTACCCGGCCGGCATGCCGCGCGAAATGTCGTTGCCGCTGACCGACCTGCCGACTGACACGACGGCCCTGCGCTTGCGCGGTAACTGGGAGGTCTACTGGGATTCGATCATGGTGGTCCAGGCCGAACCCGCACCCGGACCGGCGCAAGTGGAGGCCTTGTCCAGTGATCTGGCCCGGCTGGCCCGAACCGGATTTCCGCGTCGCGACACGCTGGCCCAGCGCCTGCCGTTCTACGACTACCAGGACCGCTCACCGTTCTGGGATACCCGCTACCCGACCGGCCTCTATACCAATTTCGGCTCGGTACTGGAACTGGTCAGCGAGGCCAATAATGCATTTGCGGTGTTCGGGCCAGGCGAGGAACTGCATCTGGAGTTCGTCGCTCCACCGCCGCCACCGGATGGCTGGCGCCGCGAGGTGGTGCTCGAGATTCGCGGTTTTGCCAAGGATATGGATCTCTACACCCGGGATGGAGCAACCGTGTCCCCGCTGCCATTGGATCCGGAACTGAATGATAATGATCAAAGGGAGTCATTGCACCGGGCAACACTGAACCGGTTTCAGGGAGGTTATTGAGTGACAGCTTCGGACAGGCCGGTGCGCCGGCGCGTACGCAAGGCGGTGGGGCCGCGCCTGCGAATTCTGCTGGTGACTGTCATGGTGCTGTTTGCGCTGCTGCTGGTCAACTCGCTGTACCTGGCCGGCATTACCTGGCTGGAATGGCAACGCGGCGAGACCTACCAGGATTTCAACTACCAGGCGATGTTCCTGTTCCACCTGGCCGCCGGGCTGATCCTGGTGGTGCCGGCGCTGGTGTTTATCGGCCTGCATATGCGCAACACCTGGTCGCGGCCCAATCGCCGCGCGGTGTACGCGGGGTTGGGCCTGTTTGCTGCGGTTGCGGTGGTGCTGATCACTGGCATCATGCTGGTGCGCTTCGATTTTTTCCAGATCCGCGACCCGGCCGTGCGCTCGGTGGCCTACTGGTTGCATCTGATTGCGCCGCTGGTCTGTATCTGGCTGTTTGTGCTGCATCGTCTGGCCGGTCCGCGCATCCGCTGGCGTTCGGGGCTGGCCGTGGCCGGTCTCGGCGCGGTATTTGTACTCGGCATGGTGGTGCTCGAAACCCAGGATCCGCGCCAGTGGAATCGGCCGGGACAATATGGTGAGGCCGATTTCACTCCGTCCCTGACCCGGTCGGCGACCGGCAACTACATTCCGGCTGAAACCATGATGATGGATGACTACTGCGCCACCTGTCATGCCGATGTGCATTCGCAGTGGGCCAACAGCGTTCATCGTTTTGCCTCGTTCAACAACCCGGTGTATTTGATGGCGGTGCGCAATACCCGAGAGTTTTCGCTGGAGCGCGACGGCAATGTCGATGCCGCGCGTTTTTGCGCCGGCTGTCATGACCTGGTGCCAATGCTGTCGGGAGCTTTCGACGATCCGGACTTCGACGATGTCAATCATCCGACTTCACAGGCCGGTATTACCTGCACATCCTGTCACGCGATTACCCACGTCAACAGTCCGCGCGGCAATGCCGACTTCACCATTGAAGAACCCATTCATTATCCGTTCGCGTTCAGCGACAACGGTGCGCTGCAGTGGATCAACGCCCAGTTGATCAAGGCCAAGCCGGAGTTCCACAAGCGCACCTTTCTCAAGCCGCTGCATGAAAGTGCCGAGTTCTGCGGGACCTGTCACAAGGTGCATTTGCCGGAACATCTGAATGACTACAAGTGGTTGCGTGGGCAGAATCACTATGATGCATTCCTGTTGTCGGGTGTCTCCGGGCATGGGGTGACCAGCTTTTACTATCCCCCTCAAGCCCAGCCCAACTGCAATGGCTGCCATATGCCGGATGTGCCCTCGGACGATTTTGGTGCCCGGGTGCGTGACGAGTCCGGGGTTTACACGGTCAGCAATCACCTGTTCCCCGCCGCCAATACCGCGATTCCAAGGCTGGTTGGGCTGGATGAATCGGTGGTCGAAGCTCATCAGGAGTTCTTGCGCGGCTCGGTCCGGCTTGATCTGGTGGGTTTGCGAGCAGATGGGCGCATCGACGGTGAGCTGATTGCCCCTCTCAGACCGCAAGTACCGGCACTGGAGCCGGGCCGGGAATACCTGCTGCAATCGGTGGTCCGCACCATGCGCCTGGGTCATGTGTTTACCCAGGGTACGGCGGATTCCAACCAGGTCTGGGTGGAAGTCGAGGTCGAGCATGATGGCCAGGTGATCGCGCGCAGCGGGGCCCTCGATCCGCAGGAATACGAGGTCGATCCGTGGTCGCACTTCATCAATGTCTGGATGCTGGACCGCAACGGCAACCGCATCGAGCGGCGCAATCCGGAAGATATCTTCGTGCCGCTCTACAACCACCAGATTCCGCCGGGAGCAGCGGACGTGATTCACTATCGCCTGGCCGTTCCCAAGGATATCAGCGGCGAATTGACCGCCACCGTGCGCCTGAACTACCGCAAGTTCGACAACACGCTGATGCGGCATGTCGAGGGCGATCAATTCGTCAGCAATCGGCTGCCGATCACGGTCATTGCGGAAGATTCGGTGACCTTCCCGCTGGGCGGCAACAATCAGGCGATCGAGGTGGAGCCGTCGTCGATTCCCGAATGGCAGCGTTTCAATGATTACGGGATCGGCCTGCTGCGCAAGCCGCAGCGCCGCCAGCTGCGCCAGGCCGAGGAAATCTTTGCCCGGGTCGAGGCGATGGGTATGAGCGCCGGCGCGCTGAACCTTGCCCGGGTCTACCTGGAAGAAGGTCGCCTGGACGAGGCGGCCGATGCGCTGCGTCGCGCCGCCGACCATCCGGAACCCCCGCCGCCCTGGTCAATGGCCTGGTTCTCGGGGCAGTTGTTGTTCCAGCAGGGTCATTTCGATGCGGCCCTGTCGGCGTTCGAGGCCCTGGTCGAGACCCGTTTTGCCGAAGCCCGCGAACGCGGCTTCGATTTTTCCCGTGACTATCGTCTGCTCAATCAGCTCGGGTTGACCTGGCTTGAAATTTCCCGCGGGCATGAAAACATGGAGCAGCGTGAGGAGGCATTGCGCCAGGCCAGAAGCTGGTTTGAGGCGGCACTGAATGAAGACCCGGAAAATACCTCGGCCCACTACAACCTGGCCCGGACACTGACTGATCTGGGCGAGCCGCAGCTGGCCGAGTTTCACAGCGCGGAATACCAGCGCTACCGGGTCGATGACAATGCCCGCGATCGTGCCATCGCGCTGGCCAGAAGAGCCAATCCGGCAGCCGATCACGCGGCTGATCCGGTCGTTATTTATGACCTGCACCGCCCGGGCCGCGAGGCGTTCAGCCTGTCCGCCACGGCCGTTATCGATCTTACGGAGTCACCATGAGCAAGGGTCCGGATCGCTACGCTGATCGGACGGAATCTGATCAGTTCGAAGAGTTGACCGACCAGGATGATTCCATCATCGGGAAAGTTTTCGGCTGGTCACTGGCGCTGATCGTTCTGGTGGGGCTGGTCATCGCGGCCTGGTTCGGCGTGAATCACTGGATGACGCCTGAAGCCGTTCCGATCATTGAAGCCGAAGCACCTGACCTGGACAGTCTGCTGATCGCGGATGAAGGTCCCGAGCCGCCGACCGCCGGCTGGGTCGATATCACCGGATCGGCGGGCATTGGTTTCAGTCATGTCAACGGTGCTTTCGGCGAGCGGTTGCTGCCCGAGACCATGGGCGGCGGCGTGGCATTTTTCGATTACAACAACGATGGCCATCCCGACCTGCTGTTTGTCAACAGCGATCACTGGGAATTCGGGGCCATTGTTGAAGCGCCCCGTCCCAACGCCTTGCGCTTGTATCAGAATGATGGCCAGGGACAGTTCACCGAAGTGACCCTGGAGGCTGGACTGGGCGGCGTTCATTTCTACGGCATGGGCGTGGCCGTTGGCGACGTTGACGGCGACGGCTGGGTAGACCTTTACGCAACCGCGGTCGGGAAAAATCGATTGTTCATGAATGAGCAGGGCCGGTTTGTCGAATCCACGGACGCGGCCGGGGTCGACGGGGATGAGTCTGACTGGTCGACCAGTGCGGCGTTCTTCGATGCCGATAACGACGGCTACCTGGACTTGCTGGTCACCAATTACGTGCAGTGGTCACGCGAGATCGATATCGAGGTGGATTATCGCCTGACCGGCCTCGGACGGGCCTATGGACCGCCGACCAACTTTGCCGGCACCCATAACCGCTTCTACATTAACAACGGTGACGGCACTTTCCGAGATCAAACCGAAGCGGCCGGATTCATGCTGACTCATGCCACCACCGGTGAGCCGATTGGCAAGGGATTGGCACTGATGCCGATCGACTTTGATGGTGATGGCTTCATGGATGTGATGATCGCCAACGACACCGTGCGCAATTTCGTGTTCCACAACCAGGGTGATGGCACCTTTGTTGAGGTGGCAACCGAGTGGGGACTGGGATTTGATCGCAATGGTCTTGCCACCGGTGCGATGGGCATTGATGCCGCCTATTTTGGCAATGACGACCGCCTGGGGATTGCGATCGGAAATTTCGCCAACGAAATGAGTTCGTTCTACCAGTCACAGAACCGGCCCACCCAGTTCGCCGATCAGGCCATTCTCGAAGGCATCGGAGGGGCGACTCGCATGGCCCTGACTTTTGGTGTGCTGTTTGTGGACTACGACAATGACGGTCGTCTCGATTATTTGCAGGCCAACGGTCATGTCGAAAACAATATCAACCAGGTCCAGTCCAGCCAGCAGTATCGCCAGTCCGGCCAATTGTTCTGGAACTGCGGAAGGGACTGTTCGCAGACCTTTCGTCTGCTGCCGAATGATCGTATCGGCGACCTCGCCCAGCCAATCGTGGGACGGGGTGCGAGCATGGCCGATATCGATGGTGATGGCCGGATGGACGTGGTCCTGACGCAGATCGGTGGTCCGCCGCTGGTGCTGAAAAATGAAACTGCGACCGATCACAACTGGATTCGCATTCAGCTGGCCGGAAAGTCACCCAACACCGGCGCCATCGGAGCCCGCGTGATCCTGTCCGCTGGCGGTCAATCGCAGCAGCGCCTGGTCATGCCGACTCGCAGTTACCTGTCCCAGGTAGAATTACCGGTCACCTTCGGACTCGGCCAGGCCGACCAGATCGAACAGCTGACCATCGTCTGGCCGGACGGCAGCGAACAGATCGTCGAAGCGTTGCCAATCAACCAGACCCACCGGATTCAGCAGTCGGATCAGTGACTGGCCCCGAGGCCGATCATTGTTTACAGAGACGAGACTGGGGGGGTTGGTGGGCGGCGGCGAGTGGTGCCGCCTGCTGGCTCGCCGAGGGTCAAAACGCCACTGATGATTGATTCGGCTTCACTGGAGCCTGGCTGCCCGCAACTCGTACTTTGAATGCTGAAGCCGCAAAGGTTCCTTCTCGAAGATGTGGTTCAGCAATGATGCTGAAGCTTTCCTGCCTGCCGCCGTGACCCTCGGCTCGCCATCAGACAACACCACTCCCCGTTGTCAGATGGTTGCAAGGGGCTGGGTTTTGCCTTTACCAAACCCTCAATCTATTGCATTGGGTACGGCCTGATCCGTCCAGACGGCATCGCTTCATTCGCTCACGCGAAAGCCGCAATACCGTCACGACGGGGCCTGTCGGGAGGGGCGGGCTGGCCGACTCGCCAGAGCCGATCGTCCCGGCCAGCCCGAACCGCCCGGCAGTACCCGATGCTCGAAACTTCCTACATCTCATTTCTTTCGGCAAGAGGAGTCGGGGGTGGGTATCTGGGTAAACCCCGGAATATCGTTCTCATTCAAAGGCAGTGCCTTTTTGACCAGCAGTTTGTCGCCGAGCGGGCAGGTGGTCAGGACCCGGGCGATGGTGCGGGCGGCGTCGCCGTCTCCGTAGGGGTTGCGAAGGCCGGTCAGGGACTGGCGGAAGTCGGCTGATCGAGCGTGCTTGATGGCGGCGACAATCGCATCGCGTTCTCCGGTCACATCGATCACGTTGGCCGCTCGTTCCCGGCCGCGCTGACGCGGTCCGACATTGACGAACGGCAGGGCCAGTGACGGGGTTTCCATGATCCCGCTTGAGGAATTTCCAATCATCATTTCGGCTTGTTGCAGAAGACCCCAGAAATCGAACAGATCGAGATTGGTATTCAGGCGTGCCTGTGAATGGCGGCGGCAGAAGTCGCGGGCGCGTTCGATGATGGGCTGGTGACCGGCATCGGCATTGGGGAAACAGAACACCACCGGCTCGGTGACCATCTCCAGCGCGGCGAACATTTCTTCGGCCTCGTTGACGGCATCGCGAATCAGGGTGACCGGATGATAGGCAACGACAACCGGGGGCGTGTCCAGGGCCAGGTCGAGAACCTGTTCCAGCCGGGCGCGATCGCTCAATTGGCTTCGCTTGAGATGATCCAGTGACGGCGCGCCGGCCCGGGTGACTCGCCACGCTTCTTCGCCCATCGCGATCACCCGGTGGCGGGCCTGTTCGGTGGACACGAAATGCAGATGGCTCATCTTGGTCAGCGCGTTGCGCACAGCATCGTCAATCGCGCCCTCGCTGATTTCGCCGCCCTCGATATGGGCCATCGGAATCCGCAGCGCCAGCGCGGTGGCTGCCGGGGCCAGCATCTCGTAGCGATCGGCGATCAGCAGCAGCAGATCCGGGCGCAGCCGGCCGAGCAGGTCGGCCAGGCCGAGTATGGTCACGCCGATGGTCTTGGCCATGCCGACATCGCTGTCGGAATCCAGCAGGCTTTCGATCGTACCCTCGATCTCGAAGCCATGGGCCTTGAACTGGTCGATGGTCTGGCCGAAGCCTGGTGCCAGGTGGGCCGAGGTGGCAATGATACGCAAATCCACCTGCGCCGAGTCCTTCAGTTCCTTCAATACCCAGTACAGGTGCCCGTAGTCGGCACGCGAACTGCTGATGACGGCGATTCGGCGCGGTTGAGTCTCGGATTGCAATCGTGTTCTCCGGGTGTCAGAATTCGCGGCCCGATGAAGTCCCTGATCTGGGACATTTCGGAACCTTATCGTCGTGCAAGTATCCCAGATGCCAATGAATGGCTTTCCGCTTTTTTTTCGCTGCCGTTGCGCCCGGTCCGGATTCGCGCTGCTCAGCCTGTGGTTCGTCGCTGCAGCGTCGGCCGATGATCTGTTTGTCGATGTGACCGACTCGGCCGGCATTGATTTCAGCTACACCAATGGCATGTCGGGCGAGTTCTATTTCCCCGAAATCATGGGTGGCGGCGTCGCGATGGTTGATTTTGATCGCGACGGCCTGATGGATATCTATCTCGTCCAGGGCGGGGCTCTGGGGCCTGATGCCGACTCGGAGGATCGAACCGGCGACCGGCTTTATCGCAATGTTTCCCGCCCCGGACCGGACGGGCGGCTGGAGCTGCGCTTCGAGGATGTCACCGGCAGGGCCGGTATCGATGCTCGCGAATATGGCATGGGTGTTGCGGTCGGTGACTATACCGGCAACGGTTACCCCGATATTTATGTGCTCAATTTCGGCCCCAACCAGCTGTGGCGGAACAATGGCGACGGGACCTTTACCGATGTCACCGAGGCGGCCGGTGTGGGTGATCCGCGCTGGAGCGTGAGCGCCAGCTTCGCCGATCTCAACGGCAACGGACACCAGGATCTGATGGTTGCCAACTATGTCGACTTCAGCATCGACAATCATCGGGTGTGCCGCTCGGCAATGACCTCCCAGCAGGATTACTGCTCGCCCTCGGCCTACCAGGGCGTGGCGGATCGACTGTACGAAAACCTTGGTGACGGTCGATTCCGGGATGTCAGCGAGTCGTCAGGCATCGCCGGGCTCGAGCGCCACGGGCTGGGCGTGATCGCCGCCGATCTGAATCATGATGGTCGGCTCGATCTCTACGTGGCCAATGATGGATCGCCCAATGCGCTGTGGTTGAATCAGGGCGATCTGAGGTTTTCAGAGGATGCGTTTCTCGCCGGTGCGGCGGTCAATTCCGGTGGCAAAGCCGAGGCCGGCATGGGGGTGGACGCCGGTGATTTTGATCATTCCGGCGCCGACGACCTGTTCGTGACCCATATGCGCATGGAGACCAACACCCTCTACCAGAATGACGGCAGCGGCTGGTTTACCGATATCACCAGTCGTCTGGGCCTGGCCACGCCCAGCCTGGGCTACACCGGGTTCGGAACGGTCTGGCTGGATTTCGATCACGACGGCTGGCTGGATCTGGTCATCGCCAACGGTGCTGTGGTGGTGGAAGAGTCACTGGCGGCGGCGGGTGACAGCTTTCCCTATCATCAAACCAACCAGCTTTTCCGCAACGATGGCGGTCGACGTTTCATCGAGGTCACTGACCGGGCGGGTGAGGCTTTCCGGGTATCGCAGGTCAGCCGTGGACTGGCTGTTGGTGACCTGAACAACGATGGCGCACCTGATCTGGTTATGGTCAATATCAACGGACCGGTTCAGATACTGGTCAATCAGGCAGCGCGGGAATCTGCCTGGCTGGGCGTGGAGCCGGTCGATGAAAACGGCTTCGGGTTGCCACAGACCGTGGTCTGGCGGCTCGACCCGGACGGGGGATTCACTCAGCGTCGACGTTCGCGGACTGACGGATCCTATGCCTCCGCCCACGACCCCCGCATCCTGTTCGGCCTTCCCCGCGAGTCCGCGCACCAAACGCTGCGCGTAGACTGGCCCGATGGAACTCATGAGCGCTTCGCCGACCTCGCGCCGAACCGTTACCACACACTGACTCGCGGCGCCGGCCAGATGCTCGAGCAAACTGAAACCAAGGACAATCCATGAAGCTTATTGAATGCATCCGACCTGGCCAGATAGTGCTACTGATAGCGCTACTGGCTCCCATGTTGCTGATTTCGACGTTTGCCCAGGCAGACGTCGTGCCGATGGAGCCGCTGGATCTGACCGAGGCCGCTGAACCGGTCCGCGAGGTTATCGAACAGGCTCGCCAGGAACTGCTGGATGCTGACGTAGCCAATGATGCCGTGCGCGCCCAGCTGTGGGGTCAATACGGGGAAGTGCTTCACGCCCACGGTCTTGTCGAGCCGGCCAGAAGTGCCTATCGCAATGCTCACAGCCTGGCGCCCGGCGTGCTGGACTGGATTTACCTGCTGGGTGTGCTCGAAATCGGCGAAGGTCGGACCGAGGCCGGTCTGGGCTACCTGGACCAGGTGCTGGATGCCGACAGCACGGATTCGCCCGCGTTGATTCGCCGGGCGCGCGTTCGCCTCGAGCAGGGTCAGATCGATGCGGCAAGCCGGGATTTCGAGCAGGCACTGCGCTTGAATCAGGAATCCGCTGCTGCGCTCGCCGGTCTGGGCCAGGTGGAATTGGAACGGGGAAACAGCGCCGAGGCTGTCGAGTACCTTGAGCGAGCTCTGGCGCTGGAGCCGGGGGCGACTCGTCTTCATCAACCCCTGGGTATGGCACATCGAGCGCAAGGCAATACCCGCCATGCCCAGGCTTACCTGGAAAGCGTCGGTAACGGCGAAGTCTCGCTGAGGGATCCGTTGCTGGACCGGGTTCGGGCACGTTCACGCAGCCCGCAGCTATATCTGGAGATGGCCCTGACCCAGGCTGAAAACGGCAATCTTCCAGCCGCCCGTCAGCTACTGGTAACCGCACTGTCTCTGGCGCCGGATGATCCACTGATTATCGAGAACTATGGCGACGTAAGCGCCCGCATGGGCGATCTCGGTGAGGCGCGTGAAGCATTTGCCGGCCTGGTGGAATTGCAACCTGGCAATGCGCGGGCGCACTACCTGCTGGCCCAGGTCGAAGAACTGCGCGGTCAGCTGGATGTGGCCGAGCGAGGTTATCGGCGTTCGCTGGAATTGGATGATCAGTATGCTGCAGCGCGAGAATCACTGGCATTCGTCGAACTCGCCCGACGACGATTCGATCAGGCGGCCAGCGCGTTCTCCGAACTGGCCCGGTCCGCGGATGAACCGACAACGGCCGGCAGATTGCGCTACTGGCAGGCGATGGCTCGTCTCGGTGGTGGCGATTGCTCTGATGGTGCCCGCCTGCTGGATGAACTTCGGCGCTCGGCCGATGAGTTTGATCCGCTGGTCATGGCGGCGCTGGCCCGAGCCCGCGCCAGTTGTATGGATTCGGACGAGGATGATTTGAGCGAGGCGTTTTCATGGGCCGAAGTGATCTACCAGGATGCCCCGGGGATGGAAACCTCGGCCACCCTGGCGATGGTTTATGCCGCAATGGGATTGTTCGATGATGCTGTAGACCTGCAGGCCCAGGCCCTGTTCGAGGCTCTCAAGATGGGAACCATCGACGCCCGCCCGGACCTGCGCGAAAACATGGAACGCTACCGCAACGAGCAAAAAGCCGAAAGACCCTTCGCCCCCGAACATCCCGTCTTCGGCACCAACACCCAACGCCAGTAGCAAATCAAAAAACCTTTTTGTCGCAAAGCAGCGAAGCAGCAAAGAATCAAAGGAAAAAAGTTTTTCTTATTCTTTGCTGCTTCGCTGCTTCGCGTCCTAAAGATTTTGATTTTGAACAATTCGCATTTTCAGAACAGGCGCCAGGCGGCCCAGATGAGGCAGAAGATGATCAGGAACCAGAAGCCGGCCCAGGCCAGGGCGCGCAGGGCCGGACCGGGGCGGTGTTCTTCCGGGGTGTGTTCGCCGGTGATCAGCTTCAGGCTCAGCCAGGCCAGAACCGGTGCTGCCAGAAACGACACGGTCGTGGCGAAGTCGATCAGGGTGGTGAAGTGCTGACCGAACCAGTGAATGACCGCCAGCCCACCGAATGACAGCAGGATCAGGGCACTGACATACCGGGCCTGGTGCAGGTTGGAGGTGTCATCGAGCTCGTCGGCGGCTCCGCTGATCTCGATCAGCGCGCGCAGCGCACGCGGGTAGGCATCGGTCACGGCCAGGGTGGTCGAGAACATCGTCGTCAGGGCGGCTACCGCGATCAGCGGTCTTGACCATTCGCCGAGGCTGGCCGCGTACAGATCGACCAGCTGGGCCGAGAAGGCCACTGCCGAGACGGGAAATTCCTGGCCGGAGCCGTACATGACCAGCGCGCCGAGCAGCAGGAACAGCACGGCCAGCACGGTGGCGGCAATGAATCCGATGCGAAAATCGGTGACTGCGTGAGCGACGCTGGGGTGATGGCCGGTCTGACGTACCCGTTCCAGGGTCCAGAGGGAATGCCAGGCCGCAACGTCCAGCGGAATCGGCATCCATCCCAGCAGTGCCAGTACGAAAGCAAATCCGGCGGCCGTCCACACACGATCCAGGTCGTTGACCGGATTCAGCATCGACCAATCCGGTCCGGCGCCAAATGCGAGCACGACTGCCGCCAGGGTCGAGATCGACAGCACGGTCATGATCAGTTTCATGATCAGGTCCAGGCCGCGGTAATGGCCAACGGCGAGCACCACAATGCAGGTGCTCAGTACCAGTACCGACAGCCAGGTGATCGACAAGTCGAGACCGAAGACCAGCCCGGTGAGTCCGGCGGTCACGATGGTGACGCCGGCCTGAATGATCACCGCGGTTCCCAGCGTGATCAGCGTGAACACGCCCAACGCCCATCGGCCCATCCTTTTGTACCCGGCGATCATGCTTTCGCCGGTGGCCGCAGCATAGCGCGGCCCGAACTCCAGGAACGGATATTTCAGCACACAGGCCAGTATCACCAGCACCAGCAGACTCAGTCCATATTCTGCACCTGCGCGGGTTGACTGGACCAGGTGAGAGACGCCAACGGCAGCGCCTGCCATCAGCAAACCAGGCCCGAGGGAGGCAAGCAGCGGATGCTTGTTCAGTCGGTTCATATCGTCGGAGCTCCATGACTTGTGGCATCTTTCCAGCCAGCGCCGAAAGCGCTAGGGTGGCAGTCCTGGTATTCACTCATTTTCATTTTCAGGGAAAACACCATGTTCAAACGTCTGCTCAAGTGGCTGGCCCTCTCGGCCGTGGCGCTTATCCTGCTGGTTGGCGTGCTGCTCGTCAACGTCATCTGGTTCAAGCCGGTCACCCTGAATCTGTTTTTCGAGCGGACGTTTCTGCAATTCGGCCTCAACAGCCCGCAGGCGCTGACTGCCATCGGTATCCTCGACGGGTTGCCGGTCAAGTTCTACCAGGGCGAGCTCGATGAGGTTTCAGTCGAGCGCACCGAGGAAATGAACCAGTGGCTGGTCGACAGTCTGACCACGCTCAGGCGCTATGACCGGGAAGACTACGACGGTCAGAAGGCGCTGTCCTACGACATCTTCGAATGGTTCCTGGCGCGCCAGGTCGACGGTCAGCGCTGGACCTGGCACAGCTTCCCGCTGCACCAGATGTCGGGCATCCACACCGGCCTGCCGAACTTCATGCTGCAAATGCATCCGGTCAGGAACGAGCAGGACATCGATTTTTACCTGGAGCGCTTGCAGCAGTTCCCGGATGCCTTCGGGGGAACCGTTGAGATTCTTTACGAGCGCGAACAGCGCGGCATTCTTCCGCCCCGGTTTGCGGTCGAGAAAACCCTGGAAGCGATGCGGGCGTTCATTGCTCAGCCGGTCACCGAGAATCCGTTGTACCTGGAGTTCCTGGCCAAGGTCGACGAGCTCGACAATATTCCGGAGGAGCGGCGACGCCAATTGCCGGGCGAACTGGCAGAAGTCATTTCAGCGTCGGTATACCCGGCCTACGAGCAATTGATTGCCTACCAGGATTCGACGCTGGCGCGGGCCAGCAGCAATGACGGGGTATGGCGTCTGCCGGATGGCGATGACTATTACGCCTGGGCTGCCCGCTGGCATACCACCACCGACTACACGCCCGAACAGATTCATCAGATCGGCCTGGCCGAAGTTGCGCGGATTGAAGCGGAAATGGACGCCATCCTGTGTGGCCAGGGGCGCTGTGAAGGCAGCGTGGGTGAGCGGATGCAGGCTCTGAATGCCGATGAGACCCAGTTGTTCGAAGACTCGGCTGCCGGTCGCGAAGCGATTCTTCAGGCATTCCGCGACATCATCGTGGAAATCGATCAGGGACTGGACGAGTGGTTCGACGTGCGTCCTTCGGCACCGGTCGAAGTTCGCCGTGTGCCCGAGTATGCCGAAGAGGGATCGGCCGGTGCCTATTACATGCCGCCTGCGATGGACGGCTCCCGACCGGGGGTGTTCTATGCCAAGTTGCTCAATGTCGACGAGCATCCCCGATTCGGCCTGAGAACGCTGGCCTACCACGAAGCCATACCCGGGCATCATTTCCAGATCGCGCTGCAGCAGGAGATCAGTGGCGTGCCGATGTTCCGCAAGATGCTGCCGTTTACCGCTTACGCGGAAGGCTGGGCGCTGTATTCCGAGCAGTTGGCCTGGGAGGCCGGATTCCAGGATGATCCTCTGAATAATCTCGGCCGTCTTCAGGGCGAGCAATTCCGGGCGGTGCGGCTGGTGGTCGATACCGGTATGCACTACAAACGCTGGAGCCGTGAGCAGGCGATCGAATACATGGTCGAGAAAACCGGCATGGCCCGGACCGATGTCACCTCGGAGATCGAGCGCTACCTGGTCATGCCCGGACAGGCGCTGGCCTACAAGGTCGGCATGCTCAAGATCCTGGAACTGCGTGAACACGCCCGCCAGGCCCTCGGGGATTCGTTCGACATCCGTGAGTTCCACAACGTGATCCTGATGAACGGCTCGATGCCGCTGGCCATCCTCGAAGGCGTCATCAACGACTGGATCGCCCAAAACCAAACCTGAGCAAAAACACTGGAACCACCGAAAACACCGAACACACTGAAACTTCTAAAAGTTTTTTCGGTGTATTCGGTGTCTTCGGTGGTTTACTGAAGTTCAGAATCTCAGCAGGATGACCAGGGTGATCACGGCTGCGCCGATCAGGTTAAGGACGAAACCTTCGCCGGCCATGCGTTTGACGCTGATCTTGCCGGAGCCGTAGATCACGGCATTAGGGGCCGTTGCGACCGGCAGCATGAAGGCGCACGAGGCGCTGATGGCGGCCGGGATCATCAGCAGCTCGGGCTGGATGTCGGCGGCCACCGCGGTGGCTGCCAGGACCGGCATCAGCAGCGACGTGGTGGCGGTATTGCTGGTCATTTCGGTCAGGAAAGTCACGCCCAGGCAGATACTCAGGATCATCAGCCAGGTGGGCAGCCCGGCCAGCACGGTCAGGTGAGTTGCCAGGGTTTCGCTCAGGCCCGTTTCGATGAAGGCGCGGGCAATGGTGATGCCGCCGGCAAACAGGATCAATACGCCCCAGGGAATGTTGCCGGCCGTTTCCCAGTCCAGCAGGCGGGCCGGGTTCTTGTCGTCGCCATCGGGGATCATGCACAGGGCGACCACGGCCAGCATCGCGACCGCGGCATCGTTGGCCAGCGGCAGATTCAGCCAGTCCTGCCAGCCGCCGAACGGCGCGGTGCGGGTCATCCACAACGCGGCCGTTATGCCGAATACGATCAACACCCGGATTTCGGCGGGGCGCCAGGCGCCGGATCGTTCCATGACAGGCAATGGCCCCTTCTCGATGTTCCGGGTCAGCCAGAGAAACATCAGCGGCAGAAACAGGACCACGACCGGCACGCCCCAGCTCATCCAGAGCGGAAACGAGGTAATCGTGCCGAACTGGTCGGCCGAGACTTGCATATAGATCAGATTGGGCGGGGTCCCGATCGGTGTACCCGTGCCGCCGAGGCTGGCGGAATAGGCGGTACCCAGAAGCAGCGGTATTGTCAGCGGTCGAAAGCGCTCATCGGACAGCACGGCCAGTGCGACCGGCAGCAGCATCAGGGTGGTAGCGGTATTGGATATCCACATCGACAGAAAGGCCGCCGCCAGCATGAAGCCGAGTACCAGTCCACGCTGACCCAGACGGGCGCAGGTGCGAATCATGGCCAGCGCCAGGCGGCGATGGGCGCCGGATCGGGCCAGTGCGCCGGATAGCATGAAACCTCCCATCAGTAGAAGAATCAGCGGGCTGCCGTAGCTCTCGGCGACCTGGGTTGGGGTGAGGGCGCCGGCCAACGGAAGCAGCGCCATGGGCAGCAACGAGGTCACCGGAATGGGAACCGGTTCGGTCAGCCACCAGGCGGCACACCAGGCGGTTACCGCGGCGGTCGCCGATGCTGCCATGCCCAGTGTGGTCTGGTTCAGGCACAGCATCAGGGTGAACGCTGCGGCTGTCGGCCCGAGGGCCAGCAGAAACGCTGCCCGAATCGTCGCTGGATTGTCTGTCAATCTGTTCATTCGGTGTCGACCAAGCTTGCAAATATTAAGATATTGTTCATATCATACGAACAAAGACGGGTACGGTCTCCACCATACTCAACGGTATCCAAACCAGAAAGCTCAAGCTTCGGGGAGAAAACACAATGAAGTTACGCCTGCTAATGGCCCTGGGATTTGCCCTGCTATGGCTAGTCGGCTGTGGTGGTTCATCCAGCGTGGATCGCGCAACGCCACAGGTGCCAGCTACCAATCCGGACGGCACTCCGACCACTCAGGTCAACACCGCCAATTTCAGTCCGGCCGACGGAGTCCTGCCATTTCCGACCAACCTGCTGCTGTCCGGCTCGGCTGACTTGACGCTGAATGTGCCGGTCGACGATCCGACCGACTTCAGTGATCCGGCCGTGGCCCTGAGCAATCTGGACGGTTTCAGCACGATCAGTCCCTGGACCTTCACCTTCTCTCAGCAGATCGATCCGGACTCAGTCATTCCGGGCAGCTCGGTCCGCTTCTTCGAGGTCGAATTCGTATTCGGAACGATTGCCGTCGCCGGCATCAACCGCGAACTGGTTCCCGGCGAGGACTACGTGGCCACGGTAGCTCCGACCGATCCGACGGGCAAGACAGTAGCGATTGTTCCGCTGCGACCGCTGCAGGAATCGACCGGCTATATGGCCGTCGTCACCGACGGCATTCTGGATACCGAGGGCACACCTGCCACCCCGTCGCAGACTTATTTCCTGAGCAAGCGCACTTCACCCCTGGTAACCGAAGGCGGCGCCAGTACCGATCCGCTGCTCGACGATGCCACAGCCGGCGCGCTTGAGCCGCTGCGCCAGCTGACCAACGCCCAGGAGACCGCCGCCTCCTCGGTCGGCATCAGCCGCGACGATATCGTGCTCTCGTTTACCGCCACGACCCAGTCGATCACACCGGTCCTGAACGTGATCCGCTCCCAGGCCGAACCGACCTTCAGCCAGGTTGCCCAGGCCTGCCCGGCTCCGGACGTCTGCCTGACCACGGCCGACGTGTTGCCGCCAGGTGCCTCGCCAGGCATTGCGGATTTGTACATCGGCGTGACCGAGTTGCCGTATTACCTGGGTGTGCCCAGTGCCGAAAACCCGACTGCCCCGCTGAACCAGTTCTGGCAGGCGGCTCCGGGAGCCTACATGCCGCCGTTCGACGGACTGGGTCTGGACCCCACCTCCACCGCGATTACCGTGGCCAATCCGATGCCGGTTGAAACCGACCGTCAGGTGGTGCCGCTGCTGATGACCTTGCCGAACGCGAGTTCGGGACAGTCCCGCCCCGATGCCGGTTGGCCGGTCGTGATCTTCCAGCACGGCATTACCGGTAACCGATCCCAGATGCTCGCTTTGGCCGACACGATGGCTTCTATCGGCTTTGCGGTGATCGCGATCGACCAGCCTCTGCACGGCATCACTGATGTCACCAGCCCGCTGTATGTCGGCAACACGCCGTTTGGCGCGATTGCCAACGAGCGGACGTTTGATCTCGACCTGCAGGACAACGAGACCAGTGCGCCGGGCCCGGATGGCAACATCGATGCGTCCGGTACCTTCTTCATCAACCTGCAGAGCCTGCTGACCTCGCGCGACAACCTGCGCCAGACCCAGGCCGACCTGTCCATACTTGCCCTGAATATTCCGTTCGTTGATGTCGATGGCGACGGTCTGGGTGATCTGGACGGTTCCAATATCAACTTTGTCGGTTTGTCGCTCGGCTCCATGGCAGGTATTCCCTTCCTGGCGGTCGAGCCCACGGTCAGCAACGGTGTGCTGTCGGTTCCTGGCGGCGGCATTGCCAACCTGCTCAACGGTTCCCAGACCTTTGGTCCGGTTATCCGTGAGGGCCTGGCAGCTGCCGGCGTCGAGCCGAACACGCCGGACTTTTTCCAGTTCCTGCTGATCACCCAGACCGTGGTCGACTCTGCTGATCCGATCAACTGGGGCGCCAATGCGGCTCAGTCCAACAGTGTCCTGCTGCAGCAAGTGGCCGGGGATACGGTCGTTCCGAATGCCGTCGCCGGCGCGCCATTGTCGGGCACCGAGCCGTTGATCCGGGTCATGGGGCTGGACGCCATTACCGAAACCACAACGGACCCGATGGGAATCCGTGGTGCGGTTCGAATGCTTGTGGGGGGGCATGGCTCTTTGCTTGATCCGTCAGCCTCACCGGCGGCAACGGCCGAAATGCAAGGCCAGGCTGCCAGCATGGTGGCTTCCGGCGGCACTACGGTGGTTATTGGCGATCCGTCACTGATCCAGACTGACGACTGACAGGGAGAATTCAAATGACACGGCAAAAGATTTCAAATCGCCGCCAGGCACGCCTGATGCGCCCCTGCCTGCTGGCCAGCGCCATCGGTCTGGCACTCGTTGCACAATCGTCGCACGCGATCGACTTGAGCACTGACGAAGTCAGTATTCGACTCGATACCACGATCAGTTACGGCTCGGGGGTTCGGGTCGGTCGTCGCGACAGCGACCTGATCGCCAAATCGCATTTCGATCCCACGATCTCCCAGGCGCCGTTGCAGGCACAGATTGATGCGCAGGGTCGTTTTTCGGCCAATTCCGATGACGGCAACCTGAACTTTGATCGCGGCGACTTCATCTTCAACGCGGCCCGGGTTACCTCGGAGCTGCAGATCGACTATGACCGTTACGGAGCCTTTGTTCGCGGCAACTTCCTCCATGATTTCACCCTGAATGACATGGATGAGCTTTCTGATGGTGCGAAGGACAAGGTGGGTCAGCGTGCTCGCCTTCTCGACGCCTACGTCTATGGTGACTTCGATGTCGGGGACAAGTTGCTGTCTCTGCGCCTGGGGCGCCAGGTTGTCAGCTGGGGTGAGTCGACGTTTCTGGCCGGGGGCATCAATACCATCAACCCGGTGGATGTGACTGCACTGAGAACCGCAGGTGCCGAGCTGCGCGACGCTTTCCTTCCGCTGAACATGCTCTGGGCCTCGATGGACCTGTCCCAGAACGTGTCGATGGAAGCCGTGGCCATTTTTGAATGGGACGAAGTCGAGCCGGAGCCTTCGGGCACATTCTTTGCAACCAATGATTTTGCCGCCTCGGGCGGACGCTACGCGATGCTGAATTTCGGCCTGGTGCCTCAGCCGGTGGTCAACCCCGACCTGTTCGATCCGGTCTGTGGCGGTGGCAACTTCACCGGCAGTGATGCCGCCTTGCCGCCAAGTCTGGTCGGGGCAGGCTGCTCTGCCGCGTTTCCTCGTGCTGCTGACAACAAGCCCAAGGATACCGGTCAGTTCGGACTGGCATTTCGCTACTTCGCGCCGTGGTTGAGAGATACCGAGTTCGGTCTCTACTACCTGCGTTATCACAGCCGCCTGCCGGTCCTTTCGGGGCGCGCAGTGACCAGCACCGATATCACCACCGGTGCGGTCATTGTCGAGTATCCGGAAGATATTGACCTGTTCGGACTGAGCTTCAATACCACGGTGCCGGGCGGCTGGTCGCTGGGTGGTGAACTCAGCTATCGCGATAATGTTCCCGTTCAGATTGACGATGTCGAGCTGCTCTTTGCCGGCCTGTCACCACTGAATGTGGCTCTGCCCAGTGAATACGAGCGCTTCGGCAGCCAATTGGGCCAGTATGCGCCGGGTGAATATATCCAGGGCTACGAGCGCCGCAAGGTCTCCCAGTTCCAGTTCACCCTGACCAAGCTGCTTGGGCCTGGCAACTGGGTTGGCGCTGACCAGGTGGCCATGGTCGGTGAATTCGGTGCAACCAACTACTGGAATCTGCCGGGACGCAACGAGCTTCGCTTTGAAGGTCCTGGTACCGACACCGGCGGTGGTCCCAATCGCTTGACCGGATCTTCACGCAATCCAGTGACCACGTCGGATGGCTTTGCCACGGCATTCAGCTGGGGATATCGCCTGCTGGTGGCACCGACCTACAACAATGTGTTCGGTACCCCCTGGAACATGACCCCCCGCGTGGCCTTCAATCATGACGTTCAGGGGGTGACGCCGGGCCCTGGCGGCAACTTTGTCGAGGGTCGCAAGCAGGTCACCCTGGGCGTATCGTTCGATTACCAGGCGTGGCGCTTTGGTATCGACTACACCAATTTCTTTGGTGGCGGCATCAATAACCTGCTCAGCGATCGCGACTTTGTTGCGGTGTCCGGCAGCTACTCGTTCTAATGCGGAGGTCAATGATGAAATTCTCCAATATGAAGTCGACGCTTGCGGTTCTTGCGTTGCTGATGATCAGCCTTGCCCTGGTGGCTTGTGGCAGCTCGCCAGTAGTGGAGGAATCCGAAGCGCCAGAATCGGAGCAAATGGCTGATCGCTTCGAGGCTGATCGTGCCGAACGCGAAGCTGCTGCAGAAGCTGATCGCCGTGCGGCAGAACAAGCCGAAGCGCGACGGATCGCAGCCGAACAGGCCGAGCGTGAGCGGATGGAGGCCGAAGCCGAAGCCGAACGCGAAGCTGCTGCCGAAGCGGAACGTATGGCCGCTGAAGCTGAAGCCGAGCGCAGAGCAGCTGAAGCCGAGGCGGAACGTATGGCCGCTGAAGCTGAAGCCGAGCGACGGATGGCAGAAGAACGTGCGGCGGCCGAACGCCAGGCCGAGCAGGCGCAGGGCCAGATGGCCAGCGAACGCGAAGCGGCAGAAGCCGAAGCTGAACGTATTGCCGCCGAGGCTGAAGCAGAGCGAATGGCTGCCGAGGCCGAAGCTGAACGCATGGCCGCCGAAGCGGAAGCTGAACGGGCAGCAGCCGAAGCAGAAGCCGAACGGATGGCAGCTGAAGCGGAAGCCGAGCGTCAAAGACTTTCACAGCAGCGAGCCCAGGCGACTGCCGCACCGGCAGTACCTGCTGACCAGGGTGATTTCATCCTGGCCCGCACGCCCGAGAACATTCGCCGTCTTGGAAATGATCTGACCCCGATGGGTTCAATCAGGGCTGGCAGCGGTGATGGCCGCATTCCGGCATGGGATGGCGGGCTGACACGGGAAGACTGGCCGGCCGGCTACGAGCCTGGTGATCGTCATCTCGATCCGTTTGCCAGCGATCAGCCGCTGTATGTGATTACCGGTGAGAATTATCGCGAGTATGCTGACCGGTTGTCGGTCGGTCAGATGGCAACATTTGAGCGCTATCCCGATACCTACAAGATGGCCGTCTACCCGACACGTCGCAGCGCCTCGTTCCCCCAGTTCGTCTACGATGCCAGTATTCGCAATGCATCAACCGGTCGACTGACTGCTGAAGGTGAGGGTGTTGCCGATGTGTCTGAGGGTTTTCCCTTCCCGCTGCCGCAAAATGCCTACGAACTGATCTGGAACCACAAGCTCAAGTACAAGGGAACCGGTGGTGTTCGTTACAACAACCAGGTGGCCCCGACCACGTCCGGCAGCTTCCAGCTGGTTCGCCTGCGTGAAGAATTGCTGGGCATGTACTATGCCGAAGGCAGTACGATCGAAGATACCAACAATATCCTCCTGTACTTCTTCCAGGAAGTGGAATCACCCGCTCGCCTGGCCGGTAACATTCTGCTGGTTCATGAAACCCTGAATCAGCTCGAGCAGCCGCGTCAGGCCTGGATCTACAATCCTGGCCAGCGTCGCGTTCGCCGCGCGCCCAATGTGGCCTATGACAACCCCGGCACCGCATCGGATGGTCTGCGTACCAATGACATGACCGATATGTTCAACGGTGCAATGGATCGATTCACGTGGGAAGTTGTCGGCAAGAAGGAAATGTATATTCCCTACAACTCCTACAAGCTGCACAGCGGTGATCTGACACCCGAGGACATCGTGCGCCCGGGTCATTTGAATGCCGACCTGATGCGCTATGAACTGCATCGGGTCTGGATTGTCGATGCGCGCCTGCGTGATGGCACCCGGCATATCAATTCGCGGCGTACATTCTATCTGGATGAAGATACCTACCAGATTGCCCTTATTGATCACTACGATCAGCGCGGCGAGTTGTGGCGTGCATCTGAAGCGCATACCATCAACTATTACGATGTCCCGACCTACTGGTCATCCGTTGAATCTCACATGGATCTCCAGTCAGGGCGCTACGTGGCGACCGGAATCGATAATCAGGATCCGGTCAATACCTTCAACGTCCCTCTGAGCGCCAGCAGCTACACGCCCCAGGCGCTACGAACTCGCGGTCGGCGGTAGTACCGCATCGTAAAGGTCTTGACCAAAGGCCGGCCGGACTCCGGTCGGCCTTTTGCCAAGATCGCGGCCAGCAAGGGTCGCCAGTTTCCACGCAATGCATATGGAGTCGCATGAAAACCAATCTATCAAACTTGAACCTCCCAAAGCGGTCCGGCAATTTATTGCTGTGCGCCATGGCATCGGCTGGCATATTGCTGTGCTCTGCCGTTTCTGCCCAGCAAGCTATTGGGGATCGTGCCGATGTCATTGTTGCCGAGACCGAAGACAATATTGCACGCCTGGGTAATGACCTGACGCCAATGGGTTCGGTAAAGGCCGGAAATGAAGCGGGAACGATTCCGGCATGGGATGGCGGGATTCGCCCCGAGCACTGGCCTGAAGGTTACTCGAAAGGTGATCGACATCCGGATCCTTTCGCCGATGATGAGGTTGAGTTCGTTATTACCGGCGAGAATTTCCGCGAGTACGCAGATCATTTGTCGGCCGGACAGATCGCGACTTTCGAGCGCTATCCCGACAGTTACCAGATGCGGGTTTACCCGACCCGTCGGAGTGCTTCGTTTCCGGAGCGTACTTATGAAATGTCGATCGCCAATGCCTCGACGGGTGAATTGACGGCTGATGGGGAAGGCGTGGCCAACGTTGCCGAGGGTTTCCCCTTTCCTCTGGCCCAGAACGCCTATGAACTCATGTGGAATCACAAGCTCAAGTTCAAGGGTGTGGCCGGCACGCGCTACAATAATCAGGTGGTGCCAACTTCAAGTGGCGCCTATCAATTGGTTCGACTGCGCGAAGAGATTCTCGGGCTTTATTACGGCGAGGGTAATACCCTGGCTGACACTAACAATGTCCTGCTGTACTTCTTCCAGGAAGTAGAGTCTCCGGCTCGTCTTGCTGGCAACATTCTGCTGGTCCACGAGACCCTAAATCAGCTTGAGCAGCCACGCCAGGCCTGGATCTACAATCCTGGGCAGCGTCGCGTGCGCCGTGCACCGAACGTGGCCTATGACAATCCGGGAACCGCTTCAGATGGTCTGCGCACCAATGACATGACTGACATGTTCAACGGCGCCATGGATCGCTTCGACTGGGAAATCGTCGGCAAGCGGGAAATGTACATTCCGTACAATTCATACCAGGCGCACAGTGGAGACCTGACCCCTGATGACCTTGTCCGCCCGAGTCATCTTAATCCGGATTACTTGCGGTACGAGTTGCATCGGGTCTGGGTGGTTGAAGCAACGCTCAAGGAAGGAACCCGGCATATCAATCCTCGCCGGACCTTCTACCTCGATGAGGATACCTATCAAATTGCATTGATCGATCATTACGATCAGCGGGGTGATATGTGGCGACTGTCCGAGGCTCATTCAATCAATTACTATGAGGTCCCGACGTACTGGTCGACGATTGAAGTGCATATGGATTTGCAGGCAGGTCGCTATGTAGCCAATGGCGTCGACAACCAGGAGCCGGTGAATACCTTTGATCAGGAAATGAGTCCCAACGACTTCACTCCGCAGGCACTGCGCACTCGCGGTCGACGGTAGCGCGGTCCCGTCCGGTTTCGTTGCGGTGCTGCTCGCTGGCACCGCATAGCCCAGCATGATGGAGAGAACTTTCATGAGCACCAAATTGTATCTGCTCATTGTTTTACTGATATTGACCACATCCGGCATCGTTCAGGCCCAGTCGGTCGAAGAGCCGCAGGCCGCCGACCAGGCGCGCCTGGCGGCCGAAAGCCTGGTGCTCGATGTGACTCGTGCCGGGCAGCGCTATGTTGCCGTCGGCGAGCGGGGACATGTGCTTCTTTCCAGCGACGGAACCAGTTGGGAGCAGGCTGAGTTCGTACCGGTCAGGGCAACCCTGACCCGGGTTACGTTTGCCGGGGGTCGTCTTTGGGCGGTCGGACACGATTCGACCATCATTCACAGTCGCGATATGGGGCGGACCTGGACCCTTCAGCACTTTGAACCCGAGTGGGAAAAGCCTTTGCTTGATGTCCATTTCTTCAATGCCAATGACGGGATTGCAATCGGAGCCTATGGGCTGTACATGCAAACCGCCAACGCCGGCGAGGACTGGGAAGTATTCGACATGGCCGACCTGGTCACTTCCGAGGCCATCGACTGGGAGGGCGCGGCCGAAGAAGCCGATGACTTTTCTCAGGGAGCCGATGATGAGCTGTACGGTGACGAGGACGATTCGGACGAGTACTACGACGCGTCAACCGATTTTGATCGTGGATGCTACGAATTCATGGAATGTCATCTCAACGCTTTTGCCGATCTGGGCGGTGATCGCTACATGATCGCTGCCGAGCGCGGTTACGGTTTTCGCACTACCGATGGTGGCGAAAGCTGGGAGAGTTTCAAGTTTCCCTATACCGGATCCATGTTCGATTTGCTCCAGCTTGGAGACGGCTCCATCCTTGCGTTCGGACTGCGAGGAAATATTCAGCTTTCGAGCGACTTTGGCGACAGCTGGACGGTCCTGGAAAGTGGGACCGAGTCGACCCTGAAAGCTGGCACGATGGATCCAGAGGGTCAGCCTTTCATGGTCGGGTCCGGTGCGACCCAGCTCCGCTATGATCCGGTCAGGCAGCGCTTTGATCTCGATGAGGATCGCCTGGGCAGCACTTATGCCGCTGTCCTGTTTACCGACGAAGGCCGCAAGATTCTGGCCGGCGAGGATGGATTGACCAATGACTGAAGAAACGACCCTGGCCCGGCGCATGGCCAACGCACTTTTCTCGGTGCGGCCCCTCATTCTCCTGATTTTCCTGGCCGGAACCGTCGTGGCAGGATACTTCATGGTTCAGCTGCGCGTGGATGCCGGTTTCATGAAGCAGCTGCCGCTTGAGCATGAGTACATGCAGACGTTCATGCAATACGAACGCGAATTCGGCGGCGCGAACCGGGTCATGGTGGCACTGGTTGCCGAAGACGGGGATATGTTCACCCCGGAGTTCTTCGAGAAGTTCGAGGAGATCAGCAACCAGGTGTTTTTCATTCCCGGTGTGGATCGGGCCAGTGTCCGGTCGATCTTTACGCCAAACGTGCGCTTCGTCGAAATCGTCGAGGATGGATTTGCCGGCGGCAATGTGATCCCGGCCGATTTTGCATCCAGTCCGGAAATGTTCGAGCGAGTCCGGTCCAATATTGTCAAGTCCGGGGAGATCGGACGCCTGGTCGCCGAGGATTTCTCCGGGGCCATGGTCTGGGCAAATCTGCTTGAGACCAACCCGTCCACGGGTGAAACACTCGATTACCAGGATGTGGCTGCACGTCTGGAAAGCATCCGGTCTGATTTCGAGGACGACTCCCATTCCGTTCATATCGTCGGGTTTGCCAAGATCGTCGGCGATATCGCCGATGGTGCCCGCGGTGTCGTCATGTATTTCGGCGTTGCATTCTTGATTACCGCACTGCTGTTGTTCATGTATTCCGGCTCGCTCTGGCTGACCGTGCTGCCGCTGGTTTGTTCGGCGACCGCTGTGGTCTGGCAGTTGGGTTTGCTCAGTATTTTCGGTTTCGGTATTGACCCGATGAACATCCTGACACCATTTCTGGTGTTCGCGATCGGGGTCAGTCACGGCGTGCAGATGATCAGTGGCTGGAACGCCGAGAAATTGTTCGGCGGGCATTCGGCCGTTGGGCTTGCCCAGGAAGGCAAGAGCCTTGAGGGTGTTCCGATAGTTTCCAGTATTGAGGCGTCAAAGGCCACCTTTGCCCGGTTGCTGGCCCCGGGATCGATTGCCCTGATCAGCGATACCATCGGCTTCCTGACCATTCTGCTGATCAATATCCGGATTATCCAGGAACTGGCGCTGACAGCCAGTATTGGTGTGGCGGTCGTCATTTTTACCAACCTGGTTCTGTTGCCTGTGCTGCTGTCGTATGTCCGATTGCGCAATGAAGAAGGATTCCGCCAGCGCCAGTATCGCAAGGGTCAGAAGCCCAGTCCGATCTGGAATCTGATTGCCGCGTTCAGTCGCCCCCGGGTCGCCCTGCTGGCGGTCACCGTCGGGGTCGTGTTGTTCGCACTGGCCTGGGTCAAATCACAGGACATGCAGATCGGCGACTCGCAGCCTGGCGTTCCGGAGCTGCGCGCGGACGCGCGCTACAACCAGGATGCGCGCCTGATCGCGAGCAAATTTGCGCTCGGCACCGATCTGATTTCGATCATTGCCGAAACGGTTCCTCAAGCCTGCACCGAATCCTACATGGTCATGGAGGCCATCGACCGCTTCGCCTGGCACATGTCAAACGTTGAGGGTGTGCAGCAGGTCGTCTCATTGCCAATGATCGCCAAGATTGTCAACACCGGATGGAACGAAGGCAATATCCGCTGGCGAGTCCTTCCTCGCAACCAGTTCATCATGCGTCAGAACCTTTCCGGTATTGATACCGGCACTGGACTGTTGAACGAGGACTGCAGCGCCATGCCGGTGATGGTTTTCCTTGAAGATCACAAGGCCTCGACCATTGTCCGCGTGATCAACAAGGTGCGTGAACTGCGCGGCGAAATCTTTGTGGAGGGCCTGGACTTCCAGCCTGCCGGTGAGGTGATCGGAGATCTGGTCAACGAGGATCAGGAGGTCTGCGAGGATTGCCTGCGCTTCCGCCTGGCGACCGGCAATGTCGGTGTCATGGCCGCAACCAACGAGGAAGTGGCGGCCGCTCAGACACCCATGCTGATCTATGTCTACGCGGCAATCGTCATTCTCTGCCTGATCACATTCCGTACTGTGTTGGGAACCCTGTGTATTGTGCTTCCGCTGGTGCTGGTGAGTTACCTGGCTTATAGTTTGATGGCCTTCATGGGTATTGGTCTTAAGGTCAATACTCTGCCGGTGGTAGCCTTGGGCGTGGGTATTGGGGTTGATTACGGTATCTACATCTTCAGCCGGATGCGCAGTTTCATGCAGGAAGGCCTGAGCCTGGATGAGTCTTACCTGCGCACTCTACGACTGACCGGCAAGGCGGTATTCTTTACTGCCGTGACCCTGGCCGTGGGCGTTGGAACCTGGCTGTTTTCAGCCCTTCAGTTCCAGGCCGATATGGGCGTACTGCTGGGCTTCATGTTCATCTTCAACATGATCGGCGCAATGCTGCTGCTGCCGGCGCTGGCGCGCCTCCTGCTGGCCTGGAGAGAACCTGCTACGGCTGGAGGATGATTGGTGCTGAGGGCATTCGTAGGTCGGGGTGACATCCCCGACGGTCCATGTTTCGAGATCCACCGGATGGTGGGTTTTGCTTCAAAATGCGCGCGGCATGGGTATATCTAGAGTCTGCCAAGCTGTTCGCTGATGGTGAAGCCTTGCAAGGGTTCATTCGAATCGCGGGACAGCGCCATGACCTTGAACTTCTCACCCATTTCAGCGGGCATGACCAGGCGTTTGATCTCGCCGGCCAGCCGCAGATGCTCGCGAGTGCTATCGGCCTGTTCGAGAAAGTCCTGAATGCCCAGTGAGAGCAGAAAGCCGGCCTGGCTGGTGAAGCCGCCGATGTCGAGTTGATGACGGGCAGCAGCCTCGGCCACGGCGGTGAAATCGACAAATGCCGACAGATCGGTCAGACCGGGCCAGACGAAAGGATCGAAGTGGGCGCGGTGACGGAAGTGGCAGACCAGCGTGCCGCCTGAGCGGTCGCGATGGTAATACTCCGAGCGTGGATAGCCGTAGTCGATCAACAGAGCAACACCGCGTGACAGGCAGTCGGTAATCGTCCCGATCCAGCCCGGCAGGTCCAGGCAGATCTCGCTTTGGTAGCCGACCTGGAGCGGCTCGGGCAAAACCTCCTGCAGGGTTTCGATGCCCTGGCTCAAGCGTCTGGAGGGTGGAGCCTGCGTCCATACCAGGCGATCGCTTTCAACCCCGACACAGCGCTCCACAGGACCGTCAGCGGTCATCACGAAGCAGGCAACGGGCAGGGCATCCATCACCTCGTTGGCCACGATCACGCCCTGAAACGGCGAGCTCGGTGGCTGGGAAATCCATTCAATCCGCTCGCGCAGATCGTCTGGGAGCGCGTCCAGCCGCTCGGCCTGGATTTCGCGCAGCGCGGCGCTGGGCTCGAGGATCAGATAGCGTTCCGGCAGCCGTTCCACGGATTCAAGCAAATCGGCGGCCAGTGCTCCGGATCCGGCGCCCAGTTCCAGCAAGGTCCAATCCGGATCCAGTGCTGATGCGATGTCATCAATCTGGCGAGCCAGGGTCCGGGCAAAAATCCGGCCCTGCTCAGGCGCGGTCACGAAATCTCCGGCCGGGCCGAATTTGTGCAATCCGTTGACGTAATAGCCCAGGCCGGGCTCGTACAACGCCATCGCCATGTAGCGATCAAACGGCAGCGGTCCATCCCGTTCGATCGCGTTGACGATCCTGGTGCACAATTGGCGGCTCAGTGCCAGCAATTCGGCGGGCGGCTCCGGTAACGACAATGAAGGATCGCGAGATGACATCGAGGGAAAACGGCGAATCAGAACGAGTGGCGATTGTAACCGGTGCCGCGCGCCGGATCGGCGCAACCATTGTCGAGACGCTCCATCAGCGGGGCCTGAAAGTGCTGATCCACTATCGCGGGTCGGAATCTCATGCTGAATCGCTGGCCGCGACCCTGAACGAGCGGCGGGCATCGTCGGCCGTTATCGTCGGCGAGGATCTCGCCGAAACCGGCGCGCCAGCCCGCATTGCTCAGGCGGCACTCGACCACTTCGGCCGAATCGATGTGCTGATCAACAATGCCTCGGCGTTTTTTCCAACGCCGATCGGCGAGGCAACCCAGGCCCACTGGGACGAGTTGATGGCCAGCAATCTTCGCGCACCCTTCTTTCTCTCTCAGGCCTGCGCCCCCCATCTGGCCCGGCGCGGCGGAGCCATTGTCAATCTGGTCGATATCCACGCGCTGGTTCCGTTGAGCCGGCATCCGATCTACGTCCAGGCCAAGGCCGGGCTGGTGATGCAGACCCGAACCCTGGCCAAGGACCTGGCGCCCTCCATTCGGGTCAATGCAGTTGCCCCGGGTGCCATCCTATGGCCGGAAAATGATGATTCTCCCGAAGCGGCCGACGCCATTCTCGAGCGCATCCCGCTCGGCCACCAGGGGCGGCCCGAAGACATCGCCGGCACCGTCTGCTTCCTGGCCCTCGACGCCCCCTACATCACCGGCCAGATCCTGGCCGTCGACGGCGGACGAATGTTGAATATGTAAGGATCAAGGATCAAGGATCAAGGATCAAGGATCAAGGATCAAGGATCAAGGATCAAGGATCAAGGATCAAGGATCAAGGATCAAGGAACTGGGGTTGAGTAGGTCGGGGCGACGCCCCCGACGGGTCCATGTCAAAACATCCTCCGAAAGCCGGATTCACGGTCCACGGTCGGCAAGCTGGTGATCGAAGGGTAAAGCCTGATGTCGGTGATTGTTTCGAGTATGGACCGTCGGGGACGTCGCCCCGACCTACGGTGCCTTGATCCCTATTTCAATAACGCAGTGACGTCGCGGAAGCGCGGGTGGGCGGCGTTGATCATCAGTTCGAACAAAACCATTTCGACGTTGCTCAGATGAACGCCGGCGGCTTCCATGCGGCGCAGTCCGATATCGCGGTTGAATGCAGACCGGGAGGAAACGGCATCGGCGATCAGGTGGACTTCCATTCCTCGCTTGCGCAGCGCGGCTGCCGTCTGCCAGACGCAGACATGGGTTTCGATGCCGCAGAGAAGAACGCGATCTCGGCCAGTGGCTTCGATGGCCCCCATCAGATCGGTATCACCGCAGCAACCGAAGCTCGCCTTCGCGCCGGGCTCGATTCCATCCAGTACCTCGACCAGTTCGGGCACGGTCGGACCCAGCTTGTCCGGTAGCTGTTCGGCCCAGACCACCGGAAGTTCGAGCAGGCGGCAGCCCTGAATCAGGCGGCGGCATTGATCGATCATTGCCTCCGATTCGTGCATCAACCGGGCCAGTCGTCCCTGGATGTCGACGATCAGCAACAGGGCATTGTCTGTGGTGGGGTGGTCGATCGGCATGTTTCGTTTGCTCCTCAAGTTCTTTTGCCGGCAATAACGATCAGACGCTCGGCATCGATGTCGTAATCCGCACCATCGTAACTGCCGTAGATTCCCAGGGTCTCCAGGCCATGGAGCGCCAGGAGCGCCTGAATTTCTCCGGCCGACCAGACCCGATGGGAAATCCGGGTGCGATGGGCACGGTCGCCATCGATCAGAATCCAGTCATTCTCCAGCCGGGTCATTCGTTCGACCAGCAAGGGACGTTCTATCAGCAGGCGGCCGTCCTCGTAGTCGGTCAGGTGAACCGGCTGCAGGTTGCGCGCCAGGTACTCGATGCCGACCAGGTCGAGTACCAGTTGGCCATTGGCGCTCAGGCTGGCATGGATATTGTCGAGCACCCGACCGTGATCGGCCTCGTCGTCGAAGTAGCCGAAGCTGGTCCACATCACGATCACCAGATCGAAGGCTTCAGCACGGGTAAAGTCGCGCATATCGGCGTTGACGATTTCGATGGGAAAGTCACCACGCTGACGATCCAGCTCGGCCAGCAGGCTGGCGCTGGTATCTACCGCTGTGACCGGATACCCTTGGGATGCCAGCGCCAGGGCATGGCGACCGGGTCCACAGCCGAGATCCAGGACTTTTTCAGGCCGATAATCCATCACCGTCAGGAGCTCGTCGATCTGATCGGCGGCATCGGCAAACGTCTCTTCATTGAACATCAGCGAGCCGAAGTTGCGCCAGAAGTCATCTTTCAGATACCAGTCATTGCTCAAGGCACTTGTTTCCATGGGATTGGTGAGTGTGCTTGCCGGTTGTGCCACCCTGGCCTGGTACGGTCAGGCGGTGAGTGGTCAACTCGACCTGTTGTCCAGACGCGAGCATATCGCAGATCTGATCGAGAATCCGGCCACCGATGATATCTTGCGTCAGCGTCTTGAGCGGGTGCTGGAAATACGCCAGTTCGCGCGAAGTGAGCTGGGTCTGCCCGACAGTCGATCGTTTCGCCACTACGCCGATCTTCAACGCCCGGCTGCAGTCTGGAACGTGATTGCGTCTCCACGTTTTTCGGTGACTCCGAAAACCTGGTGCTACCCGATCGCCGGATGTGTGGCCTACCGGGGTTATTTTGATCGCGACCAGGCCTGGGCAGCCGCTGAACGGCTGGCCGAAGAGGGACTGGATGTCACTGTAGCCCCGGCCGTGGCCTATTCCACGCTGGGATGGTTTTCCGACCCGGTTCTGAACACCATGCTTGCCTGGAGCGATGCCACCCTGGCAGGGTTTCTGTTTCATGAGCTCAGTCATGAAATGCTCTACGTTCCGGGCGACAGCGCCTTCAATGAGGCCTACGCCAGCCTGGTCGAACGTGAAGGCGTGAAGCGCTGGCTTGCGCGGCAGAATGAGCCCGATCTTGCGGCCCGGTGGGAGCAGGACCGGGTGATTCGTGACCGCCTGATCGAGCAGCTTTTGACAACGCGCGAACGCCTGTCCGAACTCTATGCCGGTGAATTGAACAGTTTCGATATGGATGTTGCGAAAACGCGCGAATTTCTCCGACTTCAGGAAGCGATCGGTGAGCTTGCCGACGAGCATGAAACGGATCAGCTGGCCGGATGGCTGTCCCGGCCCCTCAATAATGCCGATCTGGCCCTTGTCGCAACCTACGAAGCCGGGGTCGGCGCATTTGCCGACCTGCTGGCCGAGTGCGATTCGGACTGGACCTGTTTTCACCAAAGGTCATCGTCCGTGGCTGCAAGCGGGGCAGTCGCGCGACAGGATTTTTTGCAGGCTGAAGGCAGACAATGATTGAACATTCGGGCCTGTTGTGCGACCTTACCCGGCTGACATTGTTCCGGATCTCGATTTGTACCGATATTTCGCCCTCTGCCTGTTTCTGAGTTACGGATGGCCGTTGCCGGCGCTGGCCCAGAATCCGGGCAGCGACAGCGAGCGGCCGGTACTGGCCTGTGTCCCGATGGAAGGAGAATCGCCGCGCCGCCAGCTGGAACGTGATGGCACCTCACCGTTGAGAATCTTCTCCGAGCATTTCCAGGCACCGCCCGGCGAGCCAGTGCGGTTTTACGAAGATGTCTCGGTCGAACAGGGTGATCAGCGGCTGGCAACCGGTGAGCTGATCTACAATCGTGAAACCGGCCGGATCGTGCTGCCGGTCTGGCTTGAGTACAGTGATGCGCTGATCGATCTGGAAGCTGACTCAGGCTGGGTCGAAACCAATGACAATCGCGGGCAGTTCGAGGCAGTCCGCTATCGCTTTGCTCGCGGCGAGGGCAGTGGTTCGGCCGACCGGATCGCGCTGATCAGCGAAAGTCGGGCCGAAGTGGATCGATTCGACTTCACCACCTGTGACCCGGACAATCCCGACTGGCAGCTCAAGGCCTCGAGCGTCGAGCTGGACATGGACTCCGGTCGCGGTGTGGCGCGCAATGCCCGGCTGAATTTCAAGGGCGTTCCTATCCTGTATTCGCCGTGGCTGAGCTTTCCGCTGGATGATCGCCGCAAGAGCGGCTTTCTGTATCCCCGGATTGGCTTTTCCAGTGACGACGGGTTCGATCTGAGCGTGCCGTGGTACTGGAATATTGCACCGAACCAGGATGCCACCATCACTCCGAGATGGATCCAGGATCGAGGCGTGATGCTGGGTACTCAATACCGTTTCCTGAGCCGGCGCCAGAACGCTCAGCTGGACCTTGAAGTCCTGCCGGATGATCGCGTTGACGATCGAACCCGCTACTTCGGCCAGTTGGACTATGCAGCTGTATTGGCTCCGAACTGGCGCTTCAATGCCGACCTGAAACGGGCCAGCGATGACAACTACTTTCTCGATCTGGGCGGTGGACTGACCGAATCGGCCCTGCAGTTTCTGCGGTCGTCGGCCAGTCTCAGGGGCAGCGGTCGCATCTGGTCGTTCGAAATGCTGGCCGATACCTTTCAGGTCCTGGATGAAAGCGTGGCCAAGGGTCGTGAACCGTATCGGCGGTTGCCGCGCATGTTGCTCGAGATCGATCAGCCGCTGGGACAGCGACTGGATTTTCAGATGGATAACGAGCTGGTCTACTTCGACCGTGATGACGGGGTCACCGGGGCACGTCTCGATCTGTATCCGCGCGTTCGCTACAATCTCCTCGCCCCGGGATGGTTCGTGCGGCCGTCGCTGGGATTCCGATCGACTGCCTATGAACTCAGTGGCGCCGACGATTCCAGCCAGTCGCGAAGCATGCCGATCCTCAGCGTTGACAGCGGGATGATTTTCGAACGCCGTCTCAACAGCGGACGGGTCCAGACCCTGGAGCCGCGCCTGTACTATCTCTATGTGCCCTATCGGAACCAGGACGATTTGCCGACCTTTGATACGCGCGAACTGACCTTCGGTTTCAGCCAATTGTTCAGCGACAACCGATTCAGCGGGCCGGACCGCCAGGGTGATGCCAATCAGCTTACAGCCGCGCTCACCTCCAGAGTGCTGGGGTCGAACGATGGCCGATCCGTGCTGGATTTCAGTCTTGGCCAGATTTTCTACTTCCGCGACCTGCGGGTCAGCCTGGACAATGCTCCCGAACAAACCCGTGACAGCTCGGCAACGGTCGCCGAATTCAACTGGCGGCCGGGCCGGGCGATACTGGTCAGTGCCGGTTTGCAATGGGATGACGAGGAAAATGAAACCCAGGTGGCCCAGCTTGGTCTGAGTTATCGTGGCCAGAGTGGTCGCCAGGCAGCGCTGGGCTATCGCTTCCGGCGAGACCGGGTCGATCAGCTCGACTTTCGCTTCCGGTTGCCGGTCAATAACAGTCTCAACCTGATTGGACGGGCCAACTACTCGTTCGAAGACGATCAGACGCTGGAGTTGCTGGCCGGGGTCGAGTACGAGAGTTGCTGCTGGGCAGTTCGCCTGATCGGTCGGGAGTATATTCGGGATCGCGAATCCGATACCCGGACGGCCGTTTTCCTTGAACTGCACCTGAAAGGGCTGGGCAGCCTGGGTCGGCGACCGTATCCACTGTTTGCCGACTATGCTTACTGATCACCCCCGGGGCTGGTCTGCCGGGTGAAGATCGTACCGGTTGTTGATCGAATCATGAATTTTTTGGAATACAGGATTGAATGAACCGCATGTCCAATACACTGTTTTTACACCGTCTGCTCATGGCCGCACTGCTGCTGCTGCCGCTGGCGCTGATCGCCCAGGAATCACAACCCGTCGACCGGATCGTGGCCCTGGTGGAAGAAGATGTCATCCTGCACAGCGAGCTGGATGAGGCGATTGATCGCATTGAGCGCCAGGCTGCCGCAGCCGGCGAGCGGTTGCCGCCTCGCAACCTGATCGAGGAGCAGGTACTTGAGCGCCTGATTCTGACCCGGCTGGAAGTTCTGCGCGCCGAAGATACCGGCATTCGGGTATCGGATGCCGATGTGGATCAGGCGCTCCAGCAGGTTGCCCAGCAAAACAATCTCACCCTGACCCAGTTGCGCCAGCGCATTGAGGTCGATGGCGTGGATTTTGCTGAATTTCGTCGCAGTATCCGGGAAGAAATCCTGTCCAGCCGCCTGCGCCAGCGCGTGGTTGGAGGGATGGAGGAAATCAGTGATACCGAGATCGACATCCTGCTTGCCTCTGACCGATTGGGTGGCGCTGAATATCTGCTGTCACAAATCGTGATCGCGGTTCCCGAATCGGCCAGTCCGGAGGATATTCGGGCGGCCGAGGAACGTGCTGAAGATGTCCGCCGGCGCCTGGATGACGATCTTGATTTCTCCACGGCGGCTCTGACCTTTTCACAAGGTCCGGACGCGCTTGAAGGTGGTGATGTCGGCTGGCGAAGCCTCAACGCCCTGCCACCGGTGGTCGCCGAAGCGGTCGAGACGGTGGGCGTTGGCGGAACCACTGAAGTGCTGCGTTCGCCAACCGGCTTTCTGATTCTGGAGGTTCGTGACCGGCGTGAGCAGGCCGAAGTGATCGTGCGCGAATTCCAGGCGCGACATCTGATGATTCGTCCGAACGAACTGATTACCAATGAACAGGCCGAGCAGCGCATTCGCGATCTTCATCAGCAATTGATGGACGGGGCGTCGTTCGACGATCTGGCCCGGGAGCATTCCATGGACGAGACCTCGGCCAATATCGGGGGCTTGCTCGACTGGTTCTCGGCGGGTACCTACGGGGATCAGATCCAGGAAGAAATCAATCGTCTCGACGAGGGTGAAACCAGCCAGCCGTTCCAGACTCCGATCGGCTGGCATATTCTGCGCCTGGAGGGTGAGCGCGAGGCTGATCGAACCGTCGAGACCCAGCGTGCCGAAGCCCGTGACATGCTGTTCCGCCAGAAGGCAGAAGAGGAAGTTGATCGCTTTCTGCGGCGTTTGCGTGACGAGTCGTTTGTCGAAATCCGGCTCTGATCGACCGCTGCTGGTCACGCCAGGTGAGCCGGGCGGCATCGGTCCGGAGATTGCCTGTCGACTGGCGGCCGAACGCAGCGAACTGGTCCTGGTGGCTGATCCGGGGCTGCTCAGGCGCACCCTGGCCCGACTGGGGATTGAACTCCCGTTGACGGAGTTGGACTCGCTCGACGTTCAGACTGCCGCCAATCAGGGTCCGGGCGCGATTCGCTGTTGGCCGGTGGCCATGTCTGACGAGGAAGTCCCCGGGCAACTGAATCCTGGCAACGCCTCGTATGTTCTGGATTGCCTGCGTCGCTCCGCCCGTGCCTGTCTGGCCGGGCAGGCTGCCGGACTGGTCACCGGTCCGATTCACAAGGGTGTGATCAACCAGTCGGGGATCGCGTTCAGTGGGCACACCGAATTTCTGGCCGAACAGGCCGGTGTGAGCCGGGTGGTGATGATGCTGGTGGCCGATCAACTGCGTGTTGCCCTGGTCACGACCCACCTGCCGCTGGCCGCCGTCGCCGCCGCCATCCAGCCGCAGATGTTGTTCGAGACGCTGTCCATTCTGAATGCCGATCTGCGTAACCGTTTTTCAATAGTCCGTCCCCGCATCGCCGTACTTGGTCTGAATCCCCATGCCGGGGAGGGTGGCTACCTGGGGCGTGAGGAGATCGATATCATCGAACCGGTGCTGAAGCGTGCCCGTGACCAGGGTCTGGATATTGTCGGTCCGCTTCCGGCCGACACCGCGTTTGTGCCCGAGCGGGTCAGAGAGTTCGATGCGGTTCTGGCGATGTATCACGACCAGGGTCTGCCGGTGCTGAAGTACGCCGGCTTCGGTCAGGCGGTCAACGTGACTCTGGGTCTGCCGTTTGTGCGAACCTCAGTCGATCACGGTACCGCGCTGGATATTGCCGGTCAGGGCAGGGCTGATATCGGAAGTCTGGCTGCGGCCGTCGATCTGGCGATGCAATTGACTGCACTCCGTCGGTGAAGGCGCGTCCTCAGTGAAGGCGCATCGGCCACGCAAGCGTTTCGGTCAGCACTTTCTTCGCGATGCAAGGGTGATCGAGCGGATTGTGGCGTCGATCAATCCTCAGTCGGGCGACTCGCTGGTCGAGATCGGACCCGGCGAGGGCGTGCTGAGCGCGCCCCTGCTGGAGCGGGCCGGACGGCTGCAGGTAGTGGAGCTGGACCGTGATCTGGCCGCCAGCCTTGCGCAACGCCTGGGTAATCCGCCGGGACTGGTCATCCACCAGGCCGATGCACTGGCATTCGATTTCGCCAGCCTGGCGAAAGAAGGCCCAATCCGGGTCGTTGGCAATCTGCCCTACAACATCTCGACCCCGCTGATGTTTCATCTGTTCGCCAGCGGTGAATCGATCGCGGACATGGTTTTCATGCTGCAAAAGGAAGTCGTAGACCGTCTGGTTGCCGACCCCGGCTCGCGCCAGTACGGTCGACTATCGGTGATGGCAGGCTTTTACTGCGAAATGGACCACCTCTTCGACGTTCCGCCCGATGCCTTCGAACCGCCGCCCAAAGTGGATTCATCAATCATTCGCATGGTGCCGAAACGCCTGAGTGAAGGAGATCGGGCGCTGCTGCCGGCCCTTGAAGCCATCGTCCGAACCAGCTTCGGCCAACGAAGAAAAACCCTGCGCAACAGCCTCAAATCCCTGCTGAGCGCCGATCAGATCGAAGCAACAGGTATTGATCCGGCGGCGCGCCCGGAAACGCTCAGTCTGGAGGAGTTTTCAGCGCTGGCCTTGAAGCACAGTTCTGGAGAATGATCCCGGCATGGTCCCGTCGGGGATGTCACCCCGACCAACCCACCGATCACCATCGAAGCCGGCCCTTAAACCGTAAACCGTCAACCGTTCTTTCCCTACCATTCCCTGATTTTCCAGTGGGCCGGATAGACCGGGTCGATCTGGTCATGCTGAAAGCGCGAATCGAAGTCGCCGTCTCCGGTGGTGTCGATCAGGAAATAGGGCGGGCCGATATCGGGGATGACGCGAATCATGTAGACTACGCCGCCGGAAGAATACTCCTCGACTGATCGGTCTTCTTCGCGCCGGATAACGACCTCGGGCTCGATCCGGTCTTCGCTGTCCTGGACTTTCGGCGGCAGGGGTTCGGGATCGCGCATCGGCGGCGGCGGGGGTGCCTCGCTCTGCAGAGCCTGGGCCAGTGGAGCCAGTAACAGTAAAAACATCACTATCAAAAGGTTTTTCATGATCGTCCAGCTCCTGCGGTTTAACCAGTTCCAGTCTAGCAGACCGCCACCGTTGTGCCGTTGAACTGGATCACATTCGCTATGATGGGCGCTGCGAGTTTTCCGATCTGATGCAATATTCGATTCAATGACCGAGTCCATGTCCAAGACCAATTCCAAAGTTCTGTGCCTGGTTGACGGGTCCTCCTACCTCTACCGGGCCTTTCATGCGCTGCCCAGTCTGAGCGATGCCAGCGGCCAGCCAACCGGTGCGATCTTCGGTGTGGCCAATATGCTGCGCCGGCTGCTGGAAACCAGTCGCCCCGACCGGGTCGCGGTGATCTTTGATGCGCCGGGAAAGAACTTCCGGCACGACCTGTATGCCGACTACAAGGCCACTCGGCCGTCGATGCCGGATGAACTCAGATCCCAGACCGGGCCATTAAAGGAATTGATCGATGCCATGGGCCTGCAGCGTATCGAAGTCGAAGGCGTTGAGGCCGACGATGTGATTGCCACCCTGGCCAACTCGGCCCGTCAGGCCGGCTTTGCCGTGCTGATTTCCTCCGGGGACAAGGATCTGGCGCAACTGGTAGGCGATGGTGTGGTGCTGGAAGACAGCATGCAGGAGAAGCGCTATGACGAGGCCGCGGTGGTCGAGAAATTCGGCGTCGGGCCATCGCTGATCGGCGACTTCCTGGCGCTGACCGGCGACACCTCGGACAATATACCGGGCGTCGACAAGGTCGGTCCGAAAACGGCCGCCAAATGGCTCAACCAGTACGGCAATCTCGACTCCCTGATCGAGCATGCCGATGAAGTCGGCGGCAAGATCGGGGAAAACCTGCGCGCCGCGCTCGACACCTTGCCGCTGAGCCGCAAGCTGGTGGCACTCGACGACCAGGTCGAGCTGGGATTGAGCCCGGACGACATCGACCCGCCCAGCCCGGACCGAAAAAGGCTGGTCGAGATGCTGCGCCGCTTCGGCTTTGCCTCCTGGCTCAGGGATTACCAGGACATGCCGGATGAAACAACCGCCGAGCTGGAAGTCGTTCTCGTGTCTCGACAGACACAGCTGGATCAGCTGGTCGACGAATTGAAGCAGGCCGAACTGATCGCGTTTGACACGGAAACCACCAGTCTCGAGCCGCTGGATGCCGAGCTGGTGGGTTTTGCCTTTGCGACGACGCCGAATCGGGCGTATTACGTACCGCTGGGGCATGTCGATCAGGACACCGAATTTACCCGCGACCAGGCATTGGATGTGCTGGCGCCGATTCTGGCTGATCCTGACCGACCCAAGGTCGGCCAGCACCTGAAGTACGATCTGAACGTGCTGGTTCAGGCCGGCTTTCAGCTCTGCGGCATTCAGCACGACACCATGCTGGAGTCCTACGTTTTCAACTCGACCGCTTCCCGCCACGATATGGATTCGCTGGCCAGTCGCTACCTGGGTCGCCAGACCATAGCTTTTGAACAGGTCGCCGGCAAAGGCAAGGCCCAGGTGACGTTCGACCAGGTGCCCGTAGCCGCGGCAGCGGAGTATGCCGCCGAGGATGCCGACGTCACCTTGGCCCTGCACCACAAGTTGTGGCCGCAGCTCAAGGCGCAGGAAGGCCCGGCGCGGGTGTATCGCGAGCTCGAAATTCCGCTGATCCCGGTGCTGGCGCGCATGGAGCTAATTGGGGTCGCCCTTGATGCCGAGTTGCTGGCCGTTCAGAGCGGCGAGATCGAGCGCCGTCTGGCACAGATCGAGCAGGCCGCCCACGAGGAGGCCGGTCGTGCGTTCAACCTCGGTTCACCAAAACAGCTCCAGGAGATTCTGTTTGGCGATCTGGAACTGCCGGTGGTGCGCAAGACACCCAAAGGTCAGCCATCGACCGCAGAAGACGTACTCCAGGAGCTGGCGGGCGAGTATGCTCTGCCGCGGATGATTCTCGAGCATCGCGGACTGGCCAAGCTGAAAAGCACCTACACCGACCGCTTGCCGGAAAAGATTCATCCTCGCACCGGTCGCATCCACACCCATTATCACCAGGCTGTCGCCGCAACCGGCAGGCTGTCGTCAACCGATCCGAATCTGCAGAATATTCCGATTCGGACCGCCGAAGGGCGACGGATTCGCCAGGCCTTTGTCGCTCCAGAAGGCACGACCCTGCTGGCCGCCGACTATTCACAGATCGAGCTTCGGATCATGGCCCACCTGTCCGACGACGAACGCCTGCTGGAAGCCTTTGCCAAGGGCGAGGACATTCACCGGGCCACGGCGGCCGAGGTGTTTGACTGCGCGCTGGACCAGGTGTCGACGGAACAGCGCCGGGCAGCCAAGGCGATCAATTTTGGCCTGATGTACGGCATGAGTGGATGGGGCCTGGGGCGCCAGCTCGATATCGGCCGCAAGGAGGCCGATCAGTACATCGAGCGCTATTTCGAGCGTTATCCCGGCGTCCGTCGCTACATGGATGAAACCCGCAAACTGGCGCGTGAACGCGGCTATGTCGAGACCCTGTCGGGTCGACGGCTGTGGCTGGAAGAAATCCGCGCCCGCAATCCGCAGCGGCGCCAGGCGGCCGAGCGGGCCGCAATCAATGCCCCGATGCAAGGGACAGCGGCCGATATCATCAAGCGTGCCATGATCGAGGTCGATCGCTGGATTCAGAGCGAACAGGTCCCGGCCCGCCTGATCATGCAGGTGCACGATGAACTGGTTCTGGAAGTCGATTCCACGGCACTGGACAGCGTGCGTTCAGGTGTTATCGATCGAATGACCGCGGCAGCCGAACTGAAAGTGCCGTTGCTGGTCGAAGCCGGCGTGGGCAAGGACTGGGACTCGGCGCACTAAGCTGTTGTTTTTATTGCAATTAAAAATATTATTGAATTTTTTTTCCCTATTCGGAACTTTTGGTCAGAGGCTCCGGTCTCAGTTCGTACCATGTACATGGTTCGGTCTGCCTCCCTCCCTAGGCAGGCCACTTAGGATTCGGTGACAGTCCCCAAACCGGATCCGACTCTAGGCCCCGGGTCCTCCCTCACCCGGGGCCTTTCTTTTTGTAGTTATGGCTAATTCGCAGATTTACTGCTAGCATATTCTCTCTCGGGCCGCTGGGCAGCGTTTGCGACAGCGAGCCGGCTTCAGTTCTGTGAGTGAGGGGATGTATGTTCAGGTGGCTTGGTCTTTCCGCTTTGTTTTTCCTGGTTTCAGCAGCCCAGGCTGTCGATTCCCGTTTTGAACTGCTGCTTGACCTGGACAACGATCCGGCCAGCGGTTGCACCGTGGCAACCTCGGAAGGCTCTTTTGACGGCGTCGATGCCATCGTTGCCTCGTTTGTCGAAACCAGTGGCCTGGCCGATGCGATGGTGACGGCGGTTGAACGTCGCGATTGTACCGATCCCGGCACCAATACCTTTGGGCCCCCTCAAGTCATCAGCCCCGGCGATTGGCCGGTCGGTATCGGCAATGGCGAAGCCGGTTTCAATGTCATCGAGACCTTTGTTCCGGTATCGCCGGGGCAGTGGTACCAGGATATCCGTGTCGGACTGGTTGCCAGTGATGAATTCGGCAATGTCAGTGCGTTGCTGAGTTCTGCTCCTGGCGGCGGGCCGATTGTCATCAGTGGGCTGCCGACCATTCCTGTGCCGTTGGCATCACCGATCCTACTCGCCCTGCTGGCGCTGGTATTTCTGGCCATCGGCATCGCCGTCATCAGCCGGCGCGGTCGTTTGACCCTGACCGCGCTCGCGTTTCTGGGCCTTGGCGGTGCGGCGGCTGCGGCCTGTGTGCTGGACGGAGAAATCTTTGACTGGTCGCTGGAGGATCTGCTGGCAACCGGTTCGGCAACGGATCCGGACAACGGCGTCGATCTGCGGGCCCTTTTCGGCAAGCTCGATACCCAATCCAGCCAGCTGTGTTTCCGGATTGATGCCGCGCTGGTCTTTTCCGATGGCCCGCAGGCTGAGGCGGATGACTATATCGCCGTCGAAACCAACCTGCTGGATATTCCCGCAGGTTCCGGTTTGCTGGTCAACGACAACCTGGGCATCCCCGATGCCGATCTGGTGGGTTTTGGTGGTGGCGACCTGGGTGGTACCCCGGCTGACAATGCGCCCGGTTCAACCATCGTGGTCGGTGTCGACGGCAGCCTGACAGTCAATGCTGACGGCAGTTTCAGCTTCGAGGCCGCGAGCGGCTTCGAGGGTGACTTCGAATTTTTCTATCGCCTCGAAAATATTGCCGGCCAGTCCGATGGGCTGGTCACCATCGAAGTTCAGTCGCTGCCGGTCGCCCAGGACGATGCTTACGATGTCGTCGATACCGACATCCTGTCGGTGCCGGCACCGGGAGTACTGGACAACGACAGTGGTTTGCCTGTTCCGCAGGTCAGCAGTTTCGGCGGCGGCGATCTGGGCGGTGTACCGGGAGATAACGCCGCAGGGAGCAGCGTGGTGGTCGGAGGCGACGGCAGTCTGACGCTGAACGCCGACGGTTCCCTGAACTTTGAACCTCCCAGCGGCCAGACCGGTCCGTTCGAGTTTGACTATGTGATCGACAACCCGGCCGGCAGTGCCACGGCGACCGTCACGATCACCGTCAACCAGGCTCCGAGCATCACCTCGGCTGACGCTTTTGTCTGCTCGGTTGGCAATGTCTGCTCCTTCAGTTTCACCGCTGACGGCTTTCCCGACCCGACCATCACGCTGGCCGGCGCGCTGCCATCCGGCGTGACCTTCAATGCCGTAACCGAGGCGCTGGACGGGACGCCGGATGCCGGCACCGGCGCGGAGTATGTCCTGACCGTCACTGCGGCCAACGGCATCGGCACTGATGCCGAACAGACCTTTACCCTGACCGTCAACGAAGCGCCGACTATTACTTCGGTTGACACCCTGGGTTGTGAAGTGGAGACCGATTGCGACTTCAACTTCACCGCCGACGGCTTCCCGGCCCCGACTTTTGACTTGCCGGGGCTGCCCGCCGGTCTGAGCCTGGATGCGGTCACCGGTGTAATGTCCGGCCAGCCGGATGCCGGTACCGGCGGCCAGTACAACCTGGTGCTCGAGGCGACCAACAGCGAAGGTACGGACACCCAGGCCTTTACCCTGGATATCGGCCAGGCTCCGGTGATCACTTCGGCCGACAATCTGACCTGCGAAGTCGGCCAGGCCTGCAGCTTTACCCTGACCGCGACCGGTTTTCCAGACCCGACTTTTGATTTGCCCGGACTGCCGGCCGGCCTGACGCTTGATGGCGTCACTGGCCAGCTCAGCGGTACCCCGGATGCGGGCACCGGGGGCCTGTATAACCTGACTGTCGAGGCCAGCAACAGCGTCGGTACTGATACCCAGGCCTTTGCGTTGACCGTCAATGAAGCGCCGACCATTACCTCGGTTGACACGCTGGATTGCGAAACGGGTCAGCCATGTACGTTCAGCTTTACCGCCAGCGGCTTTCCGGCCTCCACCTTCGATCTGCCCGGCCTGCCGGCTGGCTTGAGCCTCGATCCCTCCGGTAGCCTCAGCGGCAGTCCGGATGCCGGCACCGGAGGCGTCTACAACCTGACCTTGAGTGCCACCAACGGCATCGCTCCTGATGCTTCCCAGGCCTTTACGCTGACCATCGGTCAGCCGCCTGTGATCACCTCGGCTGACAATCTGACCTGCGAAACGGGCCAGCCCTGCAATTTCACTCTGACCGCAACCGGATTCCCGGCCCCGACCTTTGATTTGCCGGGGCTGCCGGCCGGCCTGACGCTTGATGGCGTTACTGGCCAGCTCAGCGGCACGCCGGATCCGGGCACCGGAGGTCTGTACAACCTGACCGCCGAGGCCAGCAACAGCGTCGGCACCGATACCCAGGCCTTCGCTCTGACCATCAACCAGGCGCCGCAGATCACCTCGGCCGCCAGTCTCGACTGCCTGATCAATGAGCCCTGCAGTTTTACCGTCACCGCGACCGGATTCCCGGCCCCGACCTTTGACCTGCCCGGGCTGCCGACGGGACTTGCGATTGATGCGGTCACCGGCCTGATCAGCGGCACCCCAACCCAGCCCGGCGTGTTCAACCTGAGCCTGGGCGCCGACAATGGCGTGGCGCCGGCCGACAGTCAGGCCTTCACGCTGCAGGTGGGTGCACCGCCCGAGATTACGTCTACCGATTCGGCCACCTGCGAAGTCGGCGTTGGCTGCAGTTTCTCCTTCACTGCGACAGGCACGCCGGCTCCAACGATCACTCTGACCGGGACGCTACCAGCCGGCGTGACCTTTGATGGCGGCACGGCCAGCCTGAGCGGCACGCCTCTGGCGGGCAGCGGCGGTACTTACAACCTGACTGTCGAGGCGAGCAATGGATTCCTGCCCAATGACAGCCAGGCCTTTGTGTTGACGGTCAATGAAGCGCCGGTGGCAGTGGATGATCCCAGCGGCGGCATTCCGGCCGGCTCCTCGCCGGGCTCGATCCCCTATCACGGATCACTCGATACGGTGCTGGCTGTCAACGCTGCCGATGGCGTGCTGGCCAACGACTCGCCCGGATTCCCGGCCGCAGTGATCACGACACCGGCACCGACAGCTTCCAACGGCAGCGTAGTGCTGAATAACGACGGCAGTTTCAGCTATACACCGGCAAGTGGTTTCGTCGGGCTGGACAGCTTCGAATACTGCGTCGAGAATGTCGCCAGTGCTGATTGTGCCAATGTGACCGTGGCCGTTGGCATTCGTCCGTCGGCCCCCAACGCTTCCTATCCGGATACCCTGATCGGCAACATTGCCATCGATACGCAGCTGGCCAGCGGCCTGACCGTGCCCGCCGGTGGTGACAGCATCAGCCTCAGCGTCGTTGGCAGTACCAACGGGGATGCCAGTGTGCGTGCCAACGGGACCTACACGTTTGATCCGAATCCGGGTCACAGTGGCCCGGCCAGCCTGACCTATCGGGTCAGCAACGGGTTTGGCAATGCCGATGGGCAAATCAGTTTTACGGTTGGCGACGGTATCTGGTTTGTCGACAATGCGGCTTCGGGCAGTGAGGGACGTCAGAGTTCGCCGTTCGCCACCCTGGCTGCAGCGGTTGCCGAATCCGCCATTGATGGCTGGGCGATTTATCTGGCCAGCGGCAGCGCTTCGTACGTCGGCGGTGTCACCCTGCCGGCTGATCAGCTTCTGATCGGCGCCAGTCAGGCTGCCGGTCTGGAAACCTTGACGGGTCTGGTCGCTCCACAGGACAGTGTCTTGCCAGCGGCCGGGACGGCACCGCAAATCGTCAATGGTTCCGGCTCGGCCCTGGTGCTGGGCAGCGACAACGCCTTGCATGGCCTGGCAATCGGCAATACCAGCGATTTCGGAATCCGCGGTAGCAATTTTGTCACGCTGACGGTTGCTGATGTCAGCATCGGCGGTACCGGACCGGCTCTCCAGCTGATCAACGGATCGGTTTTGGGCAGCGGATTTACCAGTGTCTCGGCCACTTCGGGAGTCCGCAATGTTGATTTGTTGCAGGTTGACGGATCGCTCGAACTGGGAGGCGGTTCACTGACCGGTGCGACCCAGACCGCCCTGCATGTGGACGATGGTAACGCCACGATCAACTACGCCGGCTCGGTCACCAGTGCGGCCGGTCAGCGGCCGGTTCTGATCAGCAACCGGACCGGCGGTACCGTTGCGCTGACCGGGGCGGTGAACAGTACCGGCCTGGGTGTACAGATCAGCAACAACTCGGCCGGGGCCCTGACCCGGTTTGCCGGCGGCATGAACCTGGCCACCGGCGTCAACCCGGCTTTTGCTGTCACCAATGGCGGCGGAATCGAAGTCTGCGATGAAAACCCCTGCAACCCGGGATCGACCGGGGCACTGATCAACACCTTGAACACGACGACCGCAACAGCTTTGAATGTCGACAATGTGGTGATCGGAGCCAACGGCATGGAATTCCGCAGCATATCCAGCAACGGTGCGGTCAACGCGATCGTGCTGAGCAGCACCGGTACGCAAGGAGGCTTGCGGGTCAAGGGCAGCGGAGTGGCTGGCAGCGGCGGTCTCATCCAGAACAGTACCGGTGCCGGTATCCGATTGGTCGACACCCAGGCCGCGCAGCTGCGTTTCATGAATGTCCAGAACGGTGGCAACTCCGGTATTTTCGGCACCAACGTCAATGGCCTGGTCCTTGACACAGTCGCTGTGACCGGCAACGGCAATGCCCTCGGTCACCACGGAATCGCCCTGGACAATCCGGCCGGGCCGCTGACCTTTACCGACCTGACGGCCACTGGCAATTTCCAGAACAATGTGCGGATCGAAGATCTCGACAACATCGGCGGCGCCACCACATTGACGGTCAACGGTGGCCTGATCGGCAGCAACAACCCGGTCTCCGGAGACCACGGCATGCTGATTCGCCCTGCCGGAACCGCCGTCTGGGGTGCCTCGTCGATCAGCAATGTCACGTTCGAGCTGAACCGGGTTATCGGCCTGTTTGTGATTGGGGAAGGATCGGCACAGGTCGACAATTTCTCGGTGGTTGACAGCGCGTTTCTGGGTAACGGTACCGCCAACGGCCAGCAGATCGGCCTGGATATGTCCAAGGGTGCAAGTTCCAGCATGACGGTGCGTGTGCTGAACAATGAGTTTCTCGGCCATAACGCGCAAGCGATGAATTTCTTCACCGCAGCCGGAGCAGGCACCAGCGGCACTTACAACGCGCGCATAACCGGCAACACGGTCGGGGATGCAGGCGTGGCAGCATCCGGATCACGGATCGGCAATTGTCTGCGCATCAATATCAACGGCGATGCGTCGGCAGTGGTGCTGGCCGATGGCAACAGTCTCAGACAGTGCCCGTTGGGCCGGGGTATCGAGGCGATCGTTCGCAACGGTACTGGCGGGGCTGATATCACGGTCAGCAACAACACCGCGATCCCGGACGATACGAGCGGATTTCCGCTGTCAGGGATTTTCGTGCAGTCGAATGCGGTGACCGTCCCCAACACCATCCGCGCCGATATCTTCGGCAATACGGTACCGGCAGGTAGCACCTTTGATATCGGCGGCGCCTATCTGAACCTGGTGGGTTCCAATGGGGCCGGTTGCCAGCTGGTCGGAGCCGCTGCCAGTGTCACCGCCCAATTGACTGCCACCAACACCGGAAGTGCCAGCGGCAGCGGTACCTGCACGCTGTTCGCCGGACCGATCATTACCCCGCCATGATCATCATGTCCACACCTTGTTTGATTGATTTATTGGAAGAAACCAGGAGCCGACCATGGCCGAACCATTCTTGAGCGAAATCCGGATGATGTCGTTCACTTTTCCGCCTCAGGGTTGGGCTTTGTGCAATGGTCAGCTGTTGCCGATCAACCAGAACCAGGCGCTATTTTCGTTGCTGGGAACGACCTATGGCGGCAATGGGCAGACCAGTTTTGCGTTGCCCGATCTGCGTGGCCGCACGCCGATCCACGTTGGCTCGGGTCACACTCTGGGTGAACGCGGCGGTGAACAGGCGCACACCTTGTCTCAGGCCGAAATTCCGGCTCACAGCCATACCGTCCTGGCTTCGACAAACCCCGGAGATCAGCTGATTCCCTCTGGGCAGCTACTGGCGACCAACAACCTGCCGGCGTTCCACCCGGTTGACGATCAGCTGGTGACGATGGCCGACGGTACCCTGTCGAATGCCGGGGGCTCTCAGGCGCACATGAACATGCAGCCTTTTCTGACCATCAGCTTCTGTATTGCCCTTCAGGGCATTTTCCCGAGCCCGAACTGAAGGAGATCCGAGCATGGCACAACCTTACGTAGGCGAAATCCGACTGTTTGCCGGCAACTTTGCACCAGCAGGCTGGTCGTTCTGCAACGGGCAATTACTGCCGATCAGCGAGAACGAAACGCTGTTTCAACTGATCGGCACGACCTATGGCGGTGACGGGCAAAGCACCTTCGCCCTGCCGGACATGCGCGGCCGGATCCCGTTGCACCAGGGCAACGGCTTCATTCAGGCTGAAACCGGCGGTGTCGAGCAGGTTACGTTGACAATCAACCAGATTCCCGGCCACAGTCACGCCGTTGTCGCTACTACCCATATTGCCAGCAGCGGATCGCCGGCCAACAGCATTCCGGCCCAGACCTCGACCTTTGACTTCTATCAGTCGTCGTCACCGACCAGCGCGATGGCCGCCCAGGCGGTTCAATCGACCGGGGGCAGCCAGCCGCATACCAATTTTCAACCCTACCTTTGCCTGAACTACATCATTTCCCTGTTCGGCATCTTTCCATCCCCGACCTGAGATGGAATCCTTGATCAAATCACTTTGTTTTCCGGAGATCTGACACCATGGCTGATCCCTTCGTAGCTGAAGTCCGCCTGTTTCCGTTCAATTTCGCCCCCAGTGGCTGGGCGTTCTGTGACGGTCAGTTGCTGCCGATTTCGCAGAACACCGCGTTGTTCTCGTTGCTGGGAACGACTTATGGCGGCAATGGCAAGTCCAATTTCGCCCTGCCGGATCTTCAGGGACGCGCGGCCATGCAGCCGGGGCAGGGGCCGGGATTGTCCCTGCACGATCTTGGAGAGATGAGTGGCAGCGAAACGGTGACGTTGCTGGAATCGGAGATGCCCAGTCATGGCCATACCCTGAGCAGTTTGCCGGCACCGGGTGATGCACCGACGCCAGCATCCTTCAGCTTTGCCCGCACCATCGGCGCGACCCCATACCGAGATCCAGCCGGAGCGCAACTGACGGCGATGGCGCCGGAAATGCTGGCGCCCAGTGGAAGTGGGCAGCCGCACAACAATATGCAGCCCTACTTGACGTTGTCTTTTTGCATCGCCTTGCTGGGTATTTTCCCGCCGCGTACCTAAAAGGAGTGTGCTGATGTCCCAGGGAAAGCATTTTTCGATCCGGCGGCGCGAGTTGCTGGCCGCCGGTGCCGGTCTGGCCGTGCTGGCGGCAATGCCGGTCTCGGCGAAGCAGGCACTGTCGATAACAAACACCAGTGCAGGCAACAGCAGTCGTTTGCAAGCCTGGGTCCGACGGCTTGATCCGGCTCATTCGTCGATCAAGGCCACTGGCAATGTGTCGACGGAGCAATCCATTCAACTGGTGTTTCGGGGGCCTTATTGCGCCGCTGCCCCGGCTGAACGAGCAAATCTGAAAGTAGGACTGGTCTACCGGGCAGTGCCGCATCAGCCTTTCGAACTGTTGCAGGGCATGGACTGTGTGGGCCAGGGCGGCTGCGTCGTGCACGCCTCGCCTGAATCAGTAGCTGGTCTGCGGCTGCAGTTGGCTGATGTGCCGGAGGATTGCGGCATCGACTGTCCTCTCGACGACATCCTGCATCCCGGCCTGTCGCCGGGTCGTTACGCGGTGTTGATCAACAGCGGGCGCTGGCGTCTGCGGCCGGACTGGTCACTGGTGGATAGTTCAAGCAAAGTCACGGGTCCGAATCTCGGTCTCGGTCCTCAAGCCTGGAAGCACTGGTCCTTGTTGAGCCTGGATGTCCTTGCCGCCTGATCAATCGCCTCACCGGATCATTGATGGTCTCAATCGCTCACTGGCCGGTCGATGCGACCAGACGCTCAGTCTTAGGCCTGAAGAAGACGGTGATCGGGGGGTGGCACGGCAGATCTATGCCGACAGTCGCAAGGACGAGCTGGCAGCAGTGGACTGGTCGGACGATCAAAAGCAGGCGTTCATCGAACAACAGTTCAGCGCGCAGCGCCATCATTACCGTCAGCATTATTCGGGAGCCCACTTCCTGATGGTTTGTCGATCCGGCGAACCCGTCGGTCGACTTTACCTCTGCCTGGGGCGTGAAGAGTTGCGATTGATGGATATCGCGCTGCTGGACGGGTGGCGACAACAGGGCCTGGGTCGGGCCTTGTTGTCGGCGGTCATCGAGCTGGCCGAAGCCCGGTCGCTTGATCTGACCTTGCACGTCGAGCCCGGCAATCCTGCCCGACTCTGGTACCAGCGGCTGGGTTTTCAGCAGGTGGAACAACGTGGCGTTTATTGTTTCATGCGCCTTCCGCATGCAGCCATGGCGGCATGTGACCTCGCCGACGGATTTCAGCCGAAACTGATCTCGTAACGCATCCCCTCGCTGTCCGGCCCGATCGGGACCATGAACAGCATCAGTTCGCCATGTTCCGGATGGTTCAGGATGTAAGTGCCCTGGGGCCAGTGACGGTCGACAGGCCCACTTCGGATAATAACGCTGAAAGGCTGGCGATGATCGTCATGACGGGAAAGACGCTTGACCGACACAATATCGGCTTGTTGTGAGACATCACCTATCTGAACCGTCAATCGGCTATTGATATGACCTTCGAAATCTTCAGGTTCAAGCGTGTCCAGCATGATGTCGCCCATTCAGGAAATTGGCTGCTGTGTGCAGCTTGTCAGTCAAGTCGTTCGACCACCGGGCCCGGATCGGCACTCATTCGGTAACCGCATCTCAGGCGCTGGCCGGTCTTCAGTCGACCCGCCTGCTGCATCAGCAACGGCTGGGTGATACCACTATCGTAGTCGCCCAACTCAAGTCCATTGCCAAGCTCGACTCGGGTCAGAACAGCCAGTGTATCGCAGCCCGAAGGTAGTTCGGGAACTGTCAGGTCCCCGGCAAAAGCCAACGCATCTCCCGCCTGGTCAAGACCAGCGCAAACGACTGGGTCCTGGCCAAGCAAGTTCGGAACGAAGACCGGCGCCCATCCCAGATCGACGCGTACTCGCTCGGGAGTTTGCTGGTCAAAGCTGAACTCGACACCGGGATCCATGGCAATCAGCCGGAGATCGATTTGCCGGGGCACGAACCGTGCTTTCGGAAAATCCCGACCCAGTCGGGCCATGATGGCGACCTGGGGTTCTCGCGTCAGAGCACGTTGCATGACTTCGGCAATGATCAAATTCGGCGCAGTGGTCATCACAGGCCACGCTGTCAGGGCATCAGCCTGCCGGACTATCAGTCTGTCCGGCGGAATGGCCAGGGCGGACATGATCCGACCGAGTGCGTCGACCGAGTCGCGATGGCAATCCCACGCCTCAATCCGCAGGTCCAGGTCACCAAGGCGTCCCAGCAGTGGCAGCATCAGCGTGGCAAACGGTCCGCATCCTGCATACAGCACCTTGACCGTTCCGGCCCTTGCCAGATCCCGTATCTGGGCATCCACTGCCTTGAGAAAGAGACGGGTACGAAGGTGATCGACCAGGCAATTCCCGGCGTCGACCGCGGCCAGAGCCTTGCCAAAACGACTGGTAGTTTCCTGCGAACCAAGAGCAGACGGTCCGGCCAATTGATTGAGCCCGGAATGCAGTAACCTGGCCGCCTCAAGCTGGTCCAGGGGGGTGGAAAGGTCGGACAGCAACTGGTCGACCAGAGCATGGATCACCGAAGCGTTAAAGACCAGGGAAGACGAATTCATGGCGAGCTGCCAGTGTACCCTCGCTACGCTGCGAATGAAGTCTCGATATCATGGTCCCATATTCGAGGTTTTTTGAAGGACAGGATGTAGCGTCATGCTTGAAGTGATCATACTCGCCGCCGGCGAAGGCAAACGGATGAACTCGTCCCGGCCCAAGGTGCTGCAGCCGATCGGTGGCCGGCCGATGATTGAACATTTGCTCGACGCTGTCGCAAGTCTCGATCCTGCGCGCATTCATGTGATCGTCGGGGCCGGGGCGGAACGGGTCAAGGAGGCGCTGGCGGGCCGGGATTGTCAATTCGTCGAACAAACCCGGCGTCTTGGGACGGGTCATGCGGCCGCCCAGGCACTGCCGGGAATTGATCGGTCAGCCCGGGTGCTGATACTGCCGGGGGACATGCCGCTGGTCCGACCGCAGACGCTGGCTGACCTGGTCGCTGTGAAGGCCGAGTTGGCCGTGCTCAGTTTTCGCGCGCCCGACCCGACCGGCTACGGCCGCATCCTGCGTGACGGGCAGGGCGGGGTCAGGGCAATTCGTGAAGAAAAAGATGCCAGCGCCGAGGAGCGGGCCGTCAACGAGGTCAACAGCGGGGTGTTGTGTTCCGGCGCAGGTGATATTGCAGACTGGCTGGCGCAGGTCAGTGCCGACAATGCCCAGGGTGAGTACTATCTGACCGACTGCATCGGGATCGCGGCCGAGGCCGATTGTCGCGTCGAGGCGCTCGTGGCCGAAGATGCCGGGGAGTTGATCGGCGCCAACGACCGCGCCCAGCTGGCCGCACTGGAGCGGGTTTTTCAGCAGCGGGCCCGCAATGAATTGATGGCCTCGGGCGCTACCCTGGCGGATCCCGACAGTGTCCAGATCCGCGGACGGGTCAAGGTGGGGCAGGACGTGACAATCGACGTCAACGTGATCCTCGAAGGTGACATAGTCCTGGGCGACAACGTGGAGATCGGTCCGGGCTGCGTGTTGACCGATTGCGACCTGGCCGCCGGCACCTGCTTGAAGCCTTACAGCGTGCTGGAGTCGGTCCGCACCACCGGCGCCTGCGATATCGGCCCGTTCGCCCGGCTTCGTCCGGGCACTGAACTGGCCGAGGGAGTGAAGATCGGTAATTTCGTCGAGATCAAGAATGCCCGTTTCGGCGCCGGTGCCAAGGCCAGCCACCTGAGTTATGTCGGCGATGCCGAGATTGGCGAGGCGGCCAATCTCGGTGCCGGCACGATTACCTGCAACTACGACGGTGTCAACAAGCACCGCACCGTGATTGGTGCTGAGGCGTTTATCGGCTCGAATACCTCGCTGGTGGCGCCCGTTCAGGTCGGTGCCGGTGCGACAGTAGGCGCGGGCAGCGTACTGACCCAGAATGCCCCGGAGGGCCAATTGACGCTGGCCCGGACACGGCAGCGCACCATCGATGGCTGGAAACGGCCGACAAAAAAATCCGGCTCCGATTGACCCGACAGTTGGCGAATCGGCCCCGGCTGCGGTATTCTCCCCATCCTGACTGACTGATCTGGAACACCTGACCATGCGCAAGCGTCATCGTCCTGAAGACGAAACCGAAATCAACATCACGCCGATGCTCGACATCGTCTTCATCATGCTGATCTTTTTTATCGTCACGACTTCGTTCGTGCGCGAGAAGGGGCTGGATATTTCCCGTCCGAGCCAGGATCCTGAAACCATTGAACAGCAGGACGACAATCTGCCGATTCTGGTCCGAATCAACCAGCTCAGCATGATTTCGGTCAACAACCGTCAGGTCGAGCCCGATGCCGTCAGAGCCAACCTCGAACGCGAACGGGCCCAGAACCCCAGCTCGCCGCTGATCATTGCGGCCCATCCGGATTCGGATACCAACTCGCTGGTAAGGGTGCTTGACGCGGCCAATGTGGTCGGTATTACCACTATCAGCGTCGCCACTGAATCCGGTTAGCGCTGAGTCAACAATCGCTGAGTCAACAAATCAAGCGGGAATCAAGATGGAAAACGAACCAGTCAATGAGCTCGAGACAACCAGTGCTGACGCTGAAACCAACCAGTGGGCCCTGATTCTCCATCTGTCGCTGCTGTCCGGGCTGCTTGTGCCGATGGCCAGATTGATCGTGCCGATCATCATCTACGTGCTCAAGAAGGACAGCCTGCCGGGCCTGGTGCCTCATGGACACGTAGTGTTCAACTGGATGATCAGTGCGGTGATTTATTGTGTGGTCAGTTTTATTCTGATGTTCATTCTGGTTGGCTTTCTGACCATGTTCGCGCTGGTGCTGGTATCGATCATTTTCCCGATCATCGGTGCAATCAAGGCCTCCGAGGGTGAGGTCTGGCCTTATCCGCTATCCATCCCCATATTCAAGTAAGAGGGCTTTTGCCCGTCATTTTCCGGCCGCCCGGCAGCGGAGTTTCTGACCCTTGCCGGCCCGCCCAGTAGAGTTACCGAGAAAATCATGTCCGAACGCAAGCCACCCATCGTCAAGTCCAACGTCATCTTTTTCGTTGCCGTCAACCTCGCCGGCCTGGTCGTCGCCCCGATTTACGGGCTGACCGTGGGGTTCACCGGTGCCGCCTGGGCGCTGATGGCAGTTCTCCTGGTTCTGAGTGGGCTGTCGATCACCGCCGGTTATCACCGCCTGTGGTCGCATCGGACCTACCAGGCTCGCCGGCCGCTTAGGGCCTTGCTGGCTTTTTTCGGCATATTCTCGCTGCAGAATTCCATCCTGATCTGGGCGGCGCGCCACCGGGTTCATCACCGCCACGTCGATGACGTGGATCAGGATCCGCACTCGATCAAGACCAGCTTCTGGCATGCCCATATGGGCTGGATGGTGCGCGACTGGCCGACCAGCAAGATCGATTTCGACCAGGTCAAGGATCTGCAGAAAGATCCGATCGTGATGTGGCAGCACCGCAGCTACTGGCCGATGGTCTGGCTGCTGAACCTGGGTGTGCCGCTGGCATTCGGTCTGATGTTCGGCGATATTGTCGGCACGATACTGCTGGCCGGTGCCTTCCGCCTGGCGTTTTCCCAGCATTGCACGTTTTTCATCAATTCCCTGGCGCATACCTGGGGCAAGCGCAATTACTCCGACGAAAACACTGCCCGCGACAACGGCGTCATAGCGCTGCTGACCTGGGGCGAGGGTTATCACAATTTCCACCATGCTTTCCAGGCCGACTATCGCAACGGCCTGCGCTGGTGGCAATTCGATCCCGGCAAGTGGCTGATTGCGGCCAGTGCCTGGGTCGGTCTGGCGTACGATCTCAAGCGCACCCCGAAATTCAAGATTCAGCGTGCCCGACTGCAGATGCAGTTCCGCGAGCTGCGCGAACGACTGGACAATGCGGACGAGTCCGCGCTGACCTGGCGCGAAACCCTGGACCGGGAATACCAGCAGTTCAAGGAAACCGTCTCCCAGTGGCAGGCCGTCCAGGCCGAGCGCGTCCAGGCCGGCGCCGATGCCCTGCGCGACCGCTGGCGCAAGACCGAGCTCAGAACTCGCTACAAGGAACTCGAATACCGCCTCAAAATGCAGCACCGCCGCCTGGCCATGCTGCAACAGGCCGCCCTGTCAGCGAGTTGATCAAAATTGCCTGATTGCGAAAAGAAAATTTTCTCGCGCAGAGGCGCAGAGACGCAGAGGGAAAAGCTTTAAAGACTAAAAACTTAAAGGCGGTTGAAGGGTTAAAAAACCAAATCCTTTTCTGTATTTTTTCTTTCTCTGCGCCTCTGCGTCTCTGCGCGAGAATAGTCTTTACTTTTCCGTTTTTGGCGTTCAGTCCCCGAGGCCGAAGAATTCCCGCGCGCAAGTCGTGGTCTGTTCGGCCAGTTTGACCGGGGATTGGTTGCGGCAGGCGGCGACGGTGCCGCCGATCCAGGGTAGCCACTGGGGTTCGTTGCGGTGGGCCTTGACCTTGGGTCTGAGGTTCCGGGGTTTCAGGTAGGGCGCATCGGTTTCCAGCATCAGGCGATCGTCCGGAATCTCGCTGACGAATTCTTTCAGGTGATGGCCCCGCCGCTCGTCGCAGATCCAGCCGGTGATGCCGATATGGCAGTCGAGTTCCAGGTAGTCCAGCATCGCCTCGCGAGTGTCGGTAAAGCAGTGAACGACCGCATGGCTCAGGTGTGGCCTGAACTCCCGCAGAATGGCCAGGAAGTCCTGATGGGCATCACGCTGGTGCAGAAAGACCGGTTTTTTCGCCTCCACTGCCAGTTCCAATTGCCTTTCGAAGGCATGTCGCTGATCGGATCTGGGTGAAAAGTCACGGAAATAGTCCAGGCCACATTCGCCCACCGCCACCACCCGCTCATCGCGGTGCAGCTCGGCCAGCACGCTGGCCGTGTCGGCTGAAAAGTCGGAGGCCAGGTGGGGATGCACACCGACGGTGGCAAACAGCACACCGGGCCACTCCCGGGCCAGCTCGAGCGCTTTCACGCTACCGTCTTCCGACGCCCCGGTGACCACCATCTGGATCACCCCAACCGCCCGCGCGGCCTCGATCACCGCTTCGCGGTCAGTATCAAAACTGTCGTGGGTGAGATTACACCCGATATCAATCCATTCCATGGCGCGGAATTGTACTCTTCAGGGTGGGTTGATTGGTGGCCAGCGGCGAGTGGTGGCTTCCGCCTGTACCCGAGATTAGCGCTCTCGTAGGTCGACCCAGCGCAGTTCGGAGGGCATCTGCGCGACCTAAAATTCCTTAAGCCTGCCGACAACGGTCAGTCTCCATCTTTGGCGTGGAGAGCCTGCCGAGGTTGTGCGCCCGGCTTCACAATCATGTCTCCTATTTCTCGTAAAGCCCCAGATATCACTTTTTTCACTAAAATCTCAGAATTCATTCTTGACAGCAAATAAGTAATTATGTAAATTTCACTATAAGGGGTTTGTCTAAGCCGAAGAGGTGAATAATGAAATCGTCAATTGTGGGTTTATTTTTTCTGCTTTTCGCTACAAGTGTTTTTTCCCAAGCCGACTTTTCTCTTGAACGCGAGATTTTGGATGACCAGCTTGCCGGAAGAGTTGCCATAATCAACGACCTAGAAACGCTTCATCAGGTTGCCAGACGCGGTAACTCTTCTCCCCTCGCAGTGATTGAGCAGAAGCAGCTTCAAATTTTCATTGAGAGTGCTGTATTCAGTGAGTTCGGACTGGCCAGTTTTGATGGCAGCGTACTTGAGGGTCTTGGTCTGAGCGATGCATATCGCTTCCTACAGCTATTCGGATGGGAGCAATATACGTTAAGTTTCATCGATGCTCTAAATGTCACTACTCGCTTAGATCAGGAGCTAATGTCGAAGCTTGAAGAGGATGTGATGAGCATTTGCCCGCCCTACGAGCCTCAAGGCGGAGCTATTGATTCGGATACTGTTGCCAGCAAGGATGGTGCGATTCAATGCTACGACCCGCAGTGTGTTATCAGAAACTCTACATGCAGTGCGCCTGCGTCATGCACGTATTGGGGAGGAGGCTATTGCAACATATGCCGATGCTAAAGGTTATTGCGGTCAATACGCTCAGTCCGGCTGTTGCCGGGCTGAGCGTTCGTATGCTGCCCTTTTTGTTGGTTCTCTGTGGTGCCCAGGTCTGGCCGCTCGCATTGGCGGCTGAAACAATGGATTGGGAGGAGTGGAAAGCACCTGTTGTGAGCGAGTTGGAAAACTGGAAGGAGCGTAAATTTTTGCAGCATCGTTCGGCCTCTTTTGAACCAGTGGTCAAGGTTTACCGGCAAGCCAGCGATGTAGTATCACAGCAACCTCTTGGATCCCGGCCAGTGGATGGTTTGAGAGCGCACCTGGATCTGCTTCATGATTTGAGTTTTCAGCTGCCGCCTTTGCCGCAAGAGGAATATTCGGGTTATTCACTTTCTGCGGCCTACAGCGAAGCTTTGTCGATCTGGGCTGAGCTGAAGCGACGAGGGCAATATCAACCTGAGGACGCGCAGCGTGTGGTGGAAATGGCTATAGGCGTGCGTGAATTTGATACGGCCATCATGCTCAACGAGTCGGAAGGACTTGCTTTCAACCTGCCTGAGGGCGTTGATGGCGACTCCAATTCGATCGATCCGCAGTCTTTCAGAGTCTGGCGTTTGACTGATAGGAACCAACTCAAAAGTGAGCAGTTCGAGTTTCCGGAAGGCCTCCACTGGGTTGTTTCCAGCATGGAGGGGTGTGGGTTTTTTCGCCGAATGCTTGCAGATGTCTCTGATCAATCGACGTTGCGGGCGCTGCTGGACGGCCGGTTGACCTGGTTGATTCCTCCGGTGGCGATGTTGGATTTGGGGCTGGTCGAGTTGACGAATGAGCAGGGTGTCGAAGTCGAGCCCATCTGGATGCATACAACCGAGGACTGGTCGATGCTTGGCTCTTTGATTTCTTCACCTGCGATTACGTTGATGCGCGGAGAAGAGTCGCTTCACCACTGGGTTGGATGGCCCCAAAATGGAGGGCATCTTGCAGAAATGCTCGCAGCATGGGAGAAGCACGAGTAGCTGTGTCTGCAGATTTTTAGTGGCTAGGTATGCTTTTCAGTACGTTGTCCTCGCGATCCGCTGGATGTTTGGTGGCCAGCGGCGAGTGGTACGCGCGACGGCTTCGCTCCAGAGCTTCTTGCGCTGGCAAACCGCTCTTGCGCTCTCGCCTGCGCTGCCTGCTGGCGAGCCGAGGGTCAAAACGACATTGGTGATTGATTCCGTTTCAATGGAGCTTCGGTGCCCGCGATTCGTCGTTGGATTCCGGAATCTAAGGGGTCACTTCAAGGGCATGGGTTTCCGAAAGCTGCTGAACCGTTTTTGCTATCCTCCATGCCCCTCGGCTCGCCATCAGACAGCACCACTCCCCGTTGACGATTGGTTGCGTGGGGCTGATTATTACCTTCGCCAAACCTTCAACCTGCTGTGGTGTGCACACTCTGATGGCGATCACGACTAGCCAGGTCGGCCATCCGCGCGAGGCCGGGTCAGGATCGGCAGGTAGATCAGGACGAAGGCGGCGAAGGCGGCGGCCCAGATCAGGGCGGTCAACAAGACACCCGGCTGCCAGGTCAGCCAGTTCAACGCCGTCGCCAGGCGCAGCACGCTGGCGGCCAGGATCAGCCAGTAAATCAGGATGGCATGGTCAGGGAGAACCAGTGGGCGCCCCGTGTGGCCGAGGGAAACCCGGGTCATCACCGCCAGGATCAGCGTTCCCATGGCTCCGGTGCCCAGTGCATGGATCCAGGCGGTGGCCGGAACCTGTGGTGTCAGCGAGGAGGCCGCCATCAGCAGCAGGCCGATCGGAATCCAGGCGTAAGCCGCATGCAGAATCCAGACCAGGGCATCGCTGCGGGCTTTCCAGCCGGACCAAAACCACAACCGCAACAACTGGCACAAGCCTGCCAGCGCGGCCAGAATCCCGATCCACTCCGAGGCCAGGTTCAAGACCACTGCCAGCAACAGTCCCAGCATGCTGCCCAGGGTGACGTATTCCAGGTGCCGGTATGTGCGCACGCTGTCCGTTGGCTTGCCGTTGCGTTGCAACCAGTTGCGGGTGAAGGCCGGCGTGATCCGACCACCGATGATGGTCATCAGAACAACGACGAGCAGCAGTGCAATCAGATCCGGGCGACCGGAAGGACTGAGCGCACCATTCCCCCAATCCAGGTGGAAGGCAAGATTGCCCAGCCACAGCGCCATCAACACGGCAATCAGGACCAGGTTGCGCCAGCTCCGGGCCTGGATAATCACCCGCCCGGCGTAAACGGCCACGACCAGCAGAAAGCTCAGATCCACGGTCGCGACCAGCCAGCCCGGCAACCAGGCTCCCAGCCACATCACGATCCGTCCCAGCAGCCACAAGCCGAACAACGCCTGCAACCCGCGACCGGCCAGTGGGCGGGCACCGGTCCAGTTACACATCGCAGTAAGCAGAAAACCGGTGATCGCAGCCGAAACCATGCCATAGAGCATTTCATGGCTGTGCCAGCGCATCGGTGCAAACGGTTCGGCCACAGGCCATTGAACCAGCAGAACACCGAGCCATCCGGCCAGCGCAACGATCGCGTAAACGCCGGTGGCCAGAAAGAACGGTCGGAACGGACAGGCCCAGAGGACCGAGGACGAACGGAATATCATCGTATTGCTTGCCCTCTATTGACGGGTTCTCCAGAAGGCCTGGTCAGCAGCCATCCGGCGATCAGTGCAAAGAAAACGCCGAGGCCCAGCAAAGCCACCGGATCCAGACCGAGCAACCAGAGGCTGGCCCAGCTCGCTGCCAGACACCCACAGGCCATCCATTTGGCGCGGACCGGGACAGCCCTGTGACGTTGCCAGTCACGGATCGGCGGGCCGAAGTGCGGATGCCGGTACAACCACCAGCGCAGTCGCGCAGAAGACCGGGTCGCAGCATAGGCTGCGAGTAACAAAAAGGGCGTGGTTGGAAGCAGCGGAACCACCACCCCAACCACACCCAGCCCAACGCCACCATAAGCGACCAGCAGCCATCCGAGGTTCCGTTTCGGCATCGTCACTTGGCAAGTACTGAAAACATGCAGTTAGTATATATCTTTCAAGGCCGCCGTTTTGATCGGACGCTCTCCCAACGAGTGAAAATGAAACGCCCAAAACGATTAGAATAGGTCCCCTCGAAATCGCAGCACACGTGCCGGCTTAGCTCAGGTGGTAGAGCGGCTGATTTGTAATCAGTAGGTCGGGGGTTCGAATCCTCCAGCCGGCACCATTATAATCAATGACTTATGTCCATTTCTCAGACAGGGATAGTCGCAGATTGTTGCTTTTGGGTAACGACTGGGTAACTTCCCTGGCCAATCGTTCAGTCTTCCGAAGCGGTAGCGGTATCTTCATTCCCCTACAGGTTGCATTGATTCGGAAAGGCCTCGAGCAGCTTCTCCCTTAGCGAACGTGCGACGAATGTCTCAGCCTCCTGCAAGCCATAGAACTGGTGGGTTGAGGTCTCGATCAAACTGAGGATCCAATTTTTTATTACTGCCTGATTGGTCGATCCACTGCTCCCCAGGGCGAGTCTAAGCTGCATGGGTTCAGCGTGAATGTGGCCTTGATTGATAAGCCGGCTTGCGAGCAATTCGGAAATGCGCAGTTTATCGATCAGGCCTATTGGTTGGTCTGTGGTAATCATGCTTCGGCATCTTGATTGGGCGAACTAACACTTTCGGCGGCTCCTGGCTATGCGCAAGGCAGTAAGGGTGTTCGCTTTGGTCCTTGCGCTATGCCGCCATTCTTGGAAATTCCTTTTACCCCAACAGCCTTGCTCCTCGTGGCATTGGCTTCGTGAGTAATGGGGAGATATCAGCGAGTGGTGAGAGAACTTCTCGCGGTTCGCCTAGCCCCAAACCGCTTAGTCTTATTCGTGCTAATATGCAAAATATTGACCGTTGATTCGAGTAGTTGTCCATAAGCTTGCTGTGTATTTCAGGAGGGGCATGATGAACTGCAGAGTGTTGCTGTTGGGTGTCGGGTTGCTTTGGGCAAGCTCGGCAGTCGCGGGATTTATTTCGCCTCCAGTACTATCACCTAATCCTGCCACGTCAACGGATTCGGTCAATTTGGAGTTTACGACCGGGCCTTGCGTCGGCATCTTGGGCGGTGAGAACAACCCGGCAGTCACGGTGCTTGGTGACTCGATTGATCTGCTGATTAACGGAATCTGGGAAACAAACCCTCAGTTTTGTTTTGGTCCGCCAACGTTGGATCGGTCCATTGATATCGGTTCGTTTCCACCTGATGACTACACGGTGACAATTCGCTTTCGATATGAACCCCTATTCATGCCGCCGCAGATTGAGGTTTTGGGTGTTTTGGATCTGTCCGTGCAAGGCTCGCTCGGCGTGCAGTCTGTGCCAAGCTTGAACGCTTTTGGTCTTGGCATAGTTTTCGTTCTTTTTCTTCTCTTGGGAGTATGGGGATGCGTAAGACTTCGCTTGTAATGAGCTACAGATTGATGCTGTTGGGTGTCGGCTGGTTATGGGCCAGCTCAGCGATCGGAGGCTCTATATCGCCCCCTGAGTTGTCTCCCAATCCAGCGCTGCCGACGGATTCGATTGCCGTGGAGTTTACGACCGGGCCTTGCGTCGGCATCTTGGGCGGTGAGAACAATCCGGCAATTACAGTGGTTGGTAATTCCGTCGATATACTAATCAACGGAGTTTGGGATACTAATATTCAGTTTTGTAACCGGCCGGTGTTAGATCGCGTAATCCCGATCGGATCATATCCTCCTGGCGATTACATCGTAACTGTTCGATTCCGATATGAACCTTTGTTTCTTCCTCCACAGATCGAGATTTTGGGTGTCTTGGATCTGGAAGTGCAAGGTGCACCGATCACACAATCAGTACCAGGCCTGAGCGCTGAAGGCCAAATTATTCTGTTCATTTTATTTTTAGCTTTGGGAGTATGGGGATGCGCAAAACTTCGCTTGTAGGGATTTGTTTTTTGATCGGTCTGACAGCACTTGAAGGGGCTTGGGCGCAGCCCGCCGAGGAGCGCGTACGGCTGCATGTCCTGCTCGCCGGACATGAGGACGCACCGTCACCGGCCGATATTGTCGAGAACTGGGATTTCAGTACGCCACCACCCACCAGTGGCTTTGAGTTTGAGATTCCGGAGTCGACCTGGTACTTCCTGCCGCGACGGGCGAGGGGCGACTTTCTTCAGCGACTTGAAGAGAACCCGGATACGCCAAGAGCACGCTTGGAGCGCTACATCGTAGTGGAGTACGAGGAATCGGATGATCTTGATGCGATTACCGACGCACTGGAGGCGGACAGCAACATTGAGGCGGTATTTAGACCGGTCGCATTCGATTGGTCTGCCACCAACGAGACTTCTCTTGGCACTGGCCAGGCAACCAACTACGGCCGCGAAGTCATGAATATTGATCAAGCCTGGTCGCTGAGTCCTGGCCATGCACTGATCGGGGTTGTGGATACTGGCTTAGCCGTCGATCATCCTTCGCTGCGTGCGTTGGACGACAATGGGCAACTCACCGGAGGCAATTTCTTGACGACGTACTCTTTGGATGTGGGGGCGTGGCCTGTATCCGTAGACCTCAATGTCGACGAGCGCGAACCAGAGCTGGTGCAGAATCCTGACGTTTCTTGTCCAACTGACCCGAGTGGATTTGCGCCAATAGATTTCGTCGGCCACGGCACTCACGTCGCAGGACAAGTTGCAGGAAATCCAGCTTTCGAGGTTGGGAAAGGGGCATGTAAGAACTGTGGCATTGCTATGTGGCGAGCTGCATTTGGGCGTTGCGAGCCAGGTATAGGAGTCAATGCTGCACTGAATTCTGACGGTATCGCCGCTGCTGTGGCGTTTCTCGGCGACATTGGTGCTCAAGCAGTAAATTTGAGTCTCGGCGTTTCCGCCCAGCAGCTCAATTTTTGCGCGACGTTCGCTGGAAATTCACCGATATGCGATGCAATCGCTTTTATTAACCCCAGTGTTGCATAATTTCGGACAGGCTTGCGGTCTAAGCAGCGCCCTTCAAGGCATCAAGAATCTGCAACATGTCTTTTTTGACTGCAGCGTTGGCACTCATTGAAAGCACAAGCCTGCCCTGGG
>Ga0208979_100188_pt1 | contig 85342 bp, 75 predicted proteins | sample HotLakConsUCCSLE_FD_184738 | JGI IMG/M metagenome (GOLD analysis project Ga0208979, IMG submission 184738) | Hypersaline microbial mat communities from Hot Lake, Washington, USA - Hot Lake Consortium UCC-SLE (SPAdes) | ecosystem: Environmental > Aquatic > Non-marine Saline and Alkaline >... | reverse complement strand
TCCCAGACAAGCACCTCAAGGCAAGGGGAAATGGCAAAGTCTCGCACGAACACCCAGCCACTGGCCCGAATTTTTCCCGGCTACCACGTCGGCGTTGCCAGCGCGAAAATACAATCCCCTATAGATAAGTCTGCGCAAGTCTGATGGACGGCTTAGTCCAACAGACATTTATGCGCCATGCTGCGCACAGCGCATAAATGCTTAGTAGTTATATCGAATGAGAGCATTGGTTGTCTTCCTCTTTTCCTTCACGTTGATGCAGCTTGCTTTAGGCGAAACGTGCAACGGTGAAAGGCACATTGAGTCGGAATCCGCCTTACTGGGAGCTGGGTTTTCTGCTCCACCTGACAAGCTTGAGTTGCCAACTGGCTGGAGGTTCGGTTTGGTTACTGACCGAATTCTCCCTCTACCGCTAGATCTGGTGGATAAAGTGGGATTGATTCAACACCGTGAAATCGTAGGGCAAATCGTTCTCGGAAATGCAGATTCTGAAAGACTATGGTCCATCGACTTGACTCTCGGCCGAATATTTCGGGACGTTCCTATTGAAACGCAGCTGTCAATAGCTATAGTGGGCGTTGGCACTGATAGCTTTAAGCGGGAAGAGTGCGCGGAACTAGAAATACTTAACGAGCTCTTAGGTGCATATTCAACGCCCCAGTCATCCTATGCGTTTCGTCTAGGACAGGACATTGCGCTTGATGCTGGATTTGATGATGAGAGTATCTGGACTGTGATGTGGCGTGATTCCTCTGGAGACCTTTCGATCGCCTCATGGCGCATAGACCCAGGCCAAGTGGGAATTCTTCGCGGCATCAGCAGAGAAGCGGAGGATCAGTCTCTTTCTCACCCGATTCAGAAAATCTTGGACTGCGCCTCTAGTGAGGAACACTTTGATACCTGCCGGGCGATCAGAATTCCTGGAGTCGAAGTTGTAGCATGGCCTCCCGAGGATGAGTAAGCATCGAAATTCAGTGAATCGATATAACAAGTCGCTCAGGTTCGCTCCGGCCCTGTCGGGCCTCCACCGGACGCGCTAAAGCGCGCCGCTTAGCTAAGTCGTTATTTGTTGGTGTTCGCTGCCGCAATTGGAGACAAAGTAAATGTTATTTACACCTATAGCGACCAGTGAAGAACTCGAAAACAAAAATAGCTGGGTCAATACTAGCTACGAGTATCCCATCGAAGCTTATAACAGTTTCTTCAAATTTTTAATCGGGCTCCAAGCGCATAACATCATATATGGATTCCTCCCGCAACCCGAGACTGAATGGTTCATGCGGTTGGATTCGTTGCAAGCGTATATTCGGCCTCTTGTTGATCGACCGCGGTGGGTGATCGGGCCATCATGTTATCCGCGTACCACGGGCCATTCGCTCAAAGCGGCATTGAATGTGCCGGACTTGTTATCGGCAATCCTCGCGGTGGCAAGCGCTCCAGCTTCAACTGGGCGGCCTTCAACAGAGCCTTGGTGTTGCTACATGTCGACAAGCCCCGGATCAGACCACGAAGGAAACAGCATGCGGTCTTCGCCCGGCCTGAAGTCGACGCTCGCGCGAAAGCGAGTACAACCGAGGAACCGGAAGCGGGATACCCGCACGTCCAGGTCCTGTGCGGGGGGTGCCAAAAAAAACGGCGTTCCAACTGCGAGAGGCGACAAAAGCAGTACCACAGTGACAGTCGAGCCCTTGCGCTTTGCGGAGTGTGCGCATATTATGGGCGCATACACTCTTGCGAGCCCAAACAATGCACATTGACGATGCGAAAGAGGAAAAATCACCGGTCAATCTGCGGATCCGGACCTCTCTGAAAGAAAAGGCCAAAAGTCTCGGCGTGAATCTGTCGCAGACTTTTGAGAAATCGCTCGAAGTCGAAATCCGCCGCCGGGAACAACTCGAGTGGTTGGAGTCAAATCGCCAGGCGATTGAGGCTTACAATCGGCGCATCGATGAGCGCGGTCCAGCCCTTGCCGCGTATCGTAGTTTCTGAGGTTGGCATGCCGCAATTCGATTACTATGCGAACCCCAATCGCCAATCGAGTGAATGGGCTCCCTACATTGTCGATCTCCAGCATGAAATGCTGAGTTCACTTGGTACCCGTGTCATGGCCCCTTTGGTCGCGGCCAAGCCATCAGGGGAGCCAACGATGCAACGGCTGAATCCAGTGATTTCCATCGAGGGTCAGAATTATTTCTTGTCAACCGCCGAAATGGCCTCAGTGCCCGTGAAAGAACTCCCTTCGTGCCGCGGAAATTTATCTGAGCATCGCGGCGAGTTGCTGGCTGCGGTAGATCTGCTTTTCACTGCGGTGTAGGCATCTCGCCGTTGATGGAGTTGTCGCTCAACAAATAGTTGCAGCGGACGTTTGACCCGCCGCCCATTTTACTGCCGCAAAATGGCTGCCGCCTTAAACGCCGCTGAACTCTGGTATTGGCCGATTGCGGACCTTCCCTCAGCACCGAGACGGTGGAAGCCTGATCAGATTTGAGGTAACCAGCGGTTGGCTGTTTCTTGGGCCTCTCATCCGGCTACTGAGCTCGGTTCCAGAAGTCACAGACGTTCGTCGTTGCTTTCTCAAGCGGGACATGCCTCTGCAAGATTCCAAACACCTATTAACTGTCAAGGAACTACTGTGAATATTCTGATATATGTAGCGTGCATTGTCGGATCAATGGCCACCATGGCAGTTGTGTACTATTTGATCAAGAAGTACGCCTATACCTACCTGTTGGTTGTTTGCGTCGGTGCTGGAATCGTTTCAGCCAGGATAATAATTGCGAAGGGCCTGCCGTTGACCCTGTCAATAGCAACCGTCATTATCCTGGGTCTGGCTGCCGGCATCTTTGCGATTCCCGCGCTTTTGATGTCAGATATTGATGACTTGGAAGAGAAGCTTCGAAAGCCAGATGAAGAGCAATCCGAAGAGACCCTGCGGTCCTGATCTAGGTGTTCGGTCACAGTGGGTTGTCCTCACAAACAGCAGTATGTCTCCAACCATGGCCTAGTCAACCAGTTGGGCATGTCCTCAATCAAATCGATCGTCAAAAATGATATCCGCAAGGGCTTCGAACGCACCGATATCGCAACTGCCGTCAATTCCGGGCGTGCCACCAATACCGTCGGGGCGAAGAACGCCGCGCTGGTCAGCTTCTGGACAGTGGCCGTCGTCGGCGGTATCCAGGGCGACACTACCCACTCCCAGAGCATGCGTGCCGTCGATCAGGGGCGCTAAATTGATTGCCGCCATCGACGCCACAGTTGCTCCGCAACTCGCTGAGGTGGCCAGACTGCCGGTTGAGCTGACTGCTGCGCCAAAACAGCCTGGTGCCGTGCCGGTCTGGACTACCAGGCTATTGTGCAAAGTCAAGTTACTGCCGGCCCGAATGGCGTAGGCAGGCACGGAACCACTGTTGTTGAAAAACGTGGAGTGGGTAATGGTTGTACTAGCGCTGACTGGGGCATAGACCCCGCCGATTGAGGAAGTGGAGCCGCCATTGGCTTGATTGCCGGAGAATGTGGTATTCGTGATCGCAAGCTCAGATGCTTGATAGGCAAAGACGCCGCCAGCGTTGTTTCCGGCAACGTTGTTCGAGAAAGTGCTGTTGTCAATAGTCAATCGGCCCTTTGTGTTTGTCCAAATGGCACCGCCGGCCGCTGCTGCTGAATTGCCGGAGAAAGTCGAACCAAAAATGCTGATCTCGTTCGGGTGGTCCAAAATGTCAACGCCGCCCCCCGATGAAGACGGCCCTTCAGCCCGATTGTCGCTAACGACACTGTTGATGATCTCGAGTTGGCCATAGGCTAGAATGCCTCCTCCATCGGCACTTTGACCGGTCGTAGAATTGTCAATCACGTGGCTATTCAGCAATGTCAGCTCGCCAGCATTGACAAAAATGCCACCACCATCAGAGCCATCTCCGCTGGTACTGTTGCCTTGGACGAGGGAGTCCATCAAGACCAATTCCCCAATTTCAACATGCACTCCGCCACCACGGCTATTGTTTCCCAAAACGAAATTGTCGCGCAGGCTGCTGGTATGCAGAGTGACGGTGCCTTGCCTGGCAAAAATCGCACCACCACCACCACCGGAAGAGACTCCTTGTGTCCCACTGAGACGAATCTCAACGGATTGCAGTGAAAGATTGGCGTTGTCAATGGCAATTGCGCCTCCCTGAATGGCGGAGCTTCCCTTCTCGAGGGTCATATCCTCAAGCGTCAGAGTAAAACTGCCAGGACTACCTGCCGGACCTGAGGAGGCAGCAAAAATCTTCGACAGATTTTCTGCGCTGACTACAACGCCTGCCGGGTTGTCAGTGACTGGACCAGCAATCGTCAGCGTGTCCCGTACCAATGGCAACTGAGAGCCGTCAAGCACCATTGTGGATCCGGCTAGCGCAGCATCGAACTGAATTGAATCCTCGCCAGAATCGCCGGCCAGACAATCAATATGGGTAGCCGCATCATCGTTGGCGTTGTCAATCGCTTCGCGCAGACTGCAATCCCCATCTGTCGCCTCGACATCCATTGCAGTGTCAACCAGTATCACAGCCCCCCAACCCTGAGACGCCATCAGAACACTGCACAACCCGACCAGAGTAATCATTACTCGAATCATTCCGATATTCACAAGACTCCCTCCACTGGGAAACAAAGACCCGGTCCACAACGAACCAGACACAGCCCCAGAATGAGGCTCCCAATCCCCTCAAGTCATGAAAGAATCATATAAATACCGTGAAAAGTGTCCAATCCCCGTTTTCCTTTCGCCCAGACCCTGAACTCTACTTGCTCCTCTTTGGTACGCTAGGCGTCCGCTTAACTTCCGGAATTCGCGATGACCACCAAGACCTACCCCTACTATCTGGCCAATCGCGCGGTCCAGGCCAATGCTGACCTGGCCGTCGAGGACAAGCACACCGGCGAAATTGCTTACCGGGTGGCCAGGCCGGATGCCGGGGCGCTGGAGCAGGCGATTGCGGCGGCCGAGAAGGCGGCCAGGCCGATGGCGGCACTGCCGTCGCACAAACGGCGTGATGTGCTGCTGCACTGCATGGAGCAGTTCAAAGCGCGGCGCGATGAGCTGGTGGAAGTGCTGATCGTCGAGGGTGGCAAGGTGATCAAGGATGCGCGCGGGGAGGTGCAGCGGCTGATCGATACCTTCCAGATTGCGGCCGAGGAGGCATCGCGTGTCGGCGGTGAAGTGCTGCCCATGGATATCGCCGCTCGAACCGAAGGCTGGATCGGCATGACCAGGAAGGTGCCGATTGGGCCGGTGTCGCTGATCACGCCGTTCAATTTCCCTTACAACCTGGTTGCGCATAAGGTGGCTCCAGCGATTGCGGCCGGATGTCCGTTCGTGCTGAAACCGGCTGATAAAACCCCGGTCGGTGCGCTGCTGATGGGCGAGATCCTGGCCGAATGCGATCTGCCGGAGGGCGCATTCTCGATCCTGCCGCTGGATGTCGAGGATGCCGGGCCGCTGACCGACGACGAGCGTCTGAAACTGTTGAGCTTTACCGGTTCGGACAAGGTCGGCTGGATGCTCAAGTCCAAGGCGGGCAAAAAGCCGGTGGTGATGGAACTGGGCGGTAATGCAGCCTGCCTGGTCGATGCCGATGCGGATATCGACGATGCGGTCGATCGGCTGGTGTTTGGTGGGTTCTATCAATCCGGCCAGAGTTGTATCTCGGTTCAGCGTGTTCAGGTGCATGAAGCTATCTATGAGGACCTGAAGACCCGACTGGTCGAGAAGGTGGGTGCACTCAAAGGCGGCGACCCTCGCGATGAGGAGACTTTCATCGGGCCGATGATTACCGCCGATGATGCCGAGCGCATGATCGACTGGATTGGCGAGGCGGTCGACAAGGGCGCACGCGTCCTGGTCGGAGGCGAGCGCCAGGATCGCATCGTGACGCCCACCGTGCTGGAAAACGTCGATCGCGACTGCAAGGTGTACAACAAGGAAGTGTTCGGCCCGATCGTGGTACTTGAGCCATTCTCCGATTTCGACAAGGCACTGGACGTGATCAACGACTCACGCTACGGATTGCAGGCCGGCCTGTTCATCCGCGACATCGGCAAGATCCGCAAGGCCTGGGACCGGCTGGAAGTCGGCGGCGTGATTATCAACGACGTGCCGTCCTTCCGCGTCGACCACATGCCCTACGGCGGCGTCAAGGACTCCGGCCTGGGACGCGAAGGGATCAAATACGCCATCGAAGACATGACCGAAATCCGGCTGCTGGCCATCCGCGATATCTGACAGGTACGGGAAGGCACTTGTAGGTCGGGGTGACATCCCCGACGGTCATAGTCATCAGTTGACTGCAGAAGTCTGGTTTTTGGGCTCATGACCTGGATGTCGCCGCAGTATTGATTGCCAGAAAGCTGGACAGCCGGTGGGTGCAGCAACATGGACCGTCGGGGACACGCGCGGGCGTTCTCCGGTCAGGCGCTTCTAGCCTTCGGCAAGTTGCACCTGCCCTCCGAACTGCGCTGCCCCGACCTACAGTTTTTCACCTGAACCCTTTCTTCTTATTCCCAAAGCTCTTTCTGCCAATACCGCGGCGGGCGAGTTTCGGTGACTTCGAAGATGACCCGGTCTACCCATTCCTTGCCATGGCGGTCGGTGCTGGTGACGGTGGCGATGTGGGTGCCCAGGGGCAGGTCTTGCGGCAGTCTCAGCCGCCACAGGTGGACGTTTCGGTCCGGGGCGTTGCGCGCCTGGGGCCCCGGGTTCCCGCGAAAGCTGACCGCCTGAAAGCCCTCGTAACCCTGGGCACGTTGATCGCCTGAGCGGCTGACGATGGCCTGGCGAGACATGCTGAGCATGCGCCTTGTCGAGAAAGGATCCGTCCAGGCGGCACCTTGCCGCGGTGCCTCGCCCTGGCCTTGCTGGGTGCGTTCCATCGCCTGGGTAGGCTGCTCGTTGATGCGGGCTTCAACCCGGGTTTCGGCCGAGCCCAGCCAGACATTGGCGGTCAGGTAGACGCCTTCGGCAAGATCGCCTGGTGTGAACAGATGAGTGTCTTCCAGGTCATGCAGGGAGAGCGGCGGCAGCGGGTCGCGCTGATCGGCCGGTTCTGCCAGCCAGTCGGCGATGGCCTGGTGCCAGCGGCGGAAGTCAGGGGTATTGAAGCTGACCCATTGCCCGCGGCCGGCGCCGAAGCCGGATGGTCGAAAGTGCTCGGTGTAATCAATGCCCTCGAAGTCCAGTATCAGGACACCACGCGGAGCGCCCATGCGCTGTATGGCCATTGGTACAGCATCGTACTCGAAATCTCCCAGCCACCATCCACCCGAGGCGGCGCCGGCCACGATATGACGAAAGGGCAGGGGTCCGACGCCGGTTTGCGCCTGCCAGCCCTCGTACCATTCGCCGGGAGCAAGGTTTTCCAGGGTGTGGGTATGACCGGACAGCGACAGGGCCGGGCGTCCAGCCAGCAAATCATGGATGGCGGCGGCGTTGTCGGTCTGATGGATCGGACTGTCGGCATCACTGAACGACACCAGCGGGATATGGTGCAGCAGGACAATCCGGCGATTTTTCGGAACGTGATCCAGCAAGTTGGCGAGCCATTCGAGTTGCTGATCGGGTAGTCGGCCGTTGTAACGGGGTCGGTTGTCATCGACGCAGAATTCGCGACCTTTGAGTCGGGCATCTTCTGCGCCGCAGGGGTAAACCACGTTGTTCAGGGCTACGAACAGCACCTGACCCATTTCAAACGCGTAGTAATCCGGCATGGCCAGTTTGCGCCAGCTGTCGCTGGAGTCGGCCTGGGAGGTCGCATCGAAGTCCAGGTCGTGGTTGCCCTGAACCAGCCACTGGGCGGCGCCGACCGTCGAACCCACGGCCATCAGCCGGTCCAGCAGGCCAAGGTCGTCACCGACCACGTCACCGAGGTAGATCATGCAGTCACTCGACGCCAGTCCGGTATCGAGAAGGTCGCTGGCCGCACTGTCGCGAAAATAACCGACCTCGTTGTTGGAGTAGGTCTGGCTGTCGCCGACGATGGCGCAGCGAAAGCGATGATCCTCGGCGTGACGACGCAGCGGAAAATCGACGCGCTCGGGTGCAGAGCCGGGATTTGGTAGCCCACCGTAGCGCAGCTCAGGTGAACCGCCGGCCTTGTGCACATGAAAAAACCGCGGCAGATTGCGATCATCGAGCGGGACGCGCCAGCCGCCGGGCTGAACCACCGTCAGGTTCATGTCATCCAGCACCGGCAATCGGTAATGTCCGTTTTCGTCCGTGCGAACCACATCCCGTCCGTTCGATACCAGCACATTGGCCACACCCGATTCGTCATCCTGCCGATTCCCGTCGGCGTTGGAATCGGCAAAGACCTGACCTGAGACTGTTCCGGGCACGCTTTCCCAGACCCTGTCATCCGGTCGCTGTGAGGTCGTGGAGCAGGCGGCCATCAAGGCGGTGGTGATCAGAATGGCGAGCTTTCTCATGGGGGCTGAATTCGTCTGGTTAGATCAAGGTTCCAAGCATCGCATATTCAATTGACATAGGGATGTCATCAAGTTGCTTCGATAAGACCCTTTTGCTCATTGACCTTGATTCGTGTCCGGGCCAACCCCACCCTGTGGATAACTCGAACATTTTCTGGGGAGTCAACCCGTTATGCGTATGGACAAACTGACCGCACGATTCCAGCAGGCGCTGGCCGAAGCCCAGAGCCTGGCCGTGGGCATGGATCACGCGATGCTGGAGCCCGAGCATGTGATGGTCGCACTGCTGGATCAGGAAGGTGGCGGAATTCGCGGGCTGCTCAGTCGCAGTGGCGCGCAGGTCAACACCCTGCGCTCCGCACTGGGCGAGAAACTTGACAGTTTGCCGAAGGTATCGGGCCAGGCTGGCCAGATCAATCTGTCCAACGATACCGGACGGGTGCTGAATCTTACCGACAAGATCGCGCAGGAACGTGGCGATGCCTACATCGCCTCCGAGTTGTATGTACTGGCGGCGCTTGATGCCAAGGGCAATCTTGGCCAGCTTCTGCACAAGGCGGGGGTAACGAAAAAGGCGATCGAAGAGGCGATCGACACCGTGCGCGGCGGAGAGACCGTCGATGATCCGAACGCCGAGGACAGTCGCGAAGCGTTGAAGAAATACACCGTCGACCTGACCGAAAAGGCCGAACAGTCGCGCCTGGATCCGGTCATCGGTCGCGACGAGGAAATTCGTCGCTGTATCCAGGTGCTGCAGCGTCGGACCAAGAACAACCCGGTACTGATCGGTGAGCCCGGCGTGGGCAAGACCGCTATTGTCGAAGGCCTGGCCCAGCGCATTATCAACGGCGAAGTGCCCGAGGGGCTTAAGAACAAGCGCGTGCTCAGCCTGGATCTGGGAGCGCTGATCGCCGGCGCCAAGTATCGCGGCGAGTTCGAGGAACGCTTGAAAGCGGTCATCAATGATCTGAAAAAGCAGGAAGGCCAGATCATCCTGTTTATCGACGAAATTCACACCATGGTCGGCGCCGGCAAGGCCGAAGGGTCGATGGATGCCGGCAATATGCTCAAACCCGCGTTGTCGCGCGGCGAATTGCACTGCGTGGGTGCGACGACCCTGAACGAATACCGCGAGAACATCGAGAAGGACGCTGCGCTGGAGCGGCGTTTCCAGAAAGTGCTGGTGGGCGAGCCGTCGGTGGAAGACACCATTGCGATTCTCAGAGGTTTGCAGGAGCGCTACGAGGTGCACCATGGCGTGGATATCACCGATCCGGCGCTGGTGGCGGCAGCCACGCTGTCGCATCGCTATATCACCGATCGCAATCTGCCCGACAAGGCGATCGACCTGATGGATGAGGCGGCCAGCCGCATTCGCATGGAGATCGATTCCAAGCCCGAGGCGATGGACCGGCTTGAGCGGCGTCTTATTCAGCTCAAGATACAGCGCGAGGCGCTGAAAAAGGAAAAGGACGAGGCATCGAAAAAGCGCCTGGCCGATCTCGAGCAGGAGATAGACGAACTGGAACGTGAGTTTGCCGATCTGGATGAAGTCTGGAAGTCGGAAAAGGCGTCGGTTCAGGACGCAACCCATATCAAGGAGGAGCTGGAACGGGCCCGGGCCGAGCTGGAAAATGCGCGGCGCGCGCAGGATCTGTCGCGCATGGCCGAAATTCAGCATGGCCGGATTCCTGACCTTGAAAAGCAGCTCGCGCAAGCCGAGTCGGCCGAGACCACCGATCATTTCCAGTTGTTGAGAAACAAGGTCACCGAAGAAGAAATCGCCGAGGTGGTCAGTCGCTGGACCGGCATTCCGGTTTCGAAGATGCTTGAAGGCGAGCGCGACAAGTTGCTGCGCATGGAAGAAGCGTTACATGAGCGGGTGATCGGCCAGGACGAGGCGGTCAAGGCCGTGGCCGACGCGATCCGGCGCTCGCGCGCCGGGCTGGCCGATCCCAATCGGCCCAACGGCTCGTTTCTGTTCCTCGGACCGACCGGCGTGGGCAAGACCGAGTTGTGCAAGTCGCTGGCCAATTTCCTGTTCGATACCGAAGAGGCGATGATTCGCATCGATATGTCGGAGTTCATGGAAAAGCACGCGGTGGCCCGCCTGATTGGCGCGCCACCCGGCTATGTCGGCTATGAAGAGGGCGGCTATCTGACCGAAACCGTGCGTCGTCGGCCGTATTCGGTGATTCTTCTGGACGAGGTCGAAAAGGCCCACCCGGAAGTATTCAATATTCTGTTGCAGGTGCTCGATGACGGCCGGCTGACCGATGGTCACGGCCGGACGGTGGATTTCCGCAACACGGTGATCGTGATGACGTCCAACCTGGGCTCGGATCGTATCCAGGAGCTCCATGGCCAGGGTTACGAGGTCATGAAATCAGCGGTCATGGAGGTCGTCGGAACCCATTTCCGGCCGGAATTCATTAACCGGGTCGACGAGATCGTGGTCTTTCATCCGCTCGACCAGGCCCAGATTCGCCAGATTGCCGGCATTCAGATCCAGTACCTGGAAAAACGCCTGGCTGATCGCGACATCACCTTCGAGATCACCACCGAAGCGCTCGATATCCTCGGCCAATCCGGCTTCGATCCGGTCTATGGAGCCCGCCCGCTCAAGCGCGCGATTCAGCAGCGCCTGGAAAACCCGCTGGCCCAGAAGATCCTGGCCGGTGAGTACGGGCCGGGCGACACGATCAAGGTGGATGCCGCGGAAGGGGCGCTTGTTTTTGGCGATTAGTTATCGGAGGTCGGAGATAGGAAACCGGAAACCGGAAACCGTTCTTTTTATTCCAGAATGTACTCGATGGTGGTGACCACGCGTACCACCTTCACTTCTGGCGTTGAAGGATCTCGTTCGGTGATTGAGAAGAACCCCTGACGGGCTGAACGGATGGGGCCGATGGCGGCTTCGGAGTCGGCGGCGAACTGGTTGGCAGCGCGGCGGGCGTCGGCGGTGGCCTCAGCGATCATGTCGGGCTTGATGTCGTTCAGTCCGGTAAACAGGAATTGTGCTTCCTGACCCCAGTTGGGAGAGAGAATCACGCCCTGGCCAACCAGTTCGGATGAATCCTGCAGAGCACTCAGGGTCGCATCGACCTTGTCGCTTTTCAGCGTCAGGCCGCGTTCGGCCATGTAACGATTGGCTGGCCGGTTTTCACCGTAGGCATGAATCCACTGGTCGGTGATGCGCGGCGGATTGCGGGTAATCTCGCTGTCCTCGAACCCGCGCAGCTTGAGAAACGCGATCACCGATTCATCGGCCGCTTCCATCTGATCGCGCAATTCGTCGAGCGAATTCGCGGCCAGCTGGTAGTTGACCGGCCAGATCGCCAGATCCGCCGCCACTTCGCGCTCGGCCAGACCCTTGACCTCGACATATCGGTCACTGATCCGGAAATCCCGAATCGCACCCCCGACAATAAAACTGGCTACAACCAGCCCAACCGCAACCAGCCCCGCTCCAATCCAACGCTGCTCAGAATTCATGCCGTAATCCTTTCTCTGCCCGAACCAATGAATACGCGACTACTATAGACGTATCACCGTCCACCGAACCATGTTTTCCCGAAGTTTTGAGCCTTGAGCCTTGAACCTTGAGCCTTGTTTATGTGTTTAATCGCCTTCCATTTCGACCCGACCCGCGACCCCTGGCTGGTCCTGGCCGCCAACCGCGACGAATTTCACGCCCGTCCGACCCGGCCGCTGGCGTGGTGGAACGGACCCGGCAGCCTGTTGGCTGGACGGGATGAGCAGGCGGGCGGGACCTGGTTGGGTGTGACTCGCCGTGGCCGATGGGCCGCGGTGACGAACTTTCGTGACCCGACCGCATCAAGTGGTCAGCAGTCGCGAGGGGGACTGCCGGTCGCCTTCCTCGAGACCGACGTTGAACCCGAAGCCTATGCCGGGGACGTCCAGGCTCGGCGCGACGACTATGGCCCATTCAATCTGCTGGTCGGCGATCCCAGTTCTCTGTGGTACGTTGGCTCGCGCTCGCCGGCCGTTGCCGTGGAGCCGGGTGTGCATGCACTGTCGAATGGTTTGCTGGATGCCAGTTGGCCCAAAAGTCAGCGGGTGGCGACCGCCCTGAAAGGGCAGATGAATGGTCCGGTTGATCTGGACCGGGTGATGCGGCTGATGCTCAATCGCGATTCCGCCCCCGACCAGGCACTGCCGGAAACCGGTGTGGGCCAGGCGATGGAGCGCTTTCTTTCCGCGTCGTTCATCGTGTCCGACAGCTACGGCACTCGATGCACCAGTGCATTTGCACTTGGCCACAAGGCAAATGTGGTCCAGGAGCGCCGCTGGTCATCGCAAGGCGCTACGCTCGGAGAACTGCGCTATACCTGGAACTGAGGACTTTCCCGGGCTTCTGATACAAATTGACGCTGACCCGAAATTCTGTTATGAGTACGATCTCAATATTTGTCAAGGGAGAGGGATTCCTCAATGACTCGTTCCGTGCTTGCTCTCAGTATTGCCGCCGCGCTCGGCGGTTCTTCCTTCGCCGTCGATGTTATGGCCCAGCAGACTCAAGGTGCACCAACATCACCGGCTACGTTTTCTTCGTCTCCGGCACTCGCCATTCCGGATGAAGATCCGGGAAACCCGGCCTGCGACACCATTGACGCTTCCGCTATTCCGGCGGGTGCCACCATCGATGATGTAGAGGCCGTAACGGGCATTGACCACACTTGGGTCGGCGATCTGATCATTACGCTGGAAAGCCCGGCGGCGACCACGGTCACGCTGCTTGATCGTCCCAATGTTCCGCTGGGAACCTTCGGCTGTAGCAACGATGACGTCAACGTGCGCTTTGCCGATGGCGAGGCCGATCCGGAAGCCGTGTGTTCCGGGACACCGCCTCAGGGCAATACAGCGGATCCGTGGCCGGTGACCGATGCCTCCCCGGTTCCGGGAAATGCGATGGCCGACTTCGATGGCGAGGATCCCAGCGGCAACTGGACATTGTGTGTCAGTGATAGCGCTGCTGGTGATACCGGAACCATTCAGACTTGGGAAGTCACGATCGGCTTCACCTTGCCCGATCCTGCGGTCAGTCTGAGTGTCCCGTCAGTCAATTTCGGCAACCAGGGCGTTGGAAGTCCCAGCGCGCCAACTACCGTCACCATCGAGAATACCGGCGGTGCCAGTCTCGATCTGGGTACGCTGAGTCTGATCGGTGCCAATCCCGGAGATTTTGCAATCTCGGCCGATTCCTGTTCGGGCGCTTCGGTCGCCGCGGCAGCGACCTGTTCGTTTGACGTCACAGCGACGCCCTCGGCAGTTGGTGTAAGTACCGCGTCGGTGGATATTCCGTCGAATGCGCCAAGCAGTCCGGACAGTCTGCCGCTGGAAGTGACGGGTGTCTCTGGTGCTCTGGCCATCACACCGGCCAGCGTCAATTTTGGTGCCATCGATGTCGGCGATACGACGGCTGCCACGACCGTAACCGTTGAAAACACCGGCACCGCCGATGTGGTTGTCGGTACGTTGGGCATCAGTGGTGCGAATGCCGGCGACTTCGGCTTGTCGGCCGATGGTTGCTCAGGTGCCACGCTGACGCCTTCCGCAACGTGCACCTTCGATGTCGCCATGACGCCTTCGGCTGACGGCGCCCGTGATGCCCAGGTCGATATCCCGTCGGATGCACCGTCCAGTCCGGATTCGGTTCCGCTGGCAGGTACCGGCAATCCGCTGGCTCCGGCAATTTCCGTTCCGGTCAACAGTGCCTGGACCACGATCGTTCTGGCCGGTATGCTGGGACTGTTCGGATGGTTGGGTCTGCGCCGCATGGCAAGCCCTGCTGGACGTCGCAAGATGTAGGCAAGCACTGCACGTCAGAGTAGAAACCAACGGCCCGGCGCTAACCCGTCGGGCCGTTTCTTTTGGAAAGCAGGAAGCAAATGAATCATTTTGACGTCGTAATCATCGGTGGCGGGCCGGGCGGGTCGACCTGCGCCGGAATGCTCAAGAAATACGCGCCAGCGCTGCAGGTAGCCGTCTTCGAGCGCGATGAATTTCCGCGCGATCATATCGGTGAAAGCCAGCTTCCGATGATCAGCCGCATTCTCGATGAGCTGGGCTGCTGGGAGGCTGTCGAGGCGGCCAATTTCCCGATCAAGATTGGAGCGACTTATCGCTGGGGAAACAGTGAAAAACTGTGGGATTTCGAGTTCATGCCCATGGCCAAGTACCGCGAAGAACCGCGTCCTCGCCCGTGGAGTCATCAGGCTCGCCAGTTGGCCTTTCAGGTGGATCGGGCGGTATACGACAAGATTCTGCTGGATCATGCGGCCAGTCTCGGGGCCGAGGTGACCACCGGAGTTGGTGTAAAGCATGTGCACCACGAGGGCGACCGGATCACCGGACTGGAATTGTCTGACGGCAGGCTAATCACGGCAAGGTTTTACGTTGATGCGTCTGGTGGCTCGGCCATCGTGCGGCGCCGGCTCGGCGTCCAGGTGGATGTACCAACCAGCCTGCAGAACATCGCATTCTGGGACTACTGGGAAAAGGCTGAATGGGCCACTCGCTACCCTGGCGGTGCGACCCGCGTCCTGGTGCTGTCGATCGGTTGCGGCTGGATCTGGTTCATTCCGCTGAGCGATACGCGCACATCGATCGGTTTTGTCTGCCCACGGGACTATTACTCGAACCAGGACAAGGATCCCCGCGAATTGTATGACTGGGCGCTGGCCCAGGAGCCGTTGATTGCCCAGCTGACCGACGGCGCCCATCGAAGGGGTGAGGTTCAGGCGACCAAAGACTGGTCCTTTGTCGCCGATCGGGTGATCGGCGAGAACTGGTTCCTGGTCGGTGAAGCGGCTGGATTTGCCGATCCGATTCTGGCAGCCGGTATGACGCTGACCCAGACCTCGGCGCGCGAGGCGGCCTATACCATTCTTGAACTTGATCGGGGCAAACACAAGGCGGACTGGCTGCGGCGGACGTATGACGACAACCAGCGTACCCGGATTCGCCAGCATATTCGCTTTGCCAACTTCTGGTATTCATCCAACGGTGTGTTCACCGATCTCCAGGCCTATACCAGCGAGATTGCGCGCGAAGCAGGACTGGATCTGACGCCGGAAAAGGCTTTCCAGTGGCTGGGGACCGGCGGATTCACCCATGACAATGTGGGTCAGGTCGGTCTGGGTGGGCTGGATCTCGCGGCAGCGCGCCAGATTGCCGGACGATTTCTGGATCACGAGGCTGACTGGAACATTTCCAGGTACAACCGCTTTCGCTTGAACCTCGAAGACGCCGAGCTTGAATCCATTCCGGTGTTCGAGGGTGGAAGGATCAGGGCCGTGTCCTGTTACCGGCGAGACGGATCACGCTTGCCGCTGACCGGGTTATTCGCCGGACTGGTCGACATCCTCTCCGACGGTGATGACATCAATACGGTGGTGGCAGGATTGAAGCGCCGGGCGCTGGCGATGAAGACCCAAACGCTTCCCCAACTGGCATTCAATCAGCTGGTTCAGGCGTTCGAGCTGATGATCTCGGAAGGCTGGGTCAGTGCAACATTCGACCCGGCTCTTGGCCGCATGCAGGTCGGCTCACCCAGAGAGGGTGAGCGCATTCACAGCAACCAGGATCTGTCGGATCGCATGACTCGACTATAAGGTCTCCGAGGCAAAGTCGGCCAGCCGCGAGCGCTCGCCGCGCTTGAGGGTGATATGTCCGGCGTGTGGCCAGTGTTTGAAGCGGTCGACGGCGAAAGTCAGTCCCGACGTGGTTTCGGTCAGATACGGGGTATCAATCTGTTCGACATTGCCCAGGCAGACGATCTTGGTGCCCGGTCCGGCGCGGGTGATCAGGGTTTTCATCTGCTTGGGCGTGATGTTCTGGGCCTCGTCGATGATCAGGTAGCGACTCAAGAAAGTGCGGCCGCGCATGAAATTGAGCGAGCGGATCTTGATTCGCGAGGCCAGCAGGTCGTTGGTCGCCGCCCGTCCCCATTCGCCGCCGTGATCATCCGACTCGGTCAGGACTTCGAGGTTATCGGTCAGAGCCCCCATCCAGGGGGTCATCTTCTCTTCTTCGGTGCCAGGCAGGAAGCCGATATCCTCACCGACCGAGACGGTGGCGCGGGTCATGACAATCTCGCGATAGAGCTTGTTATCCAGAGTCTGGGCGAGGCCGGCGGCCAGGGCCAGCAAGGTCTTGCCGGTGCCGGCGGTGCCGAGCAGGGTGACGAAATCGATGTCCGGGTCCATCAATAAATTCAGCGCAAAGTTCTGCTCCGGGTTGCGCGCGGTGATGCCCCAGACCCCGTTTTGCGCCCGTCGGAAATCCTGGGCAACCTCGAGCACGATCTGATCGTCGGCAACAGTCCGTACCAGCGCTTCCAGTCCGTTGTCGCCGGCCAGGCGCAGGCACTGGTTGGCATACCAGTCTTCGTCGGCCTGGCGTCCCATGCGGTAAAAGGTCCGGCCGTCTTCGGTCCAGGAATCCTCGGTGCTGTGCGCTTCCCAGAACCCGTTGTCGAGTTCGCGCATGCCGGTGTAAAGCAGGCTGAGATCGTCCAGCGCCCGGTCGTTGTGGTAATCCTCGGCCGGAATACCGTGGATCGCGGCCTTGATCCGAAGATTGATGTCCTTGGATACCAGGATCACGTCTTTTTCCGGCTGATTGCGAGTCAGGTGCAGTGCCGCCAGCAGGATTTCGTTATCGGCCAGGGTGCGGTCGCCAACCAGGTGGGAGCCGTTTTCAAAGCGTTCGGTCTGGAAGAACAGTTTTCCGCTGCCGACCTTCAGATTCAGGCCCTCGGGCTCCTGCAGGCTCAAGCCTTCCTCGATCGGTGAGTCGGCACTCATCATCTGACCGATGAAACGGCTGACCTGGCGTACGTTGCGCGCGACTTCGGAAACGCCCTTCTTGGCCCGGTCGAGCTCTTCGAGCACGATCATCGGCAGAAAGATATCGTGCTCGGCAAAGCGATACAGGGACGTCGGATCGTGCATCAGCACGTTGGTGTCTAGCAGGTACAGGCGCGGGCGCTCGGCCATGGGGTCACTGGCTCCTGGTGGTCAAGATCAAAAGAAACGAAATCGGTCGAGCAAAGGGTCAGTCCAATTCCCTGACCGCCTCGAGAACTTCTTCGACGTGGCCGGGAACGCGAACTTTCCGCCATTCCCGAACCAGTTTGCCGGACTTGTCGAACAAAAAGGTGCTGCGTTCGATGCCCATGACTTTTTTGCCATACATGTTTTTCTCTTTGATGACATCGAACTCGGTGCACAGCTTTTCGTCGGTATCGGCCATCAGCGGAAACGGGAAGTCCTGTTTGGTTGCAAATTTCTCGTGGCTGGCAACCGTGTCGCGCGAGATACCGATGATCTCGCAATCGTGGGCCTGGAAATCGGCATAGTGATCGCGAAAATCCTGACCCTGGCGGGTGCAGCCGGGGGTGTTGTCGCGCGGGTAGAAATACACGACGACCGGTTTTCCCTTGAAATTCGACAGCTTGAGTGAGCGATCGCCGGTGGCGGGCAGGGCGGTAGCAGAAAGTTTAGGTGTCTTGTTTGCAGGCATAAGGGTAAAAGTTTCGTTAATTCAGGAACTTGTGAATTATCCCGGGCGTCGAACCGCGCGAGTATGGGTTAAACTAGCATAATCTGGTCTGACTTAAGCTGTTGGGCTTTCAAAAGTTGTTTTTCTGGAGTGTTCATGTTTTCTGGATCCATTGTGGCACTGGTCACGCCGATGGGCGTCGACGGTTCAATTGATGAGCCGGCCTGGCATCGCCTGATCGATTGGCACCTGGCATCAGGGACCGATGGGGTGGTCGTTGGCGGCACGACCGGAGAGTCGGCAACGCTGCTTGAATCGGAATTTTCCCGACTGCTGGAATTGACCGTTAACCGGGTCGGTGGACGCATGAGTATTCTGGCCGGCACCGGAACCTCGTCGACGGCCGAAACCATCCGTCGCAGCCAGCTTGCCGGCACCCTGGGTGCCGATGCGGCCCTGGTGGTAACGCCAGCCTACAACCGACCGACCCAGCGCGGTCTGGAAGCGCATTTCAATGCGGTCGCTGACGCTTCGCCGCTGCCGGTCGTGCTCTACAACGTGCCGACTCGAACCGCTTGTGATCTGCTTCCCGAGACCACGATCCGGCTGATCGAGCATGCCAATATCGTCGCGATCAAGGAAGCCGTTGGAGATTCGAGTCGAGTCGGGGCTTTGCTGGATGCCGGCGTGGCCGTGCTGAGCGGCGATGATCCGACTTGTTGCGAGCGCATGTTGGAAGGCGCGGCTGGCGTGGTTTCAGTTGCTGCCAATGTGGCGCCCGCCGTCATCGCTGAACTGTGCCGCCTGGCCGCTGACAAGGAGACCGGAGAGGCGCGCCGAATCAATGCACAGCTGGTTGATTTATATGCATTTCTGGGTGTTGAGCCCAACCCGGTTCCGGTCAAGTGGCTGCTCCATCGTATGGGCCGGATCGAGTCCGGTATTCGCCTGCCCCTGGTGATGCTGGATGAGCGCTACCGGCCGCAGGCTGATGATCTGATTAACGCCCTTGAACTGGACGTTGCCCGCGAACTTGCCTAAACTGGGCGGTCGCATCGAGTCTGAGGCTCAAATGATCCTCAGAATGCTTTTCAAACCACCTTCGGACAGGACCAAGGGGTCTATGATTTTGACACGGCTCATTCAACGCAACTTGCTGATATTTCTGATTGCCGGCCTTGCCGCTGGTTGCTTCAATCGCGACCGCCAGCCGATATACGTTCAGAGTGAGGAAGTGCCGCCAATCGAGGCTCCGGAAGGCCTGTCTCTGCCCGAAGTTCGGCAGACCTACGACATTCCCGGGGCTTTCCTGCCCCAGCTGGCGGCCATGGGTGATGAGGCACGGCCTCCGGTGGTTCTCTCCAGTGCCGAGGCTGAGGCCTCGCGCTCGCACATCCGGTTTGGTCCGACGGGACTGTACCTGGAGGTGGAAGACGAACCCGACAGCGTTTGGCGACGACTGAGTTTCACCCTCAATCGCAGCGGTATGAACGTGCGGGAAATCAATGAAGAGCGTCGTCGCTATCGGTTCAGATTCAGCCATGATCCGATCGAGATTCGTCGGAGTGGACTGGCGCGCTTTGCGTTCTGGCGTAGCGACGAGATCGTCGACTACAGCGGGACCTATCAGGCTGAATTGCGCGACGATGGTGATCGAACCCGTATCGTACTTTTGGGAGAAGGTGGCGAAATCATCGAAATGGACCGTGCGGAATATGTCCTTTCGGTGCTGCGTGAACGGTTGGGCTGATCAGCGTTCCAGCAGTTTCAACTTGTCCGGCACATCTTCCCATTCCTTGGCGTCGGCTGGCGCGGGCTTCATTTCGGTGATGACCGGCCACTCGCGACAGAGTTCGGCATTGAGCGCCAGGAATTTCTCCTGACCGGCAGGTACGTCATCCTCGGGATAAATGGCCTCGATCGGACATTCGGGTTCGCACAAGGTGCAGTCAATACACTCTTCCGGGTCAATCGCCAGAAAGTTGGGGCCTTCGTGAAAGCAGTCCACCGGACAGACTTCCACACAGTCGGTGTACTTGCACTTGATGCAGTTTTCGGTAACGACGAAGGTCATGAGCGAGATTCCTCAACAGGCGCTTGGCCGGCAACGCGCTTAACAGCGCGAAAGTGATAAACTAGTGACCAATATTCTAACAAACCAGGTCGTAGCCTGTTGCACCCAAACGGGCCTTTCCCATTGAATTCCAGTAAACCGCAAGAGCAGTCTGCCGGCCCCATGCCACGCATTATCAACCGCAAGGAACACGGCATTCAGCCCCGTCATATCAGCCCCAATGCGATCAAGGTCATTGAGCGTCTGCAGAGTGAGGGCTATCTTGCCTACATCGTTGGCGGAAGCATACGCGATCTGCTCCTGGGTGAGCAGCCCAAGGATTTTGACGTTGCGACCAGTGCCACGCCCGAACAGGTCAAGAGCGTTATTCGAAACGCACGCTTGATCGGCCGTCGATTCAAGTTGGCCCATGTTCGCTTTGGCCGTGAAATCATCGAAGTCGCTACCTTTCGCGGCGGTGAAGATGAAGAAAGCGAGCATCGCGAGGTCGAGCAGGGTGGCCGGGTGTTGCGTGACAACGTCTACGGCAACGAAGATGAAGACGCTCGCCGCCGTGACTTTACGATCAATGCGCTGTTTTACGACCCGACGACCGAGACCATTCGTGATCATGTCGGCGGCTACGACGATGTGCTGGCTCGGCGCTTGCGCCTGATTGGCGATCCGGTCAGCCGCTATCGCGAAGATCCGGTCCGCTTGTTGCGCGCGGTACGTTTCCAGGTCAAGCTTGATCTGGCGATCGAACCCGGCACGGCCGGCCCGATGGTGTCCATGGCAGCCCTTCTGGCTGATATTCCCCCGGCCCGATTGTTCGACGAGATTCTCAAATTGTTTCTTGCCGGCAAGGCCTGGCCGACCTTTCAGGCGCTGGTCCGACAGAATTTGTGGGACCAGCTTTTCCCCGGGCTGTTCGCCGATCCGTCCGATCCGCCACCTCTGGTCGCTCAGACGCTCAAGAATACCGATGAGCGCATTCGTGAAGGGTTGCCGGTTACTCCAGGTTTCCTGTTTGCAGCGTTCCTGTGGCCACGGGTCAAGCCACGCGCCGATCAGTTGATCGAGCAGGGAATGGCCCCGGTCGAGGCGCTGGCCGAGGCCGGCGAAGAAGTGATCAGTGCCCAGGCCCGGAAAGTGGCGATCCATCGGCGGTTTTCATCCATGTCCAAGGAAATCTGGTGCATGCAGCCGCGCTTCGAGAAGCGCCGCGGCAAGCGCGCGCTGCGCCTGATCAACGAGCGGCGTTTTCGGGCGGCCTATGATTTTCTGCTGCTGCGTGTACTGGAAGAGCCTGAGTTGAAGGAACTGGCTGACTGGTGGACCGATATTCAGGAGGTCGATTCCGAAAACCGTGAACAGATGGTTCAGACCGCCGGCAGCGGGCGTTCACGCAAACGTCGTCCCAGAAAGCGCAAGGCAGGAGCATGAATTCGGCCTGGATCGGCCTGGGAAGTAACCTGGGAGACTCCGGGGCGGTGCTGCGCCGCGCGTTGTCGCAACTGGCCGCCCTGGACAATACCCAGGTAAGAGCAGTCTCGCCGGCCTACTGGACCGAACCGTGGGGTGACTCCGACCAACCCCGCTTTCTCAATGCGGTGGCCAAACTGGCAACCAGCCTGATCCCGGAACATCTATTGGCTGCCCTGCTGGGAATCGAACAGCGTCTTGGTCGAGTTCGTGACGGCAAACGCTGGGGTCCGCGTACCCTCGATCTCGATCTCCTGGTTTATGACCAGCTGAGCGTCGATACCCCGAATCTGGTCGTACCCCATCCGCGAATGCACGAACGTGCCTTTGTGCTGGTGCCACTGAACGACTTGTCTCCACAGCTGGAAGTGCCCGGGCTTGGCCAGGTTGGCAATCTGCTGGCCGCGCTGGACGACAAGGAGCGCAGCGGCGTAAGGCGTGCCTCACCACTGGACGAGTCGCCGCCACCAGTATCCGAGCTGGTGTCATGAGTGAAGCGAAGTCCGTGACGGTTCCGGCGCTCGCCAGACTCAAGGCGGAGAAACAGCCGATTACCATGTTGACGGCCTATGACGCCAGCTTCGCCCGGCTGGTGGATCAGGCCGGCGTGGATTGTGTGCTGGTCGGCGACTCGCTGGGAAATGTGATCCAGGGGCACGACAGCACCTTGCCGGTCAGCGTGGATCACATGGTCTACCACGTTGGGGCGGTGCGCCGCGGCTTGAGCAGGGCATTGCTGCTGGCTGACCTGCCGTTTTTGAGTTATCACGATCGAGCAACGGCCATGAACAGCGCAGGGCAGCTGATGCGCGCCGGTGCGCAGATGGTCAAGCTGGAAGGTGGTTCCACGGTCGTCCCGACGGTTGCCGAACTGGTTGCCCAGGGAATTCCGGTCTGCGGTCATCTCGGTCTGACGCCGCAGCATGTCCATCAATTGGGCGGTTATCGGGTGCAGGGTCGCGATCAAACGCTTGCCCGGGTGCTGCTGGAAGACGCGCGAGCACTGGAATCGGCCGGAGCCGGCTTGCTGGTGCTTGAATGCGTCCCGTCGGCATTGGCTGGCGAGGTGGCGAATGCGTTGAAAATTCCGGTGATCGGCATCGGTGCAGGCCCGGATGTGGATGGGCAGGTGCTGGTCCTGTACGACGTTCTGGGTATCAGCGCCGGGCATCGTCCGCGCTTTGTCCGTAATTTCATGAACCAGGCCCGGGATATTCCGGACGCCCTTGAACGCTTCGTGACAGACGTTCGCGAGCGCCGCTTTCCGGCCCCTGACCACAGCTACCAGTGACACCGACCGTTGTTCGTGATCTGGCCGGGCTGCGAGCGGTAACGGATCGCTGGCGGCGCGATGGCCGGCAAATCGGGCTGGTGCCGACCATGGGCAATCTGCATGCCGGACACCTGGCCCTGGTTGAAGCGATTCGCGGGTCCTGCGATCGGGTCATCACCAGCATTTTCGTCAATCCAACCCAGTTCGGGCCTGGTGAGGATTACGACGCCTATCCACGCACGTTTGAAGCCGACCTTGTCCGGCTCGGCGAGCAGAACTGTGACCTGGTCTGGGCCCCGACGGTCGATGTCATGTATCCGCTGACTGAATCGTTCGGACTTCGGGTCCCGGCCAGTCTGGGCGAGACCTTGTGCGGAGCGCATCGACCCGGGCATTTCGATGGGGTCGCCAACGTGGTCCTGCGACTGTTCGTCCAGACGGCACCTGACCGGGCGATTTTCGGTGAGAAGGATTTTCAGCAGCTGCTGGTGATTCGCCGCATGGTCGAGGATTTTGCCCTGCCGGTAAGCATCGACAGTCTGCCGACCGTCCGCGAGGACGATGGCCTGGCCATGAGTTCGCGCAACCAGTATCTGACGCCGTCCGAGCGCGCCGCTGCGCCGACTCTCCATCGAGTGCTGAGCGAAACCGCTTCCAGTCTGCAATCGGGTCAATCCTGGGACATGCTCCGCGCCGCCGCGCTTGAAGAACTCGAAAAAGCCGGATTCCGCCCGCAATACCTGGAATGGCGTTCAGCCGAAAATCTCGGCGCTCCCGAGCGCGACCATCCCCAACGCCTGTTCGCCGCCGCCCATCTCGGCAAAGCCCGCCTGATCGACAACATCTTGGTTTGATTGAACTGAACTAAGTTGTCGGAGCTGTCCAGCGCGAAAAGGCTGCGCCGAACAGATCCGTCAGCCTTTTCCCCGTGATTTGCGGCTCCGGATCCAGTTCAGTACTGCTTCCCATTCTTCCCAGTCCTGCCAGGCCAGGTAGGGCGGCAGGTCGGATACGGCCAGACCTTTTTCGAAGGCGCGAACGTAGTTCATGGAGTCCCGGAGCTGGCCGACCACGGGAATCCGGAAATCATTCAGGAAGCCGGTCAATTCGCGGTAGATGATGGTATGCGGACGGACCCGGTTGGCGATCAGGCCGACCACGGTCTGGCGATCCTGGACGGGCTTGAGTTCGAGCAGGTGGCTCAGGAAACGCCAGGCAGCGCGCATGTCGACCGGTGAAGGCAGGACCGGAATCAGGACGGTTTCGGCGCGGCGCAGGACATGACCCAACTCGGTTCCGTGGATGCCGGCGGGCGTATCCAGGATGAGGGTGTCGATTCCTGTCGGCGCTCGTAGCGGTCCACCATCACGGTTGACCGACTCGATCACCGGGTAGTCTTCGGAACGTTGCCCCAGCCAGTCGTTGGCCGACTGCTGAGGGTCCATGTCGCCCAGCGCGACAGCGTGGCCCTCCCAGGCCAGAGCAGATGCCAGGCTGGTGGCGATGGTGGTTTTTCCGCAACCACCCTTGGCGTTGACGACGGCGATGGTTCGCATGCGGTCTTGCCCTCCGGGTCGATTAACAACTTGGAACGCTAATAACGTCGCGGGTCCGGCAGTCCCGAGTGCAGCAGCCAGCGCTCCAGGTTCTCATCATACCGCCAGACTTCGCGATGGTCGATTACCCTCTCGCGCTGGGTGTGGACGTGGTAAAGACGGATCTGGACCACCCGCTGAAAACCCAGTTCATCCGGATCGGTGACCACCTGCCGGACCCGGTACTCGGTCACCCGAAACTGGTTGAGACGATTGATGTCCAGCATCGAGACCGGATTTTCGGCCAGCCATTCCGGATGAATGTAGTCCAGTAACACATCGTACTGCTGGCTCCAGCGCACCGCTTCCTCCCAGCGCTCGACGGCGCTATCGCGCTCTCGTTGCTGCTGGTTGCCAGCGCAGGCGGCCAGGACGAGAATGGTCAGTATTGCCAGTAACTGTCGTGCCATGGGCTTGATTTCGCTTCAGTGTCCAGTCAGCGCAGCATACCGGGCGGACAGCGTCGCCGCCACCTCGTCCTGACTGTAAATCTCGGGGGTCAACTCCAGACGTCCTCGACCCCGGGACTCGATCTGGGCCATGAATTTTTCGCATTCACTGGCGTCAGGCCAGCGACAGCGGGCTTCGAAGGGTCCGTCGACCGGCTTGAGAAAGCGGATTTCGCAGCGTCCAATGACCAGGTCGGCCTTGACCCCTGCACGTCGCAATAGCAATCGAGGCAGCGACCAGCCGGCCAGTATCATCGCACTGGCCATGGCTCCGCCAAACACCGTTCCTTTGTCATTGATATTGGCTTCCAGCGGCAAGGTCAGAACCAGGCCCTGTTCATCCAGGTGAGCAATCGAGAGCGCCATCGCGCCACCGAGCGGAATCTGCCGGGTCAGAGTATCTGCCAGCCAGGCCTTTTCGGCCGGATCGATAATTGTCATACCGGTATTCTAAGGTAGATCGGAAACGAGAAACCCGAACCTGCATTGCCAGGCCGTCTCGTACAATAAGCGCATGCGCCTCACGCCAGCCACCCGCCAGAGTCTTCCCTTTATCGCCCGGACCCTGATGCCGCGCGAGATTTCGGCCAACGCCACCATGGCAGTCGCGCTGGGTGCGCTGGAAGGTGGCGTGGTGGGGGTGGTGGTCAAGAACCAGTTCGACGGTGTCGCCGAGCCGGTCTGGGTCAACCTGGCGGTGGCATTGGTGGCAGGTGCTCCGGCCTTTGCCAACGTGGTATCACTGTCGATTTCCGGGCTGGCAGAGGGCCGCGACAAGACTGCCTGGGTCTCGGTCCTGATGGCGCTGACGGCGATCTTCCTGATTCTGATGGCGCTGGCCCCCGTAACCGCTGCCGGTCTGGTTCTGATTACCCTGTCAACGATCATCGCCCGCCTGGCCTGGGCCGGGGTGATCACCTTGCGCGCGGCGATCTGGCGAGCCAACTTCCCACGTCATGTCCGGGCCCAGATAACCGGCCGGATCACCGTGATTTATTCATTGATCATTGCAATGACCGCTGCGGTGATCGGGCTGGTCATGTCGTGGTGGCCGGATGCGTGGCGTTTGATGTTTCCGGTGGCCGGCGTGCTTGGGCTGATCGCTGCAAGGCGTTATCAACGCATTCGCATTCGCCTGGGCGGGCGCCTGCGCCGCAGCGAGATCCATCAGCGACAGCATCGAAAGGGAGGCCAGTTCCGGGCCGCTTTCGGTATTCTCGCCGCCGATCGCTGGTACCGGCGATACATGCTGACCATGTTTGCCTTCGGCTCGGGCAACCTGATGGTCATCGCGTTGCTGGTCATCATTCTGAATGAGCAATTCGGATTTGCCCGAGTCGAGCAAATGCTGATCACCACCTCGCTTCCCCTGATTGGCGTGGCAGTGTTCACTCCGATCTGGGCTCGCCGCCTGGATGCCGCTCATATTCTGGATTACCGCGCCAGGCAGGCTTGGAGTTTCGTGCTGGCCGTGGGATTGTTTGCCGTGGCGACCATTGCCGGGCAATCCTGGCTTTTCTGGGTTGGCGCTTTGGCTCTCGGAGCGGCCTTTGCCGGCGGCAAGCTGGGCTGGAACCTGGGCCATAATGACTTTGCCAGCGACGATCAGTCGACCCTCTACATGGGTATCCATGTCACCCTGACCGGCATTCGCGGCCTGATCGCGCCGCTGGCCGGCGTTCTGGTCTACCAGTACCTGGAAAGCCAGGGTGATGGCCTCGGCCGCTGGGTGCTGCTGTTTCCGTTCAGTCTGACGCTTGGCGGCGCAATTACCTTCGTGTTGCTGGCCCGGCTTCGCCGGCGCGAGCAATCCATCTGACACTCACTGACTTTTCTCCAGCAAGCCCATGAATCTGATCACTCTGGTCCTTCTGGCAGCGCTGAACGTCGAGCCTGATCCAACGGTGGAATTGCCGCCACTGGCGGTCAGTGGTCGTGATATCGATACCGGTTCACCCCAGGCTACCTCCAGTCTGTCGGACGAGGAGATTGATCGGCTCAAACCCACTCATCCGGCGGAGTTGTTCACGCGTCTGCCGGGCGCCTGGATCACCCGCGGCTCCGGCCAGGAGCATCTGAGTGCCGTGCGCTCGCCGTTGCTGTCGGGCGCCGGTGGCTGCGGGGCGCTGCTGATCCTGGAAGATGGCATTCCGATTCGGCCGCCCGGCTTCTGCAACGTCAACAATCTGTTCGAGGTCAACCTGCTGCAGGCCACCGAGATGCGGGTCCTGCGCGGGCCCGGGGGGTTGGGGCATGCGTCGGGTGGCCTGCACGGGGTGATCGACGTACGCACGCGCTCGCCATCGCTGGCCCCTGTCAATCGAGTGACTGTTGAGACAGGGTCCAATGATTATTTCCGCGCCAGCACGTCACTGACCGGCGAGCTGGACAACGGCGCGCTGGGAATCGACGCCAGCGCCGTCAATGCCGGCAGCTTTCGCGAAGACGAAGGCTACGACCACCAGTTCTTGACCGTGAGCCATGACGCGCCGACGGCCTGGGGACAATGGCGAACTACGCTGAGCGCGGCAAATCTCGACCAGGATACGGCTGGATTCATACTCGGTCTGGACAGCTACCGGGATCCGGAGCTGCGCCGACAAAATCTCAATCCCGAAGCCTTTCGTCAGGCCTCGGCCGTGCGCCTGTCCAGCCGGGCCGAATGGCAGGGCAACCGTAGCAACAATCGCCTGACCGCATTTGCGCGACGCTCGCGGATGACGTTTCTGCAGCATTTTCTTCCCGGCAAGCCGCTGGAACGCAATGGCCAGGTTTCAACCGGCCTGCAGTTCGATCAACGGCGAAACGGCCAGAATCTGGATATCGACTGGGGGCTGGATGCCGAAATGTTCCGGGGATTCCTGTTTCAGCGCCAGGATCAGCCTGCCGAAGGCTCGCCGTTTCTGATCGCGACCCGACCGGTCGGCCGACACTACGACTACGAGGTTGATGGTCAGCGCCTCGGGGGCTATATCGCCTTGTCCAGTGCGCTGACCGATCCATGGACCTGGAGAGCCGGGGTGCACGCTGATGGGGTGCGCTATGACTATCGCACGGAACTGGCTCCGGGAAATCTCGCCGAAGATGGCAGTGCCTGCGGCTTTGGTGGCTGTTTGTATACGCGGCCGGCGGACCGCGACGATGTTTTCGTTGATCTGGCACCGGAAGTGACAATCAGCCGTGAGCTGGAAACCGGCTCACTCTGGCTGCGCCTGGCGCGCGGATTTCGGGCGCCGCAGGCTACCGAGCTTTATCGCCTGCAGAGCGGGCAGACGGTTGCCGACCTGGATTCCGAAGTGCTCGATGCGATCGAGCTGGGCTGGCGCCGCCCGGGTCGCTTGAGCTGGGAGCTGGTTGCATTTGCCCAGCGCAAGGAAAACTTCATCTTTCGCGATGCCGAAGGATTCAATGTCAGTGATGGGCATACGCGGCACCTGGGCGTTGAGTTCGAGACCGGCTGGCAGATTGATGATGACCTGCGCCTGGCCGGCCGCGGCACCTGGGCGCGTCATACTTATCGCTTCGGTCGCGATCTCGGCGGCGAAACGATCATCTCCGGCCGCGATATTCCGTCAGCTCCGCGTCGCCTGTGGAGCGCCGATCTGACCTGGACGCCCGGCCAGCGCTGGACGACGCAACTGGCCGTCGAGCACACCGGAGACTATTGGCTCAATGCCGCCAATACCCGCCGCTATTCAGGTCATACCCTGTGGCATGGCATTGTGGAGTTCGAGCCGGCCCCCGGCTGGAACCTGGCCTTGAGAGCCCGCAACCTCACCGGCCGCCGCTACGCCGAACGCGCCGACTTCGCCTTCGGCAACTATCGCTACTTTCCCGGCGCCGGGCGGTCGTTCTTCGTCAATCTCGGGTTCGATCTGTAGAAGCCGTTGCCGAAAACCCAGGCTCCCGGTGACTCCCGCGACATGGACCGTCGGGGACGTCGCCCCGACCTACGCTTTTGCTTTTCCCCTGGACCCTGAAACCTGAATCCCGAACCCTTTGTTCTAAACTATCCAGAACCAGTAGAGCCCGACACTGGTCACCACCATCAGGATGACGTTCAACGGTGCCCCGACCTTGGCGAAATCTGTGAACTTGTATAAACCGGTGCCGTAGATCATGGTGTTGGTCTGGTAGCCGATCGGTGAGAGGAAGCTGGTCGAGGCGGCGAACATTACGGCCAGGACCATCGGCAGTATGTCGATGCCCAGGGCCTGGGCCAGCGCGATTGCCACGGGCACCAGAATGACCACCGATGCATTGTTGCTGACCATCTCGGTCAGCAGCGTGGTGAGGGCGTAAAGCGCCATCAACACCAGGATCGGATGCCAGCCGCTGGAATGCACGGCAAGCATCCCGGCCAGCCATTCGGCCGCCCCGGACTTGGCCATTGCAATGCCGAGCGGAATGACACCGGCAATCAGGAAGATCACGTCCCAGGGCACGCCGGAGTACAGGTCTTCCTTGTTGATGCAGCCCGTGAGAGCCATTGCAATGATGCCCATCAGGGCGGTCACCACGATCGGCAGCGGTGTGAGTGCTGCGCTCAGCACCACGGCGGAGACGATCAGCCCGGCGGTCAGCATGCGCTTGCGGTCGAATTCGTCCTCGTGCTCTTCGAGCAGGACGATGTCGGGCTGGCGGCGCAGTCGGGGCAGGGCGCTTTTGGAAATCTGCATCAAGGCCATTTCGCCAACGTGCAGCGGTTCTTCGGCCAGGCGCTTGCCGTCGAACTTTTCGGTTTCCAGCCCGATCAATCGGGCCTGGTAACGGCCCCAGAACTCGGCGTTGCCCGCTTTCCGCCCCCCGAACCGCTGACGATTGCGCAGCAGCACACGGACCAATTGACCGTCCGACCGGGCAACCCTGGGCTGGTCCAGATCGGATAGCACTTGTACATTCTCGGACTTGATCAGGTCCATGACCTGGCGCACATTGGCTCGAACCTGAATGATGTCGCCGGGCCGAATCGCCACCTGGGTCGCTCGTTTGATATGGGTGGCCTGCTCGCGCAACAGTTTGAGTACCTCAACGTGGGCCTTTTCGCTGAAGCCGAAATCATCCAGGCTCTGATCAATCAGCGGACTGCTGTCGTTGACGCCGAGCTCGACGATAAAACGACTTCCCTGGTCATCCTCCAGTTTGATGCGGTCCTTCTTCGGCAGCAGAAAGCGACCAATGGTCAGAAAATAGACCAGACCCACACCGAGCACGATCAAACCCAGGTGCGCGAACTCGAACAGGCCGATTTCACGACCGAACTCGGGCCGGTCCTTGAGAATGGTCGACGCCAGGATATTGGTAGACGTTCCGATCAGGGTCAATGTGCCGCCGAGCATGCCGAAGAAGCTGACCGGGATCAGCAGACGCGAGGCCTGCAGCTTCAACCTCCTGGCCATGTTCAATACCAGCGGGATAGCGACGGCCACGGCAGCGGTGTTGTTGATGAATCCTGACAGCAGTCCGACCAGCAGCGCGATGATCAGCATCATCCGCAGCTCGGAGTTGCCAACCAGCGGGAACAGCTTTTGGCCAAGCACGTGAATCAGGCCGGAACGCTGAATGCCGGCCGACAGGATAAACATTGCCAGCACCGTGACGGTGGCGGTGCTGGACAGCCCGCTCAGGCCCTCACTGACCGTGGGAAATGCACTTTGCAAGTCGATTCCACGATCCAGCAACCACTGCGAGTGACCGACCAGTGGAATCACCATCAGGGTCACCAGGATCAGTATTGCCGTGATATCCAGCGGCAGCTTTTCCGAAGCGAACAGGTAGAGCGCGCCGGCAATGACGATAAAGACGATCGCGATCTCGACCGTCATTCAGCGGTCTCCAGGTAGGGCTTGAGGAACCGGAACAGCTCGCGATAGCTTTTCGGCTGACGTTGCTCGGCATCGTTTCCAGCGTTTTCCTTGCGCGCGGCGCGGATCAATGAGCGCAGGTGCTGGACATCGCTGCCCGGATGCTCGTTCAGCCATTCGGTCAGCGCCTCGTCGTCGTGGATCAACCGGTCGCGCCAGCGTTCGACTTCATGCAGGTTGGCCGCATCGGCCGCACGGCCCGCGGCGAAAGCGTCGACCGCTTCCTGCAGCGGAGCAGGATCGATGCTGCGCAGCAGTTTGCCAAGATACTGCCTCTGACGCTTTTTTGAGCCATGCGCCGTCATTCGATTAAAGGCCTCGATTGCTTCGCGCAGATCTTCGGGCATGTCAATGGCGGCCCGCCGTGAAGCCGGCAGGTCACTGACCGCCACCGCCAGCTTCTGCAGTGCCAGCGCTTCGCGCTTGAGCTCGCTTTTGCTGGGTTCCTGGTCTGCCTCGGCATCGTCGGTATCTACCTGGGAGCGATGACGGGGATTGTGTCGTGAGCGATGTACCATGGGGTTCACGGTTGCAGATAAGAAGTAAGGGATTGATTCTACAGGCTGCCACGGGCTGATTGTGGTGGTGATGCGGTCGATTTGGCAATATAGCTGTCTACGGGGTTTGTGAAGGAAGCAGTGCAATGCGAAAGATAATGACTTTGGCTTTGATCGGCCTGATCGGATGTCAGGCGGACCTGTCTGCCCAGGTTCATCGTTCCGAGGCTGGCGGGGCGGTGATTCTTCCCTACTGGACTGCGGTGGGTGGCGGTGATACGCAAATGAGTACCAACGACACTCTTCTTTCAGTCCGCAATGACAGCGATCGCGCGACCGTTGCCAAACTGCATTGGCTGGATGAACAAGGTGAGGTGCTGCAATCGTTCAATTTGTATCTGGACGCGGCTTCGGTTTGGGTCGGGGCGCTTACCGAAGGGTATCCCGACGTTGGAGGAGCTCGACTTCTCACCTTTCCACCCTTCGACGGTCCCGAACCAGATTGCGTGCTTCCTGCAGATGTATTGACCGGCCCCCCTGATAGTGGCTATCAACAAATGCCGCTGGCTGGCGTGCGTGGTTCCCTGGAGATCCTCGAAATGGCAACTGTGGAAGAACCCTCCGAATTGGCAACCGACGGTCGCTGGGCCGACTGCGAGACGCTGGCCGCTCGCTTTGTTGACGGTGAAGCATGGCAGGAGGATCCGAACACGGACCTGGCGGCACCGTCCCAGCGGCTTAGCGCTTCAGTCTCGATCATCAACGTCGGGCAGGGCGGGATGAACACGATCCCTGCCACGGCATTGGCCGGCTTCAGCGATGTGGCCCAGCATACGGTACCGGATTCCAGCGCACCTGATTTGAGTCATGCCTTTGACAGCGCCGCTCCGAGTGGCGGTGTTCGAAGCATGGTCTGTCATGCGACGGGCTGTCGTGCCGACGAATGGGCCGATCCGATAGAGGCCGTCGCTGCCGCCCTGATGGCGACGTCGATGAAGGTGGATTGGAACATTGAATCCGGACTGGGTGCAGAGTTTGAGTGGATGATCCATCGTCCTCTCAAGCGCTATGAAAATAGCGAGGGCGAATTCGCAATTGGGTCGGCTCCATTGGTGGTCAAACGGACGCGAAGTGGTGAAGCCCGGGCTTCCGGACTCGGTGAAGGCGAGATCTATTTCGGATACCCGCCCTATGATCCCCTTTTCCCCGATGGTACCATCGAGTTCCCCGTTACCGGGGACATAGTGCATCACGTATTGACCGTCGACCTCGTATCGGCTCCCATTGGCACAGCCTTTGAATCCGCGATACTCGGTCATCCGGGTGAGACTTCCTGGAGCAACAACGAGTTTTTTGCCGATCGGCAGTCGTCATCGGATGAACTTGAATCTGGTTCAGTCGAGCTCCTGTTCGGGGATCACGATCAGCCACTGGTCGCTGCCGACGGCGCACAGTATCTCGGTGAGCCGGTGATCAGCTTTGCAATCCAGCAGTTCACCAATGGCGCGCTTTCCAATGACGTCCTGGCCAACTATCGCGGCACCGAGCGGCCCCGACGCCACCTGGTTGTGGCCGAACCCGAGTAGCTTGAAAATACATTTGCAAATTCTAATATAATGCTGTGACCGCTCTGGTCGAATTTTGGAGAGTCGCTGCATGAACAAGAGTTTGTTGTTGGGGGTGCTGGTTGCCGCTCTGGTAAGTACAGCCCACGCGAACGACTGGATAGCGGTCGAGCGTGGCCCGCTGGTCGAGCAGCTGCGCCTGGACGGGGTGATCGAGGCGGTCCAGCAAGCAACCGTGTCTGCCCAGACGTCCGGCACCATCATGGAGCTGCCGTTCGACGTCAACGATGTGGTCGACGCCGGTCAGTTGATCGTTCGGCTGGAAGACAGCGAGCAGCGTTCACGACTCAATCAGGCGGAAGCCAACCAACTCGAAGCTGAATCCGGCGTTCAGGATACTCAGCAGCAATTCGAGCGGATCAGCAACCTGCGTGAGCGCGGGGTGGCCACCCAGGCCGAATTCGACCAGGCGCGCAATGCGCTGAATGCCGCGCGTGCCCGGCTGGTGCGTGCCGAGGCCGCCGTTGCCGAAGCGCAGGAGCAGTTCGACTACACCCGGATCGCCGCGCCGTACAGCGGCATCGTGACCGAGCGTCATGTGGAACTGGGCGAAACCGTTGCCCCCGGCGCGCCATTGCTCAGCGGTTTTTCGCTCGAAGCGCTGCGCGTCGTCGTTTCCATTCCGCAGCAGTTTTCCCAACTGGTTCGCCAATCGCGCCAGGCCGAGGTGTCACTGAACGATGGTCGGGTGTTGCAGACCGGCGAGATGACTTTTTTTCCCTATGCCGATCCGGCCACCCACAGCTTTGTCGTGCGGATGTCGCTGGACGAGCCCGAGGGCAGTCTGTTCCCCGGCATGCTGGTGCAGGTACGAGTGCCGGTAGCTGAGCGCGAGGCCTTGTGGATTCCGGCGAGCAGCTTGCTCCGGCGCGGTGAGTTGCGAGCCGTGTTCGTGCTCGACGATACTAATCGACCGCGGCTGCGCCAGGTCCGGATCGGCATTTCTGACCAGGACCGGCTCGAGGTGCTGGCGGGACTTGACGAGGGTGAGCGCATTCTGCTCGATCCGGACCAGGCCGAAGCACTCAGAGACGCGCCGTAATGAGCGACCAACCCCATTCGCTGGGCCCCTCGGGCCTGATTGCGCGTGCCTTTCAGGATTCTCGGCTCACCCCGCTGCTGGCCGCTGTCACCCTGATTGCCGGCATGTTCGTGGTGATTGTCACACCCAAGGAGGAAGAGCCGCAGATTGATGTGACCATGGCCGATGTGCTGGTGTCCTTCCCCGGGGCCAGTGCACGTGAGGTCGAAAGCCTGATCGCGACCCCGGGCGAGCAGGTGCTGGATGAAATCGAGGGATTGGAACATATTTATTCGACCTCCAGTCATGGCATGGCAGTGCTGACCCTGCAGTTCGAAGTGGGGGTGCCGCGCCGGGATGCGCTGGTGCGCCTGCACAACCAGATTCTGGCCAACCAGGACTGGTTTCCGGCCGATCTTGGGGTTTCCCCGCCGGTCGTGCGTGCGCTGGGCATCGACGATGTGCCGATCATGGCGCTGACCTTGTTTGATCCTGAAAACCGATCCAGCGCCGAGGACCTGACCCGGCTGGCGCATCTGTTGGAAGTGGAGCTCAAACGCATTCCGGGCACCCGCGATGTTTACACCCTGGGCGGCGTGCCCGATCGAGTGGATGTCCATGTCGATCCGGCCCTGCTGGCTGGCTTCAATTTGAGTCTGTCGGATCTGGCCGCGGCCGTGCAGGCGGCGAATCGTCGTGGCAGCGAGGCGCGGATCACGCGGGATGGACTGTCGCTTGCCCTTGAAGTCGGCTCAGCGCTGACCGAGGTCCAGGAACTGACTCAACTGGTGGTCGGTCGCCACAACGGCGCGGCGGTGTACCTGGGTGATGTGGCCGAGATCGCACGTGGCGGGACGGTGCCGGATGCGCTGGTCCAGACCGGGTTCGGACCGGGCGCCCCGGACTACACGGGCCAGGTGTTTTCGGCGGTAACCGTTGCCGTGGCCAAGAAGCCGGGTGAGAACGCGGTGGTCATCGCTGAAGCCATCCGCGATCGTTTGTCGTTGTTGAAAGGGCGGGTAATCCCCGACCATATCGAGGTTCTGGTCAGCCGAGACTACGGCCAGACCGCCGGGGCCAAGTCGCGCAAATTGATCACCGATCTGGTGATGGCCACGATCTCGGTCATGCTGTTGGTGCTGATTGCGATGGGCTGGCGGCAGGCGCTGGTGGTCGGCATCTCGGTGGTGGTTACCTTGCTGGCCACGCTGGTGTTTTCCTGGGCCTGGGGATTCACGCTCAATCGGGTGTCGCTGTTCGCACTGATCTTCTCCATCGGCATACTGGTTGATGACGCCATCGTGATTGTCGAAAACATCAGTCGGCGCCTGGCAATTTCCAACGGCGGCATTCGCGACATCATTCCCGCGGCGGTCGATGAAGTGGGTACACCGACCATCATGGCCACACTGACCGTGATGGCGGCCCTGCTGCCGATGGCCTTCGTGACCGGCTTGATGGGGCCCTACATGAGTCCGATTCCGATCAATGCATCGGCCGGCATGGTGTTGTCGCAGTTCGTGGCGTTCATCCTTGCACCCTGGCTGGCGCTGCGCCTGATCCGGCCGGGGCGCACCGGGCATGCTGCCGAAGCTGCCAGCGGCAGCTCGGCCGAAGGCGTCAGCGAACCGGTGCTGAAGCTGTTCCGGCGCGTGCTCTCACCGTTTCTGGGTGATGACAGGCGTCATCATCGTCGTTGGCTGGCGGCCGGCGTGGTCGGACTGACCTTGCTGGTCAGTCTGCTGCCGGTGTTCCAGTTCGTCGTTCTGAAGATGCTGCCGTTTGACGACAAGTCGGAATTGCAGGTGGTAGTCGACATGCCCGAGAACACGCCGGTCGAACAGACGCTGCGGTTGCTCGGCGACATGGGGGCCTACCTGGAGGGTGTCGAGGAAGTGACCGACTGGCAGGCCTATGCCGGTGTCGCCTCGCCGATCAATTTCAATGGGCTGGTGCGCCAGTATTACCTGCGCTCCCAGCCCTGGCAGGGTGATCTCCAGGTCAATCTCGGCAGTGACCGCGATCGGCAGTCGCATGACGTCGCGCTGGCGCTGCGTGAACCTTTGCAGGCTATCGGCGAGCGATTTGGTGCATCCGTCAAGCTTGTCGAGGTGCCGCCGGGGCCGCCGGTACTTTCGCCGCTGGTGGCCGAAGTCTACGGACCCGATGCCGAAAGCCGTGCCGAACTTGCCGCTTCACTGATCGCGCGGATGCAGTCGTTGGATGGCCTGGTCGATATCGATTCGACTGAAACCGCCGCGGTCGAGCGGTGGGAACTGATTGTCGACCGGACCCGGGCGGCCCGGCTGGGCGTGGCCCAGGCAGATGTTGTCGGCGTACTCGAAACGGCGTTGGGCCAACGCAATGTCAGTTACCTGTCCGATCCGCAGGCCAAGTATGCGGTGCCGATCCGGGTGATTCTCGACCAGGGCCAGCGCGCCCAGCCGGCCAGCTTGCTGTCGCTGGGGGTTCGAAGCCGGGACGGTGATCTGATTCGCCTGGCCGATCTGGCGCGCATCGAGCGCTCCGACTGGCCGGGCATCATTCATCACAAGAACCTCCTGCCGGTGACTTATGTCACGGCCGATATGGCCGGCGACATCGACTCGCCGCTTTACGGCATGTTTGCGCTGGCTGCAGAGCTCAGGGAGGAAGACGACGGTCCGGACCAGTATTTCATTCGCCAGCCCGATTGGCCCCATGAAGCGTCTCTGAAATGGGATGGCGAGTGGCAGATCACTTACGAGACCTTTCGCGATATGGGTCTGGCCTATGCGGTGGGTATTCTGGCCATCTTCTTGTTGCTGGTCGCCCAGTTCCGGGCCTACGTGATGCCGCTGATCGTGATGGCTCCGATCGCCCTGACCCTGATCGGAATTCTTCCCGGCCACGCCATACTCGGCAAGGAGTTCACCGCCACCAGCATGATCGGGATGATCGCGCTGGCCGGCATCATCGTGCGCAACTCCATTTTGCTGGTGGTGTTCATTCGTCAATTGCTGGATGAAGGAGAGTCGCTGGAAAATGCGGTAGTACTGGCCGGGGCAGTGCGGATCAAGCCGATTGCCCTGACCGCCATTTCGGCCATGGTTGGTGCGGCGTTCATTCTGACCGATCCGATCTTCAATGGCCTTGCCATTTCACTGATCTTCGGACTGGCCGTTTCGACCCTGCTGACAGTCGTACTTGTTCCCCTGCTTTACTACGTGTTTATCGGCGATCGTGAAGTGGTAGCGTCCATGTCTTGATGGAGTTGGGTTGTCAGCGCAATCGATGTGATCAAGATCGCTTTAATACCTATAGAGTCAGATAGGTGCTCTGAGAAGGATTCCAGTAGAATCTATACGATGAAATTCCGTCAACTCATCATGCTGGCAACGATTTTGCTGGCCGGGATGGCCGGTACATCGGTTCACGGGCAAACTTGCTCGGAATTTGAAATACAAGCGACCGAAATTCGGGCGATGCGAGATTCCCGGCCGGCCGAAGGCGTCACGGCAGGTCAGGCGGCGCTGGATGAGTTGTTGCAGAATGCGCCGGATTGCCGTCGTGCCCAGGCGCTGCTTCACGGCAGCATCGGCTCCAATCAGCATATCCTGGGACTGAACGACCAGGCGCTGGCGCAATTTCAGCAGGGCCTGGCCCTGGCTGATCAAAGCGATAATGAGGCTTTGGCCATACTGCACCGGGGTGTAGGGGTAGTGCTGGCTGACCTGGACCGTCTGGACCTTGCCCTGGAGCATTACCTGGAGTCCCTGGCGGCCAGTGACCGTCTGGGTGATGCCATTGAAAGCGCCAAGACTTCCAGCAATATCGGCAATCTATACAATACCTTGGGGGATCTGGAAGAGGCTCGCGACTATCATCTGCGCGCTCTTGAACGATTCGAGGCCGCAGACTGGCCGATGGGTATTGCCGGAACCTCCATCAACCTGGGATCGGTCTGGGGAAAAATTGCCGAGCAGGCCGACCGGGCGGGTGACAGCGAACAGGCGCGCCGAGCCAATGAACAGTTGCGTGATTCCAATCTGCGAGCGCTCGACATTTTTCGTGGCATGGACAATCAGCGCGGAATTGCCTACGCATCCAACAATATTGCCACGGCTCTGGACCGGCTGGATCAGCCCGAAGAGGCGCTGAGCTACCACCAGGTCGCGCTGGATCTGCGCCGGGAAATCGGTGATCGATTCGGCGAAATCCAGTCTTTGAGTACCTTGGCCGATTCACACATCACGCTGGGCAATCTCGACCAGGCTGAGCAGTTGCTGGATGAGGCGGACGCGCTGCTTCCAGACGACAACCTGTCGCTGACACTGGAGCTTGCCGAGCGCCGTGTACGGTTGGCTGAAACCCGGGCTGATTATCGACAGGCACTGATCCATCAGCGCGAGATCACCGCATTGCGCTCGGCCATGGCCGAAGAGGAAAGCCGGGTGCGGGTAGAGCGCTTGCGTGAAACCTTTGACGCCGAGCAGCGCGAAATCACCATTCAGAGCTTGCAGAATGAGGCAACGGTCGCCGAGTTGCGCGCGCAACGTCAGGCCCTGATCAGCCAGGTCAGTATCGCCACCGTCGCGGTACTGATCATTCTGATCGCAATGCTGTTTTCGCGCTACCGCATGAAGGCCAGAGCGTCGGCGGAATTGAAGAAAGCCGCGCAGACCGATCCGCTGACCGGCCTTGCCAATCGCCGGTTCATGCGTGAACAGATCGAAAGCGGGATGCGTAGCGCGAGAGAAAACGGCGACACATTCTCGCTGATCATGGCAGATATTGATGACTTCAAACCTATCAATGACTCCTTCGGGCATGAGGCCGGCGATCATGCGCTCAATCACATTGCCGGTATCCTGACCAACCAGCTCAAGGGTCGCGATCTGGTGTCACGCTGGGGCGGAGAGGAATTTCTGATCTACTTGCCCCAGACAAGACAATCGGATGCTGCCCTTGTCGCTCATATCCTGAAAAAAGCCACCGAGGCCGAGCCTCCGTTGATCAATGGCAAGGAATGCCCCATCAGCATGACCTTTGGTGTCGTCCAGTACCTCAAGGGAGAAAGCCTTGACGATTGTATCGGCCGAGCCGATGCCGCAATGTACCAAGGCAAGCGCGAAGGCAAGAATCAGATTGTCTCATTTGAATCGATAAGCCCGCGCGCGCGTCGTTCTTCAGCAAGCTGAGGCCTCATTCACAACCGCTTTGAACTATCCTGATTGATTGCTTCCTTGCTAAGGGCGATCATGAGATCGGCGGAAAAGCGATTGCATTTCCCGGGTAGTTGCTCCATGATTGGCGTCAAACAAGGCCGTAAGCGGCTTTTGTCTGAGTGTCATACAAGGATGCGTTGCTGTGGATAATTGTTTGTTGAAGTGTTTGATGGTCGCGGTGCCGGCATTGATGGCGTTTTCGGGTCAGTCATCGGAAGGTGATGCTGACAGTGGCACTGATTCTTATGTTCCTGCTGCGGTTTTCTGCGCCAATGGATCTCAAAACCTGTGCAGCCTGATGCCGGGCATGATTGGTCCTGATCCGGCCCTGCAGGCGACCGAGGGATATCATGGTCTGGCGGCCAACGTGCCCGATGCCAGTCAGGATTCGCAGAGCCCGTTCGACAACATGGCCTGGCAGATGTTCGTGGCTCTGAACTGGGCAGCCGACAACCCGGGCGCCGATCCCGGAATTGCGCTCAAGGGTGATCAAGCAGGAGTGTGGACTGGCTGGGGCCGGCCCGAGGATGTCTTTGGCGGCGAGCCCGGTATCTGTGACAATCCGGACAGCCTTCCGCGAGTTGGATTGCTGACCAAGAGCGACGGACAGCCGGATGACCGGATGAGCGAATTTCTGGAGGCCTCCACCAATCTGCCGCTGATCGATGTGGCTGGCAACTGGGCCGTTTTCGAGCGGCGTATCAGCCCCCGCGAAGTCGAGTTTCTGAAGACCAACCAGCTCACTAGCCTGGCCGGCCAGGCCGTTTATTCCAGGAGCCATGATGCGCTGTCCTTTCCCGCCGGAGACAGTCAGGCCGACGGCACCCCGGGCGCCATGGAACTGAAAATCGCCTGGCGAATCCTGCCACCAGGAGATCCCGAAAATAGCCGCTTCTATACCCGTCAGGCTTTGCTGGAGGTCAGTGCCGACGAAGTTGCCGACAGCGACCAGCCCATTTGTGCCACGGTGACTCTGGGACTGGTGGGCATGCATATCATTCAGAAAAACCCGGTCGAAGGCGCGTTGCGTGATCAATGGATCTGGGCCACGTTCGAACACCAGGACAACGCACCGTTGTCATCCGAGCCGGCCGATCCGACCGATTGGAAAAGCTATGGTGTGCATGCAAAATCAGATTGCCCCGTCGGACCGCAATCGGAATCAGCCAGACAATATTCCTTCTTCAATCCCGATTGCCAGGATTGCACCAGTAATCAGCCGCCCGATCGAGGTGATGACTCGCAGTTCCTGTGGCAAAGCCAGCCACCGTACGCCGGCCGTTACCTGACCAATGGAAAGTTCGGAACCCAGGTTGTCCAATGTGCCCAGCCTTATTACCTGACGTCCATGCTCAATGATCAATGGCAACAGCGACTGCGATCGGTCAACTCGGTTTTCGCCAACTACACCTTGATTGGTACCCAGTGGGGGGCGTCGATTGAACCAACGCCGGGTGAATTCTGGCGCCGGGCGGTTCCCGACTTTCTGTCAAACACCACCATGGAAACCTATCTCCAGACCGACACCATCGAGATCAATCAACAGGGTGAAATGACCAGCGGCCCGGGTAGCTGCATCGGGTGTCATTCCTCTGGAACCCTGGCCTGGCCGACCGGGAAGGACGAGCATCGCATGAGCTCCGACTTCAGTTTTCTGCCGGGACTTGCCGTGAACCGTTGCGATGATTTCGACGCCGGACCGATCTGGAACAATGAGGACGCCCATACGAAGTGCCCTGAAATCTGCACCGATCAAGGGCTGAACTGGAATGGGCAGTGGAAAACCACGGTGCCGGGTAGCCAATCGGTCTGCGGCTGCTGCTTGAGCGAGGAGTGATTTGATGGATATCACATTGAAATCCCGCCTCTGGGCGAGCGACGGAACTAACTACGTCTTTCCGGAGCAATGCATGGACTCGATCATGTCGCGGCCGGCCATTGGAGCCTGTTTCAGCGGCGGCGGCACACGGGCGATGACCTGTGCAATGGGCCAGCTTCGGGCAATGACCGAGCTTGGAGTCATTCCGACCCTGCGCTACATCTCCTGTGTATCGGGTGGTTCCTGGGCCAGCACCATTTACACCTACTACCAATCGGGTGCCAGCAACGACCAGGATCTGCTTGGGCCGATCACGCGTGCCGATCAGATCACGGACGCACATGTAGCCGCTGGTCTGACGACATCACAGCTGGCCTACGGGGCCACTCGTTCGCTTGAAGACATCGTAGCGAGCTGGGAATTCTATCCGGATTGGGAATATTCCTCACACGATGTCTGGAATTTTGCTGTCGGCGAAACCTTTCTCGAACCCTTCGGGCTGTTCGACAAGAGCCAGGCAGCCAGTCACCCGGACAAACTGGCCAGCTACACCCTGGATCAGGCCACCCTGGACGAGATTCGCAAGTGCAATCCCGACCTGGTCAACCATCCTTTCTTTCTACCGCGGCCGGACCGGCCGTTTCTGATCATCAATTCCTGCTTTCTGCTGCCGGAATCAGACCCGGTCCAAAGCGAGTTGCGCAACTTCGAGTACACCCCACTGACCGTTGGCCGACCCTTCAAGAGCACATTTCAAGGCAAGGACTTTGGCGGTGGATTCATCGAACCTTTCGCGTTTCGCGGGTTGCAGCCTTCAGCCCCGCCTGACCCCAACGGTTGCGCTGGACGGCGCTTGAACAGTCTGGGCTGGGTTACGGTGCAAAATCAGGATCGACCGATGACCCTGGTCGACGCCACCGGCACCAGCAGTTCGGCATTTGCCGAGGAGGCGATCAGTCAGTACGATACCGGCCGCTTCGATCCGCGCGCCGAGTACTGGGCGATCGATGGGTCAGGGCCGTATCCGGCGGCTGCCAAAACCCTGTTCGGCGACGGCGGGCTGCTGGAAAACAACGGCATCATTCCGCTGATTCAACGCGGTGTGCAGCTGGCGATCGTGTTCATCAATACCGAAACCAAGCTTGATCCCGACTATCGCCCCAGTTCCGATCGACACGATCCGGCCAATGATCCCAACGGTCGCTGCGATGTCTATTTTCCGGCCTTGTTCGGATACAGCAATTCTCAATGGAAATGGTTCTATCCGAACAATCAGATCTTTCCGGCCAGTGAGTTTCAGGGAGTGCTGGATGCGCTCAACGCCAAGCGGGCACGTGGCCAGCCGATGATCGTCAACTGTCAGCATAGCGTGATCGAGAATGAGTTCTGGGGCGTTCAGGCACGCAGCGGCCGGATGTGGGTGACCTGGTGCTATCTGGATCGCTGCGCGGACTGGGAATCAGCCCTGGGGTCATCGACGATTCGCAAGCAGATCGAGCAAGGCAATCCGGTCACTGGCAAGCCGACCGGGCCGTTTCAGAACTTTCCCAATTACCTGACCGTGGAGCAGAACCCGGACTGCCTGGTCCAGCTCACGTCGGAACAAGTGACATTGCTGGCCGATTTTGCCTGTGACTGCATTCTGATCGATGATGAGAACAGTCTTTCCGAGGCGGTGGCTCGCGCGGTGGGCCAGTAAATACTGGATTGAACGAAAATGTCATGCCCGCCTGGTCCGGAACTCTCCGGGCCAGGCGCGGCATGATTGAGGGATGATTATTTCTTGGCCACAAAGACCAGGCCGACTACAGCTGATACGCCGCCAAGCACGTAATACCAGATGGTGTTGTCGGTAAAGTTGCCGGTCACTGCCTCGCTGATCTGGTCATCCAGACCCTGCGACGATTGATAGCCGAAGTACAGCAGGATAATGCCGACGACAAGAAGAACCAGTCCAATAATTTTATTGCTGCTCATTGTTGTAACTCCCGTAGGTGTTGTTACATGATGTTACAGGCTTTGCGCCTGGAACGTATCGCAACGGTCCAGATCGCCGGTTTCAAATCCACGAGTGAACCAGCGTACGCGCTGCTCTGAGGTCCCGTGGGTGAATGAGTCGGGAACAACCGCACCGCGGGACTGGCGTTGCAGTTGATCGTCACCGATGGCGCTGGCGGTATTCAGAGCCTGTTCGATATCACCCGGCTCCAGCCAGTCGTGGCGGCGCTGTGCGTGATGCGCCCAGACCCCGGAATAGCAGTCGGCCTGAAGTTCCTGGCGGACCAGCAGTCCGGTAGCTCCCTCGATGTTTTGCCCCCGTCGCCGGGCATCGTTGACTTGCTGGACCACGCCGGTGAGGTTCTGAATGTGATGGCCGACTTCATGTGCGATGACGTAGGCCTCCGCAAATTCTCCGCCGCCGCCCAGGCGAGTTCGCATCTGCTCGAAAAAGCCCAGATCAATGTAGATTTGCTGGTCGCCGGGGCAATAAAAAGGCCCCATCGCCGAACTCGCTGCACCGCAGGCAGAGCGGACCTGATCGGTAAACAGAACCAGGGTTGGCGCTGAGTAGCTGGATCCGCGTTGACGAAACAGCTGCGTCCAGACATCCTCGGTTTCGCCCAGGATACTGGCGACAAACCGTGAGGCCTCATCGTCGACAGGGGCTGAAGTTTGTGAAGTTGTTGTGTCGCCACCGGTGAACTGGCCCACCAGGCCGAGCAATTCCATCGGATTCTTGCCCATGGCCAGACTGATAACCACGACAATGGCGATTCCGCCCAGTCCCAGACCACCGCCTGCTGCAACGCGGCGGCCGCGGCGATCGTCGACGTTGCTGCTTTTACGTGCGCGATTCCATTTCATTTGCGGTTACTGCCGGCTGCGGATCAGAGTGAGTTAGCATACCTCTAATTGAATCTCACCTGAAGGTGCTGGCATGAAAGCCCTGAATCTTGCGAAGTACGGTTTATTGCTGATCGGCCTGATCGTTGCCGCTTCCGGCTGTCAGTCGATCAAATACCGTGCGCTGGAGTCGTTTGGTATCGAAAAGCGCGACGTACTGTCCGACCGGGTGGAAGACGCCCGAGATTCACAGGATGATGCCCGCGAGCAGTTTGCTTCGGCGCTTGAGCAGTTTCGAGCCACGGTGAATGTCGATGGCGGTGATCTCGAAGATACCTATGACCGGCTGAATCGGGAATTCGAGCGAAGCGAGGCTCGAGCGCAGGCAGTGGCGGATCGAATCGAGGCTGTCGAGGACGTGGCCGAGGACCTGTTTGAGGAGTGGGAAGACGAACTGGACCTGTACACCGATGCCGATCTTCGCCGACGCAGTCAGTCGATTCTCGATCAGACCCGCCAGCGCTACGAGCGGATGATCGCCGCGATGCATCGGGCCGAGGCCTCGATGGACCCGGTGCTGGATGTGTTTCGCGACCAGGTACTGTTTCTCAAGCACAACCTGAATTCATTGGCGATTGCTTCCCTGCGGGAGGAACTGGCCGATATCGAGCAGGCCACCGACCATCTGATTGCGTCGATGAATGAAGCCATTGCCCAGGCCGATGCGTTTATCGACACGCTGGAGTGAGCCTGCAGGCCGGCAATTGGTGAACCGGCTCAGCTTCCGGTGAACTTGTCCGGTCTGAGAACCTCGACGTCGCTCAGCCAGATGATCATCGCGTAATTGTCGTAGTACTGATGCTGCAGATGCTCGGCAATGCGCCGCACCGTGGATTCGTCACCGACCACTTCCAGACGGATATTCCCGCTGGCTTCCCAGTCGGCATTGCGGTTGCCCCGGCTTCCCTTGCCGCGCGCATTGCTGATCGTGTAACCCCGTGCACCCAAGGTCTTGAGATCGCGCTGCAGCGGGTGCTCCAGCGCCGCTTCGGTGACGACTGTCAGCAGTTTTATCGGATGGATAGAGTCAGGGGACATCAGTCAGCCTCCAGTCAGCGCGGATTGCAGGGTCTCGGCCAGTTGCCAGTACAGCGGCACACCGAACAGAACATTGAACGGAAAGGTTACCCCTAGTGATGCGGCCAGTGACAGGGTCGGGTTGGCCTGGGGCAGGGAGATGCGCATCGCGGCCGGCACCGCGATGTAGGATGCGCTGGCCGCCAGCAATGCGAGCAGCATCACCCCGCCGGTGGTCAATCCGAGCGCCAGGCCAAGCAGTGAGCCGAGCACCGAGCCGACCAGCGGCATCACGATGCCGAAACCGACCAGGAACAGCCCGTGACGTTTGAGGCTGCCGGCCTGGGTGGCCGTGATCAGGCCCATTTCGAGCAGGAAGATGGCCAGCACGCCCTTGAACAGGTCGAAAAACAGCGGCTCGATCGCTTCGAGGCCTTCGGGATCGGATAGCCAGCCGATGAGCAGACCACCGATGAGCAGCAGTATGCCCTTGCCGAGAAAGACCTCGTGGGCGACCTCGCCCCAGCGCGTCTCGCGGCTCATGCCTCGGGCAAGCACCAGGCCGACCAGGATCGCCGGTACTTCCATGACGACCAGCAGCAGCGCCATCTGGGCATCCCAGGGAATTCCCCGGGACTCCAGCCAGGCAATGCCGACCGCGAAGGTGCCGACGCTGACCGAGCCGTAATGGGCCGCGATCGAGGCGGCATCCACCCGCTTGAATCGCCCCAGCCGGAGCAGGACCGGGTAGGCGATCAGCGGCAGCAGCAAACCCAGCAGCAGGGCACCGCCGATGTCGGGAATCAGGATCAAGAATGGTTGCCGCGCCAGTTCCACACCGCCTTTCATGCCGATGGTCAGCAGCAGTAGCATGCTGACCGCATCGTAGACGGCCGTGGGCAGGCGCAATTCGGACTTGAGCAGGCCGGCGGCCAATCCGAACAGAAAAAACAGGATAACGGGGTCCATCGCAATCGCTGGATATCAACCAGGCGCCATTATGCCCGTTGCATACGTTGAACCCAAAACATCAATGCCATGTGTGGAACGGTCAATGCGGCCAGGCCGATGAACACGGTCCGGACCAGCACCTGTTCGACGTTGCCACTCTGAACCAGCCAGATAACAGCCGGAACAGCCAGTGTCAGGGTGGCAACCGTGAACACCAGGGCGACCTTGAACAGCGCCGGGCGCTGCCCGCGAGGCGTGCGCCCGCACTCTGCCAGCAGATGGCGTGGCGAGTGCAGCAAACAGAAGTACAGGACGAAATAGACCAGGGGAGTTGCCAGCCAGCCCAGCAGCAGCAACGCGAGCAATTCGATGGCGCTGCGCGGACGAGCCGCCACCAGCAGCCACGATGCTGCACCGGCCAGCACGGGTACCGCCAGCCATCCCGCTGCTGTGATGCCGGCGGCCAGCTGCTCGCCGCCCGGGCCAGCCAGAAAACCGAACAGGCTTCTGACGATCTCCGGGTGCGACCAGGCCGGCAGGCTGAGCAAAGCCAGGCCGATACCCCGTCTCGGCCAGCTCGGTAGTTCGGCCTGCCAGTCGTCGGAAAAATGCCAGGCGCTGATCAGCAGGAACAGGGCCAGCATGATGACAGGCTGCCACCACCACAGTGCGGTGACGGCCAATGCCAGTGCCAGGTAGACAAGCGTAAACTCGACGCGACCCAGTGGCAGACCGGCGCGCCGGGCGATCCATGGATCAAGGGCTCCGTGGGGCAGGCCGAACAGCGCGACGCCGACCGCCAGCAGGACGATCTGCCACAGACTCATGCCGCCGCTCGGCACCAGCAGCGAACCCAGGCTCACAAGGAGCGCTGCGCTCACGAACAGCGCGGTTTCCGGACGTGCCCGCCGGCTTTGTCCCACTCGGTTCATCCGGGCCGGAACAACTGGGCAAGAAACGGTCGTGCCGGCAGTGCCCGGATGATCGCGAGTCGGTCGGACAGGCTGGCCCGGTCGCTCAGGAAGCGAGTCAGTATGCCGGGAGGAACACCCTCGGCCAGGCGCATGAACAACCCGGCTGACTGTTCGGGCTGACGGCGAATGACGGCAAGAAACAGATGATCCATCCAGCGCTGAAGCGCCGAATCGGCCGGGTGGCCGACTGCCTGCCGTCCGGCGACCAGACGGGCGGCACAATCGCGTGCCCAGTGCTGGATGCGCATGAACGCATACCCGGTCGCCGGCCGTAGTGCTCCGCCACCCAGGCCGGCGCGGATCCAGCCTCGCCTCGTGCGACCTTTCGGCGCGGGCAGGCCCATCGGCAGCACCGAGCGCTCGCGGTGTTCGACCGGGCAGTCGGCCAGACCGAGACGCGCGCGCAGGTGGTCCAGATCGGCTTCCAGCTTTGGCGCGGCAAGCGGCTTGATGGAAAAACGGGTTGCCTCGATCAGTACTCGCGCGGCATCCAGCGGCAGAACATAATCGAAACGCAGACCGGTCGCATCGCTTTGCATGCCGCACATCAATCCGGCGGTGTTGTCCATTCCGGCGGGCAATCGATCGACCTTCAGTATCTCGCCGGCAAAGCACTGAAACAGGTCGGCCGACTGCAGACGAGCGATGGACGGTGGACGGGTATCGATGACGCGGTGCGCGGCAATCGTCCCGTGGCGGGTCGTGACGCTGAACGGTGGACCGGCCTGGCAGCCGTCTTCAACCGGGGTATCCAGCTGGACAGTCATGTTCTCGCACTGGGCGATTCTGTCCAGCGCGTCTCGATAGAAATCATCGCTGGCAACATAGTGATAGTGCAGGTCCGGCACTCGGTGGTCGACAGAGCGTCCATCGGCACTGGAGTAGCGCCACTGCTCCCAGCGGGCCGATGCCAATCGGGTCATGGGCTCTTCCTCGCGGGCCCAGAAACACCAACTGCGATCGTTGGTGTAGCGTGGGCGGGTTTCAATGATCATGGTCGGTTCGCGCCAGCCCCGCGCCGCCAGCTCACGGGCCAGGGACAGTCCGGCACAGCCTCCGCCGAGGATCAGCAGTTCAACCGGGGCCATCGCTTAAACGGGTCGATGATCAGCACCGAACAGCTGGTCGAGATGCTGGTGCAGGGAAGGATCGTGGATTCTCGGTCGTTGACCGGGAGACAGCACCTTGCCCGACAGCAGGAGACCGGTTTTCCAGACCTTGCGCGGTCGGGAGACGAAGATCCGCTGATCCCAGGTGACATGACTATTGGCGATGATCCGATGCCCGATTTCGCGATAGAGATGACCGGCAACCAGAATACCCCAGCGTGCGCCTCGCGGCAGAAAGCCCAGTCCCTGCAGTCCGCTCTGGTAATAGCGTTCGCTGATGGCGATCAGGCGGGCAACGGCGGCGCGCAGATGGGCTTGAAGCACCGGATCAGGCGCCAGGATATCGCCCGGCTGCGCGTGATCCACCCAGTCGCCGGGCAAGTAAAGTCGACCCATGGCGGCATCTTCGCCGACATCGCGGGCGATATTGGTCAGTTGCATCGCAATACCAAGATCAATGGCATGGGGCCAGGCACGCGGGTCGCGAACGTCCAGAGCGGCACACATCATCAGTCCGACCGAACCGGCGACGTGATAGGCGTAGCGGATCAGGTCGCGCTCGCTTTGCATGATCGGATCGACCAGGTCCTTGAGCGCGCCGTCGATCAAGGCAATCGGAGCCTGCATCGGCAGATCGATTTCACCTGACAGTTCCAGCAGATCTGCCGCCTGGCGCGTCGATGGTCGGTCGAGAACCAGATCCTCTCGCAGTGTGCTCAACGCCTGCCGGGCCTGATCGGTGTCGGTCGCGTTGTCGGCAAGGTCGTCCGTATGGCGGCAGAATGCATAGAGGCGGGCGGCTCGGGTGCGATGACGACTTCCGAGCAAACGGCTGGCGAAATGAAAGGTCTTGCCGTGGTATTCGAGTATTTCTTCGGCCGTGACCGGGTCTTCGAGGCGGTCGGCCGGCAGCGCAATCGGTGAATAACTCATGCGCCGGCTTCGCTTGCTTCGGCTCGTCCGAGAGCGCCGGTTGAACCGGTCTGTGCCGCGGCACAGGCGGCAGGCAACAAGCGGTCGAGCACCCTGGCCGAGCACAATACTCCGGGCATGCCCGCTCCCGGATGAGTTCCGGCACCGACCAGGTAGAGATTGGCCGGCCCTTCGGCCTGGTTGTGAAAACGGAACCAGGCCGATTGACGAAAGATCGGTGCGATCGAAAAACCCGACCCTTCCGGTGACAGGTAGTCGTCCCTGAAGTCCTCCGGAGTCATGTAGAACTCAGCCTCGATGTGTTCCTTGAGGCCTGTAAGCATGCTCTGGTCCAGTGCGTCAATGATGCGTCGCTGAAGCTTCGGTCCTTCGATCGCCCAGTCGATATCGGCCTTGAGATTCGGTACCGGGACCAGCGCGTAGAAGCTGTCGCAGCCGGCGGGCGCGAAGGATGAATCGGTGGCTGTCGGCCGATGAAGATAAATGGAGAAATCATCGGCCAGAACGCGGCGGTCGAAGATATCCTTCAGCAGTTCCCGGTAGCGTGGCCCCATCCAGATGGTGTGGTGGGCGACATCCGGGTACTGTTGACGGCTGCCGAAAAACAGGACGAAGAGTCCCATGGATTTTTTCGCATGTCTTGCCTTGAGACGGGCCGAAAGCCTGGAAGTCTTTGGTGGCAGCAAGTCGTTGTAGAGATGAGCGGGATCGGCATTGCTGACCAGCTGATCGGTCGCCAGCCGGCGGCCGTCATCCAGAGAAATCCCGGTGACCCGGTTGGCGACGACATCGATGCTGGTAACGGTCTGGTTCAGTTCGATCCTGATGCCGACTTCAGTCATCAGCTTTTCCAGGCCATCGACCAGTGCACCTGTCCCGCCCATGGCGAAATGGACACCATGGGCACGTTCCAGGAAGTGAATCAGGCCGTATATGCTGGTGGTATCGAACGGATTGCCGCCGACCAGCAACGGCTGGATCGAAAACGCCTGGCGAAGATAATCGCTGTCGAGGCGACGACAGACCATTTGCCAGACCGTACGCCAGGCGCCCAGGCGAAGCAGGTGAGGAACCTGGCGCAGCATGAATCCGAAGCGGTGAAACGGTGCATCCGACAACATCTCGAAGCCGACTTTGTGGATTTTCCTGGAATCGTTCAGCAGTCGCCAGTAGCCCTCCACATCGGCTGGGTTGATGCGCCGGATCTCATCGAGTGTCTGGTCCAGGGTTCCGCCATAGTCGAACCGGGTGCCGTCCCTGAACTCGAACCGGTACCACAGGTCCAGCGGTACCAGCTGCACGTAGTCTTCCATCCGCTTCCCGAACAGTTCGAACAGCTCGGCAAACAGGAACGGAGCCGTGATGACGGTAGGGCCGGCATCATGACGGTAACCCTCTCGTTCGAAGACCTGGGCCCGTCCCCCCAGGCGCGGACATCGATCGACCAGCGTGACCTGATAACCCTTGGCACGGGCACGCAAGGCGGCTGCGATGCCGCCGAATCCACCACCAATGACAGTCAGCTGCGACATGGGACAGGCATCGGCTCAATTTTCGACGCCAGTTGCTTTGAAGCAACAACGATCAGCTCGGCGATATGGTTCGGCAGTTGTTCGGCATGATGGATCGAGCGGGCAAACCAGGATACTGCCAGGCTTGAGGCTTGACTCGATGCTTGCTGGATGCCCGACGATTCGAGCAGGTTGACGATATTCAATGTTCCCTTGATCGAGTCGGCCTTGAGGTCACGCAGATCATCATAGATCTGGTATCCGATCGCGAAGGCTTCGCCACAGGCGCGGGCAGAGCGTGCGGCACTGTCCTGCCCGGCATGCAGCAGTATGAGTTCCAGGGGCAAACTGAGCAATGGTCCGGACTTTCCGGTCGCGATACGCTCGTAGTCTTCAATGGAGACCGTGGCGCCGGGGTCGGCGTGAAGATCCTCGATCTGACCGTGAATCAGCAGGCCCACTCGTTCGTGCATGGCCTGAATGAGTCGAGGGACCTTGCCTCCGGATTCGGCCAGGGCCGCGTAGGCACTGGCCAGCATCAAATCACCGGCAAGAAGGGCGGTATCACTGCCGTATTTCGCCCACAAAGAGGGTCGGCCTCGTCGTTCCCGATCCCGATCCTGCAGATCATCATGGACCAGGGACGCGTTGTGCAGAAGCTCGATGGAAGCGGCAATCGCTACGCAAACGTCATTCGGCAGCGCCAGTTTCAATCCTGCATCCAGGGCCAGGCGGGCGCGAAAACGGCCACCGCCGGACTGCAAATGATCGGTGAGCGCTCGATTGACGATGCCCGGACAGTCGAAGCGAGCAAGCATCGATAACTCGACCTTGCCCAGCAAATGGTTCAGTTGATCGATCGAGCCGGATCTGGTCGTTTCCGAAAACAAGCAGCCCCCGGTCGGGACTGCAGACCGGGGGCTGATGTTCATGCTCAATTCTCTCCTGCGCCTGTCAGGAGGCTGAACCGAGGTTGGACTTGCGAACGGCAATGGTGAAGATCAGGACACCAAAGGCGGCCTTGGCCACGATATCGGCAATGGTGTATCCGACTTCGATCACCACCGTGGCGGTGCCACCATCGAGCGGGAGAACGAAGGGCGCGAAATAAACGATCGGATAGAAGCTCCAGGACAGGACCACGATCCAGCGCGCCACGTTGATCAGTCCACGAACTTCGGATGGCTGGTTGGCGATGGAAGCCGACAGTCCGACAAACAGGCTGTAGACGATATAGAGGAACGGAATCATCGACAGAATGCCCCAGACCAGACGGGTGCCGTCAATGCCGCCGGCCGACACTTCACCCGGGTAACCGAGCAGAATCATCAACGCTGCTGCGCCGCCGAGAGCAAATCCCTTGCGTACGGTTTCCGAGCGGGAAAGATTCATCACGAGAATCAACTCGACCAGTAGCAAGGGGACGGTAAGCAGCCAATCGACATACCGATAGGCCACGTTGAAGGCGACACCGGTTGCCTGAACGGTACCGTCTACGACGTCATAGGCTGCCGAAAAACTGTCAAAGATTCTGAAGTAGTGATAACCGGCAATGAAGGTGACCAGGCCGGTTATCACGACCGCTGTTTTGTACTGATTGCTGACTTGCGACAGGCCCAGCCAGAAATAGAGCGTGGCTGCAAAGAATGTGGCAATACCGAACGAAAAGGCATTGTAGATCAGCTCGTACTGACCGAATGATAATGCTTCCATAGTAGTTCTCCCGAAACAGTCGAAGGATTACCGATGAATCCTGTCGACTCCCTCAAGGAACAGGTGACATCAGTCTCGTAGAACGATTTATTCATCGTCCGACAAAAATTAACCTGCAAGTTGTCGACGGCCGGTGAAGGAGATCACGCTGGCATCGTAAACGGCGGTGGGCAGATGCAATTAGGCCTTGAGCAGTCCGACCACCAGTCCAACAAAGATGGTGACATTTGTCATGCAAGGATCATGGCAGGTCTCACTATTCCTGCCGGAATCCGCTCTGCATAATTCATCGCATCAGAATCAACAGGTGCGTTGCACTATGACATCGTTCGCTATCCAGGCCGCTTCACTTTCCCATCGTTACGGAAACCAGTCAGCCTTGTCATCGGTTGACCTTGGCATTCCGACCGGGCAGCTGACCGCGCTGCTCGGACCGAATGGTGCCGGTAAATCAACCCTGATCCATCTGTTGCTCGGGCTGTTGCCCATTCAGCAAGGCCGGCTAGAGATTTTCGGTGAGTCGCCGCGAACGCATGTTGCGCGTGGGCGTTGCGGCGCAATGTTGCAGATCAGTGGGGTGCAGGACAATCTTCGGGTCGTCGAGCTGTTGCGTCTGTTCGCCAGCCTGTATCCAGACCCTGAACGACTGGACGTCGTGATCGATGATGCCCTGCTGTCCGGAATGGAGCAAACCTTCTTTGGCCGGCTGTCCGGCGGTCAGAAGCAGCGCGTTCTGTTTGCCCTGGCGTTGGTCGGCAACCCACAACTACTGATACTCGACGAACCGACCACCGGCCTGGATCCAGCCGCTCGCCAGCATCTATGGCAGGTCATCGAGCGTCGACGACAGCAGGGCACCACGATCCTGCTATGTACCCATTACCTGGATGAGGCTGAGCGCCTGGCGGACCAGGTTGTCGTGCTCAATCACGGTGAAGTGCTGACCACCGGCACGCCGGATGACATTCGCCGTCGTGTCCCCAACAGTGTGATTCGTGCCCGAACCAGCCTGACGGCCGAGCAGGTGAGTCTGTTCGAGCAGGTGCTCACTGTCACCGATCAGGATGGTCGTCTGGAGGTCCTGACGGCTGTCGCACCGGCCACATTGCGTGAATGGCTGCAAGCTGATTCCGGTCTGGAAGACCTTGAAGTCAGCACGGCCGATCTGGAAACCGCCTTTCTGTCGCTGACCAGCAACACGTCCGATTCGTTACAGGAGCCCGTCCGATGAGTGCAACCATGCGCACGCCTTCACGTCAATTGTCATCCTGGTGGCAGTTCATCCAGTGCCAGTGGCTGAACCTGGTGCGCATGCCGGCATACAGCCTGCCGACGTTGCTGTTTCCGGTCATGTTCTACGCCTTCTTCGGGCTGGTGATGATTCCGGCCCAGTCGGCCTACCTGCTGGCAACCTTTGCCACCTTCGGTGTACTGGGTGCTTCGCTGTTTTCATTCGGCGTAGGGATCGCTTTCGAGCGTGCCCAGGGCTGGTTCACGCTGCTTCGAGCCACCCCGGCGCCGTTGACCGCCGTGGTCATCAGCAAGTGGTTTGGTGCCGCGTTGTTTGCCGCGTTGATCGTGGTGATGATGAGTGTGCTGGCGGCCATGTTCGGTGAGGTGAGAATGGCAACCGCCCAGTGGTTCGGTCTGCTCGGCGTGCTGGTGGCCGGAACCTTGCCGTTTTGCCTGCTGGGTCTGGCGCTTGGCTTGCTGTTGTCTCCCAACGCAGCACCGGCGGTGATCAATATCCTGTACCTGCCGTTGGCCTTTCTGTCCGGTCTGTGGGTGCCGGTCAGTCAATTTCCGGGCTGGCTGCAAGGCTTTGCCGAGTGGTTGCCGCCGTATCATCTGGCAGCGCTGGCGTTGCATGTTACCGGTGTGCGCGAAGCCAATATCGGATTGCATGCCGGGATACTGGCGTTTTTTTCCATCGGATTCGGTTTGCTGGTCGTGCTTGGATGGCGACGTCTGCTGGCCAATCCCTGAACGACACTTTCAAGGACAACTGATCATGAACGATTCAAAGCGCAACGGCCTGGTTCTGGCGGGTCTGGTTACGACCCTGTTGATCACCATGCTGTTGTTACCACAGCCGGAAATCGGGGCAAACCAGTCAGAACTGGTATTGACCAATGCTCGCATCTTCGACGGCTTCGACGTGCACGAGTCTGCCACATTGGTAGTTCGCGATGGACTCGTCCACTCGCTGGAGTCAGGGGCAGTAAATGACACCAATGTGGAGGTCATCGATGCCAGTGGCAAGACGCTGATTCCGGGATTGATCGATGCGCATGTGCACGCCTATGGGCCGGCACGTTCGACCTCGCCGATGTTCGGCGTGACAACGCTGCTGGACATGTTCCGACCACCGCTCGATCAGATGGCCATGATCGAAGCGCGCCAGTCGTTGTCCGGAACCGACAACGCCGATCTCTTTTCGGCCGGGTACCTGGCCACGACCTCCGGTGGACACGGTACCCAGTACGGCATTCAGGTTCCAACTATCAGTGGGCCGGACCAGGCTGAGACCTGGGTTGCCCAGCGTCTGGCTGACGGATCCGACTACATCAAGATCGTGATCGAGGATGGATCGACCTGGAGCAGTCTGTTACCGACTCTGGATGAGCCAACCGTCAGAGCACTGGTGAGTGCAGCCCACGATCATGAGCTGCTCGCCGTTGCCCATGTTTCCACCCTGGCCAACGCCCGGATGGCGATCAACGCCGGCGTTGACGGCCTGGTTCATCTGTTTGCCGATGAGCCCGTCGACGCGGAGTTTGTCGAACTTGCCCGCGAAGCCGATATTTTCATTATTCCTACGGCTACAGTGCTGGCCTCGGTTCTTGGGCACTCCGGCGCCGACTGGTTGACCAGTGATTCCGGGTTCGGCGACCAGCTGACGGCAATGCAGCGCCAGACCCTGCTGCAACGGTTTCCCGGCAGTGATGCGCGACGCAATGCCTGGCCGGGCGTTCTGGCCAGCATTGAAGCATTGCATGCCGCAGGGGTGCCGATCCTGGCTGGTAGTGATGCACCGAATCCCGGAACCGCGTTTGGAGCCAGTCTGCATCATGAGCTGAAACTGCTGGTTGATGCCGGCCTGAGTCCTGTCGAGGCACTGAAAGCGGCAACCTCGGTAACTGCCGGCGCTTTCGAACTGACTGGACGCGGTTGCCTGCAGGTCGGATGTCGCGCGGACTTGGTGCTTATTGACGGTGACCCGACAGCGGATATCACTGCGACCACCCGGACCGCCGGGGTATGGAAGAACGGCCATCCGGTCAGTCTGGAGCGCGAAACGCCGAAGCTGATGCAGGAACCGTCAGGCGAGGTGGTGCCGATAAGTTTTCTCGATCATGCCGCTCATTGGATGGCATCCAGTGATTCCTACATGGGGGGTGACTCGACGGCAACCATTGCTTTCGTTGAGGATACGTTGAAGGTCGAGGGAGCACTTAACCCCGGCTTTCCTTTCCCGTATGCTGGAGCCATGTGGACTCCCGGTGAACAACCCATGCAAGCCGTCGATTTTTCCGGAATGTCTCGGCTGCGTTTTTCCCTCGACGGATCCATGGCCGCCTATCAGGTCATGGTCTTCAGTGGGGATATGCAGTCGGCTCCGGCGCGCCTTGAGATCGAAGCCGGCGATGAAATCATTGTCGCGTTCAGCGACCTGCCGACGGTCGACCCGTCGCAATTGCGTGCCGTCGGCGTCTTCGCCTCGGGTCAGAACGGAACTTTCCAGTTCGAGATCAAGCAGGCCATCATGGAATGACCCTTCGTTCGCGTCTCGGTAAAATCCACGATCAGCTGGTCCCGCCGGCGTCGGAGCAAAGCTGGACCGCGTATCTCTGGCTGGTCTATCTGTCATTTTTCTCCATCGAGTGGTTTTTCCGACCGGTCGGAGCGATCGAGCTGGGCTTGATCGTGCTGACCCTGGCGGTTTTCCTGACGCTTTATTTCAGCACCTTCCGGCGCAAGGGAACGGTTGCTCTGGTGCATATCCTTGCCATTGCCAGCCTGGGAGTGGCCTGGAGTGCTTTCAATGCCGGGGCCAGCGTATTTTTCGTCTACGCCGCTGCGTTTGCCTACCAGGTCGGTCCGCCACGACATTCCTGGCTGGTCGTTGCAGGAGTTGCCGCCCTGGCGGCATTGACAGCCACCATTATCCAGCCGGTGCTGGCCTACTGGATCCCCGGCGCTGTGGTCAGTGTGATCATCGGCGCTGCCAACATCTATTTTGGCGAACAAACCCGCCGCAACGCGGAACTGCGTCTCAGCCAGGTGGAAGTTCGTCGCCTTGCCCGGGTTGCCGAACGTGAGCGCATCGCCCGCGACCTACATGATGTGCTTGGCCATACGCTGTCGGTCATTGCGGTCAAGAGCGAGCTGGCCGGACGCCTGATTGCATCCGATCCGCAACGCGCCGGGGAGGAAATCCGTTCGGTCCAGGACACCGCCCGCAGGGCGCTGGCCGACGTTCGCGACGCGATCAGCGGATTCCGCCATCAGTGCCTGGATGAGGTGATCGAAAATGTTCGTTCGGGCCTGCGCGCCGCTGATGTGGAACTGGAGCTTGAAATTGATGACGCGATAGTTCTGTCGCCCCAGCGCGAATCCATGCTGGCGCTGGTCGTCCGGGAAGCCGCAACCAATATCATTCGTCATGCCCGGGCGCGGCACTGCAGGATTGTCTTGCAGCGATCAGGCAACCATGGCGAGGTGACGCTGGACATCACCGATGATGGCAATGGTCGAATCAGGCCGGAAGGAGCCGGTGTTCAGGGGATGTCGGCGCGCATCGAAGCGCTGGGCGGACGACTGCGTATCGAATCGGAAAGTGGTGGCAGGCTCTCGGCCTGGCTGCCGGGAGAGCCGGCGTGATCCGGATCGCTCTGGCTGAGGATCAACGACTTCTACTGGGGGCGATTTCGACCCTGCTTGATCTGGAAGATGATCTGACCGTGGTCGGGCGGTTCGAGAATGGTGATCAGGCAAGAACCGGTTTCCCGGACTTGCTCCCGGACGTCATCCTGACGGATATTGAAATGCCGGGCATGAGTGGCCTGGAGCTGGCCGAGTGGCTCAAGCAGGACTATCCGGAAACACGGGTGATCGTCCTGACGACTTTCGCCCGACCTGGATACCTGCGTCGTGCGCTGGACGCCGGCGTCCGCGGCTACTTGCTCAAGGAAACACCGGCCGAGGAGCTGGCTGCGGCCATTCGGCGAGTATGCCGGGGCGAGCGGGTGATCGCGCCGGAACTGGCGTTGACAGCTTTTGACAACGCCGATCCGCTGACCAATCGCGAACGCCAGGCCTTGCGCCTTGCCGGTGAAGGCCTGGCCAACGCGGAAATTGCGCGACGTCTCTACCTGGCAGAGGGGACAGTGAGAAACTATCTGTCCGAGGCGATGAGCAAGCTCAATGCGGACAATCGAATCGAAGCCTATCGGATCGCGCGGGATCAAGGGTGGTTGTAAAACAAGAAAGGCGGTTTACGATTTACGGTTTAGGGGCCAAGGACTGATATTGGGAGGGTGAGCTTATGACGGGATTTCGGTTTCCTCGGCGGGGGCGAAATATGACCCGGCTGGAGACGTTTGCTGATGCGGCGTTTGCTTTTGCTGCGGCGATGCTGGCGATCTCGATTGATGAAGTGCCGTCGACCTTTGATGAGTTGGTTCTCGCCTTGCAAGGAGCGCCGGCGTTTGCGGCCAGTCTGGCAATCATTCTGGTGTTCTGGTATGCGCACCAGCGATGGAGTGATCGCTACGGGTTGGAAGATCTGCCTTCGGTGCTGCTGACGTTTGCGTTGATCATGGTGGTCATGATCTATGTCTATCCGCTCAAGATCATGTTTCAAAGCGGTTTTCACTTTGTCAGTAATGGCTGGTTTCCTTCGGAATTCGAGATCGAGTCGATGTATCAGTTCAAGGTACTCGTTACTTTGTATGGCATTGGCTTCTTCGCACTGTGTGGATTGATCAGTGGGTTGTATGGCCATGCCTGGCGTCAACGGAGTGTGCTCACGATGGCGCCTGAAGAAAGCTTTGATACGGCTTCGGAGTCTCTGGCCTGGTTGTTCGTGGCCAGTTTCGGTCTGTTGGCTATCGTTCTGGTGTGGACTTTGCCTGAGCGTTGGGTGGGCGTGGCACCAGCGGTCTACAGTCTGCTCTTTATCGTCGGTCCGCTGATACCCATCGTTCAGGCACGGGCGGTGCGCAGGCGCCTTGGAGCGGAATGAGTACGCAACATCACCCACTGTCGGCTGATGGGCTGTTGATCGTCAAGATTGGCTCGTCGCTGTTGATCGATCAGCACGGTGAGCTCAAACGGAAGTGGATGGCGTCATTGGTCGCTCGATTGGCTCAACGTTCGGGTCCCGTAGTCGTGGTTTCTTCCGGGGCCATTGCATTGGGGCGCGGCGCACTTGGATTGGATGGGCGGCCCAGACTGCTTGCCCAGGCCCAGGCGGCTGCGGCGGTGGGACAGATTCATCTGGCTGCGGCGTGGTCAGAGTGCTGGCACGCGGAAGGGCGTGTTGCCGCGCAGATTCTTCTGACACTGGGTGATCTGGAGCAGCGCCGGCGTTACCTGAATGCTCGCGCCACGCTGGAAACCCTGATCGAGCGCGGGATCGTCCCGGTGGTCAATGAGAACGATACAGTGGCCACCGAGGAAATTCGCTTTGGCGATAATGACCGGCTGGCTGCGCGTGTCGCGCAGCTGCTGGGTGCCGATCTGCTCCTGCTGCTCAGTGATGTCGATGGCTTGTATACGGCTGATCCAGCCAGCGATGCCAGTGCCCGGCATATTGCCGAAGTCGAGACCATTACCGCCGACATTGAAGCCCTGGCCGGAGGGGCAGGTGGCCGGGGCGTCGGAACCGGCGGCATGGCCAGCAAGCTGCAGGCGGCACGAATTGCCACCGAGGCCGGAATTCCGGTCATGCTGGCCAGTGGCCTTGGTGATGATCCTCTGGGCGATCTCGAGAGCGGCGCAAAGGCCACCCGATTTCTTGCCCATGGACAGCCCATGGCCAGTCGCAAGCAATGGTTGCGTGGGCTGCAGAAGCCGGCTGGTAGTCTGCAGCTTGATGCCGGGGCGGTCGAAGCACTTCATTCCGGAGCGAGTCTGCTGGCCGTGGGCGTAGTCGCGGTCAGGGGTGAGTTCGAGCGCGGCGATCTTGTCTCGCTGGAATCCGGAACCGGCGTGGTGGGGCAGGGCTTATGTGCCTATAGTGCGGCCAATGTTCGTTCGATTGCGGGCCTGAATTCCGAGCAGGTTGCCCAAGCGCTGGACAACGCCAGTCGCGGTCCTGTGGTGCATCGGAATGATCTGGTGCTTTTCTGAATCGAGGATCAAGGATCAAGGATCAAGGTTCGAAGCGGTCTTCGAATACTTCGTCCGGATTCAATGAAACCTGATTGAAAAACCAGTCAATTTCGCTAGCTGATCCCAATTGAACGCTGGCATTTGTAATCCGAAGATGATCAGGTGAAATGAAACTGCCTCCGACCGAACAGAAGGCGAAGCTGGTACCTGTGACTTCGATCGTAATATCGCAGCCACTGGCTACGCCGCCGTATTCCAGAACCGGAATGTAGTCATCACTGTTTCCAGCCGTCCGATCGATGCCGGCCATGCCAAGGCCCAGAGTGGCAACATCGTCAACACCAAGCTGGCGCTGGTCTTCATCGAAAAAGGCTCCCTGTTGCATGACCGCCTCGCTATTGGCAAAGCCGAGCGCGCTACCGACACTCCGATCGGCATTGGCGGCAAAGTTGTCACCAGGTGGAAGGTCAGCGAGATCGCGGCTATAGTTACTTGCGTCGATCGGAGTTGTCAGCACGAACGGGTTGTTCAGACCGATATTGAACCAGTGCAGATTGATATCATCGCCGCGCAAGTCATCGGCCGAGCCCTTGATGCCATCCAGCCCCGGATCAATGTCAAATACTTCATTGGTTCCCTGGTCAGCTTTGGTGTAATTGCGATCTGCCCCAGGAAGTCCGGACTCGGTTGCCAGATTCGGATGGGCCAGTCCAAGACAATGACCAACCTCGTGCAACAAGGTCGATTCGAAGTCGATCTGATCGAAGGGGATGTCATTACTGCCTCCAAGAAGCACATTGGGGCTGACCGGCTCGCGCGCATTCCAGACGTCAATGGTGTTTTGTACCGAAACCAGCATGTCATCGATCGACTCACTGGTTGGCGCAATGCATACGCTGACCGTGATCTCGCCACCGGTTCCAAAATAGGAGCTCGGGTGTGCAATGCGGTTGGCCTCATCGCCATTGGCAAAAATAAAGGCGCCAGCGCTGACCGACCCGGAAATCAGGCTCACCAGACTGCCCGCAAGGATGGATGTCATACGGTTCATCGATTGTCCTCCAGCGCACGTTGCATCAACTGATACCACTGGCGTTCGAGGTTGCGCAAGCTGGCAAGTCGTTGATCATCCGGGTAGACATCCGCCCATGCCTCCAGCGAAATTCCCGATACGTGATCAAGCTTCCGACCCTGTTGATCCAGGCGATAGAATCGGCTGATCTCCGGGTCGCTGACATATCGCATATCTTGTCGGGCCCGCTGCTGGATATCGGAACTGAGATTGCGACTGTCTGCGTATCGTGCCGCCAATTGATCGCCCAGTTCTGAGTAGATTGAACTTTGAACCGCCAGCTCGTGACGACCGGAGTGAGTCATGAATGCGGGCCGTTCAATTGTCAGCTCCCCGCTTTCGGTCAGCTCCATTCGCAGCGTGTTGTCTTGCATTCCAATCATTGTGAACTCGCGCTCGTACAAGAGTGATTGGGCCAGCAATTCTGAGGCAGGCATGGCAAGCGCGACCCACGCCAACAGTAAAATTCCCTTTGAACGGTATGAAGGCATTGAACTCTCCGCTAACTGGATGCAGTAAATATTAGCCTATTCGTCTTTCGGATCTGTTCACAGGCATGAATCAGTCCGGAGCCATCATGAATGCTCGGCGGAATATCTTTTTCTAGATCGCGTTGCCGCGAAGATCAGGCTGCCGACGGCAACGACCAGGGCGGTGGCGGCCAGGGATTGCAGGCTGAGCTGGATCAGCAGCAGGCCACTGGCGATCAGGGCAAGCAGCGGGATGGTCCAGCCGCCAGGGAGGGTAAAGCCCGGTTGATCGAGCTCGCTGGCTTGCCGGCGAAGCCTGGGCATTGCGCCGATGCAGACGATATAAATCAGCACACGCACCAGCGCGCTCATCGCGGCCAGCCAGAGAAAAGATCCGACGATGGACAGCAGCAGGCTCAGGGCGGCGAAAAAGAGGATCGAGTGGGCCGGCGTTGCATGGCGAGAGTGAAGCTGGCCAAACCATGCCGGAAAACTCTTTTCTTTTGCCAGGGCGAAGGTCAAACGCGGAGCCGAGATCATGGTGCCGGCGACATTGCCACCCACCGAAACCACCACGCCGACGGTCAATAACAGGGCGCCGGTTGGACCCATCAAGACCTCGGCCACGTCGATCAGAGCCCGCTCCGAGGTCGCCAGGCCTGGAAGGGAGGCCAGGCTGATTGCCTGGATCAGTACATAGAACAAGGTCACAACCGCCAGCGCACTGAACAGTGCAATGGGAATGGCGCGCGACGGATTGCGGGTTTCTCCGGCCGGGACCAGCGCGGATTCCCATCCGACGAAGGCATAGATCACCAACAAGGCGGCAAGACCGAAATCGGATGCGCTTGGCAGTTCGGCCTGGACAGTCATGTCAACGGCCGGAGCGATCCAGGCCAGCCCGAACAGAATCAGAGCAAGCAGTGGAATCAGTTTGAGCAGGGTCAGAATGCCCAGGGACTGAACGGCACGGCGAATTCCGATCACATTGACCCAGGCCAGCAGGCCGATGATCAGAATCAGCAGCGCAATCCGAACCGGGCCGCTGGCGGCGGTCGGCCACAGGTAGGCCAGCGAGGCGATCAACAGGTTCAGGTTGGCGGCAAACGCGGTTGCCCGTGCAATATAGAAGCCCCAGCCGATCTGAAACCCGGCATATCGTCCGAAGGCGGTCTGAACATAGAGAATCGGCCCACCCGTACGATCAAAGCGTGATGCCAGTTCGGCAAAGCACAGCATGATCAGGCCTAGCAGCATAGCGCAGACGATGAAAACCAGTGGGCTCCACGCTCCGGCCAGAGCCGTTGCCCCGGCGGGCACACCGAATATCCCGGCCCCGATCATTCCGTTCAGGGCCAGTAAAAATATTCCCAGCGTGCCGACCTGGCGAGAGAGTTGGTTGGACATGGCAAACAGGATCAAGGATCAAGGATCAAAAGGTCAAGGAGCAGGGTGTTCAGTTCGTTGGGGTGGGTGTCCATGGGGTTGTGGCCGGATTCCGGGATGATTTGAATGTCGGTCACTTCCGGGTGCTTCTGGATGAACTCTTCGGCGTGTCTCAAGGGTACCCAGGCGTCGTTCTCTCCCCAGATGACCGTGGTTCTGGTCTGGCTCCAGTTGTCCGAATCGACGATACGCCTCGACATGCGGCGAAGCACGGCCGGGTAGGTATTCGGAATGCTGAGAGGCTCGAAGTACCCGGCCAGTTCCTCGTTATCCGGCGCGCGCCCAAAGGCTGAGGTCAACAGCTTGGTAATGGCGTCTTCATTGACCAGTTGGTGGGCGGCAAAAACTTCTACCCATCGGGCAACCGACGGCAGGATCAATAGCCAGGTCAGCCGCCCTGAACTCCGGTTGATGCCCGGCGTTCCGTCGACCATGATCAGTTGTTCAACCCGGTCCGGCACGGCCGATGCAATTTCGGCGGCAACACCGGCACCCATGGAATGACCAATCAATACCAGCCGGGCATCAGGCGCGACCTGGTCGGCCAGGCGTATGACCAGGTCGGGCCAGGCGGGACCGGCAGCGGTGCGCTGGCTGTACCCGAACGGCGGCAGATCCGGTGCAATGACCGGAACACCGGCCTGTTCAAGTGCATCCAGGCTGTGGCGCCAGGAAAAGCCCGAACCGCCAAAGCCATGCAGCAGCACAACCAGCGGTTGATCCGGGTTCGTTGCGTTGCGTTGGCGCCAGTGCACCCGAACGCCGTCGACTTCGGCAAACTCCGAGTCGGTGAACGGCTGATCCGGAATGACGCCGTCCATCCCTGATAGCGGAATAAAAAAAGGAACGATCAATGACAGAACGAACAGGGCGAGTGCTGCAAGACTCAGCTTCTTTATCATTGTGGGGTTACTCAGCTACGAAGTTGTCCGGTTCCGCGGACACGGTACTGGAAGGTGGTCAGTTGTTCAACGCCGACCGGGCCGCGGGCGTGGAGGTGGCCGGTGGCGATGCCGATCTCGGCGCCGAAGCCGAATTCGCCGCCGTCGGCAAACTGGGTCGACGCGTTGTGGATGGCGATGGCGCTGTCCAGTCTGGCGAGAAATTCCCCGGCGGCTTTTTCATCGTCGGCGATGATGCCATCGGTATGGCCTGAGCCGTAGCGGTTGATATGGTCAATCGCCTGTTGCGGGCCATCGACAACCTTGAGCGCGAGGATGGCGTCGAGGTATTCGGTTTCCCAGTCGGCTTCGGTGGCCGGCTGAATGCGTGGATCCAGCGGGTAAACCGTTTCATCGCCACGCAATTCACAACCCAGCGCGGTCAGTTTGTCGACCAGTGCCGGGACCAGCGCCAGTCGGGTGCGGTCGACCAGCAGGGTTTCCAGCGCACCGCAGATGCCGGGCCGGCGCATCTTGGCATTGGCAACGATGTCCAGGGCCATGTCGGCATTGGCCGAGGAATGAATATAGAGGTGATTGTTGCCATCCAGGTGAGCCAGGACCGGAACCCGCGCATCGGCCTGCACTCGCGCCACCAGGCTCTTGCCGCCGCGCGGGATCACCAGGTCGAGCCACTGATGGGCCTTGAGCAACGCACCGACGGCATCGCGATCCTGGGTCGGAACCAGCTGTACCGACTCCGGATCGAGGCCTGCTGCGGACAGCCCGTCTATCAGCGCCGCATGAATGGCCCGATTGCTGTTGACCGCTTCGGTGCCGCCTCGAAGTATCACCGCATTGCCGGACTTCAGACACAGTCCGGCGGCATCCGCAGTCACGTTCGGACGGCTTTCGTAAATGACCCCGATCACACCGATCGGTACCGCCACGCGTGAAATGTTCAGTCCGTTGGGGCGGGTCCATTCGGCCAGAATTCTTCCGACCGGATCGGGCAATTCGGCGATCGCTTGCAGGCCGGCTGCGATCGCCTCCACGCGCGCACCATCCAGTGCGAGCCGATCGAGCAGGGCTGCTGAAAGTCCGCGGGACTTTCCGGCGTCCAGGTCTTTCTGGTTGGCTTCAACAATGGCAGCGGTGTTCTCCCGGACTTTCCCGGCGGCTGCCTCAAGCGCGAGGTTGCGTTGTTCAGCGCTGCTCCCGGCAAGTCGGCGTGCAGCTGCTCGCGCAGCCAGCCCCAGGCTGGCAATCAGTTCATCGTGATTGTCAAAGATGTCGCGCATCTACTGGAACCGGTCAAGCAACACGGCCGCCCAGACCAGCCCGGCCAGGGTCATCAGCGTCAGCACGAGCGCGGAACCGGCATCCTTGGCCTTGCCGGAGAGTTTGTGCATTTCCGGGCCGATGCGATCAATCGAAGCTTCAATGGCCGAGTTGACCAGTTCGCCGGCAAGCACCAGTATCCATACGCCGATCAGCAAGGCGAACTGGGTCCAGCTTTGCGCCAGCCAGGCGGCCGGGGCAATCAACAATACCAGGACGACAATCTCGGCACGAAAAGCGGCTTCGTCCCGCCAGACCGCCTTGTAACCCTTGATGGAGTTGCCGGTCGCGAACAGCCAGCGTTTCAGTTCATTTTTCGGTGCACCGGGCTTGAACGGCTCGGACATGTCAATGCACGCCGTAGGCGTCGAGCAACGGCTCCAGTGCCGCCTCCTGACCCCGAAACGCCCGCCAGGACTCGGCCATGGGTCGACTGGCGCCAACCTCAAGGATTTCCCGGGCCAGTTTCTGCCCGGCATCGCGGTTGAAAAGACCGTGCTCGGCGAAAACATGAAAGGCATCGCGCGCCAGACGTTCAGCCCATAGATAACTGTAGTAGCCGGCCGCGTAGCCACCGTCGAACAGGTGCGAAAAACTCATGATATAGCGGTTTTCGGCCGGCATCGGGGTGACCGCGATCTGATCATGAATCTCGCGCATCACCGCCACCGGATCGGCATCGGGATTACGGTGCAAGGTCATGTCAGTCAGCGCGAATTCGACCTGGCGCAGCAGCGCCAACGCACCATGGAACTGGCGGTCGGCCTTGAGTCCGTCCAGCATCTTTTTCGGGAGCGGCAAGTCGGTATCGATATGTCGGGCATAACGATTCAGCGCCTCGGCTTCCCAGGCCCAGCCTTCCATCAGTTGACTGGGCAGTTCAACCGCGTCCCATTCGACCCCGCTGATGCCGCCGACACCGGGCAGACCCACACGGGTCAGCAGGTGGTGCAGGCAATGGCCGAATTCATGAAACAGGGTAACCACGTCATCGTGAGTCAACAGACTGGGCTTGCCTTCGGACGGTTTGGCGAAATTGCAGGTCAGGTAGGCGATCGGTTGCTGCTGTTGTTCACCCAGGTCCAGGCGCGACCGGCAGACATCCATCCAAGCGCCACCGGACTTGCGGGCGCGCGAATAGATATCCAGGTACAGGCCGGCGACGGCCTCGCCCTGCTCGTTGATGACCCGATAGAAATGCACGTCCTTATGCCAGACATCGACCGACTCATCGGCCTTGAAGGAAAGCCCGAACAGTTCTCCGGCGACCTCGAACAGGCCGTTGAAGCAGCGCTTGAGTTCGAACCAGGGCTTGAGCATTTCCTGGTTGATGCCGAGCTGGTAGTCGCGCTGTTTCTCGGCGTAGTAGGGAATATCCCAGGCGGCCAGCGGGGTGGTGGCACCCAGGTCGGCAGCATAGTCGTTGAGTTCGGCCAGTTGTTTTGCGGCCAGTGGGCGCGCGCGCTCGGCCAGGTTGTGCAGAAAACGTTCGACCTGGTCGGCCGAATCGGCCATTCGGGTCGACAGGCGCATCGCCGCGTGGTCGGAGAAACCCAGCAAACGGGCCTGCTCGTCGCGTAATGCCAGGATTTCGCTGACCAGCGGCGTGTTGTCGAACCGGCCTCCCTGGGGGCCGATGTCGGATGCCCGGGTGGCGAAGGCGCGATAAAAACGTTCGCGCAAGTTGCGATCATCGGCGTAGGTGATGATGGCGCGGTAGGCCGGATAGGACAGGTTGGCCAGAAAGCCGTCCTTGCCGGCCTGAGTTGCCAGGCCGGCGAGCACGTCCCGGTCGGATTCCGGCAGACCGGCCAGATCATCGGCTGAATCGAAGTGCTCGGAGTAGCCTTCGGTGGCGTCGAGCACATGATTGCCGAAATCGTTACCCAGGGTCGACAGACGCAGGTTGATCTCAGCGAAGCGCCGGCGCTTGTCATCGGGCAGGTCGACACCGGCCAGGCGAAAATCGCGCAGTTCATGTTCGACAGTTGCCTTCAGGGCTGCCGATTGCTCATTGAAGTCAGATCGATTCGCCAGTGCCTGGTAGGCCTTGAACAGCGCGCGATTCTGCCCGCGCTCGGTGGAAAATCGAGTCAGCGGTCCGAGGCAGCTGGTATAGGCTTCCCGCCACTCGGGCGTGTTGTTGACGCCATTGAGATGTGAAACGGTTGACCAGGCGATGGACAAGGCATTGTCGGCCAGGGTCTCGGCTTCGACGACGCTGGCGTAATCCACGGAACCTCCCAGTCGTTCGATGGCCTCGATCACAGCCTGATACTCGGCCAGGCGCTGCCTGACTGCTGGCAATGCGTGTTCGGGGCGGACGCTGGAGAATTTCGGCAGACCTGAAGCCAGCAGGGGATTGTCGGAAGTCGATTGATTGTTCATGCGGTGACCTGTACTCGTTTGGGTTCGTCGGCCAGCTCTTCGAGCAACTCCTCGATCTTCTCGAAGGCGCGGGCCAGATCCTCAGCTTCGGGCAACAAGGTGATACGAAAGTGATGGCGATCGGGAATATTGAAGCTCGATCCCGGAACGATCAGGATATGCTTCTGCTCCAGCAGTTCGGCGGCGAAGCGATGATCATCAAAGTCCGGAATCGCCGAGGGCTTGACCGACGGAAACGCGTACATCGCCCCCATCGGGATGACCAGGTCGAGAAAGTGGCTGTTGGCGACCGCGTCGATGACGGCCTGACGGGAGTCGTGCAGGCGACCGCCGCGCGCGACCAGGTCGGCAATCGACTGGTAGCCGCCCAGCGCCGTCTGCACCGCCCACTGGCCGGGCACATTGGCCGACAGCCGCAGGGCCGACAGTTTCTCGACTGCCAGCCTATAGTTCTGAGCCCGTTCCAGAGCGCCGGTAAACACTGCCCAGCCAACTCGCCAGCCGCACGCCCGATACACCTTGGATAGCCCGCCGAAGCTGACGCACAGGGTTTCGGTGGCCAGCGGCGCCATCGGGACGAAGCGCGCGTCGTCGAAGCAGATCGAGTCGTAGATCTCGTCGGAAAACAGGATCAGATCGTGCTCGGCGGCCAGATCGGCAAGGCCCTGCAGAATCGCTTCGGGGTAGACCGCGCCGGTCGGATTGTTGGGGTTGATCACCACCAGTGCCCGGGTTTTCGGCGTGATTCGGCGGCGGATGTCGTCCAGGTCGGGAAAGAACTGGTTGTCGGACCGGCACGGGTAATGCACGGCACGGCCACCGTTGAGCACGACTGCGGCTGTCCACAGGGGATAGTCCGGTGCAGGAACCAGCACCTCGTCATCCGGTTCCAGCAGGGAGCGCAGCACCAGGTCGACCAGCTCGGATACACCATTGCCGATCACCACCTGATCGAACGTGGTGTCGGTCATGCCGCGGCCCTGAAACTGCATCGCCACCGCTTCGCGCGCCGGGAAAATCCCGGTCTGCGGGCCGTAGGCTTCGCTGTACTTGAGGTTGCGGACCACCGCGCGGCGCATGGTTTCCGGCGTACGCAGCCCGAAGGCACCGGGATTGCCGATGTTCAACTGCAGGATGTCGTTGCCCTGCTGCTCCAGTTCGCGCGCGCGCCTGGCCAGGGCTCCGCGAATCTCGTAGCGAACCTTGTCGATTCGGCTGGCTGTTTGGAATTGGGGTTTCATAAGGATAATAATAAGGGTTTCCGGTTTCCGGTTTCCGGGAAAGACATGGCTACTTGATACCTTGGAGTGTGAGCCCAACCTTTGGGAGTCGGATTCTAATTCTCTGGATGAAATCAAATGAACCTTGACGCCGCCGTTCGTGAACGGATTGAGCAGCAGATCGCCTCGAATGATGTCTTTCTTTACATGAAGGGCTCGCCGAAGATGCCGCAGTGCGGGTTCTCGGCGAAGACGGTGGGCATGCTCGACAGCCTGTTGGCCGGAAACTACGGCTCGTTCAATGTGCTGGAAGACGAGTCGATTCGCGAGGGGATCAAGGTATTCGGTGACTGGCCCACCATTCCGCAGCTCTACATCAAGGGTGAGCTGGTTGGCGGCTGCGATATCGTCACCGAGATGTACAACGCCGGTGAGCTGCACGAAATGCTGGGCCTGGACAAGCCGGATCGCACGCCGCCCGAGATCGAGATTACCGATACCGCCGCGGGCAAGATTCGCGAGTTTCTCGAGGCCTATCCCGGTCAGCACCTGCATTTCTCCATCGGCGGCGACTGGGATGCGCAGTTCCAGATCGGACCGAAGCAGGGTCACGAGATCGAGTCAATCAGCAACGGCATCACCGTACTGATGGACCTGGCCTCGGCCCAACGCGCGAAGGGTGCGCGAATCGACTGGACCGAGACCATGCAGGGGGAAGGGCTGACCCTGGACCTTCCAGGGGCTCCCGCCCCGGTCAAATCCATGACCCCGGCCGAACTGCAGCAGCGCATGAACTCCGGCGAGCGCCTGCTGGTGGTCGACACCCGCAATGAGACCGAGCGCAAGGCAAAACCGCTGGACTTCGCCCGGGGTCTCGATGCCGAACTGATGGCAGAGCTTAAAGATGCCGACCACCAGATGCCGCTGGTATTCGTCTGCAATATCGGCGTTTCCAGCCAGGCCGTCGCCGAACACTACCGCAAGCAGGGCTTCGCCCAGGTCTACAACCTGGAAGGTGGCGTTCAGGCGTTATTGGGATGATCCGTTAGAGCGGGCGATCCGGGAAAATATGGTTGAACGGACCCGGGTTGCTCAGGTCGAGCATCATGCTGACTGACTCGTCGCCGGATGACCGGGCCTGCTGCAACCATTGAGCAGGCTTGAGTTCCAGGTCCAGAATGCGCTCATCGGCGATACTTTCCCAGCCCAGCTGCAACGAAGCACCGCTGCCGTCCATCGCCTGTTCCAGGGCACTGGCAGCCTCATCGCTGAAATCAACCCTGTAGGTCCGGTCAATCCATCGTTCACTGGTCCAGGCTTCCTCAACCAGTTCAATTTGCGGGACTGTAACCCGATCCGTCGGGCTTCCCGTTGCTTCGCTGTCCATGACCAGCGCTCCTGCCAGCCGCTGCAGGGGCAGGGCAATCAACTCGACGGCGTTCGGGTGGCGTTCTTGCAGGGTCGAGCGGATGGCCAGGGTTTCTGCCGGTCCGGGCTCGCGCATGCTCAAGGTCAGCGTCGCCTGGAACCGTCGATCCTCGGGTCCGGGGTACAGGTTGACCGAACTGGCAACCTGAACCTGGCCCGGAGCGTAGTAGTAGCGATTTGAATCAATCGTGTCGGGATAGATGGTCAGACTGTCGATGGTCTCGGCCAGTCGCGCATCCGGCCCCGCGCTGGCACCGGAAACAGCCACAACGCCAGCAACAAGCAGCAAGACCCAAAACTTTGAATTCCCCATGATCAAATTCCTTTTCAATGAATGTCACGGGGAGTAACGCGCCGCCAGCCAATTTCCCTCACTGAAAACCTTTATGTCGCGAAGCAGCAAAGCAGCAAAGCAAAAAAAAAGAAAAAGCAAAAAGATGGGTAAAAGAAAAAGACGTTGAAAAGCTATTTGATCTTCTTTGTTTCTTTGCTGCTTCGCTGCTTCGCGACAGAAAGATCTTCTTATCTTGGCGCGCGTTGATGGCGGAGGCGGTTGAGGCAGGCGAGGGTCAGAATGATGCCGATGATGATCAGCGCATAGCCTGGCCAGCGGGGTGATTTTTCGACGGGTTGCCAGTTTCCGTCGCCATACAGGACGAATGCGCTCCAGGCATGCTCCGGATAGCCATTTTCGTGCAGATCGCGGCGGGCTTGTTGCAGGGCAGAGGAAAGGCTGTGTCCTTGACCAAGGTGGCGGTAGGCTCGATCGAAGAAGGCGGCGGTAAGCTGGTCATCGACCGGCCATCGCGTTGCGACAACGCTGGATGCACCGGCAATCATGAACGAGCGAGCAAGACTGACCACACCCTCGGTATCCAGCCACTCGCCGGTGGCACTGGCGCAGGATGCCAGGATGACTGCCGCTCCCGGCAGATTCAGTTGCTCGATCTCTCGGCCCTGTAAAAGCCCGTCGAAGTGTTCACCCCCGGCGGCCAGAATGACGGCTGAGCGTTCAGGCCGGGTCGGGTGAATCAGGCTGTGAGTGGCGAAATGAATCATGCTGCCGTGATATCTGCCGGTTTCGGAGCGCAGTACGGCTTCGTTGGCATCGGGCCCGACTCGAGTGTCGGTTTGAGCGCGCCCCAGCGCACCGCGAATGAACCGTGCCTCCCTCCGGGCACCCTGCAGGGGTTCAAAAGGACGATCAGAAAACGCCTCGTCGAGTGCCCGGTACCCGGATGCGGGCAGGTCCGGGTCGGCAAGCACCAGAACCTGGCCGGTTGATCGTGGCTGCTGGCGGGTGTGCAGCCACACGCTGGCCGATGGTGTGTAGTCGATTGAATATCGGATACCAGCGGGCTCTCCGCCGGCTTCCAACAACAATTCCAGCGGTAACCCGGCGATTCCGGAGTCGGGCACGATGATCAAATGCCCGATCGCTTCCGGGAGGGTTGAAAGCGCGGGTTGCAGCATTCTCTCGCTCAAAACTCTGATGACTTGCTGCGAGTGCTCGGAGCTCCAGTCGTCTGCTCCGATCAGCATGTCCGAGGCGTTGAGTAACCACGCTTGAGCAGGGAGCGGAAAGAGTTGCGATCCTGCCGGCGTGATCAATTGTAGCCATCCGGGTGGATCGTCGAGCGAATTGGGGATGTAGGTCAGAAACGACAGCAAAGCTTCGTCCTCCCCCAAAGCGCCCTGCAATTCAGCCAGGCTTATTCCATTGCCGACCGGATTGACGGCTTCGGGCTCGGCCAACGTGATACGTCTCCAGCGGGCTTCAAGTGCCGCCAGCTCCCGCTTGGCACTCTCCACATCTGCGTCGTCTTTCGCGTTCAAAAGCGAATGCTGCGACTGATTGATGCGTGTCGCCAGCTGCCTCATTTCGTCGTCCTGTTCAACATGCTGCGCGCGCCGCCGATCTTCACGCAGGACCAGGGCGCGGTTGGATTCCAGCAGCGTGAATGCCTGTTCCATCAATTCGGGGTTCTGATCGGCGTGGTGATAGGCCCGATCAGCCAGTGAACGATACTCCCGCGTCAGACCATCGATGACACGCTCCCGTTCCAGACCGTGCATCTGCTGATCGCGCTGTTGCCGTTCGCCGCTCAGAACGGCGAGTGACTCCGTGAACGCCTGGGCGGGAGGCAGCGTCGCCCAAAGAATGCTGATAACCGGGCTCTGGATTTGCATCCGGGCTCGGGCATCATTGCCCGCCAGCGCCCTGGCCTCGGCCAGAGCGGCAGCGGCACCATCCGGATCATCAGCCAGGATCAGTTCTGCCAGTTCGGCAAGACACAGGGCCTTGCGGCGATTGTCAGAGGCCTTTTCGGCTTCGGCAACGCATCGACGGAGTGGATCTTCACGCTCGGAAGGTTCGAGCAGAAGACCGCGGGATCGCCACGCCAGGGCGCGAGTCGAGGGTCTGGCGTGTTCATCGTCGGTAACGGATTCCAGCAACTCCAGGATTCTTTCCCTGGTTGTGGCTGGGCGCGCCCCGGCGGTCGCCTGAATCAACTGGTTGGCGAGGTTGAAGCGGGTGGCCGCCAGCATGACCGGCATTGTGCCCGGTTCGATCAGATCAAGCACCCGTTCAAATTCGCCGGCAGCCTGAACGTGGCGCTGAAGCCGACTGAGCAGCAGGCCGCGATTGTGGTGCCAGTTGATTTGCTCAGGAAGGCTGGATCCCGGGCTCGACTCCTCAAGCATCACCAGAGCTTCTTCGATGCGCGTGTTGAGCGTCAGCAACAAGGTGATATGAGTCTGTTGAAGCCGGTGCAAGGCGTCGGTCAGTCCCGCGCTTTGAGCACGCTCTTTGGCCAACAGTGTTTCGGCCAATGCAGCCTGGTTTTCGAAGCGTGATGACAGCGAGTAGATCAGCAGATGGCGCGAACAGATTTCGGCATCTATTCGATCGTTATGGAGCCAGCCGGAAATCGCATCGGCCAGCAAGCTCTCCGCTTCTTCCCAGGCCTCCAGGTCAAGCAGCATCGAGGCCTGGGCGGTCAACCACGGTGCGGCGTCGCCGGGTTCCAGATCAACCAGCCGGTCATCGATGGCGGCAATAGCCGCTCGCACCTCCGGCTCAGCGCCGGACTGCAGGAACGGTTCAACCTCCGGCGCGGTTTCCCTCAGACAGGCCGAACCCCATGCTACCGGGCTGGCAAGGCCAGTCGCCAGAAGCAAGGCAGGCCAGACAGATCTGACCTGCATAAAGATCAGCTAAAAGTGCTTTCGACGAGTTCGACGCTGGCGGAAACCTTAGCCGATGAGATCGCGAGTTCGTCCGCAATCTCAGTGTCGGCATCATCTGCGCCACAAGTAAACAGCCAGCAGATCAGCATCCCCGCTGCCAGCCCTGCACCCGCCGACAGCAGAATCGTTCCGGCGAAACTCATGGGCTTGATGATGACGGTGTCGTCGTCGTGATGTCGATGCTCGGTCATGGACTTCTCCCTCGTTGTTGATTGTCAGTTGTTGATGATCAATTGTCTTGCGGATTCACAATGATTGTGCCAGTTGGCGAGCGCGCTGTCTCGCCGTCGGGCAGCTCTGCGGTGACCTGCCAGAACAGCTCAGCACCGGTGTCAACCGATGCCAATACTTCCGGTGGAATACGCAGGCGGGTCTGGCTGGTGGCGCTGGCATACAGCACGTTCAACTCGGCATCGCTGATGCGGACCCGATACTGGATGACTTCTTCAGCAGAACGCCATGACAGAACCAGCGCCTCGCGGTTGATTTCGGTTCGGTCGGGGATCAGCAGTTCAATCGCCTGATCTTCAACGCCACGCAGCACGGGCTGATCCGGCATGCCGCCGCCAAAGGGACCGTCCAGCAGCGGCAGCAGCCAGGCCACGCCAAGCGCCAGCGTAACCGCGGCGGCAGCGGCAAGCGCCCAGGTCGGCGCCCTGGTTGGAAAGCGCGCTCGTGCAGGCAGTTGGCGGACATTGGACGAGGTGTCGGCCGGCATCGCGCGCTGCAGTTCCAGCGCCACCCGCCAGGCCTGGGCACAGGCACCGCAGACGGAAGTATGCGCGATCAGTTTGCGCCGTTCGCTGACTGGCAGAGTTCCGGCGACGGCATCGAAAATCCGTTCGTTGTCCGGACAGTCGCGGCCCTGCAGCGCCCGATCGGTATCGGCCTGCCAGGTGTGCTTCAAGTCGTCCGTGTTGTCGATGCTCATGCCGGTTCGAATCCTTTTTCTGCCAGGCAGTTTCTCAGGTCGGCCAATCCACGGTAGACGCAATTGTCGGCCTGCTTGGTTTTCCAGTCGAGCAGTCTGGCAATCTCCGGTACGCGGTGGCCCTGCAGGTGCAGGGTCACCGCCAGATTTCGCGCCTCAACCAGGCGTGCCATGCACTCTCGCATGGCCTTCGACAGTGTCCATCCTACGGTGGTCTGATAGGGGTCCGGCGCTTCACTCACCGACTCGGACGGCGACTGGTCGAGTGAGGATTCGTCCCGTCGCTGGACGCGTCGAATCTCGTCGATCAGCACGCTGTGCGCTGTCTTGTACAGATAAGACGCCTTGAGACCGGGTTTTCCCTCACCGGATTGATGGCGCTCGTAGATTTTCAGCGCCGCTGTCTGCACCAGATCGTCGCGACTGGCCTGCAACCAGGCCGGGCACAGCCGTGCCACGGCGCGCTCCAGTACCTGGCGGATTTCGGCGGTGTCGGTGAACTCGGTCATTTTCCCTGCTTGACTCCCGAATGCGATTCCCCCGCGACTGATTATACGGAGCTTGCTAATTCTGCGCACGGCGGTGAGGGAAATGGCCAGGTGCTCCCGTTACTGCGACTACTGACCCACTCACACAATTGAAGGAGTTAACCATGCAGTCGCTTCGCCACGCTCATTTCCATGATGTTTCCGAGATGTATCGCCCGGCGCTGGAGGATCTTGCCATTCGCTGGCGTTTCCGAACCCGGGTCAATATTCTGGTCGTTGTGGATACCGAAATCGCCACTCAGCCTGGTGTCGGTTTTGGAATCGGCTCGGTCATCGAACTGATTCGCGGCGCCGGCGTGGGCTGTATGCGATTCAATGTCGACATCGCGTTGCGCAACGGGCAGGCGGCTACCGTTGAGGATTCGCCGGGGGAGTTTTCGCCCAAATATCGCGGATTTCGCTTCAATATGGAGCATGAAGGCGACTCCGTCATCGATCAATATCAGCAGATCTGGTGCTTCGGCTTCAAGCCCAGCAATTCCGGCAGCAACAACGATGGCGAGATTGATCAGCCCGGCGCGTTCCCGGCCACTGATGCCGAACTGGCGGTACTGGCTCACTGGATGAACGAAAACCAGGGAGGCTTGTTTGGTACCGGCGACCATCATTTTCTAGGCGCCTCGATGTGTCGGCGAATTCCGCGGCTGGGTTCGATGCGCCGCTGGACCAATGCTGATCAGGTTCCGCCGATTGGTACGCCGGACCGTATCGATACGCTGCGTCCGCCCTCAAACGCCTATCAACCCAGCGCCCCAGGTGGCCCGGCGGCACTGAACAATTCGCCGCACCAGGGCGACAGTACGCCGCAGCCCATTCAATGGCGTACCTGGCAGCGAACCCATTGGCCGGTGTTGTGGCGCAAGCGTCCCCATCCGGTCCTGTGTCATCCTACCCTGGGACCGATCGACGTCATGCCGGATCACGCGCATGAAGGATTGTGTGTAGAAACAGCCGATATTTCCGACTCGGCCTTTTTCAACTTTGACGGTTCAGGCAATCAACCCGAATACCCGGATTCCACCATTGGGGGACCCAAGCCGATGCCGCAAGTCATCGCCGATGGATCGACTCTGGGTTCGCCCCCTTACAACTTTGACAAGGGCGAGCAGCCGGCGCGATCAGCCTTCCCGATGATTTCCGTCTATGACGGCCACCGTGCCGGTGTTGGCCGGGTGGCGACGGATTCGACCTGGCACCACTGGATGGATGTCAATATCGCTCAGTTGAAGAATGCCAACAACGATGACTGGAAGAAGATCAGTCGCTATTTCATCAACCTGGCGGTGTGGCTCAACCCGCCCGGTTATTCCACCCAGTGCCTCTGGTTTTCCTCGGTAGTCAGCCATTTTCAGTACCCCGGGTTCGAGGAGTACTGGCGCGGCCGCCCGATCCATGAACTGGGCGATGCATTACGCCGTCACCTGGTACTGCAATTTGGTCCGTGCTGGGTCACGGAGCGAATCTGGTGGGACATCATCTGGGTGCGTCGCCTGTGGCCCTGGGAAATTCTGTTCGGCACTGACGTTGCCGGCAGGCCGCCCGGCATTGATCCCGTCCTGATCGAAAACGCCTATCTTGGAAGCCTGGTGATGGCCACGCTGAAGGCGGCCGAAAAGGTCAAGGCGGATGTGCAGGACGGCAACGAGAAGGTGCGTTTCGAACTTGACGATCCCGAAGCCATGTTTTCCCAGGCAATCAAGGAATCCTGCACCCAGGTGTCCTGTGAGCTATCCGACTACTTCGAACAGAGCCTGGAATTCCTGCGCAAGCAATGCAATGGAAGTTTGCAGGGCACCAGTTGATATCGATGAACGGTGGCGTTCCCGCCCTGTCGGCGGCTACATTGACGACGGGCGGGTAGCGCTATTGCTGGCCAAGCGATTGCGCAAGTAGGTCAGCTGTGGGCTGCGAGCTATGCTGTGTGCGAATTTCTTGCTCTCCATGTCCGCCAGCAAACGACTGACGTCATGGCCGGCGGCATCGGTCACGAAAATCTCGGCCAGGGCGAGTCGGGTGAGCAGGAATTGATCATCGGTCCCGGTTATTTTGTCCTTCAGTGACTCGATCAATGACAATGCTTCGTCCAATCGGTCGCTTGCGGCCAGTGCCTCAGCCAGGTTGCACTCGATTCCTAGATACGCTGGACTGTTTTCTCCGACAAAGCGAGTGTAGGGCTCAAGTGCAGCACTGAAAAGCTCGGCAGCTTCGTTCGCGCGATTTTCGTGTAGTGCGATGAACCCCTGGAGTCTGAGCGCCTTTCCGTCATTGGCGCTGGAGCCCTTGCGCAGCAATTCGACCGATTGGGAATGGCCGAGCAACGATCGGGCAGCGTCAAAATTACCGGCCACGAATAGCTCCATTTCGGCCAGATTCAGCGTTCCGGTATCCACATTGGTGGGGTCGGTGTTGCCGCTGGCCATTTCAATTTCTCGGGAGCGGCGCAGATCGTTCAGTGATTCCTGGAAGCGACCCAGCTGACCTCGGATCAAGGCGAGTTGATTGTAGAGATAGGCGCCGGCTGCTCCCACGTGCGCGCGTTCATCGGTCATTACAGCCAGAATGACCGATTCGGCATTGGCAAGGTCGGGATCAGTGCGGCTGCTCAAGCCCAGCTGGGACGCTGTCGCGGCATGCTGAAGCGTGTGCCGATCAGGACCGCTCGCCTGGGCTGCCTCTACCAGCCTGAGAATGCCGACTGCATCGTCACTACGACCTAGCTCCATATACGCTCGGGCCAGCAAGCTGCGTCCATCGGTCAGTGCCTGATCGCTGCCGAAAGCGGCATTCAGCCAAGGCTCGAGAATCGCAGTGGCGCTGGTGTAGTCATTGCGATAAATGTAATGTCGGCCGATGGCAAACAGCTGAAATGCCGCATGCTGCGGGTTGTTTTCGCTCAGTGCCATTGCCTCGGCGGCACGCTGGTTCAAGGTCTGGTTGAGCTGTGCCTCCGGAATGCCCGAATCACTGCCGAACAAGCTTTGCAGCGTCGCAGCATAGGCGTTCTGATACTCCGCAAAAAGTTCTGCCCGTTCCAGGTTTGTTTCAGCGCTGGCAAGGGCCTCTTCGGCAGTCTGTCTGGCCTTGTCGGAGCGAATTGCCTGGTCGATCGCGACAACGGCTGAAGCAACGATCAATAGCAAGGCGGCGCTGCCCGCGAGCAACATCGAGCGATGACGGCTGATGAATTTCCGGGCAATGTAACCGCGGTTGCCGGCTCGTGCCTCGACCGGAAGCCTTTGCTGCCATCTGGCCAGATCCGCATCCATCGACTCGATACTCAGATATCGTGCCCCTGCTTCCTTGCGCAACGCCCGGGTCAATATGGCACCCAGGTCGAGATCCAGGCCGGGCGGCAGCTGCAACTCCGTTTCCAGGGTTGCGTGAAGACTCGCTCCGGTATTGTCAGCATTGAAAGGAGCCGATTCGGCAAGCACGTAGTAGGCCAGTGCGCCAAGGCCGTAGACATCGGTTCCGACGCCGCAGGGTTCGTTGCGGATCTGTTCCGGTGCTGCATAGCCCGGTGTGTAGCCCGAGCGAGTTTCGGTCTGATCGGTGTCCAGCGCCTGGGCGATCCCGAAATCCAGCAGGACAACCCGTCCGCCGTCCTGGACAAGTACGTTGGCCGGCTTGATGTCTCGATGAAGGATCAGCCGGGAATGTGCATGGATGAGAATGCCGGCAATCCGGCGAACGATGTCAACCCGCTGGTGCGTGTCGGGCTGTACCCTTTTCAACCAACGATCGAGTCGTTCGCCGTCGATCAGCTCCACGACAAAGTAGGGAGCACCATCGGTCAGTACGCCGCCGTCGATAACGGTCGGCAACCCCGGGTGCGACAGCTCGGCAAGCAGCTGCCTTTCGCGTAACAGGTGGCGTATTCCATCGGCGGTCGGGCCGATTGTTGTCAAGGTCTTGCAGACGCCTTGTTGGCGGAACTGGGTGGCGTGACGGTGGACCTTGAGCACCAACCCCTGTCCGCCCCTTCCGAGGATTCCATTCACTTCCCAGGCACCGATCCGGTCTCCGGGGTTGAAGTGACGCTCCAGTGCTATTCGCGAAGCGGCCGGCTCATCCATCAGCCGATCATCCCGTGCCAGACTGTCTAGCAATGCCCGGGTTTCAGCCAGCGCAGCCGGTGAGTACTGGCTTGACAGATCGTTCAGGCGCGAGTTGCGGGTCTCCGGCGGCAGGTCGACCAGTGCATCGAACAGGGCCTCGACCTCAGCGTGACGGGCCAGGTCGGCGTCAACTGTCATCGTCAATCAATCGAGCCAGATAGGCCCGCGCCAGCAACCAGTCCCGACGGACCGTCTTTTCATTGACCCCGAGTATGTCGGCAATCTCATCGTTGCCGAAGCCGGCAAAGAACCGCATTTCAACAACCTTGACCAGGCGGCCATTGCTTTCGGCGAGTCGATTCAATGCTTCGTCAATCGCAACAAGTCGCTCCATCTCCGATTCGGCCACTTTCAAGTCCTCGATGCCGGTCAGGCTGGTCAGCTGCGCATCACGCTTGCCAGCTCGGCACTTTCGGATATGGTCGATCAACACGTTGCGTGTCACCTGCGCAAACAGCCCGAAAAATCGATCCCGACCATCGACTGCCAGCTGGCTTTCCATCAGTTTGAGCCAGGCCTCGTTGATCAGTGCCGTGGTGGCAAGCGTGCGTACCGGCAATTTGCGACGCTGGCCGGACGCGATCAACCGCAATCGTTCATAGGCGGCAGGCAGCAGGGCGTCCAGAGTGGCGCGGTCGGCATCAAGTTTCGCTTGTCGGGCGGGGAGATCAGTCGAGTTCATCGCCGAAGTATACCCATGTTTTTTTGCAGCCCATGTCCGTTTTTGCGGCGGTTTTGCGAACCCGCTTTGTGAACCCCCCAATTCCAAGTGGACCCCAAAAATGTCGACGTCAAAATTTCTTTTCCTTCCAGCCCATTTACTGTTGATGGCGGTGTTGTTCCCGCCGTCTGTCACGTTGGCCCAAAGTATTGAAATGCCCGTCGATCATGGCACAACCCCTGCTCAACCCGCCGGCGGCAGCTTTGTGACCGTGGGCAGTGATGCGGCTGCCTGCGACTTTACTGATCTCCAGGCCGCGATTGATCTGGTGCCGAGCGGCACCGAAATTCGATTGAGCAGTGGACTGTCGCACTCAGGCCGCAGTTATCTGGTGAACCAGTTCTCACTGACCATTCGGGGTGGGTTCAGCAGTTGCACATCCCCTCTGCCTGCGGGTCAGACGACGATCAATGTCGCGGGAAACAATGGCGCCGTCATTACGGTGGCCAACGATGTCAGCGATCAAGCCGCCAACCGGACCGTCAACCTTGAAAACCTGAGGCTGCGCGGGGCCGAAGGAGTGCTCGGTTCCGGCCTGGTCGTCTTTGGGGTCGCAGGAAAGCTCCAGGTCAATCTTCGCAACGTGGAAGTTCTTGAAAACAATCGACTCAATACAGGGACCGGAGGCGCCGGTATTCTGCTGCAGACGACGGGTCTGTCCTCGATCAACAGCTTGTCTCCGATGCTGACGATCGACAATGACAGCATCATTAGTGACAATTCGACCACCGGCGACGGAGGTGGTATCTATCTCAACTGCGCGGGTCAGGGAACCATAGGCAATGTGACCATTCTGCGTATGGGCAGTGCTGTTGTGCGCGGAAACAGCGCCAATAGCGGCGGAGGAATTGCCGTTAACCGTTGCCGGAATAACTTTGTCTATGGTGGTGGGGCAATCGAATTTCTGGTGCCCAGGGCAGGGTTTCTCAATAATTCTGCCAGTTCCGGTGGCGCTGTTGCCGTGCTTGGTGGCGGCGAGCTGGTGATGCGAGCGGTCGAGTTTGACGGCTTCGGTGATGCCAGCCAGGCTGTTCTGATCGCGACCAATGAGGCAAGCGGTGGTGGTGGCGCCGCCTATGTCAGCGGGACTGACAGTCGGTTGTTGCTCGAAGACGCGTACCTGTTCGATAACTCAGCCAAGAATGGCGGCGGTATCGGATTGGCCAATGGCGGACGCGTTGACGTTTTGCGCTTGCCGGGTTCGGGACGATGTCTTCCCGTGGAGAGGGCGCTGCTGACCGCCTTCTATCCGCCTTGCAGCGTGTTCGAGGGTAATTTTGCCTCTGAGGAAGGCGGAGCGCTCGCGATCACCGGAAATGCCATTGTCGTGATGTCGCAGACCTTTTTGCGCGAGAACGCTGCCGCCAACGGTGGGGCAGTTCTTCGTTCAACCAACTCTCTGCCCAGTGAAACCCAACCGTCGCCGCAGGTTCGGATGGAAGGTGTGGTGATCAGCGGAAACCGGGGAAACCTGATCGAGAATGCAGCGGCACTGGATGTGTTCGATCTGCGCGCGGATATCGGTCTTGATCTGATCCACAGCACCGTGGTCGACAATCAGGCCAACGCTCTGATCCGAGCGTCTGCACGAGCTGATCGCGAAACACGGATCAATGTGTTTTCCAGCATTCTCGAGCACGGTAACCCGCTGGTGGAGCGGAGTGATCCCATCGGTTCCGATATGCAGATTCGATTTGATTGTGTCATTGCCAACAAACCGGCGGCTGAACTTGATGTGGACAACGCTACCGTTTACAGTCAGATTGATCCTCGGTTTGTCAATCGCTCAAATAGCGACTATCGGCTCAGGGAGGAGTCGCCAGCCATCGACTATTGCGACATGGGGCTGGCGCAGCCTCAGTTTGAGGATATCGACGGCAATCCTCGAGGTGAGCTTTGGCTGGGTGCTCCACCGATCACGCCTCCCACGCAGATCCCGGGCGGAAGGTTCGATCTTGGCGCTTACGAAGCACAGCCCGACCGCATTTTTAGCGATCGCTTTCAGTGAGCCATCAGGGCGAAAATTCGGCCACGGCGGGGGCGTGGTCGGACGGACGCTCGTGCTTGCGCGGTTCCTTGTCGACATAGCTGGTGGTGCAGGATGACTTCAGCGCGTCGGAACACAGCACCAGGTCGATCCGCAGGCCGAGGCCGCGCCGGAACATCGCGGCGCGGTAGTCCCACCAGGAATAGATTTCCTCGGGCTGATCGAACAGACGAAAGGTATCGTGCAGACCGTGGGCGAGCATGGCCTTGAGTGCGTTGCGTTCCGGTGTCGAGCAGAGAATCTTCTCGCGCCAGGCTTCCGGGTCGTAAACGTCGCGGTCATCCGGGGCGATATTGAAATCCCCCATCACAACCAGCTTGTCATGCCGGCTCAACTCGTCCTGGACCCAGGCGTTGACCGCTTCCAGCCAGCGCAGCTTGTACTCGAACTTGTCCGAACCCACTTCCTTGCCGTTGACGACATACAGGTTGATCACGCGAACACCGTCAATCGTGGCCGCGATCACCCGTTTCTGCTCATCTTCGAATCCCGGAATGGCAGTGACCGGATCGACCAGCGCTGAATTGGCGATCATCGCCACCCCGTTGTAAGTGGGCTGGCCGGCAAAGGCCACGTGATATCCGAGCTCGGCAAACGGCTCGGCAGGGAATTTCGCATCGATCAGCTTGGTCTCCTGGAGACCCAGGACCGCCGGACGCTGGTGGTCCAGCCACTCCAGTACCTGGTCCAGCCGCACCTTCAGGGAATTGACGTTCCAGCTCGCAATTTTCATGGGACAGAAGTCTAAACCATTTGGCGTCATCATCAGGCTCTGTCATGATGGGGCCTGGTTGCTGGACCACGAAATCATGTCCAAAGAGCCCGAGCCGCCGCCGCAAACCACCGACTTGTCACGCGACAAGTTGCTGGCGGACCTGCGTGAAGTCGTGGAGTTCCAGGGGCGGATGATCGAGCTGCGACCGATCCGCGCTTCGGATGAGCCGGCCCATGAGGACTTCTTCAATAGCCTGGACAGGCAGGATGTGCGTTTTCGCTTTTTCGGGCTGGTGCAACACCCGCAGCATGATCAACTGATCCGCTTTACCCAGATCGACTATGACGAGGAAATGGCGTTTGTCGCAGCCGAGATCGATCCGCCCCGGCGCACGCTGGGAGTTGCCCGGGCAGTACTGGACACCTCGAAGACCACCGCCGAGTTTGCGGTCGTGGTTCGTTCATCGCTCAAGGGCAATGGGCTGGGCAGACTGCTCCTGGTCAAGTTGATTGACTACTTTCGGGCGATCGGAACCCGGGAGCTTGTCGGTCAGGTCATGGAGGACAACGTGCGTATGCTGGCTCTGGCCCGAAGCCTGGGCTTCGGGATTCGCTCGTCTTCCGACGATATCCACGAGGTGGTGTTACGGTTGAACGACGATCAGGAAGGGAAGCGAGCGCAATGAAGATGTGGCTGTCGGCTTTCGTGCTGCTGGTGGCGCTTGCCGCTTGTGGTGGCAATGACTCCGGGCCGGTCGAGGTGTCGGATGAGCAGGTAACTGCCATCGCTGATCCGATGCTGGGTGCCTGGTTCGGTGATCTGGACGAAATGGTTGAACGGCGCCAGATCCGGGTGCTGGTGCCGTATAGCCGGACCTTCTACTTTGTCGACGGGCGGGGAACCCAGCGTGGCCTGATGCATGCCTATATGGAAGCCTTTGGCGATCAGGTGAACCGGCAGTACGGACAACAGCAGCTCCCGATACGGATTGTCTACGTGCCGGTTACCCGCGACCGGTTGATTCCCTGGCTGCTGGAAGGTCGCGGTGATGTGGTTGCTGCCAACCTGACGGTGACCGAGGCACGGTCCCGCCAGGTGCTGTTTACCGAGCCGGTGATTCGCGATGTGCAGGAGGTTCTGGTCTCGGGTCCGTCAGCGAATCGGGTCGCAGCGCTCGAAGACCTGGCTGGTCGCCGAGTCTATGTGCGTCCCCAGGCAAGTTCTTTCGAGAGCCTGACCGAGCTGAACGAGCGCTTTGCCGATCAGGGATTGCCTCCGGTCTTGCTGGAGCCTGCACCGGACCATTTTGAAACCGGTGATGTGTTGGAGCTGGTCAGTGCCGGTGTTGTCGACTACGCGGTGTCCGACGATTATCTGGCCGAATTCTGGTCCCGCGTCTTGCCGGAGCTTGATGTGCACGAGGATGTGGTACTGCGTGATGGTGCCGATATCGCGTTTGCCGTTCGGCCTGACAATGGCGGTCTGAAGGCCGCGCTCGATGAATTTCTGCAAACCCATCGGTCCGGAACCCTGTTCGGCAATGTCGCCTTCGAGCGGTTTCTTCAGGATACGAGATGGGTCATGGATGAAGAACGTGAGGCACAGCTCGCTCGCTTCCGCCGAATGGCCGGCATGTTTCAGCAGTTCGGCGAGCAATACGAGCTGGACTGGCTGCTGCTGGTCGCCCAGGGTTACCAGGAGTCGCGTCTTGATCACAGCGCTCGATCACCGGCCGGTGCGGTCGGGGTGATGCAGATCCTGCCGTCGACGGGTCTGGAGATGGGTTTTGGCGACGTGACCGAACTGGAAGACAATATTCATGCCGGTGCCCGCTATCTGCGCTGGATGATTGACCGCTACTACGCGGACGAACCCATGGACGAGGACAACCGCTTGCTGTTTGCGCTGGCTTCCTACAATGCCGGTCCGCGGCGGGTGCGCGAAATGCGCGCCCAGGCCGAAGCCGAAGGGCTGGATCCCGATCAGTGGTTCAACAACGTCGAGTACGTTGCCTCGCGTATCATCGGTCGCGAAACGGTCGATTATGTCAGCAATATCTTCAAGTATCACATTGCGTTTCGTTTGATCGCGGTGCAGGAGATGGGCGGGTTGAGGAGTTAGAGGAAAGGGGAGAAGGGGAGAAGGGGAGAAGGGGAGAAGGGGAGAAGGGGAGAAGGGGAGAAGGGGAGAAGGGGAGAAGGGGAGAAGGGGAGAAGGGGCGGGGTGGTGGTCGGGTACAATCGCGTAATGGACTGGATTCAAGCACTGTGGCTCGCCCTCATTCAGGGGCTGACTGAATTTCTGCCGGTATCCAGCCAGGCTCACTTGGTGCTGTATTCGCTGTTTACCGGGGAGCTTTACCAGGGTCTGGATTTCGACATCATGCTGCATGCCGGCTCGCTGGTGGCGGTCGTCGTCTACTTTCGTCGTGAGCTGCTGGCGATGGCGAGCGATTGGCTGCGCTCATTGACAGGTGGTCCGGCCACAAAGGATTCCCGGCTGGCATGGTGGATCGTGATTGCCACGCTGCCGGCCGGCGCGCTTGGATTCCTCTTCAAGGATCAGGCCGAACTGGCTTTGCGCAGCCCGCTGATCATGGCGCTGGCGCTGATTGTTTTCGGTCTTCTTCTCGGCTGGGCTGATTGGCGCCATCGAGGTCAGCGCGATGAATACGAGCTGTCGCTGAAAGATGTCCTGATCATCGGCTTTGCCCAGGCACTGGCGCTGATTCCCGGGACCTCGCGTTCCGGTATCACCATTACTGCCGCGCTTTTTCTCGGCTTGAATCGCGAAGCGGCCTCGCGGTTTTCGTTCTTGCTGTCGATCCCGATCATATCTGCCGCCGGCTTGCTGGCCGGCCTGGACCTGGCCGAATCCGGGCTGCAGAGCGGCGTCGGGGTGCTGATCGTCGGATTTGTTGCCGCCGCCATCAGCGCCTATGCCTGCATCCACTTCTTCCTCGCCTTCATCCGCCGCATCGGCATGCTGCCGTTCGTGATCTACCGGGTGATTCTCGGCATAGTCCTGCTGAGTTTCTGGATATAAAAAATCCTTTTGCTCGCGCAGAGGCGCAGAGACGCGGAGAAAACATTAAACGATAACTTTTCCATCAGAAAAACTACTTGCACGAACGAGTAGGTCGGGGCAGCGCAGTTCGGAGGCCAGGGGCGGTTTGGCGAAGGCAAGAAGCGCCTGATCGGAGAACGACCGCGCGTGTCCCCGACGGACCATCTTCCGGCATCCACCAAACCCTGGCTACCAAAAACCAGACGGTGACGACTACTCCAGCATGGACCGTCGGCCACGTCGGGCCGACCTAGTGCGCCTGCGAGTGCACTCATTCCGCTCGGTGGAAGTCCGAGCCGGGGTATGCCAAGACCCCGTAGCTGAAGGTAACTGCGTCACTGTGAGGTGGGGTGGAGAGCAACCGGAAGCGAA
>Ga0208979_100184_pt1 | contig 86942 bp, 79 predicted proteins | sample HotLakConsUCCSLE_FD_184738 | JGI IMG/M metagenome (GOLD analysis project Ga0208979, IMG submission 184738) | Hypersaline microbial mat communities from Hot Lake, Washington, USA - Hot Lake Consortium UCC-SLE (SPAdes) | ecosystem: Environmental > Aquatic > Non-marine Saline and Alkaline >... | reverse complement strand
GAATTAGCCAAAAAGGCTGATTCTGGACAAAAAATGATCAATCAATCGGCCGAAGAACCGCCAAAAACATGCTTTCAAAATCGCAAGTTGGAAATCGAGGCAAAATCAGTACTTGTTCAGAGGTTCCCTAGGAAATCTCCCCATTCAATGCCTGCCCCGAAATCCCTCCTCGGAAACACTGGTTACATGACCTACGCACGCAGCCAGAGCGCTCCTTCGAATGAGCCCGGATTCTTCCGTGTCGACAGCCCATGCGTCCAACGAGCCTTTCTTTGTGAAGCACACACAACAGGGCAGCCACAAAATTCAAAAGTGGAGCGAGAAAGCCGCCGCCAATTGGCCGGGCTGGAGGCGCTATTTGGCCAGAAAGTGATACGGGTAGAAATTAGGATATGAATCAAATATACTCGGAATCCGCTATACACTAATTCGAGTGCTACGCTACGTTCGACCATGCGTTTCACATCACGGAATGAAGTCCTGTATGCAGCCGCGGTATTCATGGCGGCTCTGCTTCCCGGACCACTGTCGGCCCAGTCGCTGGGCGGGTTCCTGGTCACTCTGGATGTCGACGGAGAGGAAGCATCCGCGGTCATCGGCCCCGGCGTCGAGTTTGATCCCGCACCAGCGGACGCGCGCTTTTCTCTCGATGTCATGGAATCCGGCGCATTCCGTCTGTTCAATATTTCCAACTCCAACGTGGTTCTTTCGCGGAGCTATCGCTTGAAGCTGCCAGCGCCGGTGCTTGTGACGGGGGCCACTGTTGCTTCCACAAACGTCGCGGGTATAGATGACGAGAACGTGAGCTGGACCGAAGACTCAGTTACATTGGATACTTCGGGAGCATTATGGGAAATCGGGGCCGAGACACTGGTCGATTTTTCATTTCAGCTAGGGCCGCCAAGCTGGTCGGGAGACACGGTGCGGGCGCGCTCGCTTGGAGACCTCTTTGATCAGGATACTGCAGAAATCGGTACCGGAATAGAGTTCGACCCCGCCCCGGGCTTTGCACCACTTGCCATCGATGCTGGGTCGGACTTCGTCGAATTCATCAGTCTCACTGACGGCTTTCAGTGGACTTTCAATAATCGTCGTTACGATGTAACCAACATCGCCGATGACATCGGAACCGGCGTTATCGTCGATCTTTCGGTGGATGTCCAGAACGTGTCACAACTGCCGCCTGAATCGGCTTCCTTTACCGACCGTTCGATCATGCTCGACCTTGGGCAGTCGAGGTGGGCCGACGACTCCCGGTTGCGCCTTGATCTTGCGCTGTCAATCGGTAATCTGCTGGGAGAGGAAGTCACGGTACGAGGAATCAACGAGTTCGACTCAACCGAGCAGATGGTCACGGTTGACGATCTGGTTGAATTTCCGTCGCTGGTTCTGGCACCTGAACTTGAACTGGATGTCGGCACCTCCTGGTTGCGAATCCGCAATACCTCGAGCACGGAGACCACCACCGGGTTGCTGCACTACGAGGTGGATGGGCTCGACTGGCTGGGCCTGCAGATTGAACGGGTATATGTGAATTCTCGGGCCGCAGGACCGGTCGACTCCAGCAGAATTGCTATCCACGAGGGGTGCGTCGGGATCGATCTCAGTGACCTGTCCTTCGCACCGGGTGGTGAGATCTACCTGGGGCTCCTGGTCTCGGCCCAGCGCCTGTTTGCGGATCGTTTCACCACTTGCTCGCCGTGATCTGGAGCAAGCCGGGACACTGGCCGAAACCGTGGATGACATTGACGCATTATTGCCCCAGGCGATCAAGGGCGTGGTTTCGTAGGCGCTTACTCCGTATGTCCCGAAATCCGTACGCTATTCCAGCTGTGCCTTGAGAATCTGCCAAGCCCTTTCCCCGCTGACACCCTTCATCCAGCGCTGACCCAGTGCAGTACGCCAAGTCAACGATATTGAATATTCCCACTCTGGGGTATATCATTCCCATAATGGGTTTCACCAACAACAATTCCACTGGCACGCAGGCGGCCCGGTCCATGGTCGGGGTGGCTGATGTGTTATTTACCAAAGTCCAGCAACGGGTCCTGGGACTTCTGTTCGGCAGTCCGGACCGCAGTTTCTACGCCAATGAGATCATTAATCTTGCACAGTCTGGTACCGGCGCGGTGCAGCGGGAACTTGGCCGATTGCAGGCGTCCGGATTGGTCACGGTTGAGAAAATTGGGCGGCAGAAGCATTACCGGGCGAACCGGTCTTCGCCGGTATTCGAGGAATTGCGGGGGCTGATATTGAAAACCGTCGGGCTGGCGGATGTGATTGGGGAGGCGATGGAGCCACTCAAGGAGCAAATTTCTGCCGCTTTTGTTTACGGTTCGGTTGCCAAAGGTTCCGACACTACGGGCAGCGATATCGATCTGATGGTGATCAGCGATTCCTTGACATATGCTGATATTTTTGGTGCGCTGGAGCCAGCGTCCGAAAGGCTTGGGCGTCCAGTCAATCCCACCGTCTATTCCGGGGAGGAACTATTAAAACGTGTTCGTGGAGAGAATTCCTTCTTGACCCGAGTGCTGGCTGGCGACAAGATCTGGATCATCGGCAGCGACAATGAAATCGAAGCTGGATAATCTGACCGGACCAGGCAAGCCCCTGGCGAAGGAACTGCCGGACGCGAAGGAATTCGAAGGTCTGAAGAATTCCGGTTTGGTCCGCCTCCGGGATGCGCAAGTGAATAGCTTGTCATTAGAAGGCCGGTTTGATCTGGGATACAACGCAGCGCATGCACTTTGCTTGGCAGCGCTTCGCTGGCATGGCTACCGGGCGAATAACCGCTACATAGTGTTTCAGGTACTACCACACACTCTGGATCTGGGGCCGGAAGTGTGGCGTGTTCTCGGCAAGTGTCATGAGGTGCGCAATCTGGGAGAATACCAGGGTGCTCTGGACGTGGATGAGCGACTGGTGACCGACCTGATCGTGGCCTGTCAGGCTGTTGCTGATAAAGTGGGACAGCTCGGAGGTACCATGGATGAGTAAGAGCCTTGAGCTTGGCGTTGAGGGAATAGGAAAACAGCTCGGCATCAGGTAAGACTTTTACTCGACTTCTTGGGTGTCCCAAACTTTCCGGTGACACTGGTTACATGACTTACGCACGCAGCCAGATCGCTCCTCCGAATGAGCCCGGATTCTTCCATGTCGTCAGCCGATGCGTCCGACGAGCCTTTCTTTGCGGCACTGATCACTACTCCGGGAAGAACTTCGATCATTGGTGATAGTGGATCGAAGACCGCTTATACTTTCGGTGCGCGGCTCCGACGCTTTGTCCCGGAAAGATCTATCGGGGGCGGATTGGGTGGTGTCTCGCTCAAGGGAGAGCAAAGGAATGAACCAGGCAAGAGTGCACCTCAGGCCGCAACCGGTCCCGGGGCTGGACCTAATCAAGTGGACCGCCCCGGCCGTACTGTCATTGATGATTTTGGCAGTGATGGCTTTTTGGCCGCGCTACCTCTCCAGCCCGTTTGCGCTGGGTACGCCTTACATTCACTTTCATGCCGTCTCCGCCACGCTGTGGTTCCTGCTGCTTTTTACCCAGCCGCTACTGATCCGTTATCGTCGGACGTCACTTCACCACCGGCTCGGCTATGTTTCGCTGCTGCTTGCGCCGCTGGTCGTGGCCGCCTTTGTGCTCGCCGCGCACAGTCAGCTGACCGGTAGAAGCTCGCCGGAGCTTTGGCCGCTGGGGCGTTACATTCTCTATCTCCAGTTGTCGCTGGGCGGCTTGTTCGGGGTGTTCTGGTTGATGGGCATGCTCAAGCGCAAGGATCGGCTGGTGCATGCCCGATTCATGGCGGCCACCGGGCTGACTTTTATCGACCCGGTGCTTGCCCGCCTGTTGCCCGAGCTGGGCATCCCCAATCAGTTCTTGACCTTCGCGTTGACCGATCTCATTCTCGTCGCGCTGATCTGGTTCGAACGCGATTCGCGTCGCGGCCGCTGGGTGTTCCCGAGCGTGCTGGCGTTGTTCGTGCTGTTCCAGTTACCCGTTTTCCTTGGACTGACAGATTCGCCACTCTGGGAGGCATTTTCGAGCTGGTACCTGTCGCTCTCGCTGACCTGAGACGAGCGGGCAAGGCAGCCACGACCGATACGCAGGCATAATAGGGTTCAGAATCCAGATGAGGTAGATCGCGATGAGGCCCTGGCTGATCATCTTGTTGATCGCGATCACAATTGCAGCGCTGGCATCCGTTCTGGCCTCACGCGAGCCCTTTGAAACCAGGCTGGTGCGCCTGGAAGCGGCGCAAGCGCTTCCTTCACTCGAGTCGATGCTTGAGCAGGAGTCGCCCGAGATCAACGCGCTCTTTCTCGCCTACTCCTCCGATCAGGCGCTGTGGATGAGCGGCTCCCTGGCCATCCTGCGCCACGGCGACCTGGCTCGCGAGACGTTGATCGAATTTGGTCTGGTGCCACAATTCCAGGATGTGCTGGTGCGCTTTGGTGCCGATACCGTCTTGTCTGTCAGTTACTTCCGCACCCATGATGTAACCACCCTGCGGGCGCGGCACTGGGTGGGCGAGCGCTATCAGGAGCTGAGTCGCTGGTGGCGGGAGGAGGTGGAAGCCGCACCCTTGGAGTTCACCCCTTACCGCCGCGGATTGATGGGCATTGCCTTGCTCGACGACCATGGTCATGCATTGCTCAACCAGTTTGTGGTTGGAGAGCAAGGTGAAGTGCAATGGTTGCAGAGCGAGCGCGTGGTAGCGGGCGTAGGTGACTTCTTTACCAGCGGTCTGCGCAATCTGGAAAGCCAGTGGCGTCGGGGCGACGACATCGGGGCCGGTGATATCGGCTGGGCGGGTGTGGATCTGCTGGTGATGGCCAGTGCCGTGAAAATGTTGCGTGCCGGAAAAGCCGCCCGCGCGGCCCGGCCGGTCAGTACTGGAGCTCCGGGTGCGTTGGCCAGCGGCGGGCGGTTTGCCGCATTGTCCCGAACAGCCAAGGTCGCCGCGGTAGCGGGCACCGCCTACGTGGTCGTTCGCCACCCCAGCCTGGTGACGGCACTCGGCACCAATCTCGCACAGTGGCTGGGCTGGCCGGTATGGCTCGGTCAGTTCCTGATCTGGTTTATCGTGTTATTGCCAATATTGGTCCTTGCCCGCCTTGCCTATCGTTGGCTGCTTATACCGCTGCTATGGTTGCTGGTCCCGTTGCTGCGGCGCTGTATGAATTCAGCTTACGGAACGTCAAGCAAGCACCCTGGGGCCAAATCCACGCGCCAATTGCCGGGCTCAGGGCCACAGACAGCGCAATGAGACTCTGGCGATGGTAAGTAACCTCTGAACAAACCTGCGCGGGCGCGCCAGCGCAGGCAGGAACGCAAGGGCGGTTTGCCCGTGGTTTCTCAGTTTTCACAGTAATTATAGAGTTCCTTCATGACTTGGGAGGCTGTGGGAGGCAGTCTGGGGCAGCTTCTGGCTCATTCGGGGCCGGATGCCTGCTTCTGAATGGAGGGAATGCTGTGAAAATCGAACTTATGCGGATCGTGGTTGTTCTGGCCGGTCTTTGCGCAGCCTTGATGGCTACCCAGGGCTGGGGGGCGGTTATTGATGTCGATACGTCGCTGGATCTTCAGGCCGCGGATGGGGTTTGCAGTCTGCGTGAGGCGATGCTCAACGCCGAAGGCGCCGATCAATCGGGTTCGGTCGATTGTACAGCGGGCTCTGCCGGGGACAATCAGATTGTCATGGCCGCCTCGCTGTCCGGATCTGTGATTGATCTGACCGGAGGCGTTCTGCCGACCATCACCAGGAAGGTCGAAATCCGTGGCCCCGTTGAAGGCGACCCTGAGGGCCTGGCGATCAATGCCGGTAGCGCCTCGCGCATTTTCGAGATTGACCAGGCCAGCGCCGTCATGCTGGCCGATCTGAAACTGGTCAAAGGTCAAACGTCGAACCCCGGTCAACCGGGAGGCGCGATCTGGATCAATGCAGGGGCGGACGTTGTCCTGGAGCACATATGGATCGAGAACGGCGTGGCTCTGGAGGCTGACGGAGGCGCCATTGCCGTGTTCGATTCCTTGCTGACGCTCGACAACAGCTTCCTGCAGTCGAATAGTGCCGGCGGCGGTGGCGGCGCGATTTTGGCTTCGAACAGCACGGTTCAGATCGATGATTCCACTTTTGACGGCAATACAGCGAGCGGTCCGGGTGGCGCCATTCAACTGACCGGGGGCCAGCTAACCATCAACAACAGCGACTTTACCCAGCACTCGACCATTGATGATGGCGCCCAGGGCGGCGCGCTGTTTGTCGATGGAGCGGATCTGATTCTCAACGACAGCCTGGTCTCTGACAACGCCACCCAGGGACAAGGTGCTCAGGGAGGCGGTATTTATCTGACCAACGGCGACCTGCATATGAGTGGTGGCTCGATACAGAACAATGTCGGGCAGGGCGAGTTCGCCAGCGGCGGCGGCGTGCGGCTTCTGAATGGCTCGGCTTTTTTCAGCGGAGGGTGTCAAATTCGCGACAATCTCACCAACCAGCACTCCGGCTATGGCGGGGGCGTTCGGATCAATGGGGGGGACTTGACGATGAATAACTGTGTTGTCGAAGGCAACCGGACCCTTGGTGACAACTCCCACGGCGGCGGCCTCTATGTAATTAACGGCAACGCTGTAATTGAGTTTGGACAGATCAGGGACAATTCAACCGCTGGCGCATCGGCGCAAGGTGGCGGCCTTCGCGTTCTGAATGGCAGCCTGGATATGGTCAACAGCCAGGTCGAGAATAATGCCACCGAGGGAGATTCCTCCGATGGCGGGGGACTCTTTCATCGCAGCGGCGATGTGACAATTGTCAGCACGGTTATTCGTGGGAACGAGACTGCTGGTGACCAAGCCCACGGCGGTGGACTGTATCTGAACGAGAGCGTTCTCAGCATTTCAGACAGCGTGGTTGAGGGCAATATCTTGCTCGGTAGCGCAAGGGGTGCGGGAATGGCGTTGTTTTTCGGCGATTACGCTGTCGAACGAGTGGCCATCATTGGCAACCAGAGCAACGGCCTAGCTAGTGGTGGTGTCTACGCGAATGAAAGTGACCTGGTGGTAATCAACAGCACACTGTCGGGCAATGTTGCCGATTCTGAAGCGGGTTCGGCACTGCGTGCTTTCGGGGGCAACACTGATTTGATCCATGTCACGGTAGCAGAAAACGTCAATGTGTCCAGTACACTCGGCCACGTGCATGTCGGCGGTGCACCTTCCGACCCCGGCAATCTGAGCCTTGTCAATTCCCTGGTGGTCAACAATCGATGTTCCAGTAGTAGTAATGGCACGCTGTATGTCGCGAACAGTGTGTCATCGGATGAAAGCTGTACCGGTCAAGCCATGCCGGAATCGGCCATTCAGCTTGGGACATTAGCTGACAACGGTGGTCCCAGCTCCACTTATGCGCTGGGCTACGGCAGCATCGCGATCAATGCCGGCGGCAACTGCTTGGCAGGGCTGGGGATCAGCGTTGACCAGCGCGGTCAGGCCCGGCCCGGGGGCACAATACTGGCCTGTGATGCCGGAGCCTACGAATTCCAGGGAGCGGCACCAGAGCCCGATTTGGCCGTGTCGATCGTTGCCAACCCGGATCCTGTCGAGGTTGACCAGGAACTCGTGCTCACCATCCGGATTGATAATCAGGGATCGGATCCGGCAAGCAATATCGAGGTCTTGATTGATTGGCCGGCGGATCTGACCTTTGCAAGTGCGGATCCTGACTTCGGCGAATTCGACCACACAACCGGGCTATGGCAGATCAATGCCCTGTTGGCCTCGGCGAGCCCTGAACTGACGCTCGACTTGTATCCGACAGCGCAGGGCGATCGTGAGGTCAATGCCAGCGTCAGTGCCCTCCAGGTTGACCCGGACCCTGGCAACAATTCGGCGACAGCCACGATCGAGGTCATTGCGCCAGATTCGATCTTTGATGACCGCTTCCGCTACAAAATTCCAAGATCTCCTTGATCGGTTGCCTGACCGAGTTGATTACCGAGGTAATGACCATGAAATTGACTGCTCTGCTAATCGCCCTGACCCTGACATGTGCCCCCGCAATTGTTGCGGCGTCGGACTTTGACACGGCCCAGACGGCACTTGCCGAACTCGAGGCCGACTTGCATCGGCTCGACCCGCCCGACTGGTTGGCGGCACCGTTCGATGATGACCAGGCCCAGGCATGGGTCGCCCAATCAGTCGATGCCAAGCAGACGGCACAGTCGGCCCTGGCCCGGATCGAGCAGATTGGGGCCAGCGTCGACTTGCCGCTGACCCGCGGCACGGTGCAGCAGGGTGCGGCCTATGATCGCCAGGATCTCGGCCGGCTGCAGCGGCTGGCCGAGAACATCATTCGCCGTGTCGATGAAGCCGTTCAGCAAACCAATGCCAACCTTGGCGGCATGATGCAGGTTCAGAGCAGTGAGCTGAACTACTTCCGCAACCTGGATCAGGAACGGCCCAATGATCGCAGCAACGCCTATCTTGCCGATGGGGCCCAGGAGCGGGTCTACGGCCAGCTCGATCTGCACGCGGCGCGGGCCCAGTCCTGGGCAGCCTGGCAGCGGGCCATGGGAAAACAGCCCACCGACGCGACCCAGGCCCGGATCGACGAGATAGCCCAATTGCGACAGCGCTATGCCGAGCAGCGAGCGTCGCTGATTGGCGAGTCGAGCCTGCCGGAGCCGGCCAGTACCGATGCCGAGCTTGTCGACATCGCTCGCCAGATTCTCGCCCGGCCCGAGTACGAATTCGGTCGACACGGACCGATCGTGCTGACCACGGCAGAGATCACCGACCACGAACGCGAAGTGTCTCGCGCCGAAATCCGCGAGCTGGACGTCAGCCTGTCCGGCGAAGTCACGCTCAGCGGTACGCAAACCACCTGGCAGTATCGCTGGGAAGAGTTCCGCTTTGCCACCCCGATTCAGGATGCCGCCAGCGGCGACTGGCATATCTGGTGGATCACTGCACGCAAGTACAGCTCGGGCTGGGAAAAGACCCCGATCGGGCGCTGGGTCTCGGGCGCGGCCGTGCGAGGTGACTTGATTCTGGAACAGGCGTTTTGAGTGCGAAGGACGCGAATAAAAAATTCGTAGGTCGGGCCGACGTGCCCGACGGGTCCATGTTGCGGTATCCACCGGAACAGCAATCGAAGACCACCGAGCCGCATTCTCCGCAAGTCGGACTATTGGCCGGTTAGCTGTGTGTTTTCCTAAAGGGAGGAGTTTGACCATGAAGTGTATTGAAATTCTGGTGGTTATTGTTCTGGCTATGCCGGTCTGGAGCGTGCTCGCCCAGTTCGAGCACCAGGCCTATATCAAGTCGGTCAATCCGGGCGGTACGGAGTTTGGGCGCGGAGTAGCTGCCGAGGGTGGTCGAGTTGTGGTGGCCGAACTGGCGGTGAATGGCGAGGGTGTTGGCCTGGTTTATCGTCGTGTGGGTGCCGATGATTGGGTCATCGATGATGTGGTCAAAGCCGAGAATGGAGAGGCGGGTGACGATTTCGGGGCGGCGGTGGCCATGCATGGCGACACGATTGTGGTCGGTGCGCCGAACGAGGACAGCGGTGCCACGGGTGTCGGTGGGAATATGGCCGACAACTCGGCTACCAACGCGGGGGCAGCCTACGTGTTTGTCTATCATCCGGACGGGTTCTGGGAGCAGCAGGCCTATCTCAAACCGTCGAACACGGATCCCGGTGACTTGTTCGGGACTTCCGTGAGTATTCACGGCGATACGATCGTGGTCGGTGCACCGGGCGAAGACAGCAATGCCAGTGGCGTTGGCGGCAATCCATCCAACGATTCGATGAGTCTTGCGGGTGCTGCCTACGTGTTCACCCGTTCCGGTGAGCAGTGGTCGCAGCAGGCCTACCTGAAAGCCAGCGTGCCGGACGCGGGTGATACCTTCGGCAATGCGGTCAGCGTGCACACCGACTGGGTGATTGTCGGTGCTCCGTTCGAGCGCAGCAGCGCGACCGGGGTCAATGGCAATGCCAGCGACGATTCGCTGACGGCAGCCGGTGCCGTTTACGCTTTTGCACGGCAAGGCGTCAACTGGAATGCGATCGGCTACCTCAAGGCCTCCAATACCAACAGTTTCGACCAGTTTGGCGCTGCAGTGGCATTGACCAGTTATAGCCCCGGTTTTACTGAATTGATTGCCGTGATCGGGGCACCCGGTGAAGCCAGCAGTGCGACGGGAGTGGACGGTAACCAGGCCAATAACTCAGTCGAAGAAGCCGGTGCGGTGTATCTGATGCTCGGCAATGGCGTGGGCGGATGGGGCCAGTTCGCCTACCTGAAAGCGTCCAATACGGGTGAAGGTGACCAGTTTGGCCGGGCGGTGGCCATTGACGGCAGCAACGTCCATCGTATTGTGGTGGGCGCGCCACGCGAAGACAGCCTGGGTTCCGGCGTCGATGGCGTACAGAATGATGATTCGGCCTCCCGAGCCGGCGCAGTGTACTCGTTTATCGAGAGCAATCTGGAAGCTGTCCAGGAGCACTATATCAAGGCATCGAACACCGATTCGATGGATATATTCGGCCATAGTGTTGCCGTTGATGCCAGCCTGATTCTGGTCGGTGCGATTGGCGAAGACAGCAGTGCCCTGGGCGTGAACGGTGACCAGAACGACGACTCGGCCACCAATTCCGGAGCGGCGTATTTGTTGAGCTTACCGGACAGGTTGTTTGGCGACCGATTTGAATCTCCAACCACACTCAGGTAACCCTGCTTCAATTGAAAGCCTGGACTGATGGATGTCCAAATCAGTTGACCGTGTGCGTTACCAGCGCGAAGTCCTGCCCATTTGCGAATTCCGGACACGACTAGCCGCCAGAAGACTGGCGAGCGATTGAAAGTGAGGGAGCTGACGCCTTTCATCCAGCGTTGGCCGAGATCAGCAGCCTTGGCCATCAGCGCTTCAGTCGAGCCGATAGCGCGGTAGTAGTGACTTTCGGTACCCTGATCCCGAAGCATCCTTGGCTTGAGAAGCCGGGCCAATGGCCAGAGTGCCTGTGAACGCTGTTCAGAATGCCTATTCTGTTTGCAGATTAGCTTACCTTGTTGGGGTTGATCCGGGCTGTTATCCTGCCCGAGCGCTAGGTGGATAATTTGAGAGGCAGCGACAATGAAGATTCTGGTTTTTCTATTGGTGCTCTGGCCACTGGTCGGTGCCACGCAAGAACTTCAGTGGGAGTCGACGGACTTGCCGTATCCGGCAACGCTGAAAGGCATTTTTTCGGGGAATGCGGATTTTGTGGCCTACGGAGATTCAGGCGTTGTGTTCGCCAGTCCGGATGGTCGGCAGTGGCAAGATGTGTCGCCCCCCACAAGCGGGAACTTCACCACTGGTCTCGCTTGGCAGGGACTTTGGGTATTAGCCGGGAGTGACGCTGGAATCTGGGTCAGTCAAAATCGTGGGCAGAGCTGGCAGAACGCAACATTGCCAGAGGCGGACGATGTGCTCCTGCAACCCGGGTCGCTGGCGATCTACGATGATCAATTGTTAATTTTTGGCCGGCTGGAAGAACAAGCCCATGGTTGTTTGAGTCAATTTGCACGCTCGGACGATGGCCTATCGTGGTCAATTGATAATAGAGTCCTGCCGAACGCACCACCTTCCAATGTCCAGGCAGTTCCGAACGGATTGGTGATGAAACATCCGATAGGCGGGCCGATCTGTGGGGTGATGCCGATCGTTCCCGGCACGTCGGTCGATTTTTTTGTTGAGGACGATGCAATCGGATTTGTAGTCGAGAATAGCACCACGTATGCACCTCCGACCCAATTCCGGCCCGGCTTTATTTGGGATGGTCAAGCGCTCTGGATGGTAGGCTCCAATTTGGTCGCGATTCCGGGCACTTTGCCTCTGGAGTTCGAGCGAGTCAATTGGGTGAAGCGCGGAAGCTACGCTGACTTTTCCGCAGACCACCAGCAATTTCAGTTGGAAATGTTTCCAGACAGCCTGGCAAGAATGGGCAACCGGATGATCGTGTCCCACTTCGGACATGTTTCCATTGTCGACGAATCCGGCGGGGTGATCTTGCAGTCGCTGCCCGTTGACGACGAGATCTTCGTGTTCGCAGAGCGCGACGACTTGGTTGTGGGTGTCGTTGCAACCGACAACTCTTCGGAGTCGATGACCGCAATCAGGGGTTCGTCGCTGGCTTCGGTCAGGGTGCCAATCAATTCACCATACCTGCTCTGGCCGTTGTTCTTTTTGCTGTTAGGTCTTGCCTGGATCCAGTTGAGATCAAAAGAGGATACTGGACGTTGATCTCATCACTACATCCGAACGTTTATTGGTTGATGGGAGGTATCGTCGCGGCAGCGTGGCTTCTATCTGCCGCTATCTTGACGGTCAAAGTGTTTTCCATGCCAAACCTGCGGTCAGAGGTAAAGAGACAACTGATCAGGCCCATGTGGGTAGTTCCGCTTTTGGGCGTTCTGTTTTTTCTCCTCATTTTCGTGAAGACCGGCAAGCTCAGAAGGCTTACCCGGGATGAACATCGAAGCATTTGGGTGGGTGGTCACCACAAGTAAACAGCGAATCCAGGAGCTCCATAACTTGTAGGCAATCTCCTACGAGCGGAAGCTACACTTTCCGGCCTGCGCGTCGAATGGTGCCACTTCCGGGGAGTTCGTGGGCGCTCTCGTTCTCCAAGTAGTTTCTGGAGTTTTGGTTCGTTTCGCGTTATCTTGAAGTGAGGGGCCCTATAGCACCTGGGAAATGGCGAAATTCTGCAGCACATCGCCGCAAGGTGCACTCGAATAACCGTTGGAAATCAGTTCCAACGAGGAGGAGCCAGCATGAACTTCCGAACACACCTATTGATAATTGCCACCTGGACTTTGAGCCTTTGTCTGTACCAGCAGCCGGCTCTGGCCGGCGACAGCGTGACGGTCACCGTGGGCAGCGATGGCGCCTGCGACTTCACCAGCATCACGGCAGCAACCTTCAACGCGCCCGATGCAGAGTCGTTGACGATCCGCCTGGCCAAGAACGTTTCTATCGTCGGAATCCAGTTGCTGGACACGCGCAATACCCACATTATCGGTGGATACGACACTTGCAGTGATGCCACACCCTCTGGAACCTCCATTCTGGATGGCAGTGGGTTCAACGGCTCTATCATGATTGGCGGAAACAGCAGCATTACGACGATCGATCTGTTTCTGGAAAACATCGAAGTCACCGGCGGCAACACCAATACCAATGGCGGCGGTATTTCCCTCCAGGGTCCCTGGCGCCTGGTGATGGCAGGAACGAACATCAACAACAATGTTGCCAACGGCAATGGCGGGGGCATTTATATTGAGGACCTCGTCGCCGCGCTTGACAGGGGTTTGCCAGTACCACGCTCAAGCATAGAACTTTATGAAAACAGTATCGTTTCTTCGAATACAGCACAGGATGGCGGCGGCATCGCTTGCGCAGGGAATGTCCGCATCGAGGTTTACAACTCGCAGATCGGGGTCAACGACGCGAACTCGGACGGCGGTGGGGTTTATCTTGCCGACGGCTGCGAACTCGAGCTTTACGACAGCGGACCGTTTCAGGGCGTGTTGCTGAATGAAGCTACTGGATTTGGCGGAGGAATTTTCGCCGATGTCGGTTCGCTGGTGCGACTCCGGGGCGGCAGTAACAACGGCGATCCGGCAGTGGTCATGTCCAACTCCGCAACCAACGGTGGAGGTATTGCGCTTCGCAGCGGTGCAGTTCTGGATGCCCGTGACAGCATCATAAGCGACAACACCGCCAACAATACCGCTGGTGGCATTCGATCGGACGGCGGCGAGATCCATATCTACCGCAGCCGGCCCGGCGACCAGTGCCATAGTGAGCAGCGCTGTTCCCAACTGAGCAACAATACGGCGAACGGAACCGACGGTAGTTTCGCTGGCGGAGGCGGAATCCTGGCAGTTGGTGGTTCGATCAGAATTACCGGAACCTATATCGAGGATAACCGGGCGAATTTTGGCAGCGCAATTCGCGCCCGATTCATACCCCTGGACGGCTTTGATCGAAATATCACTATCGTCGGCAACGTATTTGCCACCAATGAAAATGCACCGCAAGTAGTTTACCTGGACGAATCCGATGCGGACATGGGGTTCAACACTTTCGTGAACAATACCGGCAATGATCGCATCATCGAGATTGCCTACCCGGACACGCCACTGGATGCGCACGAGGTACGCATATTCGGTTCGATTTTCGACCAGGCCGGAAGCACAGTGCCGTCAGCAGAGCTGACAACGACGGGAACCTTCCCAGTCGGCGATTGCAATCGCAACGAGCCATCGTCTACCGGCGATCTTGCGGGTGAACCGCGATCCACCACGACTGCGCCGGCTTTCGTCAACGCCGGAGCAGGTGACTATCGCCTGAGTTCCGGCAGCGCGATGGTGGATTATTGTGACTGGAGCATTCTGGGATCAGAGTCCAACTTTTCTGCCAATGGATTGAGCCGTCCCAATGACGTACCGGAGCCAAACCAGTTTGGCGCCTACGATCTGGGTGGTATTGAACTACACGATCCGGATTTCATCTTCCAGGACCGGTTTGAAGACTGAGGGCGGACCAAGTAGTCGGTTTTTGTAGTACTGTCCTTCGACCCACTGTCGTCGATGATCGAAGTTCTGCTCAGAGAGATTGTCGTTGGGTGGTTCGACGACTCAAGCCGAAAAGCCTGGACAATCGAGTGAATTGGGCCCAGGATGGTTGTTCAGGAGTTCCTTAAGTTATTGATTGGATTTGAAATATGAACATCAGGCGTGGCTGCGGTTGGCTTGTGGTATTGGTGCTGTGCTCGATTCTCGGGCAGGCCGGGGCACAAGTGCCCGAAGGTGAGCGCGAAGCGCTGATCCGTTTGTATGACGCCACCGGCGGCGATCAGTGGAAACACAGGATGCGTTGGGGCGGGGCCGAAGGTAGTGAATGTGAATGGTATGGCATCGTCTGCAACCCGGGTGACGGGGATGTGCGCCATGTCACCCAGCTGCTTCTGAACGACAACCAATTGACCGGCGCTCTGCCGGCATCGCTGGCCGAACTGGAACATCTGACTACATTGCGGCTGTCGAGCAATGCACTTGAAGGCAGTTTGCCCGAAAGCCTCTGGCACCTGAACCAGTTGCGCGTCCTTTCACTTGACGACAACAAACTATCGGGCCCGTTACCAGGCACCTTGCTGTATCACCCGATACACAGTCTCCAGCTGTCCGGCAACCGCTTTTCAGGCTTCGGAACCACTGGCGCGACGCCCCACTGGCCTGCCGAGCCTCGCGCCCTGATGCTGGCCGACAACCTTTTCGAGGAGTTGCCGCCGGTGGCCTGGCGACAGCATGGACGGATCAGATCACTGGACCTGTCGGGAAATCATCTCGGCCCGGTACTGGACCTGGGCCAGGCACCATGGCCAGAGCTGGAAACCCTGCAACTGTCCGGCAACGACATCGCCCAGGTACTCGGCATGGCATCCGATCTACTGCCAGAATTGAGGACATTGGACCTGTCGGACAATCGAATCGAACCATGGCCGTTAGACGATGCACCGTTCGAACGCCTGGAACAACTGAACCTGGCGGGTAATGAATTGAACGAGTTGCCCAGTGCACTCCTGGAACTCGAAGATCTGGAAATCCTGGACCTTGGCGACAATCGACTGGACGGCGAGCTGCCAGATTGGTTCGGTGACTTGTCGCTACGCGAGCTGGGGCTTGGCAACAACAATCTCGAAGGGCCGATCGAACGCGTGATCAGTGCACTCGATACCGACAACATCGTCGTCCCGGATGATGAATCGCAGATGCCGTTCGCCCAAACCAGACTGAGACTGCATGTCCAGGACAATCGTTTCAGCGGCAGCCTGCCCGACGAGCTGGACTACCGCAAGTTCAACAGCCCCCATGGGATCTCGTTTTCGCCGGAGTTTGGCCTGGATCTTTGCTTTAACGACATCGATAGGCCCTCCGACGAGCTGTTGGAAAGCATCAATCCGGTCCATCGGGGTCTCGACCTGACAGGCTGCCTGGGACGCGAGCGATCCTCGCTGGGACTGACCCAAAGTGGTACCTGGTTCGATCCCGAGCGTTCGGGCGAAGGCTTGACACAGATGCTGCTGACCGACGGTCAGGTGCTGAGCTTCTGGTTCACCTATTACCCGCAACAATCGTTCAGCACAGATCCCCAGGGCCAGATGTGGCTGTTCGGCATGACAGAACCGCAAGGCAAGTACATGGAACATCGCGACCTGCTGATCCCCGCCGGTGGAAGCTTCGGCCAGGGGTTTCCCGCGCAAGGGCCGGAACATCAGTGGTGGGAGGCCAGAACCCGCCAGGATCGGGTCGATGACGATAATTTGCATCTCGCCTACGAACTCCACCACGGTGGACTGTGCATTACCGGCGGATGCTACTTTGCCGTCAAGACCGGACGCCGAGACATGGTGCCATTAACCCGGCTGGCCGGCACCACCTGCGATAACCGCCAGCCCAATGAGTGGATTTCCGGCGCCTGGTACAACCCCGACGCCAACGGCGAGGGTTTCGTCGTCGAAGTCATCGAGGATGGACGTGGCGTGGTTTACTGGTTCACTCACCAGCCCGACGATTCAGGCCGCCAGGCCTGGATGACGGGCGACGGGCACTTCGACGGACAGACCCTGATCATCGACAACCTCCTTCAGCCTGTCGGCACTCGATTCGGCGGGGATTTCGCTACCGAGGAAATTGATTTTGCCCACTGGGGTCGCTTGGAGATCGAATTCGACGACGACCTGAACGGCCACGTGTCGTTCCACAGTGTGCACGAGAACTACGGATCGGGCTACTACCCGATCGAACGTCTGGCACGACCGATGCTGGCTGAATGTGAGTGATGCGAGCATTGCTTCCTGCCTCGGGAGGTCCGGGCACAGACATTGAGCATGTAGGAAAACAGCGCGATATCAGGTAGGATTTTCACCCGACCTCGTGGGTGGCCCGATTTTATCGGTGGCCCGATTTTATCCGCGATTTCACCCCAGGTTTTTTAGCTCGGCAAGCAGGTGATATATGGCTTTGGATCTTGCATTCATTGGACTTGCCCTTGTTCTGCTCTTCGGTGGGGCCGAGGCCCTCGTCAGAGGAAGCGCAGCGCTCGCATTGCGAGCCGGACTCAGTCCCTTGCTCGTTGGCCTGACGATCGTTGCATTTGGAACCAGCTCGCCAGAACTGGTGGTGAGCGTCCAGGCAAGTCTTTCCCAGCAGGGCGATATCGCGGTCGGCAACGTTGTCGGATCCAATATTTTCAATATCGCCGTCATTCTCGGGATAGCGGCCCTGGTGTGCCCGATTCCCGTTCATCGACAGATCATCAAAGTCGATGCTCCCATTGCCCTGGGAGCCGCACTCTTGCTGGTGTTCTTCACTCTGGATGACGCGCTGGGACGTATCGAAGGTGGGTTGCTCCTGATGGGCATCGTCGCCTACACGTGGATGAATGTCTCGCTGGCACGGAGCCAAAGGGTGACGGTGGCCGCGGATCCCATCGATGCTCCAGCGTCAGCACCTTCGCGCCTTTGGGCGGTGGACCTTTTGCTCATCCTGGGAGGTCTTGCCGTGCTCGTGTTCGGGTCGCGCCTTCTGGTGCAACACTCGGTCTCCCTGGCCAAGGACATGGGTATCAGCGAAGCGGTGATCGGGCTGACCATTGTGGCGGCCGGCACCAGCATGCCCGAACTGGCAACTTCTCTGGTCGCTGCTTTGCGAAAACAGCCCGACATCGCGATAGGAAATGTGATTGGCTCCAACGTCTTCAACATCCTTGGAATACTGGGAGTGGCAACGTTACTCTCGCCATTGCATGCTCCCGGTATATCGACGGTTGATTATGCAGTGATGGTCTTCGTCACGGTACTCCTCATACCCTTGCTGTATACGGGACGACTTCTGCACCGTCTCGAGGGTCTGGCGCTGTTGCTGGTTTATGGCGTGTACCTGTTTATCCTTTGGCCTTCATAGCAGTCGAACATGGCGAGGCAGACGTGCCAAACCAGTTTGGCGCCTACGATCTGGGTGGTATTGAACTCCACGATCCGGATTCCATCTTCCAGGACCGGTTTGAAGACTGAGAATGGACCCAGGTTCCCTGAGCGGGTCTAACGTCTAATCGTAATGTGACGCTAACCAAGCACGCACGCCATTACTCCGAGCAACGCTCCGGGCGCGACTAACCGCCCGAAAACATGGATTCAGAGCATTTCGAAACGATCTAGAAACAATTCATTCCCAAGGCATTCGACCATAACAGTGTCGACATCGGTACCGGCCAGGGTTCCCGAACCGTTCAGTACCCGGCAGATCTGATTATTTGGCTGGGTCGCGATGGTGATCGCATAGGTGGTGCCGTCGGCCTGGGGTGAAAAGGTAAACGTACCGTCGACGAGTACGATCTGATTGTCGCCGCCGTTGTTCTGAAGCACCACCTGGTCGCCATCGAGCCCAAACACAATGCCGCCCACTGTGAACTCATCCGTCGTGCAGGTGACATCAATATCGGTGACCTCGCCAGAATCAACCGTGCCGTTGGCATTGGCGATGGTGCAGGTCTGGCTGGGGTCGGTCGGCGGACTGGCGACGGTCACGAAATAGTTGCTGGCATTTTCGAGTTCGGTATTGAACTGGAAAGTACCGTTGGCGGAAACTGAGAGGTTTTCCATGTCATCGTTCAGCGCCAGCTCGAGGCCGCTCCCGGCCAGGCCCAGGATTGTTCCGCCGATTGGGTAAGTGGCGATCTGGAAGCTGGCCTCAACCGCACATGCAGCGGTGATGTTGTCGGCCTGCCAATCCGCACCGCCGATGTTGACCGGGGTGCAGGTATCGCCGGTTACTGAATTCACCGCCCAGCCCTTGTCCGGGGTGACGGTAAAATTGACCGCGCTGCCGAAACTGACTTGCTGTGTTGCGGGAGTGATGCTACCGAGACCGCCGAGGACGTCAGCAGTAACATCGAAGAAGACTGATGCGGGGTCGCGAGTTGCCACGAGGCACCAGGTGTTCAGTTCGCCCTGATCAGAATTTGCTTTGTCAAATATGGTCAGTTGCCAGGTTCCATCGACCGCCAGACCATTGAATGCACTCAGCGGTTGTTCCGGCACAGCCCGTCCTGTCAATGCGGGTACCTCAAGCTGCCGGCACAGGGTCTGGACGGAACCGTCAGTGCCTTGATCATCAAGGGTGAGGTCGAAATCGTTGCCACTGCACGAAAATTGTCCGGTTTCCTCCAGAATGTCCCTGAAAAGAAACACGCTCGGAGCCCCGCTGGGTGCGATGAGTGAAACTCTCAGATCGGACAACCACGAATGGCTTCCGAGTAGATAGACATCTAGGTCGGTGATGGTGCCGGTGTCCTCGATGGTCAGTTCGCTGACAAGGGTGGTCAGGTCGAGGATTGGTGCATTTGGACTGGTGCAGATTGTTATCGTTGTACTGGCTGACTCACCGGACGGCGCCGTCAAACCAAGTGCCGATGCTGCCAGTAGTGCAACTATCGTTGTCATGTTCAATCTGCCTGGGTGAACGATCGGGCAGTATATGCAAAATTCGGGACAGGCGCCATTCAAACGGTTCCGGTGAGCGGCTCCAGAGTAAACAGGTCATCGTAGTCAATTGCACTCTGTTATGCTGAAACATCGGCATATTGTCGGGGTGCTCACTCGATCACTGATACATCGATTGAGTATCAAATACTAAAAAAGGGAAGATTCTTCATGTTCAATAAACTATGCGTCGTCTTTATCGTCGGCCTTACACCGTTGTCCGCGGCGGCTGATGAAACGTGGCGAATGCAGGACGGTCAGGCCGTCTATCAGGAGGATCGCGGGAACACGGCCCTCATCAATGTGCCCTATCAGGGTTCCCGGGCGATGGTTTATATCGACGGTTTGCCGGGGGCTTTGAACAATCGGTCGACTCACGGAGGGTATTGGATCGGGCCGGGGAAAGGAACATGCTCTTCGACGCTGACCGGACCAGACGGCTATGCCTCGAGCAATTGGGGTCGGGCGCAGATCATCTTCGATCGCTCAACGTTTCCTTCAGGTTTCACGTTGCGTACCAGTTCATGTCAGTTCGATCTCGAGTATTCCAAGAGAGCCGAGGCGAACTGAGCGGAACGCCGGAGTGCAACAACTCAGGGCCCTTCTGAAGTCGGGAATTGGATGTCAGGCCACTGTATTGGAAGCTTGACGCGGTATTACCGTAGTGATACTTTAACATTATGAAAGTCGCTATTTCCGTGCCAGACCCAGTTTTTCAGGCTGCAGAGCGCTTTGCGAAAGAGCAAGGCATTCCGCGAAGCCAGCTTTTTGCCGCAGCATTGGAGGAATACTTGGCTCAACATGGACCCGACGCGATTACGGCTCAGCTGAATCGAGTGTACGACTCCGAAAGATCAGAGATCGATGAGCCTTTCATTCGAGCTCAGTCAACCGTGTTGAAAGATGAAGCGTGGTGAGATCTGGTGGGCCTCGTTGCCTGAACCAACCGGCTCTGGACCGGGCTTTCGTCGGCCGGTTCTGCTTGTCCAATCCAATCCCTTCAATGCCAGTCGAATTGCAACGGTCATCGTTGCGGTCATTACATCCAACCTGCGGCTTGCGGCTGCGCCGGGCAACGTGAAAATCGCTAAAACGGAATCGGGGCTTGGAAAGGCTTCCGTCGTCAATGTCAGTCAAGTCCTCACCCTGGATCGCACCCATTTGACCGAGCAAGTTCGACGACTACCTGGTAAGAAAATGGCTGAGGTAGATCGAGGTCTTCGGTCGGTCCTGGGGCTGTGACACCTCATAAAATGTTCAAGCGCTCGCAGGGCAACGAGCATCTCTCGACTTGGGTTGCAGCAGGAGTACTGAAGAAAACCAAACTTGAGTCAATAAACGACTATTCGATCTGAGACTTGACAATTTGCCCTGGTTTGACCGCCGAATTATACTGGTGGCATTCCAAATCCTTGGAGGGCGTTATGTCTGGTTATTTTGACGCAGCGACTCACAGGGCATGGTTGTTGCTGATCCTGATTCTGCTTTGGCCCATTCAGGCATGGGCAGACGGCGTGTTGGACTGTGTGCATTTCACTGATCGCTTTGATCAGGAAGTTTCTCCTCCACTCAATACCTTGTGTATCAGCATTTGCCCGGAGTCTCCGTGCGGCCTGGTCAGTCCCCAGTGCGGTTGCGAGGAAGGGTTCGGATGCTATTTCGATACGGATGGCGCCGACTGTCTGGTTGCAGGATCGGCACAGGAGGGAGATGCTTGTTCAACGGTTAATGACTGTGAGCCCGGGTTGACCTGTTTGAGTATCGGAATGGACCAGGGAGAGCTGGTAACGCGCTGCCTGCGAGCCTGTGATGGCGACGCAACCTGCACGGGTGGCGCCGGTTCAATTTGTGCGCTGACGGTAACCTCCGGCGGAAGCAGTGCCGACTTTTGCAGTCTCGCCTGCGATCCCCTTACCAGCAACGGATGCCCGATCGAATCAGCGTGCCGCATCTACCAGCAGCCGGAAGGCAGCGCCCTAACGCACTGTCGGGTCCCGGTGGGTTCAGGAGATTCAGGGAGCTTTTGCAATGATGAAAGCGATTGTCAGACTGGTCACGGCTGTTTCGATGTCGGTACGGGCAATCAGTGTCTGCAGTATTGCGTCACCAATGACGACTGTAGCGGCGCAGAATTTTGTTCCTCGTTCTCACCGCCGGTTCAAATCGGAGATGTGGAATACGGCGTCTGCTTGTAGTCCGGCGAACAACTCCGTCGGCTTACAATTGTAGGAATTCGAATTCGGGCCAAGTCGGTGGAGATTCGCAGATTGGAACTGAAGGAGCACCAATGGGAGCACACCAGGATCTGGTTCGTGGGTTCGCCAGATACAATCGTGAATTCAACTTGTCGCTGTTCGAACTATTGGCAGGGCTCAGTGAGGATGAGTTGAAGCGGGATATGGGTGCTTACTTTGGTTCAATCCATGGCACCCTGAATCACATTCTGCTGGCCGACAGGATCTGGCTTGGGCGCTTTGCCAAGGCGAAGCCGGACTTGTCCTCACTGATCGATGCGGATTTGATACACGAGTTTTCGTCATTACGCCAGGAAGTGTGCGGCGACTTCGGCGAGTTGTTCCGTGAGCGGCAGGCTACAGACCGGGTCATCACGACCTGGGCTGAAGAACTTACTGACGAATTGCTCGCGCAAACGATGCGCTATACCAATTCCGGGGGTCAGAGACGTGAGCACCCGGTTTGGTTGGCTGTAGCACACATGTTCAACCATCAAACCCATCACCGTGGGCAGTTAACAACACTGTTGTATCAGCTCGGCCACGACCCCGGTGTAACCGACTATTTTGCGTATGTGGCTTAGAGGACCTCTTAACTAGGTGCCGAAAACCTTCACCATCGACCACCTCCGCCGCTACGCAATCACGCGCAGCCTGTTCAGGCCGACCACCTTACTGCGAGCCATAATCCGGCTGGGTTTTGTGCAGATGGACCCGATTCGTGCACCGGCACGGGCGCAGGATCTGATCCTGCGTCATCGTGTCAGCGACTACCGGGCGGGCGATCTGGAGGCTCGCTACCCCCGCCTGGCTGTCGAGGAGGATTTTTTCGTCAACTACGGTGTTCTTCCACGCAGCACGCAGCGTCTTATGCATCCACGGACGGCACGCAAGGAATGGCCACGCTCGCGCTGGCAACAAGCGCAGGCGGTGCTGGAATTTGTGCAAAGCCGCGGCGTGGTTCACCCGCGTGAGGTAGACGCTGCGTTCGAGCATGGGACGACCAGGAACTGGTTCGGCGGAAACAGCCGGGCCAGCACACAGCTCCTCGACGGGATGCATTATCGCGGCCTGCTGCGGGTCGCGCGACGGGAATCGGGTATACGCCTGTTCGCACCGCAGCCAACGAATGAAGGCGATCCGGCCGATCCGGACGAAACCCTGGACACACTGATCGATGTGGCGGTTGCCAAGTACGCGCCGCTGCCGGCGAGAACGCTGAGTCGTTTTGTCACCGCGATAGGCTCATCCGCCGTTCCGCAGTGGCGCGAGCGCCGCCGTCCTGCGCTGGCGCGCGCCAAGGCACGCCTGCCCCAGGCCACGGTGGATGGCTGCCTCTGGTACTGGCCGGAAGGGGACAACCCCGGCAGTCGCCGCTTCGCCAGGGACGAGGTGCTCGACGATGAGGTGCGCTTGCTGGCACCTTTTGATCCCATCGTCTGGGACCGTGAACGCTTTGAATATTTCTGGGGCTGGGCCTATCGCTTCGAAGCCTACACGCCGGCATCGAAGCGGGTGCGAGGTTACTACGCGCTACCCATGCTGTGGCGCGGCCAGGTCATCGGCTGGGCCAATGTCTCCACGCGCAACGGCCAGCTGCAATTGCAGCCGGGGTATGTAGCTGGACGCGCCCCACGCGAGGCTGCTTTCAAATCTGCCTTGCACGAGGAGCAGGCTTGTCTGGAGTGGTTTCTTGGGCTGTGAGCGTGGTTCCTTCATCAATCGACCGCTTCGAAGTCGTCGCTGAACAGGGGATCTTCACGTGGATTCAGGCAATTGATCGAGGTAGACAGATTGAAGTTGGACTGTGATGTGAATCGCTCGGCATGGAAGAAGTGAATATCATACTCGTTGCCGACTTCGAGGCCCAGGCTGGATGCCATTGCGTCCATGTCTATGCTTGCCGAAAGGGGCCCATGAACGCCACCAATGTCAATGGCCAGCTTGCGGTTTACGAAGACCCAGACATCGTCGTCTCCTTCGAATGAAAACACCTCCCCGCCCTGATACCGAAAACGCACATTGAACGTCGTCGTGAAGTGATAGTTGTGCGCGTTGCCTTCGTTGCCCCAGCCTTGGTCATCAATCGGGAAGAAGGCATTGGTCTCGTAGGTGTAGAGGCCGGGTTGGGTCTCGGTAAGCTCAATGGGAACCGAAAACGTCAGATTAACGTTGTCGACATCGTTGTACCACTGATCGAAATTGGCTTGTCCGGTTGTCGTGGGTGTCGTTGGGACTCCTGCATAAACGGGACGATCGTCTGAGCCAAGCTCCTGCTCCACGATTCCGGGATCAACGCCGACCACATACTGGAAGTCGGGATGTTCGATCTGAAAGTCGCGAACCGTTGCGTCAATGGTCATGTCGCATACCTGGCTGCCGTTTTCACGGTCGACCGCAGAAAGCGCGGTCGCTGGAAGGGAGGTAGTGAGAACAACGAACAGAAAGCAAATCCCAGGCAGGTTTTTCATGCCGGCGATACTAACACGCTCGAAAATCAGCAACATGACTCGTATTTGGACCCGGGCCACTCCCGCACGTATGACTTGACGTACGTACGCAATAGCGTACACTTCTGGCTCCAGTACTGATATGAAAAGTGTCATGACTTCAATTTCAGCCAGTGAAGCCCGTGCCAACCTGTATCGCCTGATCGACGAAGTTGCCGCTTCACATCAGCCACTGCTTATTTCCGGGAAACGAAACAATGCCGTTTTGATTTCGGCCGACGACTGGGAGGCGATTCAGGAGACGCTGTTTCTGCTCTCTGTTCCAGGCATGCGCGAATCGATCCGGGACGGGATGGAGACATCCGCAGAAGACTGTTCTTCGGATCTGGACTGGTGACCTGGCGGCTGGTCTACACGAAGCAGGCTCAAAAGGACGCGAAAAAGCTGGCTGCGAGCGGCTTGAAGCCAAAGGCACAGGAGCTGCTGGCCATCCTTTCTGAAGACCCATTTCAGCGACCACCTCCCTTCGATAAGCTCCTTGGCGACCTTGCCGGCGCCTCTTCAAGGCGAATCAACATCCAACATCGTTTGGTCTACCAGGTGCTGGAAGCGGAGAAAGTCGTCAAGGTGCTAAGGTTGTGGAGTCATTACGAATGAGTTTTCGGCGCATATCGAATCTCCATCCGAGTACAAGCGGCACCCGATTGGTGTCGCAATCACCGTTTGTCCCTATCAGGCATGACACGCTGCATTGACTTGATCAAAGTTTCCCAATGAATCAGCAAAGCGAGATCAAGCCGAATTCGAGAATAGAGAATGTCTCGACCTGGATTGCCGCAGCAGTGCTTTTCGCTTTTGCTGGGCTGGTCTGGCTACCGGCCCTGGGCACGCCGTTCTGGGGCGACGATTATGTTTTCCTCCTGGGTGCGTATGAAGCCAATATCTCCGGTGAACCCTGGTGGTCTGCATTCTGGCCCGAGACGCCCTACAAGTTCTGGCGTCCTTTGTCGCAAGAAAGTTGGTGGCGCATTGTAGAAGCATGGCTTGGTGCCGACGCGAAGCTTGCACACTGGGCAAACCTGGCATTCCTGGTGCTCGCCGCAGGTTCTGTCGGTCTCTTTGCGCTAGCGCTCGGACATGCCTGCGGTTGGTCGCAACCGGTGGCAACTGCAGTATTGGGCGGAGTTATCTACGGCTCCTTGGCACTGCATCTCCTGCCGGTTCATTGGGCGGCTGCGGCAAACAGTTCCATGTTGGTCACCTTCACCGCACTGACCCTGGCCGCCTGGGTGGCTGCGCCACAAGCAAAACCCGTTCCGCGGGCACTGCTTTTCGCCTCCATCCTGCCGCTCCTAGCCGCCGCGTTGTTTTGTAAAGAGTCGGCCGCCCTGACTCCGTTCTTGATGGTGGCCGTAACGCTGTTTATCGGCATGCGTTATCCCTCGCGAGGTGAGGTCGTTGTATGGATCGCTTGTCTAGGGCTTGTTGCACTCTGGCTGGTCCTTCGAGCCCGTTTTACCGCGGACACCGATCCCAACTACGATCTGGTCCTGGGTACCAATCTGATTCGCAATGGGCTTTCGCTTGTCGCCTGGTTGCTCAATGTGCCGCGCGAGGCGCTGAGGATGGTATTAACCCATGAGACGGGACCCGGACTGCTCTGGGGCGCGGCCACTGCCCTGCTGATGACAGGCGCGTATGCCATCGCTATTTGCAAGGGACTCTCGCGGATTACCCCACAGCAGTGGCTTTTGACGCTTTTATTTGTACTTGTCGCTTATGCGCCTTATTTTCCGCTCGCCTGGAATAGCTATGCCTATTACGCGGCGATTGCGGCAATACTGCCTGCGGTCATATTGGCAGGCGGGCTTGCTGGGCGTCGTAGTGCGATCGTTGCGGCCGTTCTGATCGGAACGTCGTCCTGGCTCGCGGTTGCGGGCACGCGCTGGCTCGATCACCCTGGGCTGATCGGGCGAGCTCATTGGGCCGAGGCGACGTTTCAGAGTCTTGACAATGAGCCGATCGGCTCTCCTCTCTGGGTGCGCGTTGAAGATCCCCAGCGATTCTATGCGATGGGAGCGGCTGGATTGGCCTGGAGGCTCGGTCTGGAGCCGGAATCGGTGCATCTGGTTGATACCTTCCCCGAGCATGCTGAACACTGTCTCATTTTCGACCGGGAAGGGGGCTGGTCAAAGGCGCGCTGTGAATCTTGACCACCTCCGCCGCTAGGCGATCACGCGCAGCCTGTTCAAGCCGACCACTTAGTTGTGGGCTATCACCCGGCCTTGCCTTGTTCAGAGATCCCCTGGCTACCCGCGCCTGGCTGTCGAGGAGGATCTTTCCGTCAACTACCGCATTCTTCCGCGCAGCACGCAGCGTCTTATGCCCCCAAGAACTGCGCGCAAGGATTAGAATCTATCTCTTCCTGATCATCGTTTCTTCTAGCACTAAGCTTCAAGCGTCGCACATCGGGGCCGTTCTGGCACATCCTCCGGTTCGCAACCTCAAATGAAAGGAATAAACCATGAATTTAAGCTTTGCTACGTTGTTCGGCCAGCTTTTCACTTTGCTTTTTCTGGTGCTGATTGTGTATTTGATCGCATTGGTTCCGGTTTCATTGAAAAAGATCGCGACTAAGTTGGCGATTGGGGCACTCTGATAGCGATTGGTTAAATGTAGGAGTGGCGGATATGGGGATGACGAGGTGCGTGAGCTGCTTTCTGTTTGCATTGCTCGCAGTGCTTTCCACAGCTGGACATGCGGGAGCGACGCCGTGCTGCGCTCCAGGGCCTGCTTATGCGGCGGGAGAGGTACTTGTCAGTTTCGAAGTGGGTACAACCCTTGTCCGCATTGATGAGTTCGCTGGGGAGATCGGTGCCACGAGACAGCGAGATCTGGGCAGTACCGAAGAACATCGTTGGGAGATGAGCGTGCCTGAGGGTTCGGAGCAGGAGTCCATCACCCTGTTCGAGGCTTTCATCGAGGTCCGGTATGCGACGACCAACTTGCTGTTTTGTCCTGGCCTTCCTGCGTGCAGCTGTTGCCCGGTCGGTGCCATTTGTCCGGATTTTCCCCTGAGTTGCCAGATTTTTGATGACAGCCTCGAACTACCGGAATCTCGCTGACACCCGTTGTCAGACTGAATAGCCCTCCGAACAGTTCTTTTCCTCGTTCGTCGCAGCCAGAGCGGCTTTAGTCTCATCGTCGAGTATGATCCTTGGCGGCTTGGCAAAATGAAGTCTGGTTCATTTCCAGAGACGATTCATCATGAAAATTTGTAATCTGTTCGTTGCCGGCCTTGCCGGTACGGTTCTGGGTGGGTCGGCCGTGGCGGCTGATCTGAGCGCGGTGGTCGAGCAGCGCATTGCCGCTGATCGGTCTGGCGTTTGCCTGGTCGCTACTAGGATCGAACAAACTGTTGAACACGCCGCGGGCTGTGCCGATGCCGATTCGGCACGTGGGTTGGACGAAAACTCGCGCTTCGAGATCGGTTCGATTTCGAAGGCGCTGCAGGGGCTGCTGGTGGCGTCCCTGGTTGAAGATGGGGAGCTTGATCTGGAGCAGCCGCTGTCCGCGATACTGGGTTCCGACCAAACCGTGTCCGGTTCGTCTGACAATCCCATCCGGATCAAGCACCTGCTTACCCACACGGCCGGGCTGCCACGCCTGCCTCCCGGCTTCATGCCGGAGGACATGAACAATCCGTACGCGGCTGTCAGCCGGGATGACTTGTTGGCAGCGTTGGGACGTACCGAGCTGGAATCTGCACCCGGCGAGCGCTTCGCCTACTCCAACTTCGGTGCAATGCTGCTGTCCGTGGCGCTGGTCGAGCACATCGGTCAACCGCTCGCGGAGCAACTGCAGCAACGTGTCTTTGAACCGCTGGACATGGCTGACACTTCCATGACGGGCACGACCGTGAGCGGTCACGACGCCAATGGAGCACCAGTGTCGAACTGGGATTTCGATCCGGATCTCGGCGGCGTCGGTGCGATTCGCTCGACCCCGGCCGATATGGCGCGCTGGTTGTCTGCACTGCTGTCACCACAGGGCTCACCCATCGCTGCTGCCCTTATCCGTTCGCGGGAAGCGCTGATCGATGCCGGTGGGCAGACCGTTGGCTACGGCTGGCTGCATCTGCCGCTGAACGATCAGGTGGTGCTGGCCCATGACGGCGGTACTGGCGGATTTTCCAGCTTCGCAGCCGTGGATCTGGACAACGAACGCGCTGCTCTGGTGCTGATGGACACCAGCATGCTGCTGCAAGGCAGTCTCGGAGACCTGGCCTTTCACCTGATCGACCCCGAGATTCCTCTGGGTGAACCCAGTCGACCGGCGTCAGCGGCCGAAGGCGAGACCCTGGACGACTATGCCGGGCAATTCGCTCTGTATGATGGCGATGAACCGTTCATGGGAGATTTCACGCTGGATTTCTCGGTCAACCAGGGCGAGTTGCTGATCCAGGCCAGTGTCGGCGGCCAGGTGCAGCCGCAAATACCCCTGACATCCGAAGGCGCTGGGCGATTTGTCCAGAAGGATCTTGATCTGGCCATCGAGTTCCTGCGCGATGAGTCGGGACGAGTTCATGGCCTGGACTTCCAGCAGGGGCCGCTGACTCTGCGCGGCCAGCGAGATTGATTCGGGTCTGAAAATCGACATGGAAAGTGAAGCCCCACGACTCAAGCAAGCGCTGCCGGCCGATGTGGCGGCCGGCAGTCCGGGATGGTGGTTGGCGTACCGCCGCTATCCGGTCTTTTCCGCACCCTGGGTGGTGCGCCGCGCGCTGCTGTTCAGCCTGTTCATCGTCTCCTGGGGCGCATTGTCAGGACTGGCTCACTACGGCCAGGGGCATTCGGCCACCAGCGCGCTTCAGTTGTTCGGCTGGTTCGTGCTGGCTTTCAGCACCATTGTCAATGCCGGGCCGGTGCTGGCAGCGTTGGTCCGCCACCGTGGCTGGTCGCTGGGGCGTGAGCGGATCGGGGTGCTGGTTGCGATAGGCCTCGGGCTGGTGCTGGCGTTTTTCGCTGATTTGAGCATGTCAATGCAAATTGCGGCGCTGGCAGGCCAGAGCTTCGAGCGCGAATTTACCCTGCCTGCGCTTGCTCTGAATCTGGTGGTGTTGCTGACGATCTATCTGCTGATTGGCGGCGGCCTGGCGCTGCGCGCCTACTTCAGTGAAGCGCGCCGACTGGCCGAATTCCGCCAGCGCCAGGACATGGCCAACCTCAAGGCCGACAAGTTGGCCGCCGACCAACAGTTGGCCCTGCTTCAGGCCCAGATCGAGCCGCATTTCCTGTTCAATACCCTGGCCACGATCCGTTCCGATCTGCGCCGCTCGCCGGATCAGGCCGAGCAGACCCTGGATGCATTGTGCGCCTACCTGCGTGCCGCCATTCCCCGATTGCGCGATTGTGATGCCTCTGCCGCGTCCACGCTTGGCGAACAGCTCGAAATTTGTCGTCATTACCTCGAGGTGATGAAGGGCCGCATGCGCCAACGACTTGAATTCAGCATCGACGTGCCCGCCGAGCTGACACGTGCTGCCTTTCCGCCATTTCTGCTGCTATCACTGGTAGAGAACGCGATTCGCCATGGGCTGGAGCCGTTGCCTGAAGGTGGCCGCATCACTATCAGTGCCAGGCAAATCGATGACAACAAGGCCCGATTCACGGTCAGCGTAGTAGATACCGGCGTGGGCCTGGGTGGGTCGATCGGCAACGGTGTCGGCCTGAACAATATCCGCGATCAGTTGCGGCTGCGCTATGCCGACCAGGCGAGGCTGACCCTGGTTGCGCGCCAGGAAGGCGGAGTACGTGCCAGCATCGAGTTGCCGTTGGAAAAAGCCAGGGAGTCATCGTCATGAACCGGGTGCGCGTACTGATTGCCGAAGATGAAGCCGCCCAGCGCGAACAGCTTGCCGGGTTGATTGCAAAGCTATGGCCCGAGGCAGAGCTGGTAGACGTCTGCGAAGATGGCGATGCTGCGCTGGCGGCGTTGGAATCACAACGTCCAGATGTGCTGTTTCTGGATATCCGCATGCCGGGCGCCAGCGGGCTGGACGTGGCACGCGCTGCCAGCGGCCGGGCACATGTCGTTCTGACCACGGCCTACGAACAATACGCCGTCAAGGCCTTCGAGGCTGGCGCGCTGGACTATCTGCTCAAGCCGGTCACTGCTGATCGTCTGGCTGAAAGCATCCAGCGGCTGCGCCAGCGCCTGGCCAGCACGCCACCCGATATCCAGGCACTGCTGGCCACCCTGGAACAGCGCCTGGGCAAACCCCAGCCCGATCAGCTGAAATGGATTACCGCGACCCAGGGCGATACGGTTCGGTTGCTGGCTGTCGATGATGTGCTGTTCTTTCGCGCCAGCGAAAAGTACGTCCGCGTTGTAACCCGCGACGAGGAAGCGCTGGTGCGAATGTCGCTAAAGGAGCTCGAAGATCGTCTGGACTCAGACCGCTTCTGGCGCATTCATCGATCCGTGATGGTAGCAGCAGCAGGTGTTTCTCGAATTGAAAAAGATGAGCTTGGTCATTGGCATGCCCGCTTGCGTGAGCATGACGAACGATTGCCCATCAGTGATGGGGCGCGAGCGCGGTTTCGAGGGATGTAGTTTGTACGGGTTTAACCTCGGCGCCAATCAAGGGCAACACACCTTGACGGGCCATCGCTTCGCTCGGCTTTTGTAGGTCGGCCCGACGTGGCCGACGGTCCATGCATCGGTTGCCTCCTAAAACCTGTTTTACGGATTCGAGTCTTGATGCGCCACCGAGGTAACCAAAAACCTGACGTCTGGTGGCGCTCCAAGCATGGACCGTCGGGGGTGTCACCCCGACCTACGACTTCATGCGAGACCGAGTGCAGCGATGGCCCGTCAAGTTCCACAAAAGGTGTTGGCCACTACTTCGTCGGGCTGGGGTGGTTGTTGATAGTGACCGTATTCGGGTTGTTCTTCATACGGTCGGGAAAACACCTTCAGCATCTCGTGCAGCGGTGCGAAGTCCAGGTCGTTGACGGCGGCATCGGCTACGCGCTGGGCCAGGTGGTTGCGCGGGATGAAGGCGGGATTGACCGCCTGCATGGCGTGTTGGCGCTGTGAATCGTCCTGGCCATCGGCGGCGAGGGCGGTGCGCCAGTTTTTGGCCCAGTGATCGAAACTGTCTGGCTGGTTGAACAGCTTGCGAGCTGTCGCATCCTGTTCCGAGGGTCTGGCACTCAGATGACTGAGCGCGCGGAACAACAGGGTCATGTCGGCCTGGTTCTCGGCCATGCGATCAAGCAGATCGGTGGCCAGTTCGATGTTGGTGGGTGAGGACTCAGTCAGGCCTATCTTGGCAACCAGGCGGGAATGAAACTCTGATTCGAAATTGGCCTGAAATGCGGTCAATACGCTGTTGCCGATTTCCAGCGCGGTATTGGGGTCGTTGTCCAGCAGCGGCAGCAGGCACTCGGCCAAACGGGCCAGGTTCCAGTTGGCAATCATCGGCTGGCGGCTCCAGGCGTAGCGGCCGCGCCGGTCGATATAACTGAAGGCCGTGTCCGGGGCGAAGGTGTCCAGAAAGCCGAATGGCCCATAATCCAGCGTCTCGCCGGAAATGGCGAGATTGTCGGTGTTCATCACGCCATGGACAAAACCCACTGACATCCAGGCCGAAACCAGTTGCGCTGTTCGCCGGGAAATCTGCTCCAGCAGCGCAGCGTAGGGTCGTTCCTGGTCCGAGCAGGACGGATAGTGACGCTGAATCACGAAGTCGGCCAGGGTGCGCACATCATCATCTTTCCCGCTTCGGGCAAAAAATTCAAAGGTACCGATTCGGACGTGACTGGCTGCTACCCGGCACAGAATGCCACCCGGCACAGGCTGTTCCCGCTGAACAGTCTCGCCCGTGGACACGGCAGCCAACGCCCGCGTTGTCGGAATGCCCAGTGCAGCCATAGCCTCCGATCCCAGGTATTCACGCACCACCGGCCCGATCGAAGACCGCCCGTCACCGCCGCGCGAGAACGGCGTAGGCCCCGAGCCTTTCAGCTGGATATCACGCAACCGGCCGCGACGATCCCGGACTTCTCCCAGCAACAGCGCCCGCCCGTCGCCCAACTGCGGCACCCACTGGCCAAACTGGTGCCCGGCATAGGCCTGCGCCAGAGGGTGAGAATCCTTCAGCAGGCTATTTCCAGACAGCACGGCCAACCCGTCTGCGCTGGTCAGCCAGGTGGAATCCACGCCCAACTCTTCGCCCAGCACATGATTTACCACCACCAGTTCCGGCTTTGACACCGGTGTCGGGGCCAGCCTGGCGTAAAAGTGCCCTGGCAGGCGGGCGTAGTGCGATTCGATTGTTTGTGGATTCATGGCAGACAGCAAACAAGTCAATTGCGAATACTTAACATTCTACAACGCTATTTCCGGCTATAACTCCGCCAGATGAGTTTCTTCAAGATTTTGCTGCCGCTTGGGTTCCTGACCCTTGTCCTGATTGCCATTCTGGTGCTACCGGTCGATAGATCTCTGCTCTTTCAGGGAGACGCTAGCGACCGGTGGTTGAATCTGACCGTTGTACTGTCCGGACTCTACCTGTTGTGGCTTATTTCAAGTCGGTTTCCGAAATGGATCGGAATAGCGACTTGCGTAGCAGTGGTCCTGATCACCACGCTCATCAGATTACTGAGCTACGCCCTGGTGGATTTCAGTGGGCACGATTTCGGTCCGGAGCTTTTTGTTCATCTTGAACCTGAGTCGCTTCGCATAGCCTGGCATGAGTATGGTCGCTTGATACGGCGAGCGTTGATTGTTTCCATCCTGGCCGTAGTGTGCACAGTCATCTTGTACTACTCGGCAAGAAAGTTGAGCAATCATGAGTTTGGCAAAATCCCCAGACTGATGACGTCGGCGTTTGCTCTGGCCTGTGTTCTGATTCTTTTCCTGGCTCGCAACATCACTCCGGAATGGCAGCTTTGGGTTGCCTGGAGCAATTGGCAGTCTCAGGGGATGAATGGGATGTTTGAGCATACGGCATCAGCTGGGGATCCGGAATTTGAAGAATCCGGAATTTCCTTCACTGATCGTATTCCGGACAACATTGACCGCTGGGTGGATTCCGGTCTTGTCACCATACCTCCGGTAATCAACGGAAAAATCCAGGCGGAGGCAATCGATGGCTCGGAGAATCTAATACTGTTGTACGTCGAAGCGCTGACTACTTCTGTCATAACACACGAAGAATATGAAGACCTCATGCCCGGATTCCGGGATTTGCTGAATGAGCATGCATTGATTGATGACTTCTACACGAGTAGTCATGTCACGATTGAGGGTATCGCGAACACTCAATGCGGACTGTTGTTTCCTTTCCGCGGTCACGGAAGTGGCTTTGCCGGGCGTGAGATGCTGGCCGAAGCACTACCTTGCCTGGGGGATGTGCTGGCAGCAGCCGGCTACCACCAAAGCTATATTCTCGGGGGCGGTCCAATGTCATTCACTGGTAAGGGCGACTTTCTGGCAGCTCACGGATTCAATGATCTCAGGGGCTGGGAGTACTGGCGGGCGCGAGGATTCACCCGCGCAGCAGGTCACTGGGGAATGGGTGATATTGAAACCCTGGCACAGATTCGACAACTGATTATTGAGCGCCGGGAGACGGAACAACCCTTCAACATTACGACCCTGACGGTGGGCTCACATATCCCGGGCTATTCCTAGCCGGGTTGTGCCGATTATCGCGATGGAGCAGAGCGCTATCTCAACGCATTACATTGCACCGATCAGGTGATTACAGATTGGATCCAGTCCTTGCGAGAAGATGGTCTACTGGCCAACACCATGTTGGTCATAGTCGGTGATCACCCGGTATTCTCGAACCCTGAAATGTCGCGATTGTTCGGCGAGGCAATAGAGGATCCTCGATTACCCCTCATTGTGGTTGGTGAAAAAGTTCCAGAATCAGAACAACCACGTGGAGCCGGGTATGATCTGGCGCCTACGATACTCGACCTGCTGAAGATTGAGCACAACGCGCAGTTCGTGATGGGGAAATCATTGTTTCGCCCTCATGACCGACCAGACTACTTCGTCAACCGGCGGTTCGATGTTCATGACGGAAGGCGGGTCTTTCACGAGCAGGCAGAATGCCATGCGGTGGAATCAGGCGGCATATCCGCATTGCGGTTTCCTTTGTCGAGCTGTGATAAGGACGATCTCATGCAGACCATTCACTCCCTGACGATTGCGTACTCTCATCAGCCCACTCCTCTGGATTGTCAGCGAGATAACTTTCTGCAGGTCAGGCTTCCGAATCATCGAGTTGGCCCTGCCAGCATACTTGTCAACGGGCGTGAATGGTCAAGCCGATTTTCATGGCGTGGCCGAATCGTTCATCCAAATGACAAGGGATTATTTGTACTTGCGTTTGGCTCAGATGGGGAACCACTGGATCGCATTTTTGTACCAGAGTCGGTGCTTCAGGATGACAGTGAACAAGAGCTTGATTTAGGCATGGAAGCGTCCAGTTTCATTCTGTTTGCGTGGCGACCATCAACGAAGGACCCGGTCGATCTGTCACGTGTATTTCCATCACTTTCAGACAATCAATCGGGTGCGGGAGCGTGGATAGCCGAGTCCTTGTCGCAACGAGTGGTTTTGGAAGCGTCAAAAAGCCGCAGGACGGTTGCACTCACTCCTACCACGCTGGAATGCCGTCATCTAACGAACTCGAGTTTTTCCAGGCTGCAGTGATCGCTATAGCGGGTGGGGTTTCTGGAGTTGGAACAAAGAAAACGGCCCGCCGAGGCGAGCCGCTTTCAGACCACGTAAAGAACCTTGAAGACTACGGAGTGATCACGGTATCGATAACGTGGATCACGCCGTTGCTGGCTTCGATGTCGGTGGCAACCACATTGGCGCCGTCAACGGTAACGCTGCCGTCGGTAACGACTATATCAACGTCTGAACCCTGCACGGTGGTGGCTGAGTCCAGGGTGACGACATCGGCTGCCAGCACTTTGCCACTGACCACGTGATAGGTCAGGATGGCGGTCAGCGTTTCGGTGTCCTGCAGCAGTGCCTGGAGCTGGTCGGCCGGAATCTTGGCAAATGCTTCGTCGGTCGGGGCAAATACTGTGAACGGACCTTCGCCGGACAGGGTTTCGGTCAGGCCGGCAGCCTCGACGGCGGCCAGCAGGGTGCTGAACTGACCGGCCCCTTCAGCGGTTTCGATAATATTTTTCGCCATGGACTTGCCATGATGATCGGCCGTGGCACTGAGGCTCGAGCCCAACAGAAGGACGGCGGCAAGTGAAAGGATGACTTTTCGGTTCAACATGTTCAAATTCTCCAGATTGGATTGAGCGCCTTCAGCGGCGCGGATGCGAACAATGCGCCATACCGCATGCACGCCAAGTCAATTTAAAATCAAGGCTTTGTGCAGGTTCAGTGGGGGAAACGTGAAGGCTTGGGCGCATCATGGATGCGCCTTAAAGCTATGCGCCTCGCTTCTGTCAGCGCATCATCCGCTGAAACACCTGCCGACTGGCATCGTCCGGAAACAACTTGCTGCCGATGAAGATGACCGCCAGTGCGAAGATCACCGCCGGCAGAATCTCGTAGACATCGAACAGGCCGCCGGAAAGCTGGCCCCAGACGACCACGGTCAGACCGCCAACCAGCATGCCGGCGATCGCACCGATGCGGCTCATGCCGGACCATAGCAGCGACACCACGATCACCGGCCCGAACGCGGCACCAAGTCCGGCCCAGGCATAAGAGACCAGGTCGAGGACGGTACGATCGGGATCAGCGGCCAGCCACAGCGCGACCAGGGCAATGGCGATGACCGAGCCACGGCTGATCCAGACCAGTTCGCCCTGCGATGCATCCGGTCGGATCAGGCCCTTGTAAAAGTCTTCGGCCACCGCCGACGAGGCGACCAGCAGCTGCGAATCGGCGGTCGACATCACCGCGGCCAGGATCGCGGCCAGGCAGAAGCCGGCGACCACCGGGTGAAACAGCACTTCGACCAGGCGCATGAAAACGGATTCGGAGTCCGGTCCTTCCAGCGTGGTAGTCAGCCCGCCGATGCCGGCCAGCCCGACCAGAATTGCTGCGACCAGACAGATTGATACCCAGCCGACGGCGATGCGACGGGCGCGCGTCAGTTCACCGACCGCGCTGATACCCATGAAGCGGGCCAGGATATGCGGCTGACCGAAGTAGCCCAGGCCCCAGGCCAGCAGCGAAAGGACAGCAAGGACGCCTAATGGGTTGCCGTCGGTATCGGTGAACGGATTGAGCAATTCCGGATTGAGTTCGCGAGCGGCGTCGAACAGTCCGGTTTCACCGGTGCTGAACACCATCAACGGTACGGCCACCAGCGCAATCACCATCAGCATGGCCTGAAGTGCGTCTGTCCAGCTCACTGCAAGATAGCCGCCGAGAAAGGTATAGAGAATGATCGCCACGGCCCCGGTCGTTACTGCCCATAGATAAGGAAGTTCAAAAACGGTCTCGAACAGTCGTCCCCCGGCAACCAGACCGGCCGACACGTAGAGCGAGAAAAACAGGAAGATGAACAACCCGGGAAGAATGCGCAGGATGCCGCTGCGGTCGGCAAAGCGGCGTTGGAAGTAGTCCGGTAAGGTCAGAGAGTCGTCGAGGTTTTCTGTCGCGATGCGCAGCCGCGACGCGACCACGCGCCAGTTCGCCCAGGTGCCGATCAGCAGGCCGACCGCAATCCAGCCGGCTTCCAGCCCGGTCAGATAGGCGGCACCCGGCAGACCCAGCAACAGCCAGCCGCTCATGTCGGATGCACCGGCACTCAGGGCCGTGACCCCGCTGCCGAGCTTGCGCCCGCCAAGAATGTAGTCCGACAGATTGCCGGTGCGCTGCCAGGCCAGTATCCCCAGGCCCAGCAGCACGACGAAATACAGTCCGAATGTCACATAAACCGGATTCATGACGCTTTCCCTCGTATTGAACGCAAATAATCCGTAGTCAAGAGTAGCATCGAGTTGGCATCCGTCGACAGGCTGAACCGCTCTGTCAGTGACTTCCGGGCCATGCAGAATTGACGCAGATGCCGTATTGTTGCCCGACTATTCTATGAACCAAAGGGAAATCGCCTGCCATGCGTACTCTGATTCTGGCCAGCCTGGCTTTGATCATGTCCGGCCTTGCCACGGCCGAACCTACCCGCCTGCTTCGTCAGCCGGATATCTCCAGCGATCATCTGGTATTCGCCTACGCCGGTGATCTCTGGCTCAGCAGTCGCGATGGCTCAGACCCGCGTCGCCTGACCAGCAGCCCGGCCGATGAAAGCAATCCGCACTTTTCGCCGGATGGTCAACACATCGCCTTTGCCGCCAGCTACGAAGGCAACACGGACGTCTACGTCATTGCGGTCGCCGGCGGCAATCCCGAGCGACTGACCTGGCATCCGGGCGATGACATTCCGGTTGGCTGGAGCGCAGACGGCAGCGAGGTGGCCTTTGCCACCCGCCGCGAAACCGATCACGGCCGTTCCCATCAGCTCTATCACGTGTCGGTCGAAGGCGGCGCACCGGTGCGCCAGATGCAGGCACGATTCTTTCGCGGCCAATGGAACGAGTCCGGCGAGCGCCTGGCCTATATCGATTTCGGTCCGGCCTACAACGGACTTTACGGCGGTACGGCTGGCTGGAAAGGGTATCGTGCCGGGACCACTCCATCGGTCAAGATCCTGAATCCGGAAGCCGAGGAGCTGATCGATATCCCCGGCGAGCGGGTCAACGACATCAACCCGTTCTGGCTCGGCGACCAGGTCTACTTCGTGTCCGATCGCGAGGACAAGCAGTTCAACCTGTACCACTTTGATCCGGCCAGTCTTGAACTGACCAGGATCAGTGATGAATCAGTCTGGGATATCCGCTGGGCATCCGGCCACGGCAACCAAATCGTTTACGAAGCCGGCGGTGCACTGCACGAGCTGGATGTCTCCAGCGGTGAGAAACGCACGCTGGCCATCGAGATCCGGCCCGATCTTCCCCAGCTTCGCACCGGCTGGCGCGACGTGGCCGGCACCATTCAGGATGCCCGGCTCTCGCCCAACGGCAAGCGCGCCGTGGTCACCGCGCGCGGCGAAGTTTTCAGCGTACCGGTTGAGCACGGTTCGACTCGCAACCTGACGGTCACTGACGGTGTTCGTGAGTACACCGCGCTGTGGTCACCGGCCGGTGATCAACTGGCCTGGATCGTCGAATCCCTCGACGGTCAGACGCTGGTGGTTGCCGATCAGAACGGTGGTGATACCTCCAGCTTCGAACTGGGCCCGGACTTTTACCAGCTTCGGGCCTGGGATGCCGACAATGATCGGATCATCTACACCGACAACCGCCTTGGCCTGAACGTGATCAATCTGGCCAATGGCCGTACGCGCAGCATCGATCGCAACAAGCGCGAAGCCGGCTTTGATATCAGCCTGTCGCCCGATGGCCGCTACCTGGCCTATACCCGGATTGAGGCCAACTGGTTCCGCGATCTGTTTATTCACGACTTTGACGAAGGCGAAAGTTTTCGAGTCAGCGACGGCATGGCCGATGTTGCCTCACCGGCGTTCAGCCCGGATGGCGCCTACCTGTACTTCGCGGCGTCAACCAACACCGGACCGATGCAGTTCGGTCTGGACATGTCCAGCCAGGAACGTCCCTACCGCGCCGGTCTGTATGCCCTGGTCCTGGCCGCCGATGGCGACTCACCGCTCAAGCCGAGAACCGGCGATGAAGAAGGCGATGAGGACAATGGCGACAGCGAAAACGGCGACAAGGACAATGGTGACGACGAAAACGGCGAGGACAAGAAAGTCGTCACCCGAATCGATCGCGACGGTCTGTTTGCGCGCAAGGTCGCACTGCCCGGTGCCAAGGGCAATTACGGCAACCTGCGGGTCGCCGCTGACGGCAACCTGTTCTACGTCGAGGGCACCCAGCCTGGCGCGACCGTCGAGCCGCCCGGCAGCAACTGGGGCAGCGACAACCGTCTGCTGCGCTTTGATATGGAAGAGCGTGAATCCAGCGATGTGCTGACCGGCCTTCGCGGTTTTGACATGGCATCCGGTGGCAAGCACTTGCTGATCCAGCTGGCCAACGGCAGCCTGGCCGTGGCCGAAAGCGGCGAGTCCATCGAGCCCGAAGCGCTGGACCTGTCGCAGATGCGCATGCGGATCGACCCGCGCGCCGAGTGGGCCCAGATTTTCGACGAAGGCTGGCGCATGCAGCGTGATTTCTTCTATGCAGCCAACCTGCACGGGCTGGACTGGGACCAGGTTTACGAGCGTTATCGCCCGCTGGTCGATCATGTCGGCCGGCGTGAGGATCTTAATGAGCTGATGGTTGAGATGATTGCCGAGCTCCATGCCGGGCACAATCGGGTGGGTGGCGGTGATGTTCATCGCGAATCCGGGCCGGGTGTCGGCTTGCTCGGCGCCAATTTCGTGGTCGACAACAACCGCTGGCAGGTAGCACGTGTCTACACCGGCGAGTCCTGGAACCCGTTTGCAACCGGTCCACTTTCCCGTCCGGGCAGCCAGGTCCAGGCCGGCGAATACATCCTGGCCATCAACGGACGCGAGATCAGCGCCGATGACAATCTGTTCGCTCATCTGCACGACACGGTCGACAAGCAGGTACGCCTGCGGGTCGGTCCGCGCGCCGATGGACGCGATTCCCGTGAAGTGATTGTCGAGCCAGTCGGCTCCGAATCCGAACTGCGCCTGTGGGGCTGGATCGAGGACAATCGCCGGGCCGTGGATGAAGCCACCGATGGTCGGATCGGATACATCTATCTGCCGAACACGGCTGGAGCCGGTTACACCTTCTTCAACCGGATGTTCCACGCCCAGATTGACCGCGAAGGCCTGATCATCGACGAACGCTCCAACGGCGGCGGCCAGGCCGCCAACTATATTGTTGAGGTGCTCAGTCGCAGGCACCTGTCGAACTGGGTCCACCGTGATGCCATGATGTCGGTCACCCCGATGGGCGCGGTCCACGGACCGAAGCTGATGATGATCGACCAGGACGCCGGCTCCGGCGGCGACTACCTGCCCTACGCGTTCCGAGAACTGGAAATCGGACCGCTGCTGGGCACCCGTACCTGGGGCGGTTTGATCGGCATCTTCCGCAACCCGCCGCTGATCGACGGCGGCACCATGACCGTGCCGCACTTCCGCTTCGTCGATGTCGACAACAACTGGACCGTGGAAAACGAAGGCGTGGCCCCGGACATCGAAGTCCGCCTCGACCCGGTCGCCACCAACCAGGGCCGCGACAGCCAGCTCGAAGCCGCCATCGCCGAGATCCGCCGGATGCTGGAAAACTACACCGACGACATCCCGCGCGAACCACCCCCCCTGCCCGAACGACTCGGGCAGTAAGGGCCCAAAGAAGCCACCGAGTAGGTCGGGGTGACATCCCCGACGGTCCATGCCCGAGGCATTCTCCGAATGCCTGGCATTGGAAAAGCGATTTCGCGCAGAGACACGCACGGACGGTTTTTACTCGCGGGCTTCTTTCCTTCGGAAAATCGCCCGATCGCTCCAACCTGTGCTGAGGCGCTGAGGAAAAGACGCAGGTCGGCCCAGCCCCGTAAGCTACAATGGAGCACTTCGGATCAAGCCAGACGATCCGTCTGGCAACAAGTCATCCAGTGTTCAAGAAGTTCCTCATCCGCCATCGTCGCCAGATGGCCACCGGAGAAGGACCGGCAGGCACCAGCCTGCGCGTGCGCCTGTGGCTGCACCGCTCCGGCTGCCTGACTTTCAAGCGCGAATCCATCGCCCGCGGCATCGGCATCGGACTTCTGGTCGGCCTGACACCCACCGTGGGATTCCAGACCGGCATGATGCTCGCCGGCTGCCTGCTCATCCGCGGCAACTTCCCGGCCGCATTCGCGATCTCCTGGGTCAGCAACCCGTTCACCCTGCCACCGATGATCATCGCCTACCACGAACTCGGCGAATGGCTGTTCGGCTCCTGGGTCAAAACCCTGTTCCAGGGCACCGGCTGGGTCGACGAAGCCCTGATCGGCATCCTCAACACCGCACTCGGCACCGTCCTCATCGCCGTCCCGATTGCCCTGCTCGGCTACTTCGCCTCCCTGGGGATTTCCGAAGTCTGGCACCGCCGCCGCCACCACGCCCGCCGCGAGCGCCGGGAAGCCGCGCAGCGGGGGCGGGAGGCCATAGATGGAAAACGTAGTGAGGATTGAGACTTCCAGACCAGAATCTTTTGGAAATAAAAAACTCCACTCTGCACTTCGTGCGAGCTTTTTCTTGATTTGCTGGGAATCCAGGATTTGTGATACGAAGAGTATTCTGATGGCTAATAACATGACTATGTACGCTTTCATCACAGTGGCCGTGATGACCTTTTCGGCAGTTTCGTTCGGCTGTGGGACTAGTGATTCTGATGCGTCATCTTTGCTTAGAGTCGACGACGGTTCCAAGGTTGTTATTTGGCCGGAAGGAGAAAGTGTTATCTATGATAAGGTTGCTTTTCAAAGCTCATTTTGCGGTGAGTCAGACGGCTATTATTGCTTTGTCTCGGAGCTTTTAGAGTTTGCGGTTCCAAAGCATTTTGAGGATCAGAATGAGTGGGAATATAATGGTTCTCTTTATTGTGTTCAGCGTCGCATCCAGGCTGATTTCTTGCCCGGAGACGGATCAGGCCGCGCTTTCCTGATTTATTCTGGAGGGGGCAAAGATTGCTCGTCTTCTGAGTCATTTTCTAAAAGCTTTATTTATTCGCCAGAGTTTGGTTTGCGCTATTACAAGAACGTTGAATCTCCTCGTGGAATGGAGATCCTGTTCGCCCTAAATGAATTCGGCTTCGGATCAAATTGTGCGACAGCGGAGTGATCCGGAAGTGATTCTGGACACCCAGCATCTCAAGCAAATTTCTAGGCACAGCCGAGCGATTTTCCTATTCCACCTCATCCTGGCTTCGGCAACACTTGCCACGTGACCTATCCACGCAGCCAGATCACTCCCCCCGAGGAGCCCTCCTGTTGTTTCGGTCTTGTATGCAAGCAGCGACCATGGCGATAATGCGGTGTCACGAAGAACTGGCGGAATGGTCATAGACTACGAATACTGATACGTATTTGATTCAGTAAAGCATGACGACTCAGAACTCCGGAAGGCTGCCCGAACAAATTGAATTGGCGATTTCAGAAGCCAAGATACGGAATTATCTGCTTTCGACGAGTCATCCCGTGGGCCGTCACAAGGCCCGTTTTTTCCGGAGTCTTGGTTTTGACCAGCAACATTGGGCCTTGTTAATGGAGCAACTGCAGGAGCAGGCTAGACAGAATGACGGGGAAATCGTGGTGTCGGAATATGGAAGAAAGTTTGTGTTTCGGACGCTTTTGACGGGACCCAACGGCCGGTCGGCGGAACTGGTTTCAGTCTGGATCCTGGTTGATAATGGTAAAACGGCACGATTTGTCACGGCCTATCCAAAGGAGTAAGAGAGCCATGGAGATCAAAATTCTGGAGACGGTTGTTCTGGATCGAGATCTGCCGGAGTATGCCCTAAAGCGAGGTGATGTTGGGGCCGTGGTGGAGTGTTATCCGCCGGAAGGGCTGGAAGTCGAGTTTGTGACCGGTGCCGGCCGCACACAGGCGTTGGTGACTTTGAAGGTATCCGACGTCCATCCGGTGGCGGACAACGAACTGTTGGCGGTACGGCGAGTGGATGCAGCCTGACGCTCATGGTCATACTTCACCATCTCGAAAACTCGCGCTCGCAGCGGGTGCTGTGGCTGCTCGAGGAACTGGGCGTCGAATATGAAATTCGACGCTACGAGCGCGACGCCAGGACCAGTCTGGCACCGCCGGAGCTGAAGAAGATCCATCCCCTGGGCAAATCCCCGGTTATCAGCGACGGAGATCGGGTGCTGGCCGAGTCGGGCACCATCATCGAGTACCTGGCCCGGACCTACGGCGACGGAAGCTGAGCGCCAGCGCCGGACGAGCCAGCCTATTGGGACTTCAGCTACTGGATGCATTTCGCGGAAGGGTCCTTGATGCCCCCGCTGCTGCTCAAGCTCGTGTTCGACAAGGTCAGAATCTCTGCCCCTTTGCTCATCCGCCCGATCGCGGCCGGAATCGCCGGCCAGGTCGACCGGACCTTCACTAACCCGCAGATCCGGACGCTTTTTGAGTTTGTCGACGGCTATCTTGCCGAGCACGAGTGGCTGGTCGGCAAGTCGATCACGGCCGCGGACATCCAGATGAGCTTTCCTCTAGAGGCCGCCGTGGCCCGAGGCACGGTCGGCGAGGAGTTGAAACACATAATTGAATACGTCGAACGTTTCCAGGCCCGGCCCGCCTACCTGCGATCGCTCGAAGCCGGCGGCGATTACGACTACGGACCGGCGACATAGCGGCCGGACTTGCTAACAGCGCAGCTGGCCGTTGACGAGGTATATCGCGAGTTCGGTCTGGAGTGAGTTTCCTTAAGCCAACCCGAATTTCTCTCCAGACTACGAATAGAAATCATCCTCATCGGCGAACAAATACCTGAGAGTTCGTTCAGGGTTGTTGAGAAAATCCTTGGTGACCAGATAGTGGTCGGTTTCCCGGTAGGCTGCTTTTCGGATACCGTCGTCCTGGAACTGATACAGGGTGGCGCCGGGATAGGCCAGAAGAATCGGCGAATGAGTAGCAATCAGAAATTGGGCATGACGTGGCGTTTCCAGATCGTGAATGATTCTCAAGAATGCAAGCTGCCGTTGAGGTGACAGCGCCGCCTCCGGTTCATCCAGGATATACAACCCGTGTTCAAATCGATTCTGGAACAGTGCAAAGAAGGACTCGCCATGGGACTGATGGTGTAGTGACTTGCCACCATAGGCCCTGAAGTTCGACACGCCGTCAAGATAGCTGGCGAAATTGTAAAAGCTCTCGGCTCGCATGAAGAACCCTTCGGTCATCTTCGGCAACCAGGACAGCGTCAGCGCCTGGGCCAACTCTGAACGGTCTTCCCTGGTTTCTCGCAGGTGATCCCGGTTGCCACCTTCCGGATTGAATCCACAAATTTCAGCAAGTGCTTCCAGAAGCGTCGATTTGCCACTTCCATTTTCTCCGACGAAGAAGGTAACCGGAGTTGGAAACTCAAGCTCAATTCCGTCCCTGAACGCCGGAACATTGAACGGAAATCCTGTCCCGTTCATCCGTGCGGGGTCACTGCGAATGCGGTGCAAAAAAGGCGCCCCCAAACTTGTCGAGATTCTTTGAGAGGTCATGGTTCGTGTTCGAGTCCCGACTCGCTGAAACCGTCAATGCATACCATATCAAGTCGACGTATCATCCGGGCATGGATCATGACCGTCTCAAGGCGCTTCGGCGCCATCATCCCGGCTGGCGCTTGCTGGCAAGTCCGCTGGCACCGATGGTGGTTGGTTTTCTGGATCGGGCCTTTCTGGCCGGCAATGAGCGCCTGCTGCCGGAGAGCGAGTTGGTCAACCGGCTTGAAGATGTCCTTCACGGCTTGCGTGAGTTGGAGGGTGATGACGCCTACCCGCGTCCGGCGCGCGCGTACCTGAGTGAATGGGCGGATGATGAGCACGGCTGGTTGCGGCGATTCTACGTTGACGGCAGTGATGAGCCGCATTTCGATCTGACTCCCGCAACCGAAAAAGCGATCGCCTGGTTAAAAAGTCTCGAGCAGCCGCAGTTTGTCGGGGCGGAATCCCGGTTGCTGACCGTTTTCGAGCTTTTGCGCCAGATTGTCGAGCGGACCGAGACCGATCCGCAGGCGCGTATCGAGGAGCTGGAACGACGCAAGGTCGAGCTGGAGTCCGAGATTGCGGCCATCCGGGATGGTCACCTGGACTTGATGGACGACACCCGCTTGCGTGAGCGATTCCTGCAGATGGTCGAAACCGCGCGCGGACTGCTGGCTGATTTCCGCCAAGTCGAGGAGAACTTCCGCCAGCTCGATCGTCAGGTACGCGAACGCATCACCCGTTTCGAGGGAGGCAAGGGCGAGGTCCTGAGTGACATATTCGACGAGCACGACAGTATCGCCGGTTCCGATCAGGGCCGAAGCTTTCGGGCGTTCTGGGATTTTCTGATGTCGCCGTCACGTCAGGACGAACTGGCCGGGCTGCTCGATCGGGTGATGGCACTGGAACCCATTGTTGAATTGAAACCGGATCGCCGCCTGCGCCGCATCCATGACGACTGGTTGGAAGCCGGTGCCCAGACCCAGCGCACGGTGGCTCGGCTGTCGGAGCAGCTGCGACGCTTTCTTGATGATCGGGCCTGGCTGGAGAATCGCCGCATCATGGACCTGATCCAGGGTCTCGAACAACAGGCCCTGGCGGTACGTGATGACCCGCCCAAGCGCGAGCAACTGAAGTTGTATCTCGATGCCAGTTCGCCATCCATCGAACTGCCCATGGACCGACCCCTGTTCTCGCCGCCGATCAAGCCGCGCATTGACCAGCAGGAACTGGCCGAGGGCGATGCTGACATCGATCCGGAAGCCTTGTTCAACCAGGTCTTTGTCGATCGCGAACGCTTGCGCGCCGGGATTCGTCGGGCGCTGGCCGAGCACGAGCAGGTCCGACTGTCTGAATTGATCAATGAACATCCGCTCGAACTGGGCCTGGCCGAACTGGTCGGTTATCTGGCCATTGCTGACGAAGACCGCCACGCCGTGATCGATGAGAACAATGAAGAGCTGGTCGAATGGATCGATGCCGAGGGCGTGTCGCGGCGCGCCCGGGTCCCGTTGGTACTGTTCACCCGGGCCGGATGAAAGTACATATTGCGTTATGCTTTCAGCATGACTGATTCTGCGGACACCGGCCCTTCCCTGCCGCTGATTCACCTGCTGAAAGGCGTACTCTACCGTGAGGGTAACGAGGCGGTCTGGCAGCAATTGCTTGATCAGCAACATGCCGTGGCTGAGCATGTCGGGGTGCTGGGTCTGAAGTTGGTCGTCGACGAAGCCGAGGGCCACGCCTTTCTGCGCCAGACTTCCGACGAGGAAGACGATACCCTGCCCCGTCTGGTGGTGCGCCGCCAGTTAAGTTATCCGGTCAGCCTGCTGCTGGCGCTGTTGCGCAAGAAGATGGCCGAGCACGATGCCGGCGGGCAGGACCCACGCCTGGTACTTTCGCGCGACCAGATCGTTGACCAGATTCGTCTGTTCCTGCCCGACAGCGCTAACGAAGCCAGGCTTATTGATCGAGTGGGGATGGATATCAACAAACTGGTCGAGCTGGGTTTTCTGCGTCGCATGCGTGGCCAGGACAATGTCTTTGAAGTCCGGCGCATTCTCAAGGCTTTCGTTGACGCCCAGTGGCTGGCCGAATTTGACCGCTGTCTGAGCGACTACCGCAAGTACGCTGAGCAGACCGGCAACCACCAGGCATCACCCTCCTTGTCATGACGGCACGCTGACTCATGGATGCCCTCGGCTTCGACTTCGCCAACGACCCGACCCGCGCCGGTTTTCGCCTGAATCGGGCCGAAGTGTTCAATTGGGGTACGTTCAATCGCCAGGTCTGGCACCTCGATACGGCGGGTTCGAACTGCCTGGTCACCGGCGACATCGGTTCGGGCAAGTCCACTCTGGTCGATGCCATTACCACGCTGCTGGTGCCGGCCCAGCGCATTACCTACAACAAGGCGGCCGGTGCCGAAAGCCGCGAACGCAGCCTGCGCTCCTATGTTCTCGGTCACTACAAGTCCGAACGAGGCGAAGCGGGTCTGAATGCCCGGCCGGTTGCGCTGCGTGATCACAATGGCTACTCGGTGATTCTCGGCCATTTCCGCAACGAAGGTTTTGATCGCGATGTCACTCTGGCCCAGGTGTTTTTCATGCGCGATCCGAACGGCCAGCCGGATCGCTTCTATATCTGCGCCGACATCCCCTTGCGGATTGCCGACCACTTTGCCAATTTCGGTGAGGATATCAACGCGCTGCGCAAACGCCTGCGCGAGCTCGATCATGTCGAGTTATTCAACAGCTTCCCGCCCTACGAAGGCGCGTTTCGCCGCCGCATGGGTATCGATAATCCACAGGCACTGGAGTTGTTCAACCAGACCGTGTCGATGAAGTCGGTCGGCAACCTGACCGAGTTTGTCCGCGAACACATGCTCCAGCCCGAGCCGGTGGCCGAGCGTATCGAGACGCTGATCCGACACTTTGACGATCTCGACCGGGCCCATGCTGCGGTATTGCGTGCCCGTGACCAGATTGCCCAGCTCAGTCCCATTGTCAGCGACCTCGATGATCATACGCGCCATGGTCAGCAGGCCGAGTTGTACCGGGCCTGTCGCGACGCGCTCGGCGTCTGGTTCGCCCGCCATCGCCTGGGCTTGCTGGAGCAAAAACGCGCTGCGCTGGAACACGACATCGCGCGCCTGAATGAGCGAATCGAGGCGGCCGAAGCCGAGTTCCGGGAACAGCAGGAACGCGGTGATCACATTCGCCAGGCCATTCGTGACAATGGCGGCGACCGGCTCGAGCAGATTCGGCGCGATATCGCTTCCGAGCAACGCCGCCGTGACGAACGCAAGGCCGATGGTGAACGCTACGCCGCGCTGGCCGCCCAGCTTGATCTGGCCGTTCCGGCCAGTGCCGAGGCTTTTGAAAATAACCGTCATTCACTGGTCCGCTTGCGCGAGCCGTTGCAGCAGCAACAGGGCGACATCCAGGGCCGCCGCGTCGAGCTGGAGGTCGCCCTGAAGGAGCTGCGCACCCGACACGATGATATCCGCACTGAAATCGAATCTCTCAAGGCCCGGCGCAGCAACTTGCCGGCGCGCAGTCTGACCATTCGCGAGCAGCTCTGTCAGGCACTGAAGCTGCCCGTGGACCAACTACCGTTCGCCGGCGAGCTGATTGCTGTTGTGGAGCAGGAGCGGGATTGGGAAGGTGCCATTGAACGTCTGTTGCACAGTTTTGCCCTGTCGCTGCTGGTCCCGGACGAACACTATGGCCAGGTCGCCGAATGGGTCGATCAGACTCGCTTGCGCGGCCGACTGGTCTATTACCGGGTCCATTCGGCCTCCCGGCGCAACGCCCAGTCCCCTGGTGAGCTGTCACTGCTCAACAAGATCCATCTCAAGCCCGATAGTCCTTTGGGACCATGGTTGGAGACCGAGCTCAACAAGCGGTTTGATTACGTGTGCGCGCCGGATCTCGATCGCTTTCGTCGCGAGCGCCAGGCCATCACCCGGGCCGGACAGATCAAGAGCGGCACGATTCGCCACGAAAAGGATGATCGCCACGAGATCGACGATCGCACCCGGTTTGTGCTGGGTTGGCGCAACGAAGCCAAGATCGCTGCGTTGGTCGAGCAGCGGGAGGGTCTGGAAAAACGCATTGCTGCTCGCGCCGGCGATATCGCCGAATGCCAGAAAGAAATGGGCCGCATTGAAAGTCGTCTGGCTGATCTGAGTCGACTGGAGATGTTCGAGCGCTTTGATCGCATCGACTGGCAGCACTGCAGCCTGGTGATCGATCGGCTCGAAGCCGAGGCGCGTGAACTGGAAGCCCAGTCAGACATTCTCGCTACGCTGCGCCGGCAACTGGCCGAACTCGAGCAGGCGATGGGCGAACAGAGGAAGAGTCTCGATGACCTTCGCGAGAAGCGCGGCGGTTTGCGGACTCAGCTTGAACAAACGCAAGTTGATCTCGACGACAACCGGTCGCTGCTTGTAGAAGAATCGAGCGATGATATGGAGGCGGTGCTGGCAGACCTTGATCGCCTGCAGTCCGAAGCCCTGAGCGAGGCCGCCTTCAATCTGCGTTCCATCGAGGCGCGCCAGCGCGAGTACCGCGAGTTTCTCCAGGCCGCCATCGACCGGGAGGACAAGCGTATCGCGCGGCTGCAGTCGCGCATCGTCGAGCGCATGAGCGATTTCCGCAACCGCTGGCCGCAGGAGAGCAGCGAGTTTGATGCCGCCGTCGAAGCCGGGCACGAATACCGTGAAATGCTCGAACGGCTCCAGGCCGACGACTTGCCGGCGTTCGAAGAGCGCTTCAAGGCACTGCTCAATGAAAATACCATTCGCGAGGTGACTACCTTCCAGGCCGAGCTGCACCGGCAGCGCAATCGCATTGGCGAGCGCATCGAGACTATCAACCGTTCGCTGCACGAGATCGATTACGAGAAAAGCCGCTACATTCATCTGCTTGCCGAAAGCGCGCCCGACAGCGAGATCCGCGAGTTCATCCAGGACCTGAGAAGCTGCACCGAAGGCACGTCCACCGGTGGCGGCAACGATCAGTACTCCGAGCAGAAGTTCATGCAGGTCAAGGCCATCATCGAGCGTTTGCGCGGTCGCGAGGGGCTGACTGAACTTGATCGGCGTTGGACTCGGAAAGTGACGGATGTGCGCAACTGGTATGTGTTTTCGGCCTCCGAGCGCTGGCGCGATGATGACAGCGAGCACGAGCACTACACCGACTCCGGCGGCAAGTCGGGCGGCCAGAAGGAAAAGCTCGCCTACACCGTGTTGGCGGCCAGCCTGGCGTATCAATTTGGATTGGAATGGGGCGAAGAGCGCTCGCGCTCATTCCGCTTTGTGGTCATCGACGAGGCATTTGGGCGCGGTTCGGACGAGTCGGCTCGCTATGGGCTGGAACTGTTCCAGCGGCTCAATCTGCAACTGCTGATTGTTACGCCACTGCAGAAGATCCATATCATCGAGCCCTACGTGGCGTCAGTTGGCTACGTCCACAATCCTGAAGGCAAGGAATCGCTGCTCAGAAATCTCAGTATTGAACAGTTGCAGCGTGAACGAGCTGCGCGCAAGCAGGTACGCGTGGAACCATGAGTCGGTCGGATTGGACGCGGCCGACAGATATAGCTGCCCAGATTCAGCGCCGTTGGGACCAGGGTCGTTTGCTGCGAGATAGCTTGGAAACCGTTCAGGGCGAATACCCGTTGCGATTGCGCTTTCGCAAACCAACTTCCAAAGAACTCGCTGAAGACTTCAACCGGGTGCGCGACTGGATCGCCGAACTCGAGGCTGGTTCTCGCGAATCGCGCGGTTTCGGTTACACCATCGAGTGGAAGTCAGTGCGTCACCGGGTTCATGGCAGCAATGATCTGCCCTCAGCCATCGTCATTCCGTCTCTCCAGGACGCGGTGCGCCTGATCGGCAAGCAACGTGATCTTGCGAGCTTTGAACGATTGGTTGCGGACTGCCTGGCCGATTTTCCGGATCTGGCCGACTGGATCAAGACCTTTCCGCTGCGCGCCCTCCGGCACCGCGCCGACTGGCCACGGCTGTGTGCCGTCCTCGACTACTTTCGCGCCCGACCGCGGCCGGGCCTGTACTTGCGCCAGCTCGAAATTCCGGGGGTCGACAGCAAATTCATCGAAACCCATCGCGGCCTGATTAGTGAGTGGCTGGACCTGATTCTGCCAGACTCGGCCATCGACGCATCAGCCGCCGGCAGCCGCGGCTTTAACCGCCGTTATGGTCTGCGCGACAAGCCGGCCCTGGTCCGTTTTCGCATTCTTGATCCGACTCGAACCGTTGCCGGTCTCGACGATCTGAGCGTGCCCGCCGAACAGTTTGCCGACTTGTCGTTGAGCGCCGACACCGTGTTCATCACCGAAAACGAAATCAACGGTCTGGCTTTTCCCGCCTGGCCCGGCGGTATCGTGATCTTCGGGCTAGGTTACGGGCTTGATCGGCTGGCCCGCATCCCTTGGCTCAAGGGCACCCGGGTCATCTACTGGGGCGACATTGATACCCACGGCTTCGCCATTCTCAACCGCCTGCGCCATTACCTGCCGGACGCCGATTCCCTGTTGATGGACCGCGCTACTCTCGAACAACACCGAGCATTGTGGGGTCAGGAGCCGAAACAACGCCGCTTTCTCGGCCAACTCGATCGCCTGAACGCCGAAGAAAACGCCCTGTTCGAAGACCTGCGCGACAACGTCCTGGGCGAACGCGTGCGCCTGGAACAGGAACGCATTGACTTCGGCTGGGTGCTGCAAAGCCTTTCGCCTGAATCATGACCTCAAAAGACTCTTTGACTTCGGTCTAAATGCCAATTAACTGCTAATTCAAGCAGAATTAGCAAAATACTGTCAGGCGCTTAAACTAACTGCCAATTTAATGCTAATTTTGCACAAATTAGCATTAAAGTGTACATTGCAAGGTTTATGGGCAACCAGCTTGACAAGAAAGCTGCCAGGCGAGAAATGAAAGTACCGTTGACGCCACCGAATTTTGAACGGCTGCTGAGAAAGATCAGCCCCGAGTGCTTTGCGCACCTGTTCGGTATGTCGCCCTTGCAACAGGGCCGATATCTGCATTGGGACGAACTGCGTCACCGCCAGCCGCCGAACGGTCTGGAGCATGAGAACTGGTGGGCTGGCATCAAGATGGCGCGCCAGGCCATGACCCGATCACTGCCGCTGGTCGACAAGCAGAATCGACCGATCGTCTTCACCATGCCGGACCCGGTGCTGCTGTCCTTGCATGAAATTGATCGCCAGGCTGCCGGTGAAATCGCCATGGACAAGCAGGTTGTCTCCGGCGAGGATCGCAACCGCTATCTGGTCAGCTCCCTGATTGAAGAGGCGATTACCTCCAGCCAGCTCGAAGGGGCTTCCACGACCCGCGAAGAGGCCAAGGAGATGTTGCGCAGCGGGCGTAAACCCAGGGATCGCAGTGAGCGCATGATCCTGAACAATTATCATGTGATGGAGCAGGTCCGCCGGCTCAAGCAAGAGCCCTTCACGCCAGAGCGAGTCCTCGAGCTCCACCGGATCGTGACCCAGGACAATCTGGATGAGCCCGGTGCGGCAGGACGCTTCAGGCGCAAGGATGAGCGCATATCGGTGATGGATGCGACCCATAGCGTTGTCCTGCACACCCCACCGGATGCCGACAGCTTGCCGGCCCGGCTCGAACGGTTGTGCGCATTTGCCAATCAGGCCCAGGACACCGAGCCCTTTGTACATCCGGTGGTGCGCGCCATTCTGGTCCATTTCATGCTCGGATACGACCACCCGTTCGTCGATGGCAACGGTCGCACCGCTCGTGCCCTTTTCTACTGGAGTGTGGCGCGCTCGGGCTACTGGTTAATGGAATACCTGTCGATCTCACGTCTTCTGATGAAAGCACCAGCCCAGTATGCTCGTGCCTATCTGCATACCGAAACTGACGCCAATGACGCCACCTATTTCATTCTCTACCACCTCGAAGTGATCCAGAAGGCCATCGACGGCCTGCACGACTACCTCAAGCGCAAGATGCGCGAACAGCGAAGCGCGGAGAGCCTGCTGCGTGATGCACCTTGCCTGGCCAATCAGTTAAACCATCGCCAAGTGGCTGTGCTCAGTCATGCGTTGCGCCACGCCGGTCACGGCTACACCGTGCAAAGCCATAAGCATTCGCACCGCATTACGACTCAAACCGCACGCACCGATTTGATCAAACTCGCCGAACTAGGCCTGCTGGAACAACGCAAGCGCGGCCGTGCCTTCGTGTTCTTCGCCTGGCCGGATCTTGGGGAACGTATCCGTGCTGCCAGTGCCAATTGATACATTGCCGACGTTGAGCTAGCCTTTATCGTCACTCTACTGATTCTGCCAACGGCTGAAACGCTATCATGACGACTTCAGAAACATGAGACGCTCATGGTCATACTTCACCATCTCGAAAACTCGCGCTCGCAGCGGGTGCTGTGGCTGCTCGAGGAACTGGGCGTCGAATATGAAATTCGGCGCTACGAGCGCGATCCGAGGACCAGTCTGGCACCGCCGGAGCTGAAGAAGATCCATCCCCTGGGCAAATCCCCGGTTATCAGCGACGGAGACCGGGTGCTGGCCGAGTCGGGCACCATCATCGAGTACCTGGCCCGGACCTACGGCGACGGAAGCTGGGCGCCAGCGCCGGACGAGCCAGCCTATTGGGACTTCAGCTACTGGATGCATTTCGCGGAAGGGTCCTTGATGCCCCCGCTGTTGCTCAAGCTCGTGTTCGACAAGGTCAGAACCTCTGCCCCGTTGCTGATCCGCCCGATCGCGGCCGGAATCGCCGGCCAGGTAGACCGGACCTTCATCAACCCGCAGATCCGTACGCATTTCGAATTCGTCGATGGCTACCTTGCCGCGCACGAGTGGCTGGCCGGCGAGTCAATCACGGCTGCCGACATCCAGATGAGCTTCCCACTTGAGGCCGCCGTGGCCCGCGGTACGGTCGGCGAGGAGTGGAAACACGTGATGGAGTACGTCCGGCGCTTCCAGGCCCGGCCCGCCTATCTGCGCGCGCTTGAAGCCGGCGGTGACTACGACTACGGACCGGCCTGACCGACCTTTACGACAACCAATTATTTGGGACACGGTGAGCGTCCAAAAATCGAGGTATTGGATTCAAGCGGTCAATCGCTCCGGCAAAGCCGCTGGGAAGCAATAGTCAGGCAGTTCTCCTGAATGGCGACCGGCACCTGGCGCCAGGGTGGTTGCCGCTCTACGGCTTGATAGTGATGGAGGTCGACTGGCACCAGGATCAATCCCGGCAAGTCGCTGGTCGGTCCGAGGGCGGTGGCGCGATAGTTGCCGTCGGATTGCCACAGTATGGTGGCTATGCGGGTGCCGAACGGTGCCTGCAGGCGCACGAATGAACCATGAGCAGCCAGTTCGCTGAATGGATGATCGTCAGCGATGGGGAGGCTGCCGAGGAACTCGATACGGGTTTCCTCGGGAAAGCGTTCAAACAGGACGATCAAGCGTTGATTACGTCCGGCTATATCTTCTTGAACGAAGCCCTCCAGAACGTCATCCCGGCCCTCGCGCAAACGTTCGAGGACCTGGAGCGTCTGTGTGTCGAGCAGGTCCAGGTGGTCATTGTGTTGGCCGTCAACTTCGTTCAAGGCCCGCAGAAGACCGGGTCCAGCAACCTCGGCCACCAGTCGCGTCCCGTCGGCGCTCAGCGACAGCTTGCCGGCCTCGCCTGACCAGGTGCCGGCATGGTCAGCGGCGTTCGCTGGATTGCTTGTGTCCGGTAGCGCTGGTGGCAGAGGGAATTCGGGTTCGAGCAGAGCCGACAGCAGGAGCGGGCGCAGTTCAGCGGCTGCCAGCGTCGCGGTATTGCCCTGAATGTAGAGGTAAAAATTCGCATCGGGGAACCACAGAAAATCGGCCGAGAATATGCCGTTGCCTCCATTGTGTGCCACCAATTTCCCCAATGGACTGTCGCTGACTGCCCAGCCATAGGCATAAAATGAATCGCCTCCACCCTCGTCCACGTAGCCCTCGGTCCAGCGCTCGACACTGGCTTGATCCAGTGGACCTTCGCCGATCAGGATTCTGACCCATTGCTGCATGTCCTCAACGGTCGTGTGCAGTCCTCCGTTGGCCCGCAAGTTCCAGCCCGGCCCTTCCGGTCTCCAGCCGCGGCCGACAACTTCACCCCAACGTTCGCCGTTGCGATAGCCGATGGCACGTTGACTCTTGTTCCACTGTGGCAATACATACCCGGTTGCCGTCATGCCCAACGGCTCGAAAAGCTGTTGGTGAACGAATTCCTCATAGCCTTGACCGCTGACCCGCTCGATCAGAATGCCGAGCAATGAGTATCCGACGTTGGAATAGGCATAACCCGTTCCCGGCGCAAACTCCAGCTCGGCTGCGAGCGCCAGTTGCAGAAATTCATCGGTTCCGATGGGGTCGTTGTCGCGCCCCAATGAGCCGGGAAATCCGGCCGAGTGGGTCAGCAATTGATGCAAGGTGATGTCCTGCTTGGTCGGAGGGACGTCGTCGAAGTGATCATTCAGGGTCTGATCAAGGGTCAGCTTTCTCTGGGACTCGAGGACCAGAACGGCCGCTGCGGTCACCGGCTTGGTGATCGAGCCCATAGTCTGCACGGTGTCAATTTCGTAGGCCCGGGACTCGGCACGATCCGCCAGACCGTAGGCTTTGGTCAGCTCCGGCCCGTCCACAAAACCGGCCGCCACGGCACCGGAAAAGCCGAGGCTCTCAAGTCCGACCAGAAGCGCATCGAGCCGTTCGAGGTCGGGCTCTTGCGAATCCGGACTGGCCACGCCGTCTTCGGCCAAGCAGAGCAGAAAAAATGTGACAACCAGAAACAGGGAATAGCGATTCATGGACTGGATTCCTGAAGGGTCTACAAGATCAGACGGACGACAGGACAAAAAGGTCGCAACCAGCTATTCAAGCTCAAGTGGATGACTTGTCGGCCGGCTAGTCGCGCTCGACTCAGATCGAATCAAGAACTAGCTCAATAGCCTCAGCCAGCCCGACGACTCTGGGTTGGACCACTTGCGTGCCGTACAAATGACCAAAATCGCGTCGATCACCGGTTACTAGCAGATCGGCTTGCTGGACGATTGCGGCGGCGAGAATCGGAATATCCTTTGTCGGCAGTCCGTGGGATTTGGCCAGCTCCAGATGTTGCGGCGCAGGTTCCTGGCCTTGCTCAACCTGATCGATCAGCGCGTTCAGGTGCGCCATTCGGTCCGCTCGCTTGTGCGCGATGTTCCGTCGCGCTTCTTCCACTGCGAGCCGGGATGTGGTCAAGCGACAGTTTCCTGCTTCGGCCAACCTGAAAAGCAACAATGCATGCGCCTCGTCTCGCCACGCCGCCGAGAACAGAATATTCGCATCCAGAAATAACCTCAATTTCTGGTGCCGATTGCCTTCTCGGCGCGCTTTACCAACTCGCTGTCCACTCGGTTCTCGGCTTCAAACTCTGCGATACGCTGATCGCTGTACATCTCGATCGGATATACCGCAGCCGGACGAAGCCGGATACTGCCGTCGGACTCCGATTCGATGATTACCTGTGTCTCCGTACCCAGACCGGCCGCTTCCAGAACCCGCCGGGGAATCGTGACCTGTCCTTTCTTGCCAATCTTGACCGTATCCATGCGGCTAGTATGCCATTTTGCCGGAATTCCGGCAAGCCGGGATTCCGGCATACAAACCGACCGCCTTGCTACAAGGTGTCCCGCTGCTGGCTTGCTGTCAGGTTCGGCTGATCTCGGGAAGCCTCGACATTCAGAGCGTAGTTTTGCGTCTGCAGAAGTGCGCCGGGAGAATCCAGGGCAAAGACGATTCTCGGAGCCCCCAGCTTCTCGCCGTCAAGATGGGTCGTAACGCTCATATCGATCAATCCGGGTTCTGGTTCTCGAAATATCAGGGTAAAGTCCAGCGGGCCGTGCGCTTCGATATCGGTCTGCATCCGGGCTTCGGTTCCTTCGCTGGTAGCGAGGACGAATTGATGTTGGTACATATGCTCGCCACCGTCCAGTCTGAGCTCCAGATCAATGTGGAAGTACATCAATTCGGTATCTGACGAAGTGGACGGGCCCTCACTCCAGACGATTCCGCTCAGGCCTAGAGCAAGAAGTGTGATCAGTGCCAGTCCGGTTCGATGCTTGATTCCGGAGACTTGAGGGTGTTGGATCATGATCATTCTTTCCTTCATTGAGTGCAGACTTGACCAGTGGCAGGCGGCCCACTAGGCCGGGTCTTCTACCACCAGATCGTCGATATCGACGCGAAGCGCATCGGCAAGCCGCCGCAGGCATTTCACCGAGCCGGTTTTTGCGCCTGATTCGATCTGTGAGACATACGACTTGCCAATGCCTGCCGCTTCGGCCAACTCTTGTTGCGTCAAGCCCCGGTATTGGCGCCAGACAGCCATGGGATGCCGGTCGTCGAGCAGGTCGCGGACGACTTCACGCGAAACGACTTCGTCGTAACCCTCGGCCAGCTCCCTTACGGCGTTGTTTGCAGCCTGGATATCTTCGGCATCCTCGGCCAGCGCGCAGATGCGCCGCCATTCTTCCATGGGCACCACGGCGTATTCCGCATTGCCTTCTTTTTCGATAATCTGAATATGGGTGTTCACTTGTAGATATCACCTCTGGGGCCGACATGAACGACCAAAAGCACAAGGTCGTCTCCCTGCAAATCGCAGACGGCACGGTACTGGCCGACCCGCAACCGCCAGAACGGCGAACCGGTCAATCGTTTCCAGTCGCCAACATATTTTGCAGGATCAACGGCAACTTCTTCGATTTCTGACAGCATTCGTCTCGCAATCTTTCGAGGCATCTTCCGAAGCGCCTTGATGGCGGATTTCTTGAATTGAATCGAATGCACACCAATAGAATACTCCGGCAGTTACCAATAGTAAACATTATAGGGCTCTACCCAGAGTGGTGGATATCGAAAACCAGCACTTGTTGGAGATTGCACCATCACCGCTCCTTTGCTTGATCCTCCACCAGAAATAGAACCAGTCGGCCATCCTCGCTGACGCTTCGGGTCGGGGTCAGGCCATCGATGCTGGCCTCGGGTTTGCTGGCCTGGGTCAGTACCTGTCTGAGCTCAGCATTGAACTTGGTCCGGTCTGTCGGGTTGAACAGAATCGTTCCGACGACCAGCAAGGTGGCAAGTGCAGCAGTGGCGGTCATCCTGAACGCCATCGGGTGGTGGCGGTTCTGATTCAAGCGCTCGCGCAGTCGGTGCAGACCGCCGGGCGGCGGATCCAGTTCGGGCAGGTAATGTTCGAGCTTCATGGCGAATCACCCAGCATTGTCTGCAATGTGCGCACGGCGGCGTGTTTTCTCGAGGCCAGCGTACCCTCCGGGACATTCAGCAGGCGCGCCTGTTCGGCTCGCTCGAGTCCTGAGTAGAGTCCCAGCAACATGACTTCACGCTGAAGGCGGGGTAGTCGGTCCAGGGCCTGGCGCACACGGCGGTCGCGATCCAGATGATCATGGACGCTGTCGGGGGTCCGGTCGTCCAGAACAGGCTCGGTCAGCGGCAGCCAGCGCAGAATGCGATCACGGCGCCATCGGTTTCTGGCCAGGTTGATCACGGTTGTCCAGACCAGTGCATCGAATGATTCAAACGTGATTTTGTCTCGCGACTGCCACAGCTTTTCAAAGGCATCATGGATGAGGTCCCGGGCCTTGTCGGCGTCCCAGGTCCAGCGGTAGAGATAATTGAACAGCGGTCGTTCGAGGCGTTGGTACGCGCGCTCGAACTCGCCAGTTGAAACCGCCACGTCTTCATTATTCCCGCGATTCAGTAAGATCGGCCTGCGCCAACAGCAATTGATAGATCGGTTCACCCGACGCATCGACAGCGAAGGTTCGGCCCAGCACGATTGGCTGGCCGTCAACCAGCAAGCGATTGACGTTATATCGCGGGGTTCCCACCGCCTCCCCAAGCCGTGGAGCAATAAGTTCAAAGCTTGCCACGAGCCCCCGGGCCATTGGTTGCATCCGGGTAAGGTGCGCTCTACTGCCGGCGCTAGACTCGATACTTTGATGACGACTCGTACCGTAATGATAGCTTTCCATGAAGTCTGAGACACTGATGGCATAGCCCGGAAACTCTGCCTCAAGGCTTGGCGCAATCGAACTCAGCGGTCCGGGCAGATCTTCTTTTTGCTCTTCTTGACGCATGGTCAGGATCCAGTAGCGAACGCGATAGGTGGCGTTCTCAAGAGCGGAATCAATCTCGGATCCCCGAAGCTCGTCCAGGATTCCCGCGATTTGTTGCTGAAGAAATTCAGGGCCGTTGACCGCCAGCCGGTCCTGCTCTATCAGGGTCACCCTGCCCTTGAGTGCCAGATCCTCACGGTCCAGCAAGTTGTTGAGCCGATCATCCAGATCCCGTTGCTGAAGCCCGCTGACATCGTGCACGCGCAACACGTCGTTCTCATCCTCACTTGGTTGGCAGCCGAGGATCATCGTGGTCAGAAATAGAATTAGGGAAAAACGAAAGATTTTGGTCATGTGAGATTGAAATCGTTTGGGTTCGTACAACTTACTACAGGCCAACCCACATTTTTTTCGATAGATTTTGTTAATTTGGAGCCAGGGTGTAGCGGGCCCAATCAAACCGATATTGCCTTGACCCGATTGGCAGATTACTATCGCAGCATGGCTAATCGCAAACAGGGCATAAAAATGACTCGGTATCTGACAGTCTTTGGCTTCCCGCTTTTCTTGGCCGTTTTGACCTCGAGTCTCCTGGCTGCCGAACCGTATGTTCGGTCCGAGGTCAGGCAGGCATCACTCCAATTTGATCAGCCGGCCATTGATGCGCTTTCAGCTGCCTCTCCTGAACTGGACAGAATGCTTGGTCTGGGTGATAGTGACGGACTGATCAACCTGGGTCCCTTCGGTGGAGGGGTCACCAAACTGGAGGAACAGGGGCCGCGGGATGTTTATTCGTTCGACGGTATGGTGGATGAGACCGATGGGGTCGTGACATTGAACGTCGAACTCCTGGGCGATATCGAGATTGCGCGAATTTCGGCAGAGTTCCAGCGCAGAGAAGACATGATAGACGGCGATATTGTTCATTACGACGCAACCGGCCGCATTATTGATGAAGTGAGCTGGACGAGCAACTCTCCACGCCATCACTGATCGTCCCAAACCAAGGGTAGACAACCCAAACCCTTTTGCCAGGCGCGCTGAAGTCCGGTGTTGACGAACTGGACCTGGATCGCTCACGCAAGGATCTCTTGACCACATTCGGCCTGGGGTTCGGGACCCCCCCGTTTTTTGCGTGACTTGGTCCAAATAGCTCATCTGGCTACAATAGCCACATGAAAGAAATCAATGCGCTTGCCGCCAAAAATCAGTTCGGACAGTTGCTCGAGTCCGCTCAGCGCGGTCCGGTCAGGGTCACCCGACGTGGCCGTTCGGCCGGCGTACTATTGTCTGAAGAGCAGTATCAGCGCTTGTGTGGTATTGCCTGGGACCGCTTGGCCAATACGGTAGCGTCGATGCGCGAAGAGGCTTGTGGAAAAGGGTTGACCGAGAACATGTTGGCCGAATTGCTGGCTGATGAGAGTTGAGCGTCTGGTTCTCGATACCAACGTTCTGATCACCGCTGCGCTCTCGCCAGTCGGAGCGCCCTTTCTGCTGCTGGACCATCTTCACCGTTCCCCGGCGGGAGTCGGGCCATTCTGCTTGACTTTGGATAGGCACCTGACTCAACATATGGGGGTCACGGAGCCTCCCAGACACAAGATCTGGTGGTTACAGGGAATCCGGTGCGAAGTCAAGAACTTCCAATCCGGAGCTGTTCCCGCAACTGTAGGCGGCGAGTTTTCAGGCGCAAAAAGGGCCACTGATGATTGAGTTCATCGGGAAGGTCAGCCTGGCGACGATGACCCGCGAGTCAGGATACCTGCCGTGACGAAAACTCTTTATCCCGGGCGGGACTTCCCGGCGGTAAGCGACTTGACGGCGCGGGGGCGCCGGGTGTTTCGCGACCGTCCAATGATCCCGCCTGAGTTGGCAACCAGACGGAGAATAATAATGGATCAATTGGCTCGTCAGACCGCGCCCGACCCTGAAGAAACTCAAATTCCTGCCGATGCACGTCGGGCTCCGGTTCCCGCCCCGCTGGGCCCGCGCCCCGGCGTCGATGAACTCAAACTCGATCGCTCGCGCGACGATCTGCTGACTGCATTCGGCAAGCAAACCCTGGCAGATCGTTACCTGCTCGAAGGCGAGGGTCCGCAGGACATGTTCGCGCGTGTGGCCTGCGCTTATGCCGACGACCGCGACCATGCCCAGCGTCTGTACGATGCGATGTCCCAGCTGTGGTTCATGCCGGCCACGCCGATTCTGTCCAACGGCGGAACCACGCGCGGCCTGCCGATTTCCTGCTTTCTGAATTCGGTGCCCGACTCTCTGAACGGCATCGTCGATACCTGGAACGAGAATGTCTGGCTGGCCTCCAACGGCGGCGGCATCGGTACCTACTGGGGCCAGGTGCGCTCGATCGGCGAGCCGGTCAAGGGCAGCGGCCAGACCTCGGGCATCATGCCGTTCGTGCATGTGATGGACGGGTTGACCCTGGCCATCTCCCAGGGATCGCTGCGGCGCGGCTCGGCGGCGGTTTATCTCGATGTACACCACCCCGAAATTGAAGAATTCCTGGAAATACGCAAGGCCTCGGGCGATTTCAATCGCAAGGCGCTGAATCTGCATCACGGGATCAATATCACCGACGAGTTCATGCAGGCGGTCACCGATGGCACCGACTTCGGGCTCCGAAGCCCGAAGACTGATGAGGTGCTGCGCCGGGTCGATGCCCGCAGCCTGTGGCAGCGGATTCTCGAAACCCGCCTGCAGACCGGCGAGCCGTACCTGTTGTTTATCGACACGGTCAACCGCGACATGTCGGACCATCAGAAAAAACTCGGGCTGAAAGTTTCGACCTCGAATCTGTGCAGCGAGATCACTCTGCCGACCGGGGTGGATCATGAAGGCAACGAGCGCACCGCGGTGTGCTGCCTGTCATCGCTGAATATCGAAACCTGGGACGAGTGGCACGATCAGGACGAGTTCATCGAGGATGTGGCGCGCTTTCTTGACAACGTGCTGACTCACTTTATCGAGAGTGCGCCGGAGCCGATGCGACGGGCGCGCTATTCGGCGCTGAACGAACGCTCGATCGGACTGGGTGTGATGGGTTTTCATTCATTCCTGCAAAGCCAGGGCATTCCGATGGAATCGGCCCCGGCCAAGTCCTGGAACCTGAAGATCTTCAAGCATATTCGCGGCCAGATGGATGCGGCTTCGCGCTCGTTGGCCGAGGAACGCGGCCCCTGCCCGGATGCATTGCGCGGCGGCAGCAAGGAGCGGTTCAGTCACAAGCTGGCGATTGCGCCGACCGCCTCGATCTCGATCATCTGCGGCGGGGTCAGTGCCTGTATCGAACCGATTCCGGCCAATATCTACACCCACAAGACGCTGTCGGGTTCGTTTACCGTGCGCAATCGTCATCTCCAGGCCCTACTGGCCGAGCGCGGACGCGACGATGCCGCCACCTGGGCTTCGATTCTGGAACACGAAGGCTCGGTTCAGCACCTGGATTGTCTGGACGAGTATGAGAAAGCGGCCTATCGCACCGCCTTCGAAATCGATCAGCGCTGGATCATCGAACTGGCCGCCGACCGGGCTCCGATGATCTGCCAGAGCCAGTCGCTCAACCTGTTTCTGCCCGGCGACATCGACAAGTGGGATCTGCACATGCTCCACTGGACGGCCTGGAAGCGCGGCATCAAGAGCCTGTACTACTGTCGTTCCAAGTCGCTCTCGCGCGCCGGCTTTGCCGGTCAGCTCGACGCGGCCCACAGCGACAGCGTCAAGACCGGCTCCACCGATTACGAGGAGTGCCTGGCATGTCAGTGATTGATCTGACCACCAACCCGCGCGATCTGATCGGCACCGGGCAGGTTGGCCTGCTGACCTCTTCCGGCACCTATGACGTCGAGCGCTATGGCTGGGCCTATGATTTCTGGAAGCGCCAGCAGCAAACCCACTGGATGGGCGAGGAAGTGCCGCTGGGCGACGATATCAAGGACTGGGGCGGTGACCGGCTCAGCCCAGCCGAGCGTTCATTGCTGACCCAGATCTTCCGGTTTTTCACCCAGTCGGATGTCGAAGTCAGCGACAATTATCTCAAGCGCTACATTCCGATCTTCCAGCCGCTGGAAATCCAGATGATGATGGCCGCGTTCACCAATATGGAAACCATCCATATTGATGCCTACGCGCTGCTGCTGAAAACCTTAGGGATGCCCAAGGCCGAGTTCGAAGCGTTTCGCGATTATTCGGAAATGAAGGCCAAGGCCGATTACATGCAGACCTTCGGCGTGGAAACCGTCGCCGACGTCTCGCGCACACTGGCGATGTTCGGGGCCTTTACCGAAGGCATGAGCCTGTTCGCCAGCTTCGCGATGCTGCTCAATTTCCCGCGCTTCAACAAGATGAAGGGCATGGGCCAGATCGTGAGCTGGTCGGTCCGCGATGAGTCGCTGCACTGCGAAGGTGTGATCCGTCTGTTCCATGAATGGAACCACGAAACCGGGGCGATGACGCCGGCGGTGCGCGATGACATCATCGATGTCGCCAAGACCATGGTGCGGCTGGAAGAGAACTTTGTCGACCTGGCGTTCGAATTGGGTGAGATCGAGGGCATGAGTGCGGCCGATATCAAGGCGTATGTCCGCTATATTGCCGACTGGCGCCTCGCCCAGCTCAAGCTGCCAACCGTATTTGGCTGCTTCGAACACCGCGACGGCAGCTACACCGCCCTGACCGATCATCCGCTGCCCTGGCTGCAGGAAATCCTCAATGGCGTGGAGTTTGCCAACTTCTTTGAACAGCGTGCCACCGAGTATTCCAAGGGCGCGACGCGCGGACGCTGGGATGGCCCCGAAGGTGTGTGGGCGAAGTTCGAACAGAATCAGCGGCCGCTGGCACGATCCTGACGATTTTTGCTGTTCCTGCGGATTGAGGATTCAGATTCACTGAAGCCGGTCTTTTTACCGGCCCGACTGTGGTGGAGTCTGCTACATTAAGCCCATGACCTATCGCTTTGGCCGCTACGAGTTCGATCCCGGATCCTCGCGCCTGATCGGACCGGACGGCGAAGTGCCGCTCAGGCCGATGACGCTGAGCGTTCTGCATCTGTTGATCGAATCGGCGCCGGATGTGGTCGGCCATGAAATGCTGCTGGATCGGGTCTGGGGCCGACAGGCGGTCAGCCCCGGGGTGCTATCGCAATCCATTCGCGAACTGCGCAAGGCGCTTGACGATTCCCCGCAGTCCCCGCGCTACATCGAAACCCGGCATCGGGTCGGCTATCGCTTTGTTGCCGATATCGAGATTCTTGGGCCACCTGAGCCCGCAAAACCTGAAGCACAAGAAGCCACTGTCGCCGCGGTACCGCCAAAGCCCGGGCCAGCATGGCAAAGCTGGCCGGTGATAGGTGGTCTGATTGTGCTCGTGCTGGTGGTCGGGCTGCTCTGGCGCAGCGGTAACCTTGATGATCTGGACGCGGTATCGGAGCTGCGCGCCGCGGAAATCATCCACGTGGCCCGTCCGCAGGAACCGGAAGCGCTGGCCTGGTACCGGGAGGGATTGGCCGCGCTGGATCGATCGGATCTGTTGACCGCCGTGGACCGGTTTGAACTGGCGCTCAAGCGCGAGCCGGGATCGGTGGCCACGATGGCCGCTCTGGCCGACGCCCTGGCCCGCTCCGGTTACGCCGAAGAAGCCCGGGCCTGGGTCGAGCGAGCGCAGCGAGACGCCGCCAGCCTGCCGCGCAGCGAGCAGCTCCGCCTGGACGCCTTTGCCGCCACGCTGGCCCATCAGCACGGTGATGCTGCGGACAGTCTGCTGGCCTTGTTCCAGCTTGATCCTGGCGATGCCGATGCCGGCTTGCGCCTGGCGGCGGCCCAGATCCGGTCAGGTCAGGGGCGTGATGCCGAGAAAACCCTGAATCAATTGACCGAACTGGATTCGCCGTCCATTCCTCCGTTCCGGCTCGCGCTGGCCTATGCCCGACTGGCGTCGGCCCGGGGTGATCATCCAGCCTGGCGTGATGTTGCCGAACGCGCCCGGGAACTGGCCGGCAGTGACATGGAACATGTCGAGGCGGAGCTCCAGCTCGCCTGGGCACAGTTGAGACTGGGATCCACCGATGCGACTCGCGCAACGCTCGATCGCATCGACCAGCGCCTGGGACAGATGCAGTGGCCGGCTGGCGAAATTCGGCGCGATATGCTGGCAGCGACGCTGTTGCGCGAGTCCGGTCAACTGGACGAGTCGATTACCGTGTTCGAGCAGGCGGCCGACACGGCCCGCTCCAATGGTCTCAGGATGGATCGGCTGGCGGCGGTTCGCGAAGCCGCGTACGTCCAGGTCGTGGCTGGTGATCAGAGCGGGGCGGTGGAGCGACTGATGCCCTTGCTCGACGAGCTCAACGAGATGGATGCCCCTCAGGAACTGGGGCTGACCCTGGATGTTGCCTCGATCGCCCACCAGCAGGCCGGCAACCCGGACGAGGCATTGGTCATGAGTCAGCGAGCGCTGATAGCCCACCAGCAGGCCGGTGACCCCATGGGTGAGGCGGCCGTGCGCAGCAATCTGGCCATGTTGTACGCGCGCTCCGGTCGCAACGAAGATGCACACGAACAGTTCGAGCGTGCCAGGTCGATTTTTGCCGAGGCCGGTGATATTCGCGGCGTGGCCACGGCGCTGAGCAACCTCGCCATTCTGTATACCCGTGCAGGCCGGACCGAGGCTTCACGTGAGGCCAATGAAACCGCTCTGGAGGGTTTTCGCCAGGTCGGGGCCAATGCCGATATCGCCAGAATCCAGTTCAATCTCGGTATTCAGGACCGGCGCGCCGGGGATGTCCTGACGGCCAGCCAGCGCATTGCCGAAGCACGCGAGAGTTTTATCACCATCGGCGCGACCGATTTCAGCATCCAGGCCACGGCCACGCTGGCCGGACTTTACATGGACACAGGCAAGCTGGCTGCCGCCGAGGAGCTGCTGAATGGCACCCTGGTGCCGGACAACCTGGCGCCACAGCGCCGGGCAGCGCTGGCGTCTGCCGCCGGCCGGCTGGCCGCCATGCGGGGACAACTGGACCCTGCCGAAGCGCATTTTCAGCGCGCCCGGGCGGCACGCCAGGAGGCCGGACAGGAAGGCTGGTTGCTGATGGCCGATCTGGATCTGGCCCGACTGGCGGCGATGCGTGGCCAGTGGTCAACGACTGTCCAGCAGGCACGCCAGATCCGGCGGTCGTTCCAGGCCGCAGAGGATCCACCGGCCGCTTTCCGTGCCGGTCTGCTGCTGGCCATGGGGCTGGATGCCGAAGGACGGAAAGCGGATGCCATCAATTTGCTTCAGACCATGGAGTCGGAACTACCGCCGGCCAGCGAACCCCTGCTCGACTGGCAAGCCGATATCCTGCGCGCGGTCCTGAACAACGAACCCCAGGCCCTGGGTCATCTGGCCGACCGGCTTGATCAATCCGGCCACCGGGTGCTGGCCTTGCAGACGCGCCTGTTGGCTGGACAGCAAGGGGCCAATGAGGCCCGTGAAGAACTTCTGCGCCTCGGCGTAGCCCCGCAAACACCGCTGCCAGTGCATTTCTGACGAATCACCGATCCAGCATTTTTCACGGAAATTACGATCCTTTTTCATGACTTGAAGGGCCGGTTTGGCAGATCCTGAGCGCTCTGTCACCGGTTCAGGGAGAGCCGTCATGCGCTGTTTCATGTCATGTTTTTCAATGTTTTGCCATCCGATTGTTTTCATCCGGCCGAAACCGTTGGTGTCGAGCCTGTTGATGATCGTCGGCCTGTCTTCATCGGCCGCCCATGCCGGCGGCAGCTGGTCGACTTTTATCCATTCCTGTCCGGGCACCAACCGCACCGATGCGCTGCACCGCGATGCCGATGGCAGTCTGTGGGTGGGCTGTGGAACGAATGCCAAGGGCTATGGCTTGCATGCCAGCTTCAATGGGGGTGTTGACTGGCAAGAGATCGAGGTCACGCCCTCGGTGCTGTTGAATGAGTTTCGGGTCAATTCGATTTCCCGTGGCCATGATGGTGCCCTCTACGTGGCCGGATTTCAGAGTGCCACGGCGACGATGGTGCTGCGGCTCGATACGACGTCGAATCCGCCATATCCGGCCTCGGTCACCCTGTCCGGTGTCACCCAGGGGGGAGGTCGCCAGTTTACGGTTGGCAACTACAGCGAACTCAGCGACGGACGGGCCATTGCCGAGTCCCTGAACGGCTCCGACCTGTTGTACCGTCCGGATGCCGTTACCGGCAGTTCGGCTGCCGACTGGACCGTTCCGGACACGCTGCAGGGTCAGATTCTCAGTCTGGTGGTTCATGACGATGAGTTTTACGCCAGCGGCAGCACCATTACCGAGCCGCCGCGAGTGTTTCTTCCGCCGCAGGGTGCCGGTTCCGAGCCTTATGAGTTCGAGCGCGTTGACCTTAGCTCATTCTGGGATGGCGAGATGTGGGGCGTGGCGGCCAACGATCAGCAGGTGGCCTTGACCGGCAGGGACCAGACTTTTGGAATTGGCATCATTCTGGTCAGTAGCGGTGATCCCTACGACTCGGCCAACTATCTGGAGTATGACATTCTGGATATTGTTGACGCCAGTGCCACCAGTTCCTGGGGACGCGGTGTCTGCATGAACGGCGAAAGAATCGTGGTGGTTGGCGAACGTCTTCCTCAGGGCGGCAACAGCGGTTTCGCGGTGGCTTCGACCGATGGTGGCGCAACATTCACCGATATTACGCCGCCATCATCCTTGCCGCCATCGACGATCAGCCGCTGCACGATTGCGCCGAACGGCCTGGTGATCGTGGCAGGATCGTCCGGCTTTGTCGGTTTCTATGATGGTCTGGTGCCGGGCGATTCGATCTTTTCCGATCGATTCAGTCAACCCTGAGATTCAGAGATTGCGCATCTAAAGGGCGCAAAGGCGCTCGGCCGCCTGGTCCAGGGTGGCGTTGCTCTTGGCGAAGCAGAAGCGAAGGATGCGGTGGTCGCTGCCTTGCTGGTCGGCATAAAACACCGACACCGGGATGGCGGCCACGCCGGCCTCCTCGACCAGCCAGCGGGCCATGTCCATATCCTGGCGATCGCTGATGGCCTGGTAATCCAACAGCTGGAAATAGGTGCCGCGGCAGGGCAGTAGCTTGAAACGGCTGCTTTCCACCGCTGACCGGAAGTAGTCGCGCTTTTGCTGGTAGAAACCCGGGAGCTCCAGATGGAAACTCGGGTCGGCCATGAAGTTGGCGATGGCGTGCTGCATCGGGGTCGAGATGCTGAAGGTCACGTACTGGTGGATCTTGCGGAACTCGGCGGTCATCGGGGGTGGCGCAATGCAGTAGCCGATCTTCCAGCCGGTGGTGTGATAGGTCTTGCCGAAGGATGAAATCACGAAGCTGCGCTGGCGCAGTTCGTCACGGCGCAGCAGGCTCTGGTGCTCGGCGCGATCGAAAATGATGTGCTCGTAAACCTCATCACCGATCAGGTAGGTCTTGCTGTCGGCGATGATGTCGGCAAGCTGGTCAAGATCCTCCGGGCTCATGGCCGACCCGGTCGGGTTGTGCGGGCTGTTGATCACGATCAGCCGGGTTTTCGCGGTGATCGCGTCTTTCAGTTGCTGCCAGTCGATGCGGAAATCCGGCGCGCTCAGCGGCAAGTGAATGGTCTTTCCCCCGGCCAGTTCCACGGCTGGTTCGTAGCTGTCATAAGCCGGGTCGAACAGAATGACTTCATCGCCTGGCCGGACCACCGTTTGAATCGCGACGAACAGCGCTTCGGTCGCACCACTGGTGATGGTGATCTCCGAGTCCATATCCACTTTGGCGTGGTAGAGCGACTCGACCTTTTCGGCAATCCGCAGTCGCAGCAGCGGAACGCCGGGCATCGGCGCATACTGGTTGTGACCCGATCGCATGGCTTCGCCCACCAGCTCGCGCAGGCGTTCCGGGCACTCGAAATCGGGAAATCCCTGCGACAGGTTCAGCGCGCCGTGTTCGGCGGCCAGTTGCGACATCACCGAAAAAATGGTGGTCTTGACGTTGGGCAGGCGCGATTGCCCAACCAGTTCCTGGGCAAGGTTCACAGGCGCTCCAGTTCGATCTTGTCGAAGTCTTCAAAGGCAGGATGTCGGCCGCAGGGTGCCAGGCCGTCGCGGCAAATCTGGACCGCGATCATGCCGGCTTCGGCAGCCGCGTCGAGTTCGTCGGGGCTGTCGGAAAAGAACACGACTTGAGCGGGCTCCCTGCCAATTTTCTCGGCAATGGACTGGTAGGAATCAGCTTCCTTTTTCGGCCCGCTGGTGGTGTCGAAAAAGCCCTGGAACCAGGGCCGCAGGTCGCCGAATTCATTGTAGTGGAAATACAGGTCCTGGGCGGCGATCGAGCCGGATGAGTAGACGTACATCGGCACCCCTTCGGCATGGCGCGCTGCCAGCCACTGGCGGGCATCCGGGTAGAGATGGGCGACATAATCACGGTCAATGTAGCCCTTCTTCCAGATCATGCCCTGGAGCGCTTTCAGCGGCGTGGCCTTGACGTCCCGATCGATCCACTCACACAAGGTCTGAACCAGCGCCCGGGTATCGTCGGCGGGCAGGTCAGCCAGTTCTGCCGTCGCGTCCAGCTCGGCTCGAACGGCGGGGGCATCGGCGTGAGCGGCAACAAAATCCGGCAGCGCCTTGCGGGCATAGGGAAACAAGACCTGGCGCACAAAGGCGATGTCGGCAATCGTGCCTTCGATATCGGTCAGTACGATGCGGTTCTCTTCCCTGCTCATGGTTCCAGCCGGTTGAAACGCTGGGCGATATCGCTGCCGGTAAATTCCGCCACCCAGCCTTGCGGGCTGGTGAACAGTCTGATTGCGGTGAATTCCGGCCGTGGACCCATATCGAACCAGTGGGTGGTATTGGCCGGGACGCCGATCAGATCGCCGCGCTCGCACAGCACTTCAAGCACTTCGTTGCCGATATGCAGGCTGAACAGGCCCTTGCCCTTGACGAAAAAGCGGACCTCGTCTTCGGCGTGGGTATGTTCTTCGAGAAATTTCTTGCGTGCCGCTTCGCGTTCGGGATGGTCCGGCCACATGCTGACCACATCGACGGTGACGTAGCCCTCATCGCTTTTCAGGCGGTCAATCGAGTCGGCATAGGCCGCCATGATGTCTTCCGGGCTATCGTCTGGCCCAATGGTCCGGCTGGCTTCCCAGCGCTCGAAACGGATGCCGGCCTGGTTCAGGCGCTCGGCAATGGCAGCGTGATCCCGGCTGGCAAACGTGGCCTCGGCCGGGTTGTTGTCGGAAAAGACTTTCAGTTCGCTCATGGTTTGACGTTCTGCTCCAGCAGGTAACAGTTCAGCAGGAAATCGATCGCTTCGAGGTGACGGGTCGCTTCGGCCACATCCTCGCCCCACGTATAGACGCCGTGACCCGCGATCAGGTAAGCCGGGCAGGGGTTGGTGTTGGTCAGCAATGGCTCGGCAGCGGCTGCAAGACGGGTCATGTCCTGGTCATTGGCCACGACCGGCAGGTCAATTTCGATGTCATGGGTGTCGACGCCGCTAAAGGCCTTGAGCAGCTCGTAGTTGTGAAACCGGATACGGTGCTGGCCCACGGCCAGTCGCGAAGCAACGGTCACTGCTGGAGAGTGCACGTGAAGCACCGCCCTGACATCGGGTTTGTGCTGGTAGATCTGCAAATGCAGCGGCGTTTCAGCGGATGACCGCACACCCGATTCCGGGACACCCTCCTCGTTCAACAGCAGAAGATCGTCGGGCTCAAGATGCCGCTTGTCGGCCCCTGAGCGGGTGACAGCGATGCGGCCGTCCTCCAGACGCACCGAGTAGTTGCCGCTGGTCGCCGGCGTCCAGCCGCGCCGTCCGAAATCCCGAGCCGCGGCAACCAGTGCCTCGACGCGCTGTCGTGACGTCGAATCCAGATTGTCAAAGACGTGCCGAGCGGTGCTCATCTCGTATCCTGGTTAGTCAGATGGTTTTCGGGCCGAGTTATCCGATCACGAGATGATAACCGGCATCAACTCCTGGCGTTGTGACCGTCAATGTGGGATTTCCTGGAATACAAACAAGAATCATTTGCATTTGAAGAATTGAATCGGTATTCTTGCATTCGTCGCTCTCATCACGGATAGCACTGTGTTCAACGCCTACTCGAACGCCACGGACTTTCGGCACCCGGAACCTCAACTGCAACAGAGCATTCCGACTGATCCCAGGGCACGCAATAGCCGAGCGCTGGAACAGAAACTGAAGGCGCGAGGATTCCACGCCATCATTCCACCGCGACCCGTCGAACCTTTCTGGGCTGCGGTTTACGTTGAGCAAAATTCCTGAGATCGTGTGTCAGCAAACACCGGTCAGCTGGATGCTGATCCAGATCTTTCGTGCCGTTGCCGAGTCAGGCGGCTGCCCGCCTGAATGTCGTGACTGGCTGCAGACCCGCAATCTCGACTCTCTTGGCGGTTTGATTCCGCCGCTTGTCGATCTGGTCCAGACCGCCTTGGGTGCCGGGGCGTTTGCAAGATTGCCGGACCAGGGGCCGACAGTGACCGAACAGGGCCTGCTGGGCGCCGTTGCCATTTCCATGCGCGACCCGGAAGAGTGTCAGCGAATGCTCGGGAGCATTCTGCCCCCAAAAGCAGCGCAGCAAGCCGAGGACTGGGTACGGGCAATTGATTTCGTTCTCCGGGATCAGTACGCAGAAGGTGTCCAGTCAGCACAATTTGAGACCGTGCAACGCGGCGTGACTATCCACTGAGCAGCATGATCAGCAGCAGTACCAGAAGCCCGATCAGCACGGATAGCCAGATCAGGGTCTTCCAGGGGAAACCCGGCGGCTGACGGGTTCCGAGTTGGTCGTGCAAGTAGTCGCGCAGCAGTTCGGTGTTGCGGGTGTTGGCCTTGAAAATGGCATCAAAGGCATCGCCGATGATTGGCAGCAGGCCGCCAACGAACTCGATCAGCATGTTCCTGATCATCTTGCGCTGTACCGGCCCGCTGGCGCCGACCTTGCGCGCTTCGAACAGCACGTACAGCGACAGCACCAGTCCGACGGCATCACCAATGACCGGAATCAGCCCGATCAGCGGGCTCAAACCAAAGCGGAACCGGGTAAACGGGATCCCGAAGTTACTGTCGGTCCAGTAGCTGTAACGGTCCAGCCGCTTCAGCGCGGCCTCGTGTCGATCACGTTCTTCGGCGTCCATGCAAGAATACTCGTTGATCCGGAGTGATTAGTGGTCCACTAGCGAGCATGCCATGCCAGCCACCCCGCCACCAGCAAATCGTGTTGATTCACCTGCCCGGAGGCATTCTGTGTGGCTCAATGAGGTTTTGCGCTTTCCCCTGAAACCGTGGCTGCGAGTACTGGTATTGGCCGCCGGAATCATCATTGCTGCGCTGACGTTGCTCGGACCATTGCTGCCGGGTCCAATGGGTGGGGTTGTCACGATCGTGGTGGTGATTTCCCTGTGGGTACTGGCATTGCGCGTTGCCAGTCGGCTTTTGCTGGCAACCGCCAGCGGCGCGGGTTTGCAGCGCGAGTATCAGGAATTCGATTTGCCGGAATGGCAAGCTGCACGCCAGATTGCCCTGTGGTTTGTGGTCTTGATGCTGATCGGCGGTCTGGGTCAGCTTCTGGGGCGTTTCGGTTTCGGGTTGGGTATCGGGATGGCGCTTGTTCTGTTGCCGGGCATGACGCTGATCGTGGCCCGGAACAATGCGTTGGGTGAAATTTTCTGGCCGTCTCGCTGGCAATCACTCATGGCAATGCTGGGCAGACAACGCTACCGTCAGCTGGTCATGCTGCTGGGCGGACTTGCGCTTGCCTACCTTGTCGTCGACTTCCTCACGGGTTGGCTGCCCCTGGCATTGAGCAATGGCATCATGATGGCGCTGTGGGTTTATCTGTTGTGGGTGTGGTTCTATGCCTTGGGACGAGAACTGGAAGCATCCGGCCACTCGCACAGTATCAAGCCAGGATCGCCCGATTCGACAGAATCACTGGATGAACTCAAGCATCGTCTCATCACTGAAGGCGGCACGCTCGAGGAGCATGGTCGGCTGGTCCGGGCATTGGAGTTGCAGGCGGACAAGTCCGGTCTGCTTGAGCATGGCCCGATTCATGTCGGGGCGTTGCTTTTGGCCTATGAACGAGTCGCCGAAGCGGTGGAACGCGCGGCCAGTCTGGTCGCGCTGGATCCGGCATTCAGACTGGACAAGCCCAGCGCCCAAATGGCCCTGATCCGCGCGGCCTGCGACCACGGTCATCCCGAACTGATCGTCAAGCTGTGCACGGCCTACCTGAAAACCTGGCCAGCCGCCCCGGGCTGCCCCGAAGTCCGCCAGACCGGCCGCGAAGCCCTTAAGGCTTCCCGGTGCCTGAATCCCGAACTCTGAACCCTCTATCCCCTACATCCGGTGGCCACGGAAACATGGACCGTCGGGGACGTCGCCCCGACCTACGGTTTTTCCTGAACCTTTATTTTTATAACGCCCCAACCCAGTCACGAGCCTGGAAATTGTGATCGACAATGGTCGATTCCGTGCCCGGCGGGAGTACCTGGAGCGTTTTCAGAAACTCGATGATGGCGTCGCGTTCGGCGTCACTCAGCGCCGCCCACTGCTGGTAGCTGTCAAGCGCGTCTCCGCGATGAGCCTCGATCGCTTCGCGCATGGTGGTGAACAGGCCATGGTGGAAGTACGGTGGCTCATTGGCAGCACCCCACAGACGCTTGGCCAGAAAGCGGCAGTTGCCGCCGAAAAACTCAGGGGAGCCGGGCTGGGCGTGCATGTTCAGCGGCTCGCAGTTCGGATCGTCCGGACCGGAGGTGATGTCATAAACCTTGAAATCAGTGAAGGCCGGCACCTGGATCACGCCGGTGCCGGAATCCACCGGAAGCCGGGGTTGATCAAGTCGGGAATCGCTCAGGTCGAAGGCAAACTCGGCCGCATCGCCCGGACGAAGATTGCCGGCTGGATTGTACGGATTCGGTTCGACAAAAAAGCGGCCTTCGGTGGTCAGCGGCAGCGATGGACGATGACAGTCGGCGCAACCGATGTCGACAAAACGCTGCTCGCCAACCGCGACCGCTTGTTCGACGAACATGTTGCGCGGAATGACCCGGCCAGGTGCAGCCAGCTGGGCCTGGTAAACGCTGATCGCCGTGATATCGGCCGCGCTCAGATTGTTGTCGTAGCCATCGCCATCGACATCGCCTTCGCCGAAGCGCTCACCGGACTGCATACCGTGGTGATGATTGAGCGCGTTGTTGGAGAACTGGCGCAGTGAAATCACCGCCGAGGCCTGGTGAAAGGGCCGAATGATCAGGTTGGGTGGGTCGTCCGGGCCGCTGCTGGCAAGGCTTGGTGGAACGAAACCCTCGGTGCCGGAAACGTCCCAACTGCCGTCCAGGTTGCGCGCCAGCAGTCCGAAGTTCACTCCCTTGGTCACCAGCTCGGCACTGCCGCCTGGCGGAATGCCGTCTCGGATGGCCTGCATATCGGCGGTCATCTGGCGGGCCAGCATTTCAAGGTAGCCAGCACCGAACATTCCCAGGGTCGAGCGCGAATTGGCGATTGTCTGGAGGGTTACCGGTGATCCATTCTCGTCGAAGGCACCGCGCGTCGGGTACTCGTCTTCAATCAGGTCCATCATATCGAAAGATGCAAAGTCGAAGCGCTGACCCAGAACACTGACATTGGTGACAAAGTCACCACCGCCACCGGATCGCGGCAGGTTGTGACAACCTCCGCAGGAATTGGCGTCCGGACCCGAGACCCGGTTGAAATTGAACGGAAAGACCAACGGCGACTCCGGATCGGCCAGAGGCGCTCCGGTTCCTTTCAATCCCGGTCGGCCGGCACCTTCCTGGCTGGTCCAGTTGGCGTTGAACAATTTGCGACCATGATTGACCAGGGTCTCCAGCGGGATCTGGTGTTCCTCACCATCGCTCAATTGCCGGTCCATGGCCACTTCCCGGCCGATAGCCGGCGGCGTTGGATCGATCGGACACGGCGCGCCGCTTCCCAGATGGCGCAGGACAAAGCAGAATCGCTCCGCAGGACTGAGCTGGGCACTGGCCTGACCGGCCAGACTCAACAGCAACGTAGCGATCATGAGGGTTACAAGGCCGGTGTGGCGCGACCCGGTGCGGGTCAGCGAAATTCTGATGCTGGTTTTCATTCAATCGTCCCTTTTTTGAAGTCAGTTCTAACGACTGACTGTCGGGCGATTATGGCAAGCGACACAACCCAAGGCAAATAGTATTCACATTTCCCTCACCTGAGTGATCGCTCAGGAATCGTCTGACAGGGGCTTTGCAGCCACCACGACACCATTGTGATCAACGTAGATCCACTCTCCCGATTCAAACCTCACGTTGCCGAATCCAATGGGCTCGCTCCGCTGTCCTTCACCCCGCCTGACGCTCTTTACCGGTACCGCACCCAGCGCAAGGACACCGAAATCCAGTGTCTCCAGGATTTCGACATCCCGGCATGCGCCAAAAATGACAACACCGGCCCAGCCCTGAGCCAGCGCGCCGGCGGCGATCTGATCGCCGATCAGCGCATGACGCAGCGAACCGCCGCCGTCGACCACGAGCACCCGGCCGTCGCCGGGCTCGGCCAGGGTTTCCTTGACCCGGCTGTTGTCTTCAAAACATCTGACAGTTTCAATCGGCCCGCAGAAGCGCTGGATGCCGCCAAAATGTTGCCAATGAAGTCCGGTGGTGACGCGAACTTCGTCAGGGTGGGCATCGCAAAGATCGGGAGTGGTCCAGGTCATCAGGCGGTTTCCTGCAGGTGCAATTGGTCATGATACTGACCGGGCGTGGCAAGATGCCAGCGGTTGGCAAGGGCGGCAGGTGATGGTTTGGTGGCGGTCAAGACCATTTACAGGTGAAAATTGCCGAACATATGCCTCGGAAATGACATGAACCTTACAAAATCAGCTATTTGCGACTCGGCATGAAGATTGCATAATGGTTTTATATCAGCCGCAAAAAATGAACCAGGGAGCAAGACCCGATGAGTCAGTACAACGAGAGCCAGCACAACGAGAATGTTCACCACTTGCACGGCAGGCCGGGGGAAGAGGCTTTCGCCGTACCGGCCGAACAACTTGAGCGGATCATTGCCCGTGCCAGTGTTTTTCAGCACGCTGCTGGCGACGGCGAGCAGCGCCGGCTGAGCGAAGAAGAAATCATCACCATTGGCCAGGAAGTGGGTCTGGAGCCCGAGCACGTCCGCCGGGCACTGGCCGAGTACCGGGCCGATTCGCTGGTGCCTCCCGCCCCGTCTGAACACCCGTTGGTAACCCGCCTGCTGGGGCCCGGCTATGCGCGGGCCCGCCGGGTGATGCGCGGCAATGCGTCCGACATTCATCGCGATTTCGAGCGCCACCTGCGGATCGATGAGCGGATGCGCCCGGTGCGCCTGCGCTCGACTGAATCAGTGTGGGAGCCGGATACCAGCTGGACCAGCAAACTGACGCGCGCGTTCGATTTCGAAGGCCGCGGTTACGAGCTGTCGCAGCTGAAATCGGTCAGCATCGTTACCGCACCGGCCTCGGACCAGGAGACCCTGGTGACCCTGACTGCCGATCTGGCCGAAGAGCGCAAGCAGCAGATGTCAGGCTGGTTTATAGGATTGGTCTTTGTCACGGCCTTCGTGCTGCTGCCTTACTTTCTCAGCAAGGCCTGGATGTGGCTGCTGTTCGGTCCGGTCCTGGTCATCGGAATCGGCATGGCCGGCTGGTCGATCCACAACAGCCTCAAGGGCAAGCGCCAGCGCGCCGCGCTACTCCTGGAAGGGTTGCTGGATCAACTCGAAATCAGACGGAGGTAGTGGTGCCTGGCGGCACTTGGTTTTAAGGTCAAAGTCAAAGGCGTTCCGCCCCCGCTTCACTCAGGGGCGGGTTTCTTTTGGCAGTCGATCCAAAAGAAACCAAAAAATCTTTTGCCCGTGATCGCGCCCGCCGTTGGCGGGTCCCCTGCGTTTCTCGGCTCGACCGGGAAGTTTCTCAACTCCCTGCGCTGCGCTCCGGTCAGACACACGAAACTTCTTTTCCGGTCGATCCTGCGATACTCGGCGCCTATCAAGGGCAGCACACCTTCTCGTGCCATCGCTGCGCTCGGCCTCGCCCAGCAAGCGCAGCGAGGGCGAAACGATTTTGACTTTGAGGTTGACCTCAGCGCCATCAGGCGCAACCCAATCTGACGCCGAAGTCAGCGAACTTCCGAGCTCGCACGGCGCCCGTCGATGATGGTGCCGACAACGTGGCTGGTGTATTCGAATGGGTCGCCGTCGAACAACGCGACATCGCCGTCCTTGCCCACTTCCAGGCTGCCGACCCGATCGGCGATACCGAGCATTTCCGCCGGCGCCGTGGTCACCAGGGCCAGGGCCTGGTCGAACGTGGTGCCATAAGGAATGGTCATCGCGGCTTCGAACAACACCACCCGGGTTTTGGGGACATAGCTTTCATAGCCGCTTTGCAGGGCGACCGGAATGCCGGCCTCGATCAACTGGGCCGCGGTGGTGAAGGACATGTTTTCCACTTCCGGGCCGCGCGCCCGCATCATGGTCGGATGCAGCAACACCGGTACACCGGCTTCACGAATTTCTTCGATCACCAGATGCGCATCGCTGGCACCGGACAGGATCATCCGAATATCGAATTCCTCGGCCAGGCGGAGTGCCGTCATGATGTCCGAGTGCTTGTGAACTTCGACAATCAGCGGGCGATCGCCGGCCAGGATCTCGGCGAGCATTTCCAGACCCAGATCGCGCGCCCCGGGTTCCTCATCGTCCTGCTTGGCGCCATATTCCCGAGCCTTGATCAACTGCTGGCGCAGCAGCGCCACCGATTTGGAACGACTGCCGGGAGTCTGGCGCGAGTGGCCGCGAGTCGATTCATCACCGAGGGTCGCCGCCAGACCGAAAACGGGCTCGATCACGGCTTCATCCAGCGTATCCCCGACGGTCTTGGCGATCATGGTCTGACCCGAGATCACCTCGCCGGGCGCGTGGCCGGTATGGACCGTGGTTATGCCGTGTTCGCGCAGCCAGCCGACCAGCTTTTCGCGCGGATTGTAGGCATCGATCGCCCGCAGTTCAGGCTGAATCGCGGCAGAGCGTTCCAGCTGGTCCTGGTCGTTCGGCTGGTTCATCGCGCCGGCCAGGCCGACCACCGAGCGACCGTCGATCAGGCCGGGGGTTGCAACTGCCACCGAAACGATTTCGTAGCCGTCGGGAACCCGGACCGAATCAGCCGGGCCTACGGCCTCGATTTTGCCGTCGGTAATCACAACCAGTCCGGGCGAAAACTGTTCGCCGGTACCGGTATAAAGCGTGCCGGCCCGCACGGCAATATCCTGAGCGTGCACGACTCCAGCCAGTGCGCCGAGCAGCAGCGCGATCATCAGCTTATAAATATTCATTCGTCACCTCCGAAGTGACCATGTCCGTGGCCACCGTCGTTGTCATCCACCAGCGCGCCGAAACCGCCTTCGGCCACCAGGCGATCATCCTCGTTGGACAGGTCGAAGCGTTTGGTGCCTTCGACCCAGGTCTGCTCGATTCGGCTGTAGATACTGAACGGGTCGCCGGACAGAATCACGAAATCGGCGTCTTTGCCGGGCTCCAGGGAGCCGACCCGGTCACCCATGTCGAGCATGCGGGCGCCTTCGATGGTCAGGGCGGCCAGCGCAGCCTGCCGTGACATGCCAGCACGGATGCCGAACGCGGCCATGCGCAGAAAGTAGCGCGAGTCGGTAATCCAGTCGTCGGTGTGGAAAGCGACCTGGGCACCGGCCTGCTCCAGTGCAGGGGCGCTTCGGTCAAGCAGATTCAGTGCCTCGAGCTTCCCGCCGGGGCTGTCAACCAGGATCAGCGAGACCGGGACATTGGCGGCGGCGATTTCGTCAGCGACTCGCCAGGCTTCGCTGGTGTGATGAAGCACCATGCGGAAGCCGAATTCGTCACGCAGACGGATGGCGGTGATCAGGTCGTCGTGCCGATGAGAGTGAAAATGGACGATGCGGGTGCCGTCGAGTACCTCGACCAGGGTTTCCATGTCCAGGTCGCGGTCCGGTCCCGGCTTGTCATCGGCGTCGGCCCGGGCCATGCGATCGCGGTATTCCTGGGCGCGAATGTAGTGCTGACGGACCAGGGCAGCGGACTTGGAGCGGGTGCCGGGAAACGGCGCATCGCGCATGGAATTGGTGCCGTTGGCCATTTTCAGTCCGCCGGCTGGCTGGCCGTTGCCATCGAGAATCAGCAGATCGTCGATGGTGTTGGCTTCGCGCAGCTTCAGGTAAATGGTCTGACCGCTGATCAGGTGGCCGGAGCCCGGCATCACGTTGACCGTGGTGATCCCCCCGGACAGCGCCCGCTTGAAGCCGGAGCTTCTGACATTGAGCGAGTCGACCACTCGCACCCCCGGCTGAATCGGGCCGGAGCGGTCGGCCCCGGCGATTTCGCCGATATGGCTGTGGGTATCGACGATGCCCGGCATCACGACATGGTCTGATGTCAGTTCGACAATGTCGGCATCGCGCGGAATTCGAACCTCGTCGCGAGAACCGACCGCAACGATCTCGCCGTCGTCAATAACCAGAACGCCGTCGGCCACTTCGGGCCCGCTGACAGGGATAACCCTGGCACCGACAAACGCCACGGGAGCCGCCTGTGCGGCAGCCGCCAGCATCATTGCAAGCACCGCAGCGGCGACACAGAACCGATTGATCATCAGAGAATTCCTTGGTGAGTCAAAGCCGCTCGATAGTACACCATCGTTTCAGCAGGCGCGTCAGCACCCGGCCGGTGTGCATAAACTCGTAAAATTCCTTGCCAGCGACATCAGGATTCTGGTATAAAGGCGGGCTAGTTTTGAGTAACTTCAGGAATTTTCAGTCATGTCTCGAGTGTGTCAGGTGACCGGCAAGCGTCCGCTGGTCGGAAATAATGTCTCTCATGCCAACAACCGCACCAAAAAGCGTTCGCTGCCGAATCTGCACAGCCACCGCTTCTGGGTAGAAAGCGAGAATCGTTGGGTAAAGCTGCGCGTGTCGACCAAGGGTCTGCGCATCATTGACAAGAACGGTATCGATCAGGTCCTGACCGACCTGCGTGCCCGCGGCGAGAAGTTTTAAGGAGAATCATCATGGCAGGTAGCGCACGAGACAAGATCAAGCTGGTATCCACCGCCGGCACCGGTCATTACTACACGACCAACAAGAACAAGAAGAACACGCCGCACAAGCTGGAGTTCAGCAAGTACGACCCGGTCGTCCGCAAGCATGTTCCTTACAAGGAAGCAAAGATCAAGTAGGGTTCTGGCTTCGGCCACCTTTGCTGGATTGACAAAACGCCGGGGTTTCCTCGGCGTTTTGCGTTGAGGGGAAGAGGGGAAGAGGGGAAGAGGGGAAGAGGGGAAGAGGGGAAGAGGGGAAGAGGGGAAGAGGGTTAGTCCATGGTCTGGGTCTCTCTGAAGGTGATTAGCCGGTTGAGCTGGCCATATAGTTGGCGGAGCAAGGTTTGAGGGAGCTGGTCATCGTCCAGAAGACCGAGTTCGCTACAAATCACCAGCTGGGTATCAAGTTCCATCAGCGAGCCTCGGGCTATCTTCAGAAAGCGGATCATCTCCCGTTCGCCGCCGCGCCCTGCACCTTCAGCGATGTTGCTTGGAATGCTCACTGCTGACCGTTGCATTTGCGAGATCAAACCGAACTTCTCTTCCGAAGGTAATCGGTTGCTCAACCGATAGATCCGGCGCACGAGCTCGATTCCGTCACGCCAGACCCTAAGCCGATAATGAGAAGGATCAGCCCCGATCATCCTCTTTCCTCTTCCATCTCACCGTCTCTCCCTCTCTCCCTCTCTCCCTCTCTCCCCCTCTCCCCCTCTCCCCGCGCCACCGGCGCCCGCCCTCACACCAACCCCCTCTCCGCCAGACTCACCACCTCACTATCCCCGACAATGAAATGATCCAGCAATCGAATATCGACCAGTCCAAGGGCGTCGCGCAGGCGGCGGGTGATGGCCAGGTCGGCCTGGCTGGGTTCGGCGATTCCTGACGGATGGTTGTGGGCGACGATCAGGGCGGCCGCTTTGCGGCTCAGGGCTTTTTCGACCACGACCCGCGGATGAACGTGGGCCGAGTCGATGGTGCCGGTGAACAGTTCCTCGAAGGCAATCACGCGGTGGCGGGTATCGAGCATCAGCGCGCAGAACACTTCGTGCGGCCGGTCGCGCAGCGCGGCGCGCAGGTATTCGCGGGTGGCCTGCGGACTGGTCAGCGGCTTGCCCCGGCTCAATGATTCGCGCAGGTGCCGGCGCGCCAGTTCCAGCGCGGCGTGAATCTGGGCGTACTTGGCCGGGCCCAGCCCGGGCATTCGGCACAACTCGTCGCGCTCGCATTCGAGCAGGCCGCGCAGTCCCCCGAACTGATTGATCAGGGTTCGCGCCATATCCATCGCGGATCGGCCGCGGGTTCCGGTGCGCAGCAGAATGGCCAGCAGCTCCGCGTCGCTGAGCGCGCGCGCTCCCTGATCCAGCAGTCGTTCCCTCGGTCGTTCGGTCTGTGGCCAGTCGGCGATTCGCATACAATTCGTTCCTGTTGTTCAAGTTCCAGCTATCGATTCTCGCGCCCGACCATGGGCGAGAGACAGAGGTAAACCACCCGGGCTGGCCTAGGAAATCGACTCGATGGACCGCGGATGAGCTCGTTGGCAGGAAAAAAATGGCTGGTCGGTATCAGCGGTGGCGTGGCGGCCTACAAGACCCCGATCCTGGTCAGGCGTCTGCGCGATGCCGGGGCCGAGGTGCGGGTGGTCATGACCGCGGGTGCCGAGGCCTTTATTTCGCCGCTGACCCTGCAGGCGGTCAGCGGTCATCGGGTGCATACCGACTTGCTGGATGCCGAGGCCGAGGCCGGGATGGGCCATATCGAACTGGCACGCTGGGCCGATGGCATCATCATTGCCCCGGCGACGGCGCATCTGATCGCGCGGCTGGCGCACGGTTTCGCCGATGATCTGCTTGCCACCCTGGTGCTGGCCACCGAAGCGCCGGTCTGGCTGGCCCCGGCGATGAACCGGGTGATGTGGGCTCATCCGGCGGTCCAGGCCAATTGCGAGATTCTGACCGAGCGGGGCATCAGGATGGTGGGTCCGGATCAGGGTAGTCAGGCTTGCGGGGAAACGGGTGCCGGCAGAATGATGGAGCCGGACCAGATACTGGCATCCCTCGATGTGGTCAGAACCGGGCGTCTCACGGGTCGTCGCTTTGTGGTCACGGCCGGTCCGACCCATGAAGCGCTGGACCCGGTTCGCTTTCTCGGCAATCGTTCGTCCGGGCGAATGGGGTTCAGCGTAGCGGCTGCCCTGGTCGAGGCCGGTGCCGACGTGACCCTGATAGCCGGTCCGGTGCAGCTGCAGACGCCGCCGGGGGTTGAGCGAATAGACGTCGAAACTGCTGCCCAGATGATGACGGCTGTGCATGAGCACATTGCCGGTACCGATGGTTTTGTCGCGGTGGCTGCGGTGGCCGACTATCGGCCGGAAGCAGTATCGACTCAAAAGATCAAAAAGTCTGACGCGGCGCTGGAACTGCGGCTGGTGGCCAATCCTGATATTCTGACCAGCGTTGCGACGCACGATCGGCGTCCAACGCTGGTCATGGGTTTTGCGGCAGAAACGCAAGCGCTGGAGACGGCGGCTCGCAGCAAGCTCAAGGGCAAGCGTCTCGATCTGATTGCTGCCAACCAGGTTGGTGATGGTCTGGCCTTTGATTGCGCCGACAACGCCCTGGAGGTGTATTCGATGGATGATCACTGGTCATTGCCGCGCCAGCCCAAGATCGAACTGGCCCGGCAATTGGTCGCGATCATTGCCGATGTTCTGGCTGCGCGGGGAGCGCAGCGCGATGAGACAGGGAGTTTATGAGAGAGCTGCAAGTTCGCATACTGGATGTCCGGCTAGGTCAGGAATGGCAGCTGCCGGACTATGCCACCGAGGGCTCGGCCGGGCTGGATCTTCGTGCCTGCCTGGACCAGACGCTGGAGCTGGCGCCCGGACAGACGGCATTGATTCCCTCCGGTCTCGCCATTCACCTGGATGATCCGGGTCTGGCGGCGGTGTTGCTGCCGCGCTCGGGCCTTGGTCACAAGCAGGGTCTGGTGCTCGGAAACCTGGTTGGGCTGATCGACAGCGATTACCAGGGTGAGGTCAAGATTTCCTGCTGGAACCGCGGCAGTGATGTGATCATCATCGAGCCCGGCCAGCGGATTGCCCAACTGGTCGTTGTACCGGTCGTTCAGGTTAAACTCACGCCTGTCGAGTCCTTTCGCCGCAGTCAGCGAGCGGAAGGAGGAATTGGTCACACGGGGACCCATTGACCATGGCCAAAGCGTTGTTCAGAGGGAGCGATTCGAAAAGCAGCCTGATTCGCCTGGGCAGCCTGGTGGCCATTGCCCTGGGTGTGTTCGGGATCATCATTGGTGCAGCGCTGCTCTATGGCAGCATGCAGGGCCAGCTTGCCACTGAACAAGCCAGCCGGGCCGCGTCTGATATGGCCCGTAATATTTCCGACGCGCTTGACGATATCCAGGCAACGCTGCGCGATCCACAGGTTCAGGAGTACGCCCGCGAGGCGTTGGCGGATCCGCGCGGTCGAGGTGATGCACTGGAAACCGCGGTCAGAAGTCGCGGCATCACCAATATTATCGATTTGAGGGCATTTCCTGCTGCGATCGAAGACATCCCGCTGGGTGTTTATCCGGAGCCTGACTTCACCGTTATTGAAATGCTGCTGGAGGCACGCCGTGGCGGCCGGGCCACCATACAGGTGCATTACCCCGGCACTGGCAATGAAAATCTTGCCTTTGCCCAGGCCATCTCTGATGACAACCAGGCCGCAGGCATTCTGTTCCTGCGAGTTCCGGTCAGTCTGGTCACCAGTCTGTTGCAGGGTTCGGCGTCGCTGGATTCAGTCGCGCTGGTTCAGGGCTCGGAAAGCCAGAGCGTCACCTTGAAGTCACTGGGGGCCAGTGCCCAAGGCACCGAGTTCACCGAGGTATCGGGGTCGCGTCTGCGGCTGCGCTGGAGCCGCAAGACCATCGTCGGCCCGTTCAGCACCCGGGTCGCCATTATTATCGGTTCGGTCGGGATCATCCTGATGATGGGCGGATTGCTGGTACGTCGGCGCACCGGGATTGCCGATGCCCATTTGACCGCCGACGATTATCATCACAATGATCGACCCGAGCCCACACCCGCGCGCCAGGCAGCCAGGAAGGATCCTCCGAAGCCGCCGTCGGCAAAGCCAAAGCCGGCACCGCCAGCGCCGCGTAAAGCGGTTGCCCAGGAACCGGTTGAAGACCTGCCTGACTGGCTACTTGACTCCGACCAGATCGATCAGCACGACGGACCCTTTGGTGAGCATGAAGCATCGTCGGAGGAATTGCCCGATCTGCCCGATACCCTGGCCGATGAAGAGTTCAGTCTGGCCGACGAGCCGAAGAAAACGGGCAGGAAGTCACCGCGTCAAACCGCGACCGATACGCTTTTCATGGAACCGGACGAACAGGACCTGTTCGAGCCCGAGGAATCGCCTGAGCCGTCGAGCAAGCCTGCCCGCGCTGGGGCTGAGACCCGGGATGATGCCCTGGATCTGTCGCTGGACGAGGCCGCGGCGGACCTGGACCGATTACTGGATGACGACTCGGCGTTCGATTTCACCGACGGTGACAAGGCCGATTCAGATAGCGGCTCCGATCTGGAGTTGGAAACCGATTCTGCACCGGAGTTTGAACCCGAGCCTGAGCCAGAGCATGAGCCTGAGCCAGAGCCGGAACCAGAGCCCGAGCCGGAACCAGAACCCGAGCCGGACCCAGAACCCGAGCCGGACCCAGAGCCGGAACCAGAACCAGAACCAGCTCCCAAGCCTGCCAAAAAGGCCGCACCGGACCGACCGCCTGTTCTGGATCCGGACCTGTTCCATTCCAGCCACATAGGCGGCGTGGTCGAAGACAGTCTCGATGCGCGTAGCGCCACGATGATCGGTGAAGCCATTGGCTCGGAAGCCCGTGCCCGCGGAATCGAGCGTATGGTGGTCGGTCGCGACGGCCGGCTTTACGGCGCGGTTCTGATGTCGGCCCTTAGCCAGGGACTGTGCGCGGCCGGTATCAAGGTCATCGATATCGGCGCCGTGCCGATACCGGTATTGAATTTCGCCGCTTCGGAACTGGCCGACGGCAGCGGCGTCATGGTGACCGGTTCGCACTATCCGCCCGAATACAACGGATTTCGCGTTCGTCTTAACCATGAAGTGCTTCACGACGACGGCATTCAGGGGTTGTTCCGGCGGATTCAGGAACAGGACCTGGTCAGCGGCCAGGGAACGATCGAGGAACAGAATATCGTCGAGCGCTATGTCGAGCGCATCGGAATCGACATCCAGCTTGAACGCCCGCTCAAGGTGGTTATCGATTGCGGCAACGGCATTGCCGGCACGGTAGCGCCCGAAGTGCTTACGGCCATTGGCGCCGATGTCATCCCCCTGTATGCCGACGTCGACGGCAATTTTCCCAACCATCACCCCGACCCGGCGAACCCGGACAATCTTGAAGACCTCAAGCTGTGCGTGCGCAACTTCCAGGCCGATATCGGGCTGGCTTACGATGGTGATGGTGATCGCCTGGGTGTGCTTTCCAGCGACGGCGAAATCGTCTGGCCCGACCGGGTACTGATGCTGTTGGCCGAAGATATTCTGGAGCGCAACGGTGGTGCAAAGATTGTCATTGACCCGGGCTGCAGCAGCAAGCTGAGTGAAAAGATCAGCGCGTCCAGCGGACGCACGGTGATGGCGCGTAGTGCCAATACTTTCGTTGGCGAAAAAATGCGCACGGAAAAGGCCTTGCTGGCCGGTCTGTTCAGCGGGCATATTTTTATCGCCGAGCGCTGGTTCCCCTTTGATGACGCGATCTACGCCAGTGCCCGCCTGCTGGAGCTGCTGGCCGCCGATACCCGACCGATTGGCGAGATCCTGGCTGAACTGCCCCAATCGGAAGCCACGCCGGAAATTCGCGTGCCGATGGATGACGAACAAGCGCAGGATCTGGTGACGGCTTTGATCGCCGAAGGCGACTTCGGCGACGGTGAATTTTCCATGGTCGACGGTCTGAGGGTGGATTTCCCGGACGGCTGGGGACTGGTTCGCGCGTCCCATACCAGCTCCGACCTGGTGCTGCGTTTCGAGGCCGACGATGCCAAGGCGCTCAACCGGATCAAGACCCTGTTCAAAAAGCAGATCAAGACCCAGGACAGCAAGCTCAAGCTGCTGTTCTGATGGTATCGGGCCGACCCCCATCGGTCGGCCGGAAACTGTCCAGTTGACATGCCAACCCTGCTGCTCAACAAACCGTTCCGGGTGCTCAGCCAGTTTACCGACCCCGAGGGCCGGTCCACGCTGGCCGATTTTGTCGACCTGCCGGATGTGTATGCCGCCGGCCGGCTCGACTACGACAGCGAAGGCCTGCTGATTCTGACCGATGACGGTCGCCTGAAGGCGCGTCTGGCCGATCCCGAATACGCCACCCCGAAAACCTACCTGGTCCAGGTCGAAGGCCGCCCGTCGATAGGCGCCATCGAGCAACTGCGTCGTGGCCTCAAGCTCAAGGATGGCCCAACCCGGCCAGCCGAAGTCGAGCTGCTGGCCAGGGCCCCCGGCTGGCTATGGAAACGCCAGCCCCCGGTCGCACCACGTGCCGGCAAACCCACCGCCTGGCTGGAAATCACCATCACCGAAGGCCGCAACCGCCAGGTCCGCCGCATGACTGCCGCCGTCGGCCTGCCCACCCTCCGAATGATCCGCACCCAAATCGGCACGATGACCTTGGGATCTCTGGCCCCGGGCGAGTGGAAAAGGAGTGAGTAGGTCGGGGTGACACCCCCGACGGTCCATGTCGAAACCATCGTCACAAAATGGATTTTTGGCACCGTCGAAGGCGGGCTCTGCGAGAGAAATCTTTTCGTAGTAAGTTTGCGGAGATTGCTTCGGGCATGGACCCGTCGGGGGTGTCGCCCCGACCTACTCGTTCGTGGACTAGTACAAAAAGGAGACCCCCCAGCTCTGCTGGGGAGGCCTTCTCAGTTTGACAGTTCCGGAAGTCCCATGAAAACTCCGAAGCGTGAGCCGCCAAGCATCACGCTAAGGAGAAATCATGAGACAGGTGAACAGTTTAAATCAC
>Ga0208979_100182_pt1 | contig 87568 bp, 74 predicted proteins | sample HotLakConsUCCSLE_FD_184738 | JGI IMG/M metagenome (GOLD analysis project Ga0208979, IMG submission 184738) | Hypersaline microbial mat communities from Hot Lake, Washington, USA - Hot Lake Consortium UCC-SLE (SPAdes) | ecosystem: Environmental > Aquatic > Non-marine Saline and Alkaline >... | reverse complement strand
GAAGAAGCGGCGCGATTACGCGCCATTCGAATTCGGTCAGATCATAACGGCTCATCAATACCTCCAATCCGGAGGTTGAATCACGCCGCTGGCAATCTGTGAACCCCGCTTATGAGTTCACGGCCTAATTCAATTGAAAATGAGGCGTTTGATACTTCTGAATGAATGGGATGTCCGGAAAAATTGTCGAACTGAAAAATGCTATTCCGGGACCTCAAGGACCCCAAGGGGATCACGATTGCTAATCTCAATGATTTTCCGGTTTCGAACCGATCAAGTGATCAATCGCCGGCCAGTCGACTTGATTGCCCTTTCGAACGGAACTCCAGCCAGCAGGTCTTCCAAGGCCCGATATCCATCCGCAGGCAGACCAGATGACTCGTCGGCATCGCGGGCAAGAATATCCGGGGCTAAAGTCTGGCTAGAGCGGTCGCGAGGGCACAGCCGACATCCACAGCCCACCGGGAAATTCTCATCGTCTCTCGATTGACTTCATTGGCGACCGGCCGGCGCGGCAATTAACGCACGGCCACCGGACGGACGCCTCCAGCCGGAATTGCGGACTTGCCAAGAATTCGCTGGCGCTCTTTCTTGAACGATGTGGTCGTTCGCGCCACCTTGACCGTGGGACGCGGAGATCCAGACATTCCACCTTTGCCAATTCAGTCAAGACAAGACAATCTGTCGCAGTTATGGATTGCAGTCGCGAAAGGCGATTGCGTGCCGGAGATCATCGAATGAGTGAAAAAACCAGGAACGGGAGCGACGCAGCTGACAAAAAAACACGGATACTGGCTGCGACGACCAGGTTGCTCAAGACACAGGGCCTGCCAGCCTTTTCATTCGACGCCGTAGCCAACGAGGCGGGCCTGTCGCGCCAACTGGTTCGTTACTACTATTCAAGTCTGGACGCGTTGATCGTCGATCTCTGCGACCATCTTGCCATGACCTATCAGGAAGCGCTGATCGCCGGGATAGTGAATTTCGGACAGGTGGAGCGGCTGGCTTTCTTCCTGGACTATTTCTTTGGTGTGTCTGACGACCATCCCATGCCGGACAACCTTGAAGTATACGATGCCTTTTTCGCCTATGCGGTCGGCTCCGAGCCTCTCAGGGACCGCCTGTGCGAAACATACAAGACCCTGGGACAGGTCGTCGTTCACGAGTTGGCCATTGCGCATCCGCAGCTGGAGTCACGCGCCAGCGAGGAGCTGTCGTTTCTCTTCGTCTCGATGATGCACGCCCATTGGAGTTTCGTGGCAACCTTGGGATTTTCCAGCAAACACAACCATATAGCCAGAATGGCATTCGACCGGTTGATAGCATCCTATGTCAGCGAGGGGCCGGACCACGCTTCGAAAGTCAGGCCATGGACGCGCGGTGAAGTGTGACCTGATGGGATGAAGTGCAATCCACCGATCGGTGTGCTGATCGCCCGTTGCTCAGATGGCCTTCTTTGATGCGTGCTGCTCGAATGGATCGCCGCCCGATCATTCATGTCAACAAACTCAAATCTTACAGACGCATAGCGACGCGATACGACAAGCTCGGCTCAACAATCCTCGCCTGTGGCGGCGCCCCGAAAATATCCAGTTCGTGGCCATCACCAAAGCCGAGCTTCAATTCAGCGCAAAAATCCCGCCCGCACGATGAAGTGCGGACGGGGCCGGGCTGGTGTGGACAGCCCACGGAGCTTGTCTTTCAGCCGTTCAGGCGGCCTTCAGCGCCTGGTCAATGTCGGCCAGTTCGTAGCCGAGCGCCTCGGCGACCGGGCGATTGGTGATGCGACCCTTGTGAACGTTGAGGCCGGCGCGCAAATGGCGATCCTGGGCAATGGCGGTAAGGCCCTGGTCGGCCAGCATCAGGCCATACTGCAATGTGGCATTGTTGAGCGCATGCGCCGAGGTGATCGGCACGGCGCCCGGCATGTTGGCGACGCAATAATGGATCACGCCGTCGACTTCGTAGGTGGGGTCGGCATGGGTGGTGGCGTGCGAGGTCTCGAAACAACCGCCCTGGTCGATGGCGACATCGACGATCACCGAGCCCCGTTTCATGCCAGACAGCATTTCGCGGGTGACGAGCCTGGGCGCGGCCGCGCCCGGGATCAACACGGCGCCTATCACGAGGTCCGCCGAGAAGACTTCCTCTTCCAGCGCCTCGATGGTCGAATAGCGGGTATGGACCCGGCCGTTGAAGATGTCGTCGAGCTGGCGCAGGCGCGGCAGCGACCGGTCGAGAATGGTGACGTCGGCGCCGAGCCCCACGGCCATCCTGGCCGAATGCAGGCCGACCACGCCGCCGCCGATGATGGTGACCTTGGCAGGCAGCACGCCGGGCACGCCCCCCAGAAGAATGCCGCGCCCGCCATTGGCCTTCTGCAGCGAGGCGGCGCCCGCCTGGATGGCGAGGCGTCCGGCCACTTCCGACATCGGCGCCAGAAGCGGCAACCCGCCGCGATCGTCGGTGACGGTTTCATAGGCGACCGCGGTGCAGCCCGACGCCAGCAGGCCCTTGGTCTGTTCCGGATCCGGAGCCAGGTGCAGGTAGGTATAGAGCAGCTGGCCGTCGCGCAACTGCGCCCATTCGGCTGGCTGCGGTTCCTTGACCTTGACCACCATGTCGGCGCGCTCGAATATTTCCCTGGCGCTGCCCACGATTTTCGCGCCGGCCGCCTGGTAGGCCGCGTCATCCGCGTCGATCCCCATGCCTGCCTTGGCCTCGATCAACACCTCATGGCCATGCGCCACATACTCGCGCACGGCGCCGGGTGTGAGACCGACACGGTATTCATGGTTCTTGATTTCCTTGGGGCAGCCTACACGCATCGATGTCTCCTCCGGACGGCGATTGGCGTCTTGCGCGCCAGATCGGGTTTCAATGCCGCGAATATTATCATTCCGGACACGAAAGGTCCTTGCAATCCGGCCTTGTCCTGTTGCGGGGTTTCGAATATTCTTGCGCAGTGTCGACCTAAATTCGGATAAACTGCGAATGAATCAGCTCGATGCCATCGATATCGCCATTCTGAAGACGCTTCAGGTGGAGGGGCGAATCTCCAATGCGGCGCTTGCCGAGCGTGTCGGCCTGTCGGCGTCGGCCTGTTCGCGGCGGCTCGACATCCTCGAAAGATCGGGCGTCATCAAGGGCTATCACGCCCGCCTGTCGCACAAGGCGCTCGACTACCGGATGATCGCCATCGTCCATATCTCGCTGTCCGGGCAGTTCGCCAGGACGCTTTCGGAATTCGAGGCGGCGGTGAAGCTCTGCCCCAACGTGCTGGTCTGCTACCTGATGAGCGGCGAGTACGACTACACACTGCGGATTGCCGCACGCGACCTCGAGGATTACGAGCGCATCCACCGTGACTGGCTCTCGGCCCTGCCCCACGTGGTCAAGATCAACTCGAGCTTTGCGCTGCGCGAGATCATAGATCGCCCCAATGTCGGGCTCGACTGATTGTTGACAAAAATAGTCATGTTTATTTCGCCTGCCTTCTGGTAAACCGGCTGCCGAATTGCGCCTCAAGGAGTACGATCATGGCACGACCGGAACCGCGGACACTGGAAGTCATCCGCAAGCAACAGCTTACCCCCAACATGCTGCGCGTCACGCTCGGCGGCCCCGGCCTGGCGGATTTTCCCGCCGACCAGACCAGCGCCTATATCAAGCTCCGCCTCCACGACGCCCGCAGCGGCCGCGATGTGACGCGCACCTACACTGTGCGTTCCCAGCGCGCCGACGAGATCGACGTGGATTTCGCGCTGCATGAGGTTTGCGGTCCCGCCACGCTCTGGGCCATCGCCGCCCGGCCGGGTGACACTGTGCTGGTGGGTGGCCCGGGCCCGCGCAAGCTGGTACGTCCGGATGCGCCGTCCTATCTCTTGGTCGGCGACATGACGGCGCTTCCGGCAATCGCCGGCAACATCGAGTTGCTTGCGTGCACGGCGCGAGGCACGGCCGTGCTCGAGATCATGGACGAGGCCGACATGCAGGAGCTTGCCGCGCCGCCCGGCCTCCATATCCAGTGGGTGATCAATCCGCATCCCGGCGAGGCCGCGCACGCCCTGCTCGAAAGGGTCAGCAGCCTGCCTTGGCCGGACCGGCCGCCCTATGTCTGGGCGGCGTGCGAGTTCTCCGGCATGCGGCTGCTGAGGGACTATTTCCGCAATGAACGCGGCGTGGATACGGCCGACATCTACATTTCCAGCTACTGGAAACTCGGCAGCGACGAGGACCGCCACAAGCTCGCCAAGCGAGAGGACGCCGAGGCTCTCGCGGGCTAGGACCGGGCTGCGGCCCCGCATGAGTGCGCCGCCGGTCTCGCCGGCGGCCGCACGATTCGATCAGGTGAATTCAAGCGGGTCATTCGCCCAGACGACTTGGCTCAGGCCAACCCGCTCGGCTTCAGCGCCAGTAGGGCGGCTGACCATAATGGGCATAGAGACGGTCCTGGGCACCCATCGACCAGTCGTAGTCCGAGTCCTTGTTGTATTTCGGCGCGCCTTCGACCTGCTCCTTGGAAATGTCGACGCGGTAGCCGCCGAGTTCCTCGTCATATTTGAGCTTTTCCCAGGGCAGCGGGTAGTGATCGTCGCCGATGCCGAGAAAGCCGCCAAAGCTCAGCACGGCGTAGGAGATCTTGCCTCCAACCTTTTCGATCATCACTTTTTCGATCGATCCGATATGCTGGCCGGAACGGTCATAGACTTCCGTGCCGGCGACGCGGTCGCTGCCGATCAGGGCTGAGTTTTCCTTGGTGAGTGCAGACATGAGTTCCTCCTTGGAATGGGTGGATATCGCAATAGTGCCAGGGTTGACCGGCATTGTTCCGAGGCCGTTTGCCTTGGCGCCTGTCATGCTGGATCAACGCCGGAAGCCCCCCGCTGGTTCCGGGAGCAAATGACTGCCCCGGTAACAAATCTTTCCCTTTCGGACCGCCGGTGAAACATCGGGTGAAGCATGGAGCAGACGCTCCATCCGGCTGCCGGGCGCGCGCTGGCGAGTTCGGCCTCTGGTCTCAGCTCGAGACCGGTTCGCCGCCATTCGGGTGCAGAACCTGGCCCGACATGTAGCTTGAATCCGCGCATGCCAGGAAGAGAAAGCACGGCGCCACCTCGTTGGGCTGGCCGGGCCGGCCAAGCGGCGTGTCCTGGCCGAAGTTCTCGACCTTCTCCGGCGGGAACGTGGCCGGGATCAGCGGCGTCCAGATCGGTCCCGGGGCGACTCCGTTGACGCGGATGCGCTTGGGCGCAAGCTTGTGCGCCAAGGCCCTGACGAGCGCGACAATGGCGCCCTTGGTCGAGGAATAGTCGATCAGCAGGTCCTGGCCGCGATAGGCGGTTACCGACGTGGTGCAGATGATCGAAGATCCTTCTGCAAGGTGCGGCAACGCCGCCTGGATGATGAAGAACTGCCCGAACACATTGGTCTCGAAGGTCGCCCGCAACTGTTCCTCGGAGATATCCTCGGGACTTTCCTGGGGATGCTGCTCGGCCGCGTTGGCAATGACGATGTCGAGCTGGCCGAAACAGTCGATCACCTTGCGCATCGTGGCAAGGCAGAACTCCCGGTCCGCAATATCGCCGGCAATGGCCATCGCCTTGGAGCCCTCCTTCTGGACGAGCTTCACGGTGTCCTGCGCATCCTCCATCTCGTCCTTGTAAAGAAGCGCAATCCTGGCGCCCTCGCGCGCGAACAGCTGCGCCGTCGCACGGCCAATGCCCGAGTCGCCGCCGGTAATCAGAGCCACCTTGCCTTCAAGCCGCCCCGATCCGGGATAGCGCGGGTCATGAACAGGCTTGTCCTGCATTGCGGACTCGTGGCCGGGTTGATCCTGCGGGGTCATGGTCATGCATATCTCCTGTTTGGGTATGCAAGGAAAACTCGCGCAGGCATTGAAAGTTCCCATGCAACCGATCACGCGAAAAGGCCGCGGGCGATGAGCCAATCAACGCCTGGGCTGCACGGACCTGACGACGAAAACCCGGGGCCTTGAGCGTGTGAAAAATACCGCTTGACCGGACCATGCAGATCGCTGAAATCGTCAGGCGCGCTGTCGCACCTTCGAAGCCTGCCGGCGCGCGGCATGACTGGCCACCAGCAACCTTGATAGGCAACCCGATGACACTTCTCAAACTGAGCGCCGCACTGATTTTCACCGCATTCATCAGCGCAACCGGAGCCGCGGCGCAGACCGGGGCCGAATGCGTTTTCACCATTCACAACGACACCGACGAGAACACGCTGACCGGTTTCTACACAAGCGAAGACGACGGCGGCACCTGGAGCGACAATTGGCTGAGCCGCAAGATGGCGCCCGGTCAATCCGCCAAGGCCGAATTCACCGCCGACACCTGCGCCTGTGCGCAGGTCTTCCAGGCAGGATGGCTGGCCGAAGACAACTCAAGCGAGGTTCTCGACGACCCACACACCATCGACATCTGCGAAGCCAGCAATGTCTATCTCGGCGACGACGAAGTCACTTTCGACTGAGCCGGAAACCCCAGTTTCAACGACCTGAAGATGCGGCGCGGAACCAAAGGGTCCCGCGCCGTAAATTTTTGAGGCATGTACTCGCGGACCGACAGGTCGCATCCGCGCCCGGACTATCGAAACAGCGCCGGGCCCTGCTCGTCGATGATCTGCCGCGCCTTGCGCACCGTCGCCGCCTCAACCTCGTCCCTGCTCGAGAAGATATCGGCGCGGATGAATTTGTGTTCCCTGGCGTTGTCGCCCTCGCCCTCGACGATGCGTCCCGCAACGCGCCACTGGCCGCCTTCGGCCATCGGTTCGGCGTAGATCAGGCAATCCTTGTAGCTGTCCGGTTCGTTGGCGGGCTGCGGCGGACGTGCGCCTCCGCTGCCGCCGAACAGAGTGCGGATACTGTCCAAAATTCCTGCCATGACCTGCTCCTTGCTTTCATTGTCACCTGGTTCCGGACCTCTGCCGTCGAGCCGCGGGTTCCGGAACCTGTCTTGTCTCACCCGAATTGCGGCATCCGCATCGGCACGAGAGGGCTGACCTGTTTTAGGCCATCGGCTGCAGCAAAGTCCATGAACGTCCGCGCATTTCCGGGCGATCACCTGAAGCCGTACTCCCGTGATTCGGCGCCCGGGGCCTCGCAGGATTCACGCGGCCTTAACTGCGTGTGCCTTTTCGGGACGGCATTAGCGTTTTGATGACAACCTCTTGCCACACTCCCCATCGTATCGGCCAGGGAGGCGAACGGACATGAAGAACTATATCGGCCGCGCGCTGAAGCGGGACAGGACTCGGCTTCGCGCCAAGATCGACTGCATGGGTCAGAAAACCCATGGCGCCGTCGTCGATCTCTCGCAGCATGGCATCTGCCTCTATCTGTCGATCGACATCCCGGTCGGGCGTGGCGACAAGATCACGGTTGAAACCGAGGAAATGGGCTTGCTGATCGGCACGGTCCGCTGGATCCGCCGGCCCCGCGTCGGCGCCGAACTGGTGCTCACGTCGAACAACCGCGCCAAGGTGGAAAGCTATTACCGGATGTTCAGGGACGAGCGCCTGCCCGCCTGATGCGCCGACTGGCAAGCGCCCTCCGCTTGCCCGCTCTTTGCGCCGCCTGACGGCCATTGCGCCTCAGCCTTGCCTGACCTAAGTTCGCGCCACGTCACCGAGAGGTGAGCGAAGCGACCCGGGACGGGAGGACATTTTCATGGCAAAGCGCACATCGAGGACACGCAAGGTGCTGTATTTCATCGCGTTTTTGACCATCGCCGGCGGCTTGGCCTTTGCCTTCGGGCCCCGTCCGGTTGCCGATACCTCGATTGATTTTTCCGAAACCACCCTCCCCGATGATCTCGACCGGTATCTTGAGCAGTCGGAAGCGGGTTTCGAAGATATCCGGCCCGGCAGCGAGCGACAGATCGTCTGGGCCTATCCCGCATCCAGGGCGCGCACGCCGCTGGCCCTTGTCTATATCCACGGCTTCTCCGCCGGCCCGGGCGAAACCCGGCCCTTGCCTGATCTCGTCGCCAGCGAGCTTGGCGCAAACCTCTACTACGCCCGGCTTGCCGGTCACGGACGCAGCGGCGATGCCATGCTCGACGGCTCGGTCCGTGCCTGGGTCAACGATCTGGCCGAAGCGATAGCCATCGGCCGCAGGCTTGGAGAACGCGTCGTCATCATCGCGACTTCCACCGGCGCCTCTCTTGCCGTCTGGGGCGCGGCTCAGCCCGAGCTGATGCGCGATGTGGCGGGGCTGGTTCAGATCTCCCCGAATTATGGCCTCCAGGCCGCGGGCTCAAGTCTGCTGACCATGCCATGGGCCGAGAAACTGGTTCCGCTGATCGCCGGCAAGCGCCGGTCCTTCGACCCCAGCAACGAGATGCACGCCACCTTGTGGACGACGGAGTACCCAAGCCTTGCGCTGCTGCCGATGGCCTCCCTGGTGAAGCGCGCCAACGCGGTCGACGTCGCAAGGATCGCGATCCCGTCCCTGCTTGTCTATTCGCCCCAGGACCGGGTCATCCAGCCCGAACTCGCCAGGCAAAAGGCGCAGGAATGGGGCGGACCGTCTGAGACCATCGAGGTCACCGACAGCGACGACCCGAACAATCACGTCATTGCCGGCGATGCGCTGTCGCCGTCGACCACCGAGCGGCTGGCGGCGCAGACGGCGGAATGGATCGCCGGGCTTTAGCTCTGGTTTGCGGTCGGACCCGGTCGTCAGATGATAAGGTTCGAGATGATCTCGTTGTCCGTAATGTCCTGGTAGCTCAGCCCCGCCTGGTCGAACGCCGCGGTCAGGCGATGGAAATTTTCCGGCGCCTTGGTTTCGATGCCGATCAGGATCGAGCCGAAATTGCGCGCTGACTTCTTCAGATATTCGAAGCGGGCGATGTCGTCGTCCGGGCCAAGCAGGTTGAGGAAATCCTTGAGCGCGCCCGGACGCTGGGCCAGCCGCAGGACAAAGTATTTCTTCGTCCCGGCATAGCGCATGGCCCGCTCCTTGACGTCGGGAAGCCGCTCGAAATCGAAATTTCCGCCCGAGACGACGGCAACCACGGTTTTCCCCGCAAGCTTCTCCGGTCCCAGCGCCTCGAGCACCGAAAGCGACAGGGCGCCGGCGGGCTCCAGCACGATGCCTTCGGTGTTGAGGATCGAGGTCATGGTCAGGCAGATGGCGTTTTCGGGCACGATCTGGACCTGGTCGGCGCGAAACCGCTTGAGGATCTCGAAATTGCGCATGCCGATTTCCGCCACCGCCGCGCCATCGACAAAATTGTCGATCTTGGCGAGCTTCACCCTGTGCCCGGCCTCAAGACTCTGCCTGAGGCTCGGCGCCCCTGCTGGTTCCGTCAGCAGGAACCGGTCATCGTCGATCAGCCCTTCGAAATAGCGCGCCATGCCGGCTGACAGTCCGCCACCGCCCACCGGCAGCACGATCAGGTCGGGAATTTCGCCCTCCGGCAGTTGCGCGGCGATTTCTGCGGCCACCGTCGCCTGCCCCATGATGATGTCGTCATGGTCGAAGGGCGGCGCCATCAGCGCGCCTTCTTCCGCCGCAAATTGCTGGGCGGCCTGGTAGCAGGCGTCGAAATAATCCCCGGTCAGGCGGATCTCGATGAACTCGCCGCCGAACATCCGGGTCTTGTCGATCTTCTGCTGCGGCGTCGTCACCGGCATGAACACCACGCCCTTCTGGCCGAAATGCCGGCACACATAGGCAAAGCCCTGGGCGTGATTGCCCGCCGAGGCGCAGACGAACAGCGGTGGCCGGGACGTGTCGTCGAGCGCCTTGCGGATGAAATTGAACGCGCCGCGAATCTTGTAGGATCGGACCGGCGAGAGATCTTCCCGCTTGAGCCAGATGCGGGCGCCATAGCGGCCGGACAGGTGGTCGTTGAGCTGAAGTGGCGTCGCTGCGAACAGCGCCCGCATCTCGCCAAGCGCATCGTCCACAGAGGCACGGAATTGATCGGGTGATTGTTTTTCGCTCATCGCCGGTCTATGCCACGGGAACCCGCCGGTTGCGAGTCCGAACCGGTTTTCAAGGGGTCAGGGGATAGCGGCTTTGCACGGCCAGACGATTCGATCCGCGGTCTACGTCGCTTCCATGGCGGGGCTTTATCTTTCCGTGGCCATGATGGTGCCGGCGGCGGTCGATTTCTATTTCGGCAATCCGGACTGGCAGGTTTTTACGGTGTCGGCCTTCTCGGTCGGCGCGATCTGTCTGGCCTCGGCCACGGCGCTCCGGGGCGCCAATGCGCCCTTCTCGCGGCGCCTCGGCTTTCTCGTTGTCAACCTTTTGTGGCTCACGCTGTCCATCACCGGCGCCGTCCCGCTTTACCTGTCGGGTCTCGGGCTCGATGTCGCCGACGCACTGTTTGAATCCGTGTCAGCCGTCACCACCACCGGGTCGACCGTCATCGCCGGCCTCGACAGGGCTCCGCCCGGCCTGCTCCTGTGGCGGTCCATGCTGCAATGGTTCGGCGGGATCGGAATTGTCGCCATGGGGCTTCTCGTGCTGCCTTTCCTCAAGGTCGGCGGCTTCACCGTGTTCAAGATGGAATCCTCCGACACCTCGGAAAAGCCCTTCGCCCGGTTTGCCGTGTTCGTCCGCGCCTTCTTCGCCATCTATATCGGCCTCACGGCAATCTGCGCCATCCTCTACAATGTGCTGGGGATGAGCGAGTTCGATGCCGTCAACCATGCCATGACCACCCTGGCGACAGGCGGCTTTTCCACCCATGACGCTTCCTTCGGCGCCTTCCAGTCGTCGCCGGCGCTGATCTGGACCGGCACCATCTTCATGGCCATCGCCGGCCTGCCCTTCTCGGTGCTGATCCTGTTTGCCGTACGCGGCCGGCTCGACGCCCTGCGTGATCCGCAGATCCTGGCCTATGCCGGCATGATCGGAGTACTCGCCATCGTCGTGGCGCTCAGCCTGCGGCTGGGCCAGGGCGAGAGCTTCGGCTACGCGCTCACCCATTCAGCCTTCAACATCGTCTCGATCATCACCACCACCGGCTTTGCCAGCACCGACTACACGCTGTGGGGACCTTTCGCCATCGTGCTGTTCTTCATGGCGACGTTCCTGGGCGGCTGTTCCGGCTCGACCTCCGGCGGCATCAAGGCCTACCGACTGGTGATCATTGCGAGTTCGATCCGCTCCGGCCTGATGCGGCTGATCTATCCCAACAGCGTCCGCCCGGTCCGCTACGGCACGGTGGCGGTCGAACCGGAAATGCAGCGCACCGTGTTCCTGTTCGTCTGCGCCTATCTCGGCATCTGGGCGCTCGGCTCGATCGCCCTTGCCGCCACCGGCCTCGATGTGGAAACCGCAGTCTCCGGCTCGATCACCGCACTTGCCAATGTCGGCCCCGGCATCGGGCCGGTGATCGGACCCTCGGGCAATTTCAGCGGGATCGGCGACCCCGCGAAGCTGATCCTGATCTTTCTGATGCTGCTCGGCCGGCTCGAGATACTTGCGGTTCTGGTGCTTTTGGTGCCGGCCTTCTGGCGCGAATAGCCTGCGCGACGAAAGTATTACACGTCTCTACATTATCCATCGGTTAACCAAAACCTGCTTTTCTCCTTGGCTACGGAGGAGTGTATCGAATGCAGGCTTTGCAGGTTTCCTATCCCGACACTTCGAACGACCTGCCGGACACCGGACCGGCGGAAGCTGGCGCGGCGCCGGCGCAGGACCAGGCGCGCCTCGAGAGGGCCATGAATGTGATCGGCTCGCAGATCGGCGAGCTGTCGGTCAATATCGCCGACACCAGCGGCATGATCGGCGACGTCTCGGGCTCCATGTCGCGCCAGGCCGAGGAGTTTCATGCGCTCACCCGCGACATCTCGATGATCGCCCGGTCGAACAAGACCGTCGCCGAAGCCTCGAACGGTGCGATCGTCGCCGCCAAGTCCACCCAGGCGGGCCTCGACACCACGACCCAGAGCGTCAACGGCATCCTCGTCAATGCGGTCTCCGACATCAAGTCGATGGCCTCCAACGCCACCGAAATCACCAGCGTGCTCAATTCGGTCTCCGGCCAGATCCGCGAAATCCATTCCTTCTCGGAGGCCATCCAGGGAATCGCCACCCAGACCCAGCTGCTCGCCGTCAATGCCGGCATCATGGCGGCGCATGCGGGCGAAGCGGGCCGCGGCTTTGCCGTCGTCGCCGACGCCGTCAAGCAGTTGGCCGACAAGACCGGCACCGTCTCGCGCGACATGGTCTCGAGGCTGCAGGCGCTCCGCGGCATCGTCGACAAGCTTCAGAAGCAGAACGCCGACAACGAGGCCGTTGCCACGGCCGCCTATCAGCGCTCGACCGAGATCGACGAGGAACTGCAGAAATTCACCGGCTTCAGCCAGAGCGTCGCCGGCATGATCACCGAGATCGAGCGCATCAGCGCGCCGGTCGAGGAGACCACCCGCGCCTGCACGACGGTGCTCGCCAAGGTCTCAGATCTCGACACCCAGGTCCATCACAGCGCCCAGATGCTGACCTCGGCCAGCACCAAGATCGACCGGCTGGTCTCGTTTTCGGAAAACGTCATCGGCGAAGTCGCCCAGAGCGGCATCGAGACCGAGGACACGCCGCTGATCCGGCACTGCATCGCCAAGGCCGGCGAAGTCGGCGCCCTGTTCGAGGACGCCGTGAGATCCGGCGCCCTGTCGATGGCCGACCTTTTTGACGAAAACTATCAGCCCCTGCCCGGCACCGATCCGCAGCAGCACGTGACCCGCTTTACCCGACACACCGATCGCCTGCTGCCGCCGATCCAGGAAGCCATGCTCGACTTCGACCCGCGCGTCACCTTCTGCGCCGCGGTCGACCGCAACGGCTATCTGCCGACCCACAACCACATCTTCTCGCAGCCGCAGAGTTCCGATCCGGTCTGGAACGCAGGCAACTGCCGCAACCGCCGCATCTTCAACGACCGCACCGGCCTCGCCGCCGGACGCAACAGGAAACCCTTCCTGCTGCAGACCTACCGCCGCGACATGGGCGGCGGCAATTACTCCCTGATGAAGGACCTCTCCGCCCCGATCATGGTCGACGGCCGCCACTGGGGCGGCCTGCGCATCGGCTTCAAGATCAGTGTGTGAGCGCTCCGCCGTTTTGCGCAGGCAGGACTGAGGGCAAGCATGAGTGGTGCGGACGACGGGAATCGAACCCGTACAGCCTCGCGGCCGAGGGATTTTAAGTCCCTTGCGTCTACCAGTTTCGCCACGTCCGCACGTGCGTTAGTCGGTAACTGACGATCGGCACGCAGGCAAGACCCAGTTCACAGCCCGGACATGAACAAGAGAGCCCCGCAGCGTCTGCCACGGGGCTCCAAATCTCAATTAAAGTGGCAAGTGAGCCCGGCGATCAGGCAACCAGCTTGGCGGCGATTTCGGCGGTTCGACGGCCCTGGAATTCCGCCGCTTCAAGCTCGACGGCCGACGTCTGGCGCGATCCGTCGCCATCGGCGATGGTGGTGGCACCATAGGGCGAACCGCCCTTGACTTCATCGACGCCCATCTGCCCCTGGAACGAGTAAGGCAGGCCGGCGATCAGCATGCCCTGATGCAACAGCACCGTGTGAAAGCTCAGGATGGTGGATTCCTGGCCGCCATGCTGGGTCGCCGACGAGGTCATCACCGAGCCGACTTTGCCGACCAGGGCGCCCGTCGCCCAGAGCGCGCCGGTCTGGTCGAGAAAGTTCTTCATCTGCGAGGCCATCATGCCATAGCGCGTCGGCGTGGCGAACACGATGCCATCATAATCGGCAAGTTCCGAGGGGTCGGCGACCGGCGCGTCCTGGTCCATCTTGTAGTGGGAGTCTTTCGCCACGGCTTCCGGCACCAGTTCCGGCACCCGCTTGACCACGACATCGGCGCCTGCGGCGGCCGCGCCCTTGGCAGCGGCTTTCGCCATGGTTTCCATGTGACCCCAGCTCGAATAATAAAGCACCAGTATCTTCGCCATTTTTCAATCTCCAGATTTCAGGTTGCGCCAAGGGGCGACTGTCCACCAACACATAAGTGTTTTGGTGTTCACAAAAAGCCCGCCGATGCAGCACAGTTCGTTCACAAATCGGAACGCATTTCGGGTTGACGACCGGACTTGCGCACAATGGCGAAAGCCGTTTATCCATTCCCTCCCCGAGGCACCCTCGGTTTGGCCCGTGCAAGGAACAAGACAATGAACCACCCCACCACCGGCACCGTGACCGCAGCGGCGCTCGCCATCGGCGATGAACTGCTTTCCGGCCGCACCAGGGACAAGAACATCGGCCATCTGGCGGAAATGCTGACCGCGGCGGGAATCGACCTCGAGGAAGTCCGCATCGTGCCCGACGATCACCAGCGCATCATCAAGGCGCTCAATGAACTCCGCAGCAGCTACGATCATGTCTTCACCTCGGGCGGCATCGGACCCACCCATGACGACATCACCGCCGACGCGGTGGCGGCAGCCTTCGGCGTGGCCTGCGAACACGACCCTGATGCGCTTGCGCTGCTGGGGGCCCATTACGCCGAGCGCGGCCTCGAATTCACCGACGCGCGCCGCCGCATGGCGCGCATGCCGGTGGGCAGCCGCCACATCGCCAATCCCGTGAGCTGCGCGCCGGGCTTCATCATCGGCAATGTGCACGTGATGGCCGGCGTCCCCTCGGTGTTTCAGGCCATGCTCGACAATGTGCTGCCGACGCTCAGGACCGGCATCAAGATCCACTCGGAGAAGGTCAGCTGTCCCTATGGCGAAGGCGACATCGGCGATCCGCTTTCGCTCATCGCCAAGGCCCACCCGGACGTCAATATCGGCTCCTACCCGCGATTCTCGGGCACCGGCTTTTCCACCGAGATCGTCATCCGCGGCCGTGATCAGGCCACCATCGGGGCAGCCAGGCTGGATGTCGAGGCGATGCTCGTGAGCGTCCAGGCGAAGCGGGACGCGGCAGCAAGGTGAGCAGCCCGGCGCCCGCCGATCGCCGTTTGACAAGGATCAATGCGCGGCCGTGAAGCGCCCAGCATGGTAGATGAACCGGTCCGTGAACCCGGAACCTTCCAGAGGAGATCACACCATGGCCTATCATAGCATCCTTGCCGTTCTTTCAACCGAAGCCGATGTCGGCCCGGTGACCGGCGCCATCGCTGACTTCGCTCAGGCGAACGAGGTGCATCTGATCGGCTGCCATGGCGAACCCTCGCAATTCGTGGTCCTGTCGGCGCCCATCGACGTCCCCGACGCCGCCACCATCGCGGCCCTTTATGAACAGGCCGACGCCCGCATGCGCGAGGTCGGCGATGCGTTCGAGAAGGCCTGCCGGACGCAAGGCCTGTCCCATGAATGGCGCCCGGTGCGCTCGCCCGGCGGCGATAGCGCGATCTCGGCGCTTGCCAGCGCCCGTTCCGCAGATCTGGTGGTCGTCCGACAGCCCGACCGCGAGGCGGACGAAGACATGGCCAGCAATGTCGAGGCGCTGCTGTTCGAAGGTGGCCGCCCGGTGCTGTTCCTGCCGTCGGATGGAAAGCTGGCCTCGCCCATCAAGCGGGTGCTGATCGCCTGGGACGGTTCGCGCGAGGCGGCGCGCGCCACCCATGACGCCCTGCCCCTGCTCAAGGCCGCGGAGTCCGTCGAGATCGTCATCGTCGATCCGCACAAATTGCCCGACATTGACGCGCCGCTCGCCGGAACCGATATCGCCAGCTGCCTGTCGCGCCATGATATCCATGCCAATGTGACCACTGTGTCGAAAGGATCCGGCTCCACCGCGGAAGCGATTGCGGCGCAGGTCAGGGCCAGCAATGCCGACCTCGTGGTGATGGGCGCCTACACCCACCAGCGTCTCAGGGAATGGCTGTTCGGCGGCGTCACCCGCGCCTTCCTCGAAAAGTCCCCGGTCGCGGTGCTGATGTCGCGGTAGGCGCCGCGCGCCGGGAACCTTCTGACGCCAGGGCCGGGTCCTCGATCCGGCCTTGCTGTTAGCGCTCCCCGACTTGCGCTCGGGGCGGGTTTTCGGCTATCTGCCCCGCTTGAGCCGTCAATCGCAGCCGCAGCGCCGCCCGAACATCCAAGGACGTCAGCCATGTCTCTTCCAGACAAAGCCTTTCCGGTCTCCTGGGACCAGTTTCACCGCGACGCGCGGGCGCTGGCCTGGCGGTTGAGCGGCACGGGACAGGCCTGGAGCGCGATTGTCTGCATCACCCGGGGCGGGCTGGTGCCGGCGGCGATCATTTCGCGCGAACTCGACATCCGCCGCATCGACACGGTTTCGGTCGCCTCCTACCACGATTATGTCACGCAGGGAGACATGAAGGTGCTCAAGGAGATCAACGCCGACATCCTGGAAACCGAAGGTGAAGGCGTTCTGATCGTCGATGACCTCACCGACACCGGCAAGACCGCGGCGATCGTTCGCGCGATGCTGCCGAAGGCGCATTTCGCCACCGTCTACGCCAAGCCAAAGGGCCGACCACTGGTCGACACTTTCGTCACCGAAGTCAGCCAGGACACCTGGATCTATTTCCCCTGGGACATGGGCTTTGCCTATGTCGAACCCATTTCCAAGGATTCCCGCGGCTGAGCGCGGACCGGCTGGTGCCGGCCCCGGACGCGACGCCCCCCGGGGCGCATGACACGCCGGGCGACACGCCGGCCGCATCGTCGCGTCCGCTGATGTTCATCTTTCTGGTCGTGACCATCGACATGATGGGCGTCGGCCTTGCCTTCCCGCTGCTGCCCAAGCTGATCCAGAATGTCGGCGATTTTTCCATTTCAGAGGCCGCCTACTACAATGGCGGCATCGCCGTGCTCTACGCACTGGCGCAATTCGCCTTCTCCCCCTTTGTCGGCAATCTGTCGGACGCCTATGGCCGGCGGCCGGTTCTGCTGGCAGCCCAGTCCGGGCTGGCGCTCGACTACTTCCTCATGGCGCTCGCGCCGACCCTGTGGTGGATCGCGGTCGCGCGGCTGGTCTCCGGCATGTTCGGCGCCACCGTCTCCACCGCCAGCGCCTATGTCGCCGATGTCTCGACGGCCGAGAACCGGGCCAGGAATTTCGGCTTCATCGGCATGGCCTTTGGCCTCGGCTTTGTCATCGGTCCGGTTCTTGGCGGGGTGCTGGGCGAGATCAACATCCATCTGCCGTTCTTCGTCTCCGGCGTGCTGGTCACGCTCAATGTGATATTCGGCTATTTCGTCCTGCCGGAATCGCTGCCGCGGGCAAACCGCAGGCCGCTGGCGGGCTGGCGGCAGAGCAATCCGTTCTCGGCGCTCCGCCTGCTGACCCGGCTGCCGAAGCTCACCCCGTTTCTCTTCTGCTTCTTCCTGGTCTTTATGGCGCAGCGCGGACTGGAGAGCATCTGGGTGCTTTACGCGGACTTCCGTTTCGACTGGGGCATTCGCGAAGCCGCATTCTCGCTCGCCTTCGTCGGCCTCATGTACATCATAGTCCAGGGCTTTCTGGTCGGCCGCGTGGTCAGCCGCTTTGGTGAGTCCCGCGTCATCAGCGCGGGCTATCTGCTCGCCTCCATCAGCCTCTTCAGCTTTGCGCTGGTGGACCATGGCCTCCTCGGCCTGCCGCTCGTCGGCTCCTTCATCCTGGGCGCCGCACTTGCCGAACCGGCGCTCAAGTCGCTTGCTTCCCAGGTGGTGGCGAACAACCAGCAGGGCCTGCTGCAAGGCGCCATCGCCTCGGTCAACAGCCTGGTGATCATCATCGCACCGGCCTTTGCCAATCTCGTGCTGGCCCATGTCTCGGGCCCCGCGCCCATTGCGCCGGTTCCAGGCGCGTGGTTCCTGCTCGGATCGGTGCTGTTCCTACTGGCCTTCTTCGTCTTCCGTCGCGCCCGCGCAAGCCTTTGACGTCCCGTGGGTTTTGATGGCCAAAATTAACGATCCCTTATAAATGATCATGAGATAACAGGCTGTTCAGGATTGAACTTGCGGCTGGGATGAGTCCAGCGTTGAAAGGCCTCCGACAGGCATGTGGCGCATTCCCCATCTCGCGGTTCCATCAGTTTCATGCAGCAGTCCCCTCCCGGCGAAAAAATCAGGCAGACCAGGATCATCGGCGTCAATCTCGCGGTGATCGCGGTCGTACTGGCAGCGGCCGCCATGACCCCGAGGGACGGACAGGCGCTGGTGCTGGTTGCTCCCTGGAGCGAACCGGGCCGCGTCCTTGAGGTGATTGCCGAGGCTGGCGGAACGATCATGAACGGCACCGGCGCACCCTATGCGGCCATCGCCTATTCCGGCGAACCCTATTTCACCTACCGATTGTTCAGCTCCGGCGCCGTGCTGGTTCTGGACGGAAGTCTCGCCTTCCTGTGCAGGAGCACCCCCCAATGACGTACATGACCTCGCTTCGCACCCGTGCGGCCCTGGCAATCGTGGCCCTGCTGTGGATCAACCTGGCCATGATGGCCCTGCGCTACTTGTGGGGCATGGAGGCCGACCCGGTCATCGTGCTTGGCGGCGGCGCGGCCATCACCGGCATCGCGACGCTGACCTGGTGGCGCGATCGTACGGGCGCCGCCACGCAGATTTCCACCGCATTGGCGCACGCCGCCAGCGTGGCATTGCTGGTCTACTCGTTCTCGGGCTCACCGCTCCAGATCGACATGCACATGTATTTCTTCGCGAGCCTTGCGATCTGCGCCGCATGGGTCGACTGGCGCCCGATCATCGCGTTTGCCGGCCTGACCGCGGTGCATCACCTGCTGTTCTATTTCGTCCTGCCCGCTGCGGTGTTTCCGGGATCGACCGATTTCAGCCGCGTGGTCCTCCACGCCGTCATTCTCATTCTCGAAGCCGGCGTCCTGATGGCGCTCGGTCACGCGCTGGCGAAGGCCTTCGCCCAGAACGAGGCGGCAATGGAAGAAACGCGCGCCGCCACGGAGCGCGCCACCGAGATGACGCTTCGCGCAGAACAGGCACAGAAGCAGAACATGGAGGATTCGAGCCGCCGCGAGGCCGAACGGGCGGGCGACGACAAGCGTCAGCGTTTCGCCATCGACGCGCTCGGACGCGGGCTTGATCAACTGGCTCGCGGCGATCTGAGGTTCCGTCTGAACGATGGTTTCGATGGCTCGCTGGAAAAGCTCAGGACCGACTTCAACACCTCGATGGAAACCCTTGAGCGCGTTGTTGCAGAACTCGGCCGCTCGGCGCTCGACATGCGGGAAGGCACCAACAGCGCCAGCCACGACGCTGACCGCATTTCCCAGAGAACAGAGCAGCAGGCTGTTTCGCTCGAACAGACCGCCGCCGCCATCGGCCGCATCACCGAAAACGTGCAGAGCGCCTCCAAACGCGCCGGAGAAGCCGGGCGTCTGGTCGAGGAAACCAGCCGCAACGCTTCTCATTCCGAGGCAATTGTCTCAAAGGCCGTCGGCGCCATGGCGGAAATCGAGGACTCCTCGCGTCAGATCGGCAAGATCATCAGCGTCATTGACGGCATTGCCTTCCAGACCAATCTGCTGGCGCTCAATGCCGGGGTTGAAGCGGCGCGCGCCGGCGAGGCAGGAAAGGGATTTGCCGTGGTCGCCCAGGAAGTCCGCGAACTGGCGCAGCGCTCGGCCAGCGCCGCCAAGGAGATCAACACCCTGATCGAGACCTCCTCCAGCCAGGTCGCCACCGGCGTCACCCTGGTCAACCAGACCGGCGAGGCGCTGCGCTCGATCGGCGAACAGGTCAAGACCATCAACGGCATTATCGGCACCATCGTCGACACCGCCCGCGACCAGGCAAACGACATTTCGGAGATCAACGGCGCCGTCGTCACCATGGACCAGGGCACCCAGCAGAATGCGGCACTGGTGTCGGAGGCGACCAATTCGATCCGCCATCTCGCGACCAGTGCCGATGGCCTGGTGGCAAAGCTCGCCGTGTTCAGCGTCAATGACGGCGACACGCCGCACCTGATCTCGACGCCGAAATCCGCGTCCAATCCGGCAGCGTCGCCCCGAGCCCCTGCTTCGCCGAGGCCGGCCCAGCGCGCGCCAGGCGGCGCGCGTGGCGGGGCTGCCGTCGCTGTGGCCCAGCAATGGGACGAATTCTGACCGCGGCACCAGGCGGGCGACCGACGTGACCAGCAACGGGCAAGTTTTTCTGCGCGGCGTCTGGTAAATCCGCGCCCGGCTTTTCAGCTTGACCAAGCCTTTGCCGGCCCCGGTTTGGAACCGCGGGCCGGTTTCTGCCATTGAAACTGCATGGCTCGCGCGTAATTCGCGGCCCGACCCGCATCATCCGCATTCTCACCTGCAACGCTGTGGCAATACTGTCATACTGGCATGCGACCTTAAGGGGAGGAGTTGATTCGCTGACATGACCGCTTTTGACAGAATCAAGCATCTGCTTGACCTCTTCCGGCATCCCGACAATGACGACCAACGCTTTGGCGGCAAGCCCAAGCGCCAGGCTGCGGCTGCGGTGTTTCGCGGCAGCGGCGATTCGCGCGAGCTGATGCTGATCACCAGCCGCGACACCGGTCGCTGGATCGTGCCCAAGGGCTGGATCGAGGATGGCGAGGACGGTCCGGCTGCAGCCCTTCGCGAGGCCTGGGAAGAGTCCGGCGTCACCGGCGAGGTCCTGCCCGGCGGGCCGGTGGGCCACTACCGCTACATCAAGCAAAGAACCCGGCGCGGCGACGCGCTATGCGATGTTGACGTCTACCTGGTGCAGCTGCGCGAGGAGAAGAACCAGTGGCCCGAAAAGGGACAGCGCCGGCGCAAATGGTTCCCCATTGCCACGGCGATCGGCCTGGTCGGCGAGGACGGCCTCAAGGACGTCATCCGCGACGCCTTCCAGATCCTCAAGGCGGCCTGACACCGCCTTCCCCGTCACGCCTCAGGGCAAATATGTTAAGACGATTGTGCGCCTTTGCGGCGCGAGGCCACACTCCTTCGAGACCCACGCAAGCAACGACTGTACAAGCAGTGCCCGAAGGACCAGATCTTACCCGCAACATTTTTCCCGGCACCGGCAAGCGGTGCCCGGCGCGACGCGCGGACAGATCCGCCGGGCGCCGCAAGACCTTGCATTTCCGGGGTTTCCGTCACGGCAATGGCCAATCGGATTAAATCGGCATTTGTCCTCGTTTTCCACAATCCTCGCCCACTAGATGTGGTGTACATGAATCCGTCATAATCAACCTCTTGACGCACGCAACCGAGTCGCGGCTTATAGGGTCAACGTTGCGGCGGCGGCGCGGCTGGAGAGTTTTGAGGCCAGTCAATTCCTGATTTTCCCGGTTCCAGACGTCTGACACAGCGCAGATCTGCGCGGTGATCGCTGGGGCATGTCCGGGCCGTGAAAATCTCGGGGCGAAGCGAAAAAAGGACTGGCGGCAAGAGTCTGTTAATACTATATTTAGTGTTTGCAGCCACCCTTACCACAAGATACAGCGGTTCTCAGCTACGAGAATCACTCCATGTGACCGAGTACGGACAACGGGCTGCACAATGATTGCGCAGCCTGCGGGGAAAATATTGCCGGGATGCAAGGATTGCGTCAGGCTTCGGATTTTAAAAAGAGGAAGACAATGCGCATTGAACGTCGGTTCACCAAGGATGGCCAGTCCGCCTATTCAGACATCGAATTCCGCAAGGCAACGAGCGAGATCAAGAACCCGGACGGGTCGATCGTGTTCCGCCTCGCCGGCATCGACGTGCCTGTGCAGTTCAGCCAGGTTGCTGCAGATATCCTCGCTCAGAAATATTTCCGCAAGGCCGGCGTTCCGGCGCGCCTGAAGAAGGTCGAGGAGAATTCGGTCCCGTCCTGGCTGTGGCGTTCCGTGGCCGACGAAGAGGCCCTTGCCGAACTTCCCGAAGACGAGCGCTATGGCTCCGAGACAGACGCGCGCCAGGTCTTCGACCGGCTCGCCGGCACCTGGACCTACTGGGGCTGGAAGGGCGGCTACTTCACCTCCGAGGACGACGCCCGCGCCTTCATGGACGAGCTTGCCTACATGCTCGCCACCCAGCGCGTCGCGCCCAATTCCCCGCAATGGTTCAACACCGGCCTGCACTGGGCCTATGGCATCGACGGCCCCGGCCAGGGCCATTTCTATGTCGACCCCTTCACCGGCAAGCTGACCAAGTCCAAATCGTCCTATGAACACCCGCAGCCACATGCCTGCTTCATCCAGTCGGTAGAGGACGATCTCGTCAACGAGAACGGCATCATGGACCTGTGGGTGCGTGAGGCGCGCCTGTTCAAGTATGGTTCGGGCACCGGCTCCAACTTCTCCTATCTGCGCGGCGAAGGCGAGAAACTGTCGGGCGGCGGCAAGTCGTCGGGCCTGATGAGCTTCCTCAAGATCGGCGACCGCGCCGCCGGCGCCATCAAGTCGGGCGGCACCACCCGCCGTGCGGCCAAGATGGTGGTGGTCGACATCGATCACCCCGATATCGAGGCCTATATCAACTGGAAGGTCAAGGAAGAGCAGAAGGTCGCAGCCCTCGTCACCGGTTCCAAGATCGTGGCGATGCACCTCACCGCGATCATGAAGGCCTGCCTGAATTGCGAGGCCGACAATGACGCCTGTTTCGACCCCAAGCAGAACCCTGCCCTGAAGCGCGAGATCAAGGCCGCCAAGCGCGACCAGGTGCCTGAAAACTACGTCAAGCGCGTCATCCAGTTCGCCCGACAGGGCTACACCGACATCGAGTTCAAGACCTATGACACCGACTGGGATTCGGAAGCCTATCTGACGGTTTCGGGCCAGAACTCCAACAACTCGGTCTCGATCAAGGACGACTTCCTGCGCGCTGTCGAAACCGACGGCGACTGGAACCTGACCGCCCGCAAGGACGGCAAGGTGATGAAGACCCTGAAGGCGCGCGACCTGTGGGAACAGATCGGCCACGCCGCCTGGGCCTCGGCCGATCCCGGCCTGCATTTCAACACCACCATGAACGACTGGCACACCTGCCCGGCCGAAGGCCCGATCCGCGCCTCCAACCCGTGCTCGGAATACATGTTCCTCGATGACACGGCCTGCAACCTTGCCTCGCTCAACCTCTTGCAGTTCAAGGACGCCGGAACCAAGCGCATCGACATCGCCGACTACGAACATGCCGTCCGGCTCTGGACCATCGTGCTCGAAGTCTCGGTGATGATGGCGCAGTTCCCCTCCCACCAGATCGCCGAGCGGTCCTACAAGTACCGCACGCTGGGCCTCGGCTACGCCAATATCGGCGGGTTGCTGATGACCACCGGCATTCCCTACGACTCGAAGGAAGGCCGCGCCATCTGCGGTGCGCTGACCGCGATCATGACCGGCGTATCCTACGCCACCTCGGCCGAAATGGCGGCCGAGATCGGCCCTTTCCCGGGCTACAAGGACAACAAGAAGAACATGCTGCGGGTGATCCGCAACCACCGCCGCGCAGCCCACGGCGAATCCACGGGCTACGAGAACCTTTCGGTCAACCCGGTGGCGCTGATCCACGAGGATTGCCCCGATCCGGAGCTGGTCAAGCACGCCACCGCCGCCTGGGACAAGGCGCTGGAGCTCGGCGAGAAGCACGGCTACCGCAATGCGCAGGCGACCGTGATTGCCCCCACCGGCACCATCGGCCTGGTGATGGACTGCGACACCACCGGCATCGAGCCCGATTTCGCGCTTGTGAAGTTCAAGAAGCTCGCCGGCGGCGGCTACTTCAAGATCATCAACAACGCGGTGCCGGAAGCCTTGCGCACGCTCGGCTATTCCGAGGCGCAACTGGCCGAGATCGAGGCCTATGCGGTGGGCCACGGCAACATCAACCAGGCCCCGGGCATCAATCCCGGCTCGCTCAAGGCCAAGGGTTTTACCGACGCTCAGATCGACATCGTCAACGGCGCCACCAAGGCCGCCTTCGACATCAAGTTCGTCTTCAACAAGTGGACGCTGGGCGAGGAGTTCTGCAAATCCGTGCTCGGCCTCACCGACGAGCAGATGAATGATTTCTCCTTCGACCTGCTGTCTGCCATCGGCTTTTCGAAGAAGGAAATCGAAGCCGCCAACATCCATGTCTGCGGCGCGATGACGCTCGAAGGCGCCCCGCACCTCAAGGTCGAGCACTATCCGGTGTTCGATTGCGCCAATCCCTGCGGCAAGGTCGGCAAGCGCTACCTCTCGGTCGACAGCCACATCCGCATGATGGCGGCTGCCCAGCCCTTCATCTCCGGCGCCATCTCGAAGACCATCAACATGGCCAATGACGCCACCGTCGATGATTGCAAGAACGCCTACATGCTGTCGTGGAAGCTGGCGCTCAAGGCCAACGCGCTCTACCGCGACGGCTCAAAGCTCAGCCAGCCGCTCAACGCCTCGCTGATCGAGGACGACGAGGACGAGGATGACGCGATCGAGGCGCTGGCAGCCCTGCCGGCGGCGGCCCAGGCCGTCCAGGTCACCGAAAAGATCGTCGAGCGCGTGGTCGAGCGGCTCTACCGCGACCGCGAGAAACTCCCCAACCGCCGCAAGGGCTACACCCAGAAGGCGGTCATCGGCGGCCACAAGGTCTATTTGCGCACCGGCGAATTCGACGACGGCCGGCTGGGCGAGATCTTCATCGACATGCACAAGGAGGGCGCCGCCTTCCGGGCGATGATGAACAATTTCGCCATCGCCATCTCGCTCGGCCTGCAATATGGCGTGCCGCTCGAGGAATATGTCGAGGCCTTCACCTTCACCAAGTTCGAGCCCGCCGGCATGGTCCAGGGCAATGACGCGATCAAGAATGCCACCTCGATCCTCGACTACATCTTCCGGGAACTGGCGGTGTCCTACCTGTCGCGCCATGACCTCGCCCATGTCGACACCTCCGACTTCGGCAACACAGCCCTCGGCAAGGGCATTTCCGAAGGCAAGGCGCAGCCCTTCTCCAAGGGCCTGACCCGCGGCGCTTCGTTGAAAGTCGTCACCGGCGCGGGCGCCGGCGGCAGCATCAGTGGCTCTGTCGGCACCTCAGACCCCAAGGGCATGGCCTCACCCGCCAAGGCCCCCTCGGGCGCCTCGGTGATCACCGCCTCCTTTGCCTCCAAGAGCTCGGGCAATCTGGCGGTCAAGTCCGACCCGGACACGGCCGCGAACGACGGCGCGGTGGCCTTCAAGCGAGACTACGAGGAACGCGCCGAGGTCCTCGCCGCCGAGATCGCGCTGGTCGAACACGACGCCCAGGCCCTGTTCTCCGACATCGCCGAAACCGAGGCCCGCGACGCCAAGGCCAAGGCAGCAGCCCGCCGCGCCAAGTCTCTGGCCCAGGGCTACACCGGCAACATGTGCTCGGAGTGCCAGAACTTTACGATGGTGCGGAATGGGACGTGCGAGAAGTGCGATACTTGTGGGGCTACGAGCGGGTGTTCGTAGGCTTGGATTGAATTGAGACGATCAGCCCGGGGCGGAAGCTCCGGGCTGAAGTGCGAGATGGAACATAATGTGAATCAACCATTGTGAGAACACCCATCTAGAAACACCAAAGCCGACCCCAAGGGATCGGCTTTGGTCACGAATATCGAGTTAAGGCATTCGTGGGATGAGAAGTTTAGCTCCCAACTCTCTAGCAAGGTTGGTCTATATGGAGTCGCGCTTCAAGTCGAGTTGGCCTTGACATTTTCCTGTTGCCTAACGGCAGAAAGCTGAAAATGACACATTCGAATTCACCAACCAACCGGGCTATCCGCAAAGAACGTATGTTTAGCATTCACAAACTCATCGAGTACGGATTCTCATCGCCACAAACCCGGACAAGGATCATTGAGAATGCGATGGTTCCACCAACATACATTATGGATACAAAATACCCCGACATCGAAAGGGGTGCCGCAACATTCCTAAACTCAAACTGTCTGGATGACAGAAGACTCCTAGGCTTGGACAAGTCATATCTTCAACGGAAGCCAAACACAGAACATGAAGAACAAAGGCTTCTGAACGCTCATGATGCTATAGAGCATGTCCGGAGAATGGATTGGAGTATCCCGAAAGGATCCACCATTGAGCTCTTTGGTGGCGACGTTCCGGATTACATAGAAATATCCGGGCTTCGCGTACGAGTAAAACCAACCAATATTTTGACGCGCGCCGCGAAGGGAATTTCGTCTCAATCGATCGGGGTTGGAAAGCCATATTTTGGAAAGTGCTTTCCACTACACATGCAAGACGATCGAGAACGGGGCGTTCTATTCGCAACGCTGCTTCATTGGTATGCTGAGGAGAAGCTGGGAAAATACGGAAATCCAGATCCTGCGCTCTGCTTTGTTGGTGATATCTTTTCCGAGAAAGTTCACTTTGCCGCCAACAGGTACAAACAGCGTAGAAAGCAGCTGGAGGCTTTGGCCCAAGAAATCACAGACCGCTGGGAACCAATACGCCTCCGGTTAGTGCAAAATGCCGATCGAGAAAAGGTCGCGCGAAAAATCTGAGTGTTAGAATTGCAGGTGAAGGGATGAATTCCCCTCACCTGCAATTTTTAGCACTTAGCCTTCGGCTAAGACGCTGAAATTGCTTCCTCTCCCACAAGGGGAGAGGCGGAAAGCGGAAGGTGCGCCACCCTGCCTCTCCCTTGGTGGGAGAGGATACAAAATCGCGGTCTTGGACCGCAGGGCCAAGTCGCAGATTTTGTTGGTGAGGGGGCCGGCGGGCTCCGCGCAATCCGCCTCACCTGCAAACATCACGGAATGGATCCTAGGCTCGGGTGCCTAGGATGACGACGGAGAGAGTGTGCCTGAAAGACGACGGAGAGAGCGGGCCGGAGAACAACCAGAGACGCCGAAGCGGCACACAAAACCGAACGCGAAAGAGTTGAGAAGACGCCCCCCATCTTCGTCATCCTAGGCCCCCGAGCCTAGGATCCATTCCGTGATGCCGCCCCAACGGGCGCACCCTCGCTGGGCACATACCGAAACCGTCTACCACCCGGTTCCGCGAAACAGCTCGGACCACTCCGGGTTGGTCTTCTCAATCAACTCGATCTTCCATTGGCGCGGCCAGCGCTTGAGCGATCTCTCGCGCTGGATGGCGTCGCCAATATCAAAATGCTCTTCATACCAGACCAGACGGCGCACGCCGTAGCGGCTGGTGAAGCGCGACCCGGTGCCCGCCGCATGTTCGGGTATCCGCCGCCCCAGATCATTGGTCACGCCGATATAGATGGTCCCGCGCTTCCGGCTGGCCAGCATGTAGACATAGCCCGTCATAGGCTGAGAGTATCGCAGGTTGCAGGAAGTGCAATTCCGAACGTCAGATCACGGAATGGATCCTAGGCTCGGGGGCCTAGGATGACGACGGAGAGAGTGTGCCGGGTAACCGCACAATCCTCTGACCTGAAATTTCTAGCACTTAGCTACGCTAAGATGCTGAAATTGCTTCCTCTCCACCAGGGGAGAGGTCGAATCGCGAACAGCGCGGCAGAACCGCGAAGCCCGCATCACTCTCTCCTCGCCCCACCGGGGAGAGGATACAAAATCGCGGTCTTGGACCGAGAGGGCCAAGTCGCAGATTTTGTTGGTGAGGGGGCCGGCGCGATCTGCGGGGCCCGGATGGGACTCCCGCACCAGTCAGATGCTACCGCGCCTTGCGGGCGGCATAGCGCTTGTCGCGCTTTTCCTTCATCGCCGCCATGTCGGCGACGGCACGTTCGGCGCGGGCCTTGTCTTCTTCCGCGCGGGCGATCTGCTCGGCGTGTTCGGCGGCGTAGGCCGCTTCCGCGTCGGCGGCGTCCTGGGCGGCCTTGCGGGCCTCCTCTTCGGCCTTGAGCCGCTCGCGCTCGGCGCGGCGTTCCTCGCGCGCCTTGGCGATGGCTTCGCGCTCGGCGCGCTTGGCGATCATCTCTGGGTCATCCGCCTTCGGCGCCGCCTTCATTTTCTCCAGAAGCTTCTGCTTGGCTTCCATGGCATCCTGACGGCGGTCGGTGAAGGTGGTGCGTACTTGCTTTTTCAAACGAAATTCGTCCTTGTTGGGATTGATGCCGATACGGCGGTCCGCCGCAATGCGGCAATCCGCATGGTAGTTGCTGTTTCGGCAGCGTTTGACAACCCCAAAGGGCGGTTTTGGCGAAGACTATTTTACGCAAGGCCCTAAACCGCGCACGCCGGAGGCGCTATTCGAGCCCCATGCAGCTCGCATAATAGCTCACCGTCGCCGGCCAGTCGGAAAACATGCCGACAATGCCGACCTCCTGCGCCAGAACGTCGAGCACCTCGTACATCTGGCCGTCATGGGAGAGAACGTCGCTGACCGACTGATAGTACCAGCCGCCACCGGAGCTGAGCGACCCGGAGCGCTCGAACGACCAGGCGATGATCTTGAGCCCCGCGTCCTTCGCCGCAAGCGCATAGGGCGAGGCGACCATCCGGCCGTCTTCCACCGTCAGCAGCATCCAGATCGGCGGGGCGATGTAGTTGACGCCCCGCTCCGCCAGCTCCTGCATCGACGGCTTGAAGCTCTCGGGGTTCAGCGGATCGAAGCCGTCACCGCCACCGCGCCCATCAAGGAACACCGCCTGCTTGCCGAAGTCCGGCTCGTTCTCGATCCAGTAGAGCACGTCGTCGAGATTGAAGGACTGCGGCCAGACATCCGACGCCGGGATCCCAGCCGCCTTGTACTCGTCGATCATCTTCTGCGCGTAATCGGCCTGCGTGAACCCGTCAAACGGCATCGCGACCGATGGCGACTTCAGCTCCGGCGTGAACTTGCCCCCGAGCGAGGCAATCAGCGCAATCGATTCGGCATGGGTCATCAGCGTGCCGCCGGCCGCCGCATAGAGGTCGGTGCGCCAGGCGGCAGTGCCGTTCATGTAGTCCTCGACGGTCTCGGCGCGTGCATTGGCGGCGTCCATCTTGCCGTTCAGCGTCCTGAATTCGGCGAGCGTGACGTCGGAGGCGCGGCATTCCGCCGACGCATTGCCGTCACCCGCCGGAGTAAAGCCTTGTGTGCATTTCGCGGCCAGTTCAGTGCCCAGGATGTTCGTCGTCGTGTGCAGGTCGTCCTGGGCGTGACGGCAGACCAGCTGCTTGTCGCGGGTAAACGTCACGTCGCATTCGATGATCCCGGCGCCCATCTTCGCAGCCGCTATGTAGGATTCGCGCGTATGTTCGGGAAACTGCAGCGGCGCGCCACGGTGACCGATCGAAAACAGCGTCCGCTCCAACGGATTGGCGGAGCAGGCCATCAGCCTGTCCTTGAGCGGACCGTCTTCCATCTTGTCGATCAGGAACGAAGGCCGCGGTCCCAGCTCGATATCAGCCGCCGGGGCCGCGCCAACACCGGCCATCCAGACAGCCACGGCAGAGCCAATCAATTTCGTCAATCCGGCCATCATTGGTCTCCATCACTGTTTGCCAGTCAAGTAGACCACCAACACGACAGAAGCGTGTCAGCCTGACAACCGCTCAGGTGCCGCAGAACGTCGTGTAGGGCCCGAACCCGGTCGGGGCTCCGAGGGCAAACACGTCGAGCCCGGCCCGTTCGGCAAACGGATCGGCCAGAACCTCGACCAGCCGCTCGAATGGTGCCAGGTCGCCCCCGGTCGCCGATTGCAGCGCCGCCTCGACCATGTGGTTGCGCGGAATATAGACCGGATTGACCCGGTTCATCGCTGCAGCCCGATCTTCCGCGGAACCGGGTTCGCGCGCCAGCCGCGCCTGAAACCCCTCGAGCCAGACGTCGATCTGGGAAGGATTCTCAAACAGCGCCCGCGTCCTGCTCGCATCGCCCATTGCCGCCGTCGACAGGCTGCGGAACACGCGGGTGAAATCGGCGCCGGCAGTGTGCATGATTGCGAGCAATGCCTCGCCCAGCGCCATGTCGCCCTCTTCCGCGGTGGCAAGTCCGAGCTTGGCGCGCAGACCGTCAAGCCACGCCCGTTCATAGGCGGCCGGAAAGCCGTTGACTGCCTCGGTCGCCTGGCGCACGGCATCCTCGCTGTCGTCGGGATTGATCAGGTCGAGCAGCGTTTCGGCGAGCCGCGCCAGGTTCCACTGGGCGATCTGCGGCTGGTTGCCATAGGCATAGCGGCCCTGATGGTCGATCGAGCTGAACACCGCTGCCGGGTCGTAGCCATCGATGAAGGCGCAGGGACCGTAATCGATGGTTTCGCCGGAGATCGTCATGTTGTCGGTGTTCATCACCCCGTGCACAAAGCCAAGATGCATCCATGAGGCAATCAGCGCCGCCTGGCGGTCACGCACGGCGGAAAGCAGGCCGAGATAGCGGTCGGGCCTGTCGGCAAGCTCTGGATAATGCCGGGCGATGGCGTAGTCGGCCAGTTGCCTGAGCCGTTCGGTCTCGCCGCGGGCGGCGAAGAACTGGAAGGTGCCGACGCGCAGATGGCTCGACGCCACCCGCGCCAGCACCGCTCCCGGCTCCGGCCCGTCCTGGCGCAGGATCTTCTCGCCGGTCGTCACCGCCGCCAGCGCCCGCGTGGTCGGCACATGAAGCGCATACATGGCCTCGCCGATGACATACTCACGCAAGACCGGGCCAAGCACCGCCTTGCCGTCGCCGCCGCGCGAGAACGGCGTGCGGCCCGAGCCCTTGAGATGGATGTCGCGACGCTGGCCCCGGGTGTCGATCACCTCGCCGAGGAGCAGCGCCCGGCCGTCACCCAGCTGGGGCGAGAAGCCGCCGAACTGGTGCCCGGCATAGGCCATTGCCAGCGGCGTAGCCCCCTCAGGCGCCACGTGGCCGGCGAAGATCTCAGCCCCCGCATCACTGTCGAGCGTGTCGGCGTTGAGCCCCAGTTCCACGGCCAATTCATGGTTGAATCGGATCATCTTCGGTGCAGGCACCTCGGCGCCCTTCCAAGGCACATAGAACCCTTCAAGCTCGCGGGCATAGGTGTTGTCGAAGTCAAACAGCGCGATGCTCATGGGATTGTCCTCTGGCGTTGCGTGCGGATCAGGCGGACCGGCGGACGGCCAGATGAAACCAGGGTCCTGATCCGGCCGTCCACCATAGGGGAGAGGCGAAGCCTGCTATTCGGCGGCGTCGCGCTTGGGCAGCACCCAGTCGGGCCTCACGAAATGGCAGGTATAGCCATTGGGAACCCGCTCCAGATAATCCTGGTGCTCAGGCTCGGCTTCCCAGAAATCGCCCACCGGCTCGACCTCGGTCACCACCTTGCCGGGCCAGAGCCCGGAGGCATTGACATCGGCAATGGTGTCGAGCGCAGTCTCACGCTGCTGCTCGTCGGTGTAGTAGATCGCCGAGCGGTACGACAGGCCGCGATCATTGCCCTGACGGTTGGGCGTGGTCGGATCGTGGATCTGGAAGAAGAATTCCAGCAACTGCCGGTAGCTGATCCGGTTCGGATCGAAGATGATCTCGATGCCCTCGGCATGGGTGCCGTGGTTGCGATAGGTGGCGTTCTTCACGTCACCGCCGGTGTAGCCAACTCGGGTATCCTCGACGCCGGGCATCCGGCGGATCAGGTCCTGCATGCCCCAGAAACAACCGCCCGCGAGTACTGCGCGTTCACTCATTGGATATCCTCCACCTGGTCAAGATAGTCGCCATAGCCTTCCGCCACCATGTCGGCTTTGGGCACGAACCGCAAGGATGCGGAATTGATGCAGTAGCGCAGCCCGCCGCGGTCCTGCGGACCGTCCGGGAACACATGTCCCAGATGACTGTCGCCGTGCTTGGAGCGCACCTCGATGCGCACCATGCCGTGGCTGACATCGCGCAGTTCGGCCACATGGGCCGGCTCGATCGGCTTGGTGAAGCTCGGCCAGCCGCAGCCGCTTTCAAACTTGTCGGATGAGGCAAACAGCGGCTCGCCCGAGACGATGTCGACATAGATGCCTGCCGCCTTTGTGTCATTGTACTCGCCGGTGAAAGGCCGCTCGGTGCCGTTCTGCTGGGTCACTCGGAATTGCTCCGGCGACAGCTTCGCAATGGCGTCGTCTGTTCTGGCATAGGTCTTGGTCATGCCGTGGCTCCCTGTTTGAAAACCTCAATGTATGACAGGGAGATGGGCCGCAGCGGGGCAAATTTCAATCACCTGCCCCCTTCACGAACCGCCAATAAGCGTCACACATGGTCAACTTGTGGTGAGAAGCGGCTGAAACCGCTCAATATTCCCGCTCGAAGAAGATGCCGCCCTTGGTTTGCCCGTCGGTCCCGGCTTCGCCGCGCAGCTTGATGCCGCGGCCGATATCGAGATCGATCCGGGCCTTGCCCGCTCCCGCCGACCCGCCGCTCTCGATCCCCAGATAGGTCCGGTCGTTGAGATATTTGCCCACCCCCACCGAAGTGTCGCCGGTTTCCTCGTCGGTGCGCACGTCAATGTCGTCGACCCCGGTGGCGCGGCGCAGTTTCTCCACCAGTCCCCCGCCGCTGACCGCGCCGGTCAACTGGCCGACCGCCTCGGCAAGCTGGGCGATCTGCAGGGGCGACAGGCTGCTCATCGAGCGGCCGAACACCAGTTGCGCAAGCACCTCGTCCTCCGGCAGTTCGGGGCTTGAGGAGAAGCTGAATTCCGGCGCATCCGCGGGACCGCTCACCCGCACCGTGACCGTGGTCGAGCCCGAGCGGGTCGACGCCGACAGATCCAGGATCGGCACCACGGAGCCCGCAAAACCAAGCGTTCCGCTGTCGAAATCCAGCCGCTGGCCGAGAATGCTCAGCCGGCCGCGGCGCAAGTCGAACCCGCCGGCTGCGACCGGCGCGCCGGTGGTTCCTGTCAGCCGCACCGATCCGCCAAGCTCGACATCCATGCCCCGCCCCCTGACAAACAGCCGGCTCGCCCGGACCTCGACATCCAGGCCCAGACCTGACGAGGACCCGCCAGAGGCGCCGCCCGCCAGGCGCTCGGACTGCGACTGCACTGCCGCCGAGGCATTCTCGTGCGTGACGTTCAATTGCCCGATCGAACTCGGAATCGTGTCGGGTACGGTGATCGTGGTCTCGTCAAGCGCCACTCTGCCGACGAGATCGGAAAAGCCGGTCAGGGGGCCGGTCAGCGCCAGGTCGGCGTCGAACCGGGTCGTCACCATCTTGCCGTCCGCATAACGCGCGCGCTCCACCTTCAACTGCAGATCGGCGGGATAGCTGGCGGCGGGGTCGATCCCCACGGTCCCCGATCCGCTGATGCGGCCGCCGGAAGACAATTCGCCCGAAAGCGAGCGGATCGTCGCCTGCCCCGGCGTGAGTCCGATATCGGCGGCAAGATCGGTGATGGCGATGCCCGTGCGCGCATCTACCAGGCGTGATCCCGACGTCGTGATCGAGCCGGAAATCTGCGGCGCGCCCACCGATCCGGAGATCGAGATGTCGGCCTGCGCCGCACCCGTAAGCCCGATCCCCTGCCGGGCCAGTGGTCCCGACAGGATCGAGAACGGGACGCTGCCATTGATGCTTGCCGTGATGGCGCGCGCACCGCCGGTGTCGAGCCCGCCATTTGCAGTGAATGCCAGCCCGCTGCCATTTCCCTGCGCGTTGAAACTCAGCCGGCCATTGTTCAATTGGCCATTCGCGCTCAGCGACAGCGGCACGTCAGCCACCGAAGAAGCGGCCGCGGCGCGGAGATCGCTGGCTTTGAGATCATAGCTGATCACCGGCGCCGAGCCCGTGCCGCGCACCCTGACCTGCCCCGACACCGCGCCCGACAGGCCCGCTCCGGGGGCAATGGCGTTGACCGATCTCAACGGCAGGCCGGAGATGGCGAGATCGAGATTGAGCGCCTGCCCGGCCGTGCCCGAAACGGACACTTGGCCGCCCCCGGGCGATATGGTCAACTGCTCGATGCGGGCGGTGCCGTCCTGCACCACAACGCGCGCAGTCTCGGTCAGGCTGATGGCGAGGCCCTGATAGCTGGTCCGCGCGGTCTCCACTTCCAGCTCGATCCCGGCATCGCCCTGGCGAACCCGCGCTTCAACCGCCACCGGAAACCCTGCTGCCTGCGCCTTGCCGTCGATCATCGTCCAGCCGTCTTTCTGCGAAGCCGTGGCGGAAAGCCCTGATACATCGGTGCCGCCGGCGCTCAGCGCCGCGACATCGAGCGTGCCCACCGGTTCGGGTGTTCCCATGAGATCGGCGATCCTGGCCGTCAGCCGGGCGTCGCGGACCGAAAATCCCTCGTCCCTGATTTCAGGAAACCCGAGCGCGATCTCGGCGATCGATTGATTGTCGACCACATCGAACCTGATCGTGCCGCCACCGCTGCCATTGATGGTCTGCAGCGCCAACGCCGACAAGGATCCGATATCCGTGAGATCGAGCTCGATGACGCCTGTCGGCCGGTACGCGCCGTCGAGCACCAGCGTGCCGGAAATCAGATTGTCCGCGACCTGCAGCCGCAGCGGATCGATCCGCAGCACGTCATCCGATTGCGCCAGAACCACCGAGCCGTCTATTGGCCGCCCCTCGAGCGTTCCGGTGAGTGTCACATCCGCTTGCGGCGCCGCAGGATCGGCCACGCCCCTGGCTTCCAGCACCAGGTCCGACAGATCCCGGCCTTCCACGCTCAGCGACCGCCCGGCAATCCGGGCCTCGAATGCCGGCGCAGCACTTTGCCCGGACACGTTGGCGGTAAGCGTCACGCCACCCGACACGGCGTCGTTGATCCCGGAGAGATCCGCCACATTCGCCTCGATGTCACCCGCGAGCTCGCCATCGCCCGACAGCGCAACACCGCCGGATGCAATCATGAATTCCGACGTGAGCTGGAAGTCGCGAACGGTGAGCGCGCCGGCCTCGTCAAGCGCCACCTCGCCCGTGAAATCGGTGTCGGGGCCCAGCATGTTTGGCGCCTGTGCCGACAGGACCGCATTGCGGATGGTGCCGGCAAGGCTTGCCTGCAGGGTGCCAGCGCCGCCGTAGGACAAGTTCTCAATGCCAATCCGCGCCACGCCCGAGCCAACCTCGATCCTGTCGCTGAAAATCGATCCGTCTTCGACAAGCGCAACATCGCCGGACAGGGTCACGCCGCCGGCTGCGGCCCGCGCCAGGATATCGTTGCTGGAGCCCACCGCGCCGATCGTCACATCGACCGACCCGGTGCCGCTGCGGGTGTCGAGCGAAAACCGGTCGAAATCGGCAACCGCCGTGATCGAGTCGGCGCTGTAGGTCGAGCCGGCCACCCGGTCGGTGGCGAGCTCGACACGCAACGCCGCTTCCCCAGCGCTGCCGGTGACGCGCATCTGCGCACTGGGCACCGTGAGGCTCACCCGCGCGTCCCCCTCGCCAAAGCTCAGCGCCCCCGCGCCGGGCTGCGGCGAGACCTGCAGGGTGAGGTCAACCTCGCCTTCCCGCGCCACGCGGCCACGTCCCTCGGCGCTCAGCGTTCCGGAGGCAAAGGTGAAGATGTCGATCACCGCGCCGGTGCGCTCCGGCTCGATCAGCGCTTCGAGCAGCAAATCGCTGCGCCCGGCGACGATCTGGCTCAGCGTCGGCGGCAGGAACTTCTCGAACCGGCCGCCGGCCTGAACCGAAACCGCCTCGCCGGCCTCGCTGGCAGTCAATTGCACCATCGCATCCGCGACGATCTCGTCATTGACCAGCCCGTTCGCACTGAGCTGCCAATCGGAAAGCGAGCCTTGCGATGTCGCCGTCACGCTGATCGCGTCGTCAGGCGACTGCCGAAGCAGATTGGCCATGACCCCGCCCGGGGGCTCACTCAGCGCGACCGAGACGTTGAAGCGGTCTTCCGCCTCGTCATAGTCGGCATCGAGCGTAAGATCGCCGCCCACCCCATCGGTCCGCTTGACTGACAGATCCGCCATCGCCATCGACAGCGTGGCGTTGACCGTTGCCCGGCCGCTGGCCTCGAACCGCGCCACCCTGCCTGCAACCGGCGCGCCGACAACGATATCCATGGCGGCAAACCGCTTGATGTCGAAGGCCACGGGCAGCACCAGGGCGCCGCCTTCGTCAGCATCCTCCCCACCCTGCGGCAACCGCGCCAGTTCGACAAGATCGACCGTGAGCGCTTCGATGTCGAGCGTGGAGCTCAACAACGCCAGCGGCGACCAGTCGATGGTAATGCCCTTGAGCAGCAGCCAGGGTTCGCCGCTGGCGTCGCTCAGGATCACGTGGCCGATGCGTGTCGTGCCCGAAAGCAGCCCCACGATCCGGTCGATCTCGACGCTTTGCGAGGGGCTGGAGCCAAGCCTGTTGATCGTCAACGCCAGCATCCGTCCGCCCGGCGTGGTCACCAGGATGACGATCACGCCGACAAGCGCGATCAGCACCACAATCGCAATCCATCGCAGCGCGCGCCGGATCGGACCCGGGCGGGATTTGGGTGGCTTTGCGGCAGCCATGTCAGAACGCCTGCCCGATCCCGGCATAAATTCCGTAGTCGGGATCCAGCGGACCCTTGTTCAGCGGCACCGCGACATCGATGCGCAGCGGACCGAACGGGGTCCGGTAACGCAGCCCGAGGCCGGCGCCGAGCTTGAATTCGGCGCCGGAGAAATCCTCGCTGGCGCTGACCAGACCCGCATCGACGAACGGCACGATGCCGATCGTGTCGGTGATGCCGATGCGCAGTTCCGCCGATGTCTCGAGCACCGAGCGCCCCCCGGTCGGATTGCCAGCGGCATTGACCGGCCCGATATCCTGGAAACCATAGCCGCGCACAGAGCCGCCGCCGCCTGCATAGAACCGCCGGTTGGCCGGGATTTCGGCAAGGTCCGCGCCATAGATCGATCCGGCTGCAACCCGTCCGGCCAGGACAAACCGCTTCTGCTCGTCCAGCGCCCGGTAGGCGGACGCCTCGGCGCGCGCCTTGACGAAGGTTGCGCCCGCATTGATCTCGTGGGCCGGTTCGAGAAGCAGCGCCAGCCGTGTCCCGGTGGTCGGGTTGAGCTCGTTGTCGCGCGTGTCGCGGACATATTCGAGCGGCAGCGCCACCGTGACGGTCTCGCGATCGACATCGAAGCTGTCGGTCAGCCGCGCATATTCGACATCGACGCCGGCGGACACGGTCTGCGTATCGGTAAGCTCGTAGGTGATGCCGACCGCGGCCTCGACCGAGAAGCGCCGGAAGGCGTCGGGGTTTTCCTGCGCGATCTCGAGCCTGGAGGTGAACTTGGAGGCAGGGCCGAGCACGCCCGGCTTTTCGAACAGCGCCGCGCCGCGCCAGGTCAGGTCCCTGGGTTCCGCGGTTTCGCCCAGGCTGCCGATGGAGCCTTCGATGCGCAGCTTTTCGGCCCGGCCGAACAGGTTGCGGTGGCCCCAATAGGCCTCCATCCCGCCGCCATCGGTGGAGGAATAGGTGGCGCCAATGCCAAGGAACCGGTGCTTGCGCTCCGACACGGTGACCTGGACCGGCACCGTGCCGTCGGGCGACAGGCTGTCGGCGCCGCGCACGGTAACGCTTGAGAACACATCGAGCGCCCGCAGCCGCTTCTCCGCCGCGGCAAGGCTTTCGGGAGTGTACTGTTCGCCTTCCGGGACACCGGTCATTCGGGCGATGAAGGCGGGGTCAACGCTTTCGGCCCCTTCGACCGCGGTCGCGCCGAAGGGAGCGACCGGCCCGGGCTCGAGCGTCAGCGCCACATCGAGAATACCGCGCGCATGGTCGGCAACGATATCCCGGCTGCCGACTTCCGCGAACGGATGCCCGCTTCTGCCCAGATCCCGCACCAGCGCCCTCTCGGCGTCGAGAATCACCGTTGAGCGGGCAAGTTCGCCGGTCGACAGTCCCGGCACGCTTGAGACATAGGCCTCGCCTGTCGAATCGCGGATGGCGATGTTGCCGAACTGGAACGGCTTGCCCGGCATCACCAGAATGCGCACCGGCACTGGCTCGGCGCTTTTCAGATCGGCGTCGGGCGGCAGATCGGCAAGCGGCCGGCCATTGAGCAGGATCCGCACCTCGCCGGCATAGCGGCCATTCTCGTAAAGCGCCGCAACAAGTTGCTCGAAATCGCTGTTTGCACGTTGAATAAGCCCTATCGAGCCGGGAACAGGATCCTCGGACGCGCGAACAAGCTGCGACGCCGCCTCGAGATCGGCCTTCAATTCGCCGTCCGGATCCGAGCCCTCGACATCGAGCGTGACCGTATAGGCGAGCGGATCGGCGACTTCGATGGCTGCAGACTCGTCACTTTCGAACAGTTTGACGCCGAAAAGCTCGAAGGCTAAGGCGGGAGAAGATGGCAGGGCGACCAGGAGACCCAGGCTCAAGACAGCCGAAAGGCTGCGCAGCCGCAACCGGCCGCGCGCTTCGGAGGTCTTGTCCTGCGCGTCTCTCATCATCATCAATCTAGCAGGCCGCAGTGAATGGTTCCTGAACACCGATATCCCATTCCCGCGCCTGCCCCAAGAACATGGTTCCCTTATATTATGCGATGGGATGATTATAGGGCAGCAGCTTGATTTGTCTCCTCTCCCCGCGCGAAGGCAGCCATGGAGCAGGGTTTGGGCGAGAGCCAGGCGGTCGTGTCGCGGGATGACGCGGAGGGCCATCCAATCGTTGCCGACAATGTCGCATTTGCCTCTTGTGCCGGAACTTCCGATTTCGCAATCTGCCGCAAATTTTCAAGCCGGAGAGTGACAATGAAATCGCATGTGAGAGCCGTGGTCATTGGTGGCGGCGTGGTCGGCTGCTCGGTGCTCTACCATCTGGCCAAGGCCGGATGGACCGACGTCATGCTGATCGAGCGCTCGGAACTGACCTCGGGCTCCTCCTGGCACGCCGCCGGCGGCTTTCATACGCTCAATGGCGACCCGAACGTCGCAAAACTGCAAGCCTACACCGTGAGCCTCTACCAGGAACTCGAGGAGCTCTCTGGCCAATCCTGCGGGTTGCATCTGACCGGCGGGGTGATGATGGCCGACACGCCCGAGCGCATGGATTTCCTGCGACTGGTGCACGCCAAGGGCCGCTATCTCGGCATGGAGACCGAACTGATCACCCCGTCCGAAGCCAAGGCCATGTTCCCGCTGATGGACGAGAGCAATTTTGTCGGCGCGCTCTGGGACCCGGTCGAGGGCCATCTCGATCCGTCAGGCACCACCCATGCCTACGCCAAGGCCGCCAGGAAGCTCGGCGCCGAGATCGTTCTGCGCAACCGCGTGATCGAACTGACCCAGGAGGTTGACGGCACCTGGAACGTGATCACCGAGCAAGGCACGGTCAAGGCCGACCATGTGGTCAATGCCGGCGGTCTCTGGGCGCGCGAAGTCGGTCGCATGGTCGGTCTCGAACTGCCGCTGCTGGCCATGGAGCACATGTATCTGCTGACCGAGGAAATGCCCGAGGTGCTGGAGTTCAACGCCAAGACCGGGCGCGAACTCGTCGGCGTCATCGATTTCAAGGGCGAGATCTACACAAGACAGGAACGCACCGGCATCCTGCTCGGAACCTACGAGAAGGCCTGCAAGCCCTGGTCGCCGGTCAACACGCCGTGGGATTTCGGCCATGAGCTGCTGGCGCCCGATCTCGACCGCATCGCGCCGTCGCTGGAAGTCGGTTTCAGGCATTTCCCGGCCATGGAGAACGCCGGCATCAAGCAGGTGATCAACGGCCCCTTCACCTTCGCGCCCGACGGCAACCCGCTGGTCGGCCCCGTGCCGGGGCTCACCAATTACTGGACCGCCTGCGCGGTGATGGCGGGCTTCTCCCAGGGCGGCGGCGTGGGGCTGGCGCTGTCGAACTGGATGGTGCATGGCGATCCCGGCGCCGACATCTGGGGTATGGATGTGGCCCGCTTCGGCGAATGGTCGACGCTGCGCTACACCAACGCCAAGGTGCGCGAGAACTATTCCCGCCGCTTCTCGATCCGCTTCCCCAACGAGGAACTGCCTGCCGCCCGGCCGCAGCAGACGACGCCGCTCTACGACGTCATGGTCCGCGACAACCACGCGGTGATGGGCGACAGCTGGGGGCTGGAAACGCCGCTGTGGTTCGCACCCTCTGCGGAGGAAGCCCATGATGTGCTGTCGTTCCACCGCTCCAACGATTTCGAGCACATCGGCAACGAGGTCCGCGCCACCCGCGAGCGTGTCGGCGTCACCGAAATCGCCAATTTCGCCAAGTACCGGGTTAGCGGAAAGGGCGCGGAAGCCTGGCTGTCGCATCTGATGACCAACACCATGCCGAAGCAGGGCCGCATCGTGCTGACCCCGATGCTCAACGAGTTCGGCAAGCTGATCGGCGATTTCACCATCGCCAAGGTCAAGGACGAGGACTTCATGGTCTGGGGCTCGTCGGCGGCGCAGCGCTACCACATGCGCTGGTTCGAGAAGCACCTGCCCCAGGATGGATCGATCCGCGTCCACCGCTATGATCTCAATCTGGTCGGGCTTTCGATCGCCGGCCCCTTCGCCCGCGACGTGCTCGCCAAGCTCACCGATGACGATGTCTCCAACGCCGCCTTCCGCTTCATGGATTTCAGGACCATGGATGTCGGCGGCGCACCCTGCATGGTCAATCGCGTCACCTATACCGGCGATCTCGGCTACGAGATCTGGATGGAGCCCTGCTACCAGCAGGCGGTCTACCGCGCCATCAAGGCGGCGGGCGAGGAATTCGGCATTGTCGATTTCGGCATGCGGGCGCTGCTCGCAATGCGTCTGGAAAAGAATTTCCCGACCTGGTTCCGCGAACTCCGCCCCATCTACGGCCCGTTCGAGGGCGGCATGGAGCGCTTCATCAAGCTGTCCAAGAACGACTTCATCGGCCGCGAGGCGGCAGCGAAAGAGCATGCCGACGGCCCCAAACTGATGCGCACCTCGTTCCTGGTCGACGCGCTCGACGCCGACGTGATGGGCGACGAGCCGGTCTGGGCCAGGGTCGGCGACACCGATTACGACACGGTCGAACCGCCCCACGGCTATGGCGCCCCGCGCTTCGATGCCAACGGCACCGAGATCGACAAGCCCGAGGGCGGAACGCTGCGCGACGGCGACTGGCGCGTCGTCGGCTGGATCACGTCGGGCGGCTACGCCCACACCATCGGCTCCTCCATGGCCCAGGGCTACATTCCGGCAGCGCTCGCCACCAATGGTGACAGCGGCATGTTCGAGATCGAAATCATGGGCATCCGCCGTCCCGCGCGGATTGCGCTGGAAGCGCCGTTCGATCCGATGGGAGAGAAGATGCGGGGGTGAAGCGATGACGGCAACCGAAGACGACGAACGGGCGCGGCTTATCTTGGACGCCCGCCGCGAAAGGCGGCAGATTGCCTGTTCGGATCCCAATGGACTCTCCATGGAAGCCGCCTACAGGATCAGCCGGCGGATCAGGGATCTGCGCAAGGATGAAGGCGAGCGCGTCGTCGGACGAAAGCTCGGCTTCACCAACCGTACCATCTGGGAAGAATACAACGTCTACGCGCCGATCTGGGGATACATGTATGACACCACCTTCCGCGACGTTTCGCCGACAGGAACCCGGTTTTCTCTTGCCCCTTTCTGCGAGCCGCGGATCGAGCCGGAAATTGCATTCGGCTTCTCGCGCGCGCCGCGGATCGGAGAAAGCAACGACGAGTTACTGGGGGCGATCGAGTGGTTTGCGCACGGTTTCGAGATCGTCGATTCACTTTACAAAAACTGGAATTTCGAGGCTTCCGACACGGTGGCCGCCTTCGGCCTGCACGGCGCCTATCTGTGCGGACCGCGCCGGAACATGAGGGATGAAGATCCAGAGATGCTGCAGACAGCGTTGCAAACGTTCCAGATCGAACTTGCACGCGATGGCAAGAAGATTGACGTCGGCCACGGCGCCAATGTTCTCGACAGTCCGCTATTGGCATTGCGCCACGCCATCGAGGTGATTGCAGGCGATCCCCACGCCGACCCGATTGCCGCCGGTGAAATTGTTACCACCGGTACGGTGACGCGGGCGTTCCCGGTCAAAAAGGGGGAGACATGGTCAACGACGGTGAGCGGTCTGCGCCTCGACGGTCTGCAAATTACATTTGAATAGGCTGCAGAGCAGGCGCGGCGGAAAATCAGTCCAACTGAAACACAAAAACGCCCGCGAAGTCAGCAACTTGCGGGCATTTCAGGACTCAACTTGCAAACAGCCTGACTCAACCTGCGAGCCGCAATGGGCTTACTCCGCCCGCACCACCGCGTTGCCGGCCTCCGCCAGACGCGCCAGATCGGCGGGCTTGAGCTCGACCGACTCGCCGCAGCCACAGGCCGAGGTCTGGTTGGGGTTCTTGAAGACGAAGCCGGAGCGCAGCTTGGTGACCTCGTAATCCATCTCGGTGCCGAGCAGGTAGAGCACGGCTTCCGGCGCGACAAAGACGGTGGCGCCGTCGCGTTCGATCCGGTCGTCCTTCGGGTTGATTTCGGACGCCAGATCAATGGCGTATTCCATCCCGGCGCAGCCGCCCTTCTTGATGCCGACGCGAATGCCCGCGGCATTGTCGGATGTCTTGATGATCGTCTTGACCCGCTCAGCGGCAGCCGGGGTCAGTGTCATGACGGCAAATCCCATTTCAGTCTCCTTCAGCCACACGGGTTCAAGGCCCGCTGCTTCATTGCCTGAATGTAGTGTGAAGCGGTCAACTTAACAAGTCGCCAACGGCGCATCGCCCCGACACTCAGTACTTGCGCTCAGTATCGGCGCTCAGTACCAGCCGACCGCAACCTGCGCTTCTTCGCTCATCCGGTCGGGCGTCCAGGGCGGGTCGAAGGTCATCGACACGTCGACGCCGGAGATGCCCTCCACGGTGTTGACGGCGTTCTCGACCCAACCCGGCATCTCGCCCGCCACCGGGCAGCCAGGTGCTGTCAGCGTCATCTGGATCTTGACCATGCGGTCGTCCTCGATGTCGATCTTATAGATCAGCCCGAGCTCGTAGATATCGGAAGGAATCTCCGGATCATAGACGGTCTTGAGCGCCGAGATGATGTCGTCGCTCAGCCGCGCCAGCTCATCGCGCGGGATGGCAGAGGTCTGGACTTCCGCTTCGGCAGCCGGTGTTTCAGGGGTGGATGCGTCGCTCATGGCTTTGCTCCTTTTGGGTTTGTCAGGGAAAAACGAAACCCGGTTTTCCGATCAGACAAGCGTAAATAAGACAATCGGACTTGGTTTGCAGGGCTATCCGAAAAACGCCCGCGCCTTGTCGAGTGCCTCGACCAGCACATCGATCTCCGCACGGGTATTGTACAGCCCCATCGAGGCGCGGCAAGTCGACGTCGCGCCGAACCGCTTGAGCAACGGCTGGGCGCAATGGGTGCCCGCCCTCACCGCCACGCCCGAACGGTCGATCAGCATCGAGATGTCATGGGCATGAACGCCCTCGATCTCGAAGGCGAAGATCGCGCCCTTGCCCGGCGCGGTGCCGATTAAGCGAAGCGCATTGACCGCCGAGAGCTTTTCCGTGGCATAGGCCGTGAGATCGGCTTCGTGGGCTGCGATGCGCGCGCGGCCAAGCTTCTCCATATAGGCAAGCGATGCGCCAAGGCCGATCGCCTGGACGATCGGCGGGGTGCCCGCCTCGAAGCGGTGCGGCGGATCATTGTAGGTGACCGCGTCCTCGCTCACATCGACGATCATCTCGCCGCCGCCCATGAACGGGCGCATCGCATTGAGCGCCTCGGTCTTGCCATAGAGCACGCCGATGCCCGAGGGTCCGTAGAGCTTGTGGCCGGTCATCACGTACCAGTCGCAATCGATGTCCTGGACATCGACCGGCAGATGAACCCCGGCCTGGCTGCCGTCGACCAGCACCTTGACGCCGCGTTCGTGAGCGATGCGGCAGACTTCCTTGACGTCAACGATCGTGCCCAGCACGTTTGACATGTGGGTGATCGCCACCAGCTTCGTGCGATCGGTGAGCGCCGCTCGAAAATCATCGAGATCGAAATTGCCCTGGTCGTCGACGCCGACCCACACCAGCTTCACGCCCTGACGCTCGCGCAGGAAATGCCACGGCACGATGTTGGAGTGGTGCTCCATGATGGTGATGATGATCTCGTCGCCCGCCTCAAGATGCGGCATGGCGTAACCGTAAGCCACGGTGTTGATCGCCTCGGTCGTGGATTTGGTGAACACCACAGTGTCAACGGACGGCGCATTCAGGAACCGCCTGACGATCTCGCGGGCGTTCTCATAGGCGTCGGTGGCGGCGTTGGAAAGGAAATGCAGGCCCCGGTGCACATTGGCGTATTCGTTCGCATAGGCATGACTGACCGCGTCGATCATCGCCTGCGGCTTTTGCGCCGAGGCGCCATTGTCGAGATAGACCAGCGGCTTGCCGTGCACCATGCGCGACAGGATCGGAAAATCCTTGCGGATCGCCTCGACGTCATAGGGGTGATTCAGAGTATCAGCCATGATCCACAAGCCACTGTTCGATAAGGGTTTCGAGCGCCTCGACCAGCTCCTCGTTCTCAAGCTCGCCAACCAGTTCGTCGACGAAGCCGTTGACCAGCAGGGCGCGGGCGGACTTCTCGGTGATGCCGCGCGCCATCAGGTAGAACAGATGAGTGTGATCGATATCGATGACGGTGGCGCCATGGGCACAGACCACGTCATCGGCGAAGATCTCGAGCTCCGGCTTGGCCGCGAACTCGCCCTCGTCGGACAGAAGCAGCGTGTTGCACGCCATCTGGGCGTCGGTCTTCTGGGCTTCCTTGGCCACCCGGATCTGGCCCTGGAAGACGCCGCGGGCCCTGTTGAACACCACGTTGCGAACGATTTCAGACGACGTCGTGTGCGGCACGGCATGGCCGAGCGTCAGCGTTACGTCGGTGTGGCTGTCGCCGGCCAGCAGGTTGACGCAGCGCAGGTCGAAATGCGCGCCCTCGCCCGCCACGTCGACATGGACTTCCTGGCGCACGAGCTTGCCGCCGGCATTGATGACAAACAGCTTGAGGGTCGCATCGGCACCCAGCCGGGCGGTGAGCTGGCCCAGATGCTGGTCAGTCTCGCCACGGCCCTGGAGGATGATCCAGGTCACTTCCGCGCCGTCCTCGATCTCCAGCGTCGAGATCGAGCTCGACAGTCCGCTCTCGCCCTTGTGCCCGAGATGGCGCTCGATCACCGTGGCTTTCGCCCTCGCGCCGAAGCCCGCGACAAAGCGGTTGTGCACCTGGCCCCCGGCCTGGACCGACTGCAGCTCGATGATCTCCTCAATCGCCTCGTCGGCGGCGACCGAAAAGCTGTAGCCGTCTTCGACAAAGGCGCCGTTGAGCTGGCCGATCAGGTCATCGGATCCGCGTGCGGCCAGCATGCCGGCAGCCTCGCCCGAGGCCAGCAGGTCCATGAACGGGGTGAGTTCCACGCCTTCGGGTACTGATGGATTGGCGGCCTCGCCCTGCACCACCGGCCACACCACCGAGCCGCTGACCAGAGGCTCAAGCGCGCGTGCGGCGCCGCCGGGTTTTCCGGGCACGCCGCGCAGCAGGCTGCGCAGGTCGGTGTAGTGCCAGCTTTCGATCCGCCGGGTCGGGAGGCCGGCTTCCGTGATGGCGCTCAGCAAGCGATCGCGCGCGATGGTCACCTTGGCGTCGCCCGGCAGTTGACCGACCTTTTCGGCAAAACTGTCGAGGAGCGCCTGTTCGGCCTGGGTGCGTGGCGGCTTGGTCTGCATGTTCATGCCTGTCTCTCCTGGCCTTGCGGCCCGTCCTGTCGTCGTATCAAGCGGCGGCTTCGATGATCTGGGCGTAGCCATTGGCTTCGAGATCGAGCGCCAGGCTCTTGTCGCCGGATTTGATCACCTGGCCCTGATAGAGCACGTGCACGCTGTCGGGCACGATGTGCTCGAGCAGGCGCTGGTAGTGGGTGATGACGACGATTGCGCGGTCCGGCGCGCGCAGCGCATTGACGCCGTCGGAGACGATCTTCAGCGCATCGATGTCGAGCCCGGAATCGGTCTCGTCAAGCACGCACAGCTTCGGCGCGAGCAGTTTCATCTGCAGGATCTCGGCGCGCTTCTTCTCGCCGCCGGAAAAGCCGACATTCAATGGCCGCTTGAGCATGGCCATGTCGATCTGCAGGCTGCCGGCTGCTTCCTTGACCAGCTTGATGAAGTCGGGGGTCTTCAGCTCTTCCTCGCCGCGCGCCTTGCGCTGCTCGTTCATCGCCACCTTGAGGAACTGCATGGTGGCCACACCGGGGATTTCCACCGGATACTGGAAGGCCAGGAAAATGCCCTTGGCGGCGCGCTCGGACGGATCGAGTTCGAGAATGCTCTCGCCATTGTAGAGAATATCGCCCTCGGTCACTTCGTAATCGCTCCGGCCCGACAGAATGTAGGACAGGGTCGACTTGCCCGAGCCGTTCGGACCCATGATGGCGGCCACTTCGCCGGCCTTGACGGTGAGGTTGAGCCCGCGGATGATCTCGGTGCCGTCCTCGGCGATACGGGCGTGAAGGTTCTTGATTTCAAGCATAATATACCTCTTTGCGGGCCATGCCCCAGGTTCCGGCGGCACCGCCAATGGCCAGAAGGCCGGCGATGATGCCGAGATTCTTCGTAAACAACTGGAACTGGATCGACGCGGCCTCGCCGTCGAGGATCCAGAACCCATGCAATACCCCGTTGACCACCGCCACATAGGCGATCAGTCCAAGGCAAGCCCACCGCACCATGCGGTTGGCAATCAGCGCCAGGCCGCCGGCCAACTGGCAAAGAGCGGCCAACCAGACCCACGGCAGCGGATTGGCGAAACCCGCCGCCCCCAGCATCTCGACCATCGTTGCCGAGGCCGTGAGCTTGAGCACTGCCGACCCGGCGAAGAACACGCCGAAGGCCAGTCGCGCCACCGTGATCATGCCGGCGCCCGCACGGTCCTGCCGCATTGCGCCGAAAAGATCGCCTGCAGCGCGTGGTGCGGCCTCAGTCATCATCGTTCTGCAGGCCCTGCAGCCGCCGCGCGATCGAGGCAAGCTCGAGCCGGGCCTTGTGCAACTCGGCGCCCAGCATCTTCTCGCTCGTGCCCGTCGACCCGCGGGAAATGGCTTCCAGAAGATCATCGATCGAACTGCCCAGATCGCGGTACCGCAGCTTCAGCTTGTCGATCTCGGCCTTGACTTCCCTGTCAACCATGATGCCACGTCCTTCTTGCGCGCCCGCCGTTTCCGTCTGTCCGTCTCTCACCGCCGTCATCCTCGGGGCCCACTGTCGTCATCCTTGGGCACCACCGTCGTCATCCTCGGGCTTGTCCCGAGGATGACGACGGATGGATGCCAACTCGCATCACCCCACGCTGCCTTCGAGCGAAATGCCGATCAGCTTCTGCGCCTCGACGGCGAATTCCATCGGCAGTTGCTGGATCACGTCCTTGACGAAGCCGTTGACGATCAGCGCGATGGCCTCTTCCTCGGGGATGCCGCGGGCCAGGCAGTAGAACAGCTGGTCCTCGGAGATCTTCGAGGTCGTCGCCTCGTGCTCGAACTGGGCGGTCGAGTTCTTGGCCTCGATATAGGGCACCGTGTGCGCGCCGCACTCATTGCCGATCAGCAAAGAGTCGCACTGGGTGAAGTTGCGCGCATTCGTTGCCTTGCGGTGGGCCGAGACCTGGCCGCGATAGGTGTTGGACGAATTCCCGGCGGAAATCCCCTTGGAGATGATCCGGCTCGAGGTGTTCTTGCCGAGATGGATCATCTTGGTGCCACTGTCGATCTGCTGATAGCCGTTCGACACCGCGATCGAGTAGAACTCGCCGCGGGAATCGTCGCCGCGCAGGATGCAGGACGGGTATTTCCAGGTGATCGCCGAGCCGGTCTCGACCTGGGTCCAGGAGATCTTCGAGCGGTCGCCGCGGCAATCGCCGCGCTTGGTGACGAAATTGTAGATCCCGCCCTTGCCGTTCTTGTCGCCCGGATACCAGTTCTGCACGGTCGAGTACTTGATCTCGGCGTCGTCCATGGCGATCAGCTCGACCACGGCCGCATGCAGCTGGTTCTCGTCGCGCTGCGGCGCGGTGCAGCCCTCGAGATAGGAGACATAGGCCCCCTCCTCGGCGATGATCAGCGTGCGTTCGAACTGGCCGGTGTTCTTCTCGTTGATGCGGAAATAGGTCGACAGTTCCATCGGGCAGCGCACGCCCTTGGGCACGTAGACGAAGGATCCGTCGGTGAACACGGCCGCGTTGAGCGTGGCGTAGTAATTGTCGGTGACCGGCACCACGGTGCCGAGATATTTCTGCACCAGTTCCGGATGCTCGCGCATGGCTTCCGAGATCGACATGAAGATCACGCCGGCCTGGGCCAGTTCCTTCTTGAAGGTGGTGACCACCGAGACGGAATCGAACACCGCGTCGACGGCGATCTTGGACTGCTGGACGCCGGCAAGGATTTCCTGCTCGCGCAGCGGAATGCCGAGTTTTTCGTAGACGCGCAGCAGTTCCGGATCGACCTCGTCGATCGACTTCGGGCCAGCGCTGCTTTTCGGCGCGGAATAATAGTGGATGTCCTGGAAGTCGATCTTCGGATAGTCTACGCGCGCCCAGCTGGGCTCTTCCAGCGTCAGCCAGCGCTTGAACGCGTCAAGACGCCATTCGAGCATCCAGGCGGGCTCGTTCTTCTTGGCCGAAATCATCCGGATCGTGTCTTCGGTGAGACCCTTTGGCGCCGTATCGCTTTCGATGACGGTCTCGAAGCCGTATTTGTACTGGTCAACGTCGATCTGACGGACCTGATCGATGGTCTCCTGCACTGCAGGCATGGCGCTCTCCAATCTCGCCGGGTCAAGGCCGGCAGCTTGTTAACGTCGTGCGGATCACACTTTGGGCGCACCCGCACTATGTAGGACGTGAAGGTCGTTCACGCTATGAGTATCGCGAAAAATCTTCATTTCGCGATCAAGTTTAAAGACGCAGCCTCATGCTGCGGCCTGTGTGGCCCTGCGGGCGATCCGCCGGGCGTTGATTGTCTGGAACACATCGAGAAAGCGGCTGATGTCGCTGTCTGTGTGTACGCATCCCAGGCTGATCCGGATTGCGCCGAGTTCGGCGTCGGCGCCCATCGCGGCCAGAACGTGGCTGAGCCCGATCTTGCCCGAGGAACAGGCGGAGCCGGCCGATGCCGCCACGCCTTCCATGTCGAAGGCGATCTGCGCGGTCTCGGCCTTGAGCCCCGGCAGCGAGAAGAAACTGGTGTTGGCAAGCCGGTCGGCCGCCGCGCCATGCACGATCACATCCGGCGCCAGGTCGCGCATGCCGGTTTCCATCCGGTCGCGCAGCGCCTGGATCGAGCCGATGTCGGCCAGCGCTTCCAGCGCCACGTCCGCTGCCGCGCCAAAACCCGCGATTCCGATCAGGTTCTCGGTGCCGCCGCGGTGGCCCTTTTCCTGGCCGCCGCCGCGCATCAAAGGCGCGGGCATCAGGACCTCGCCGGCACTCACAAGCGCGCCGGTTCCCTTGGGTCCGCCGATCTTGTGGCCGGAGAGGATCAGGAAATCGGCGCCGAGGTCGCCGAGCGACAGCGGCAGCCGTCCGGCGCCCTGCACCGCATCGACCACCAGAAGCCCTTGCCGGGCCTTGACGATGTCGGATGCCGCGCGCACCGGCTGGATCACGCCGGTCTCGTTGTTGGCGAGCTGCAAAGCGAGCATCGCCTGCCCGGTCGACGCATCGTGCCCGGCAAGTGCGGTTTCAAGCGCTGCCAGATCAAGCCGGCCTTCGCCATCGACCGGCAACACGGTGATCTGCTCCGGCGCAAACCGGCCGCCGGCGAGAATGGCGGGATGCTCGACGGCGCAAACATACAAATGCGAGACATGAATTGGCGCGCGGCCCATGCGGAAATCCGGGGTCAGCACATGATTGGCGGCCTCGGTGGCGCCGGAGACAAAGGTCACCTGGGCGGGAGGAACCTGGCAAAGCCGGGCCACCGCCTCACGCGCTTTGGCAATCACGGTCCGTGCCCGCCGGCCTTCGGCATGCACCGAGGACGGGTTGCCGGGAAGCTCCATCGCGTCAAGCATCGCCGCCCGCGCTTCGGTGAGAAGCGGCGCCGTTGCATTGTAATCGAGATAGAGGCGCTCCGTCGCCATGGTGTCCTTTACCCGCAGATTGCGCCGCCAATTGAAGGCCGGGCGCATTTTTCTTGAATTTTCCGTGTCCGATGCCGTAAGACAAATCAACTTTCAGCGAACCCGCTGCAGTTTCGAACGATTCTAAACTAGGTTCTAGGGAGCCGCTCCGCCCTCGTCAAGGGTGTGGACCCCGATATCCCTACGCCCGCCCGCCTCAAGGCGCCGATCGGCAGGCCGCGCGAACCTGAGCCATGTATGGAGTATCAATGCCTGAAGTCATTTTCAACGGACCCGCCGGACGCCTCGAAGGCCGCTACCAGCCGGGCAAGGAAAAGAACGCGCCGATCGCCATCGTGCTGCATCCGCATCCGCAATTCGGCGGCACGATGAACAACCAGATCGTCTACAATCTGTTCTACATGTTCCAGCAGCGCGGATTTACCACGCTGAGGTTCAATTTCCGCTCGATCGGCCGCAGCCAGGGCGAATTCGACCATGGCGCGGGCGAATTGTCGGACGCCGCCGGCGCGCTCGACTGGGTGCAGAGCCTGCATCCGGATTCCAAAAGCTGCTGGGTCGCGGGCTATTCCTTCGGCGCCTGGATCGGCATGCAGCTCCTGATGCGCCGGCCCGAGATCGAGGGCTTCTTCTCGATCGCGCCGCAGCCCAACACCTATGATTTCTCGTTCCTGGCTCCCTGCCCCTCCTCGGGCCTGATCATCCACGGCGACGCCGACCGCGTGGCCCCCGAAAAGGACGTCAACGGACTGGTCGAGAAGCTCAAGCTGCAGAAGGGCATCCTCATCACCCAGAAAACCATGCCCGGCGCCAACCACTTCTTCGCCGGCCAGGTCGACGAGCTGATGGCCGAATGCGAGGACTATCTCGACCGGCGGCTTGCGGGCGAACTGGTCCCGGAGACGGCGGCGAAGCGGCTGCGGTGAGGCGTCGATTAGGCATAAATGCGAGGGCACGGCGGGGGAACTCGCCGTGCTTTTTAATGCAAAAATGAACCATACGAAATAGATGTGACGTTGCACCCACCTCTCCCAGGCATTACTTAGGTGCGATGCCACGCGAAATTGCGGGAGGCCGACGATGATTAACGTCAAGAAGTTCTTGGAGATCGCTCTTCTTCCTTCAAATAATGATACGGCTTGGCTTGAGAGAGCTGAGTCGGCGGTAGAATATCTAGTTCGCAATGGACAAGAGACCGAGATTATCCTTTTCAGCAACGTGGGCCAAACCTACGTCAACGCTGTTCTTATACCTCAAAGTAATTTGAACTCCGAAACACTCGAACAGCTTGAGTACGCTCATATCGAACCCATGGCACAATGGGCACTCGACCATGTGTCCGGTGGGGGCCAGCCCGACCGCATGTATCTTTCCGGTCCACTGCAAGACCGCTGCCAAGCCTTGAATGGTGGAGAGCAACTCATTTTCCGACGGCACTTCACCGGGGTAGATAAGGGGCCGACGCGAACCGAGCTGTCACAACAATTGGTGCAGGCTCTCGATCTTTACTACATGGACGAGCACAATGCATATTGCCGCCTCGACAGTCACGGCGATGTCAAACCCATCATCACGCTGCATGACCTCAGTGGGCTGGCCGCGCAGCCCAGCGCAATGCTCGTGACGATTGAGGCAGAGCAATTGAACCGTTATATGGCGGTTACCGAAACCGCGCTCGCCGTTAAGTTCGACTTTACCCGATACAGACCGAACGGCGGATTCAGCGGTTGGCACGAGCCTGAGCGCGGACAACATATTGGCGAACACGTTCGCTACCACACCGGCGTGGAGGCGGGAGCAAGCTTCGCAAACGGCGTATTGATCGTGAGACCAGTCCTCACAAAGGAAATGATGATCGCCCGTCATCGGCGCGAGCGGGATGGCACAGACAAGCAGTATGCTATCTTCAAAGCGCATGACTGGAAGAACAACCAACTCGCAGAGGTGTCATGCGGTCCCACGGCACTCGCAAGTTACTTCGACAAGGACTCGCCGCTGCCATTCCAGACCACGCCGGCATTTTTTCGGCCAGATGTGCTTCTGAAGTATAAGTCTGATTCAGAGAAGTACACCTTGGATCACCGCTCGATTTCTGTACGCGGCGGCTGGTATCTTAAGTCATATGACGTAAATGAGGAGGGGCAGGTCCACGCTTACCTCTATGACCTTGCCAACCTTCCCTACAGTGAGCAACTTTACTGGCAGTCCTTCAACGAATGGCCGAAGGCCGGTATCTCAAAGCGAGCGTATGAAACCGACTTCGAGGGTAACTTCAGCACAATGCCGGATCCGCTGCTCGATCTAAAATATGAGGTGGCCAAGTTAGACAAACTGGCCCCGGACTGGTGGAGACCGAGGGGTGAAGCTGCGGTCCAGGCGGTGCACTATCCAGCAACGGCATCATCAGAGGAGTGGTCAAACGCCATGCTAGCCCTCGATCAACTTGTCGTCGAAGGGTTTGTCGTGAAGACTATTCGGGCGAAGCTGCAAGCCCAAGGGCGAAAGCCGGACGTCTCTTGGCAATCGGTCCGTCTTTTGCAGGAGTGGCTAGAGCAAGCGGGTCTCGACGCGGAGGAAGCCGCTGCAACGGTGGAACCGCTCAAGCGTGTGCACTTCCTCCGCTCAAAGACAAAAGGCCACTTGGCCGAGACCGAGAAGCAGGCGCTCATCAAATCGGCAATAAAAGAGCACGGCTCTCTAGCAGCGCACTTCCGCAACCTTGTCGCGGAGGTTCAGAACTCTTTCGACCGAATCATCGAGAAACTCTGACAGTTGGCAACCATCCCGCTCGAACGGCATCGTCGGCTCAGCAATGCGCAACTTACTTTCACGTAGAGCTTTCCCGAAAAACTGGCAACTCGGAGATCGATGCGCGAGACGTTAAATGGAAGGTATAAAGGCGCAACGCTACCGCGCAACCACACACCCCCTCAAACTTCCACAACCTTCCCATCCGCCAGCGTCACCCGCCGGTCCATCAGGCTCGCGAGATCATGATTGTGCGTCGCGATCACCGCCGACAGCCCCGACTGGCGCACCAGCGCGTCGAGCGCCTCGAACACGTAGCCGGCGGTTTCGGGGTCGAGGTTGCCGGTGGGTTCGTCGGCGAGGAGGATCAGCGGCGCGTTGGCGACCGCGCGGGCAATCGCCACGCGCTGCTGTTCGCCGCCCGAGAGTTCCGACGGGCGGTGGTCGGCGCGGTGGCCGATGCGCATGTAGTCGAGGAGCTGCGCCGCGCGTTCCTTCGCGTCGAGCTTGGACAGGCCGGTGATCAGCTGCGGCATCATGATGTTTTCAAGCGCCGTGAACTCGGGCAGCAGATGATGGAACTGGTAGACGAAGCCGATCTCGGAGCGGCGGATCGCCGTGCGGCGGTCGTCACCCAGATGGCCGCAGGCCTCGCCGTCGACGATCACGTCGCCCTCGTCGGGGCGTTCGAGCAGGCCGGCGAGATGCAGCAGCGTCGACTTCCCGGTGCCGGAGGGTGCTACCAGCGCCACGGTCTCGCCGGTCTGGAGCGTGAAATTGGCCCCGTCGAGGATCGAGATCTGGTTCTCGCCCTGGAGGAAATGCCGGCCGACATCGACGAGCTCAAGCACCGGCTGGCCTGATTTGCGAACCTGATCATTCATATCTGAGCGCCTGAACCGGATCGAGCTTGGACGCCCGCCAGGAGGGGATGAGCGTGGCGATGAAGGACAGCACCAGCGCCACCACGAGCACCGTGATGGTCTCGCCCGAATCCATGTCGGCGGGCAGCTGGCTCAGGAAATAGAGCTCCGGGTTGAACAGCGTCGTGCCCGAGATCCAGGAGAAGAACTGGCGGATGCGCTCGACATTGAGGCAGACGACGACGCCGAGCACGAAGCCCGCGAAGGTGCCGGTGACGCCGATCGCCGCTCCCGTCATGAAGAAGATCCGCATCACCGCGCCCGAGGTCGCCCCCATGGTGCGCAGGATGGCGATGTCGCGGCCCTTGTCCTTGACCAGCATGATCAGGCCCGAGACGATGTTGAGCGCCGCCACCAGGATGATCAGCGTCAGGATCATGAACATCACGTTGCGCTCGACCTGCAGCGCGGAGAAGAAGGTCTGGTTGCGCTGCCGCCAGTCGGTGAGGAAGATCTGCCGCTCGGCAGCCGCCTCGATCCTGGGACGCATCGTGTCGATGTCGTCTGGATCGTCGACGAAGATCTCGATCGACTGCACCTGATCCTCGGCATTGAAATAGAGCTGCGCCTCCTGGAGCGGCATGTAGATGATCGAAGAATCATATTCCGACATGCCCACCTCGAAGATCGCCGAGACCGGATAGGCCTTGACCCTGGGCGTCATCCCGAACGGCGTCACGTCGCCCTCGGGCGCCACCAGCGTGATCAGGTCGCCCGCGGTCAGCCCCAGCGACTGCGCCATTCGCGAGCCGATCGCCACGCCCTCGCCGGCGAGGAAGCCGACCATGTCGCCCGACTGGATGTTGTCCGACACGATCGTCATCGCCTGCAGATCCTCGGCGCGGATGCCGCGCACCAGCGCGCCGGTGCCCGCGCCGCCCGTGCCCGAGGCGAGCGTCTGGCCCTCGACCAGCGGGATCGCCATCTTCACGCCCTCGACACCCTTCAGCCGCGTGGCGAGTTCATCGTAATCATTGAGCGGCCGGTCGATGGGCTGGACCACGATATGGCCGTTGATGCCGAGGATCCGGGTGATCAGCTCGCCGCGGAAGCCGTTCATCACCGCCATGACGATGATCAGCGTCGCCACACCCAGCATGATGCCGACGAAGGAAAACCCGGCGATCACCGAGATGAAGGCCTCTTTCCGGCGCGATTTGAGATAGCGCCACGCCACCATGCGCTCGAACGCCGAAAACGGACGCGCCGAGGGCGACGGCGTCTGGGTCGATGGCGGGCTTTCGCCCGTGGCGGCGTCCGTATCGGTCATGCGAAAGATTCCTTTGCGCCGGACAATCTTCTATCGGCCTTGCGCGAGGCGGTTGATGGCGTCGTCGATCGAGAGCGTTTCGCGTTCGCCGGTGGCGCGGACCTTGATCTCGACATTGCCCTCGGCCACCGCACGCGGACCGGCGATCACCTGCAGCGGCAGGCCGATCAGGTCGGCCTTGGCGAATTTCGCCCCGGCGCGCTCGTCGGTGTCGTCGTAAAGCACCTCGAGCCCGGCATTCTCCAGCGCCGTCTCGATCTTCTCGCAGGCCGAATCGCAAGCCGCATCGCCGGGCTTCATGTTGATGAGTCCCACATCGAACGGCGCCACGCCCTTGGGCCAGATGATGCCGTTCTCGTCATGCGACGCCTCGATGATGGCGCCGAGCAACCGCGACGGGCCGATGCCGTAGGAACCCATCGAGACAGCGTGCTGCTTGCCGTCGGGGCCCTGCACGACCGCGCCCATCGGCTCGGAATACTTCGTGCCGAAATGGAAGATGTGGCCGACCTCGATGCCGCGTGCGGAGACGCGGGACGCTTCGCCCAAGCCCTCCCAGGCCTCGCGCGCCCAGTCTTCCTTCTCCATGATCTCGTCGGTGGCGGCGAACGGCGTCGTCCACTTGTCGACGATGGCTGCGACCGCCGCGTCGTCATCGTAATTCATGTCGGCGCGGGGAACCGCAAAACCCTCGAAATCGCGGTGGCAGAACACCTGGCTTTCGCCGGTCTCCGCCAGCACGATGAATTCATGGCTCAGCTTGCCGCCGATCGGGCCAGTGTCGGCGCGCATCGGGATCGATTTCAGCCCGCAGCGCTCGAAGGTGCGCAGATAGGAGACGAACATTCGGTTGTAGGCCGCCTGCGAGGCCTCGTAGTCGAGATCGAAGGAATAGGCGTCCTTCATCAGAAACTCGCGGCCGCGCATGACGCCGAATCGGGGGCGGCGCTCGTCGCGGAACTTCCACTGGATGTGGTAGAGGTTGAGCGGCAGGTCCTTGTAGGACTTGACGTAGGAGCGGAAGATGTCGGTGACCATCTCCTCGTTCGTCGGGCCGTAGAGCATCGCCCGCTCGTGCCGGTCCTTGATGCGCAGCATCTCGTCGCCGTAATCATTGTAGCGACCGCTCTCCATCCACAGATCGGCGGGCTGGATCGTCGGCATCAGGATCTCGATGGCCCCGGCCCGGTTCTGCTCCTCGCGGACGATGTCGCAGACCTTGTCGAGCACCCGCTTGCCCAGCGGCAGCCAGGAGTAGATGCCCGCGGACTGCTGCTTGATCATGCCGGCGCGCGCCATCAGGCGGTGCGAGACGATTTCCGCATCCTTCGGGTTCTCTTTCAGAATCGGCAGGAAATACTTGGACAGACGCATGGGATGTTCCGGTTTGGCTTCGAGCCTTGCAGGCTGAATCGGGCGAAATGAGGGACGGCGTGTCCCGCGTTCATATCCGCTTCGCCAGCCAAAGAAAACCCGTCACGACGGCGCTTGCCGGCGAGGCAAACGACATTGCTTTTTTTGTGTTCCGGATTGCCACATCAGCGTCACAAAACGCGTGACAAGCCCGTTTGATTGCGGTAAATACAGCTCACTAAAGAGGCATTTCCCACGGGAAATTGCTCATTTCGCGGTCAAAGTCTTGGGAGGATAGGATCTCAGGCGCGCTTTGTTCGCAGCCCCCGGGCAACCGGGAAACAGATCACGCGACACCTGAACAACAAGGCTTCATGCCTTGTTTTTTTTTGCTTTTGTTTTGGCAGGATATGTAAGTCCGCCCGCACGTAACCGGGCGGACCTGTTCCGAGCGGCCAGGCTTACTTGCCCGCGCCCTTGCCGAGTTCGCGCCTGGCGCGGACGTCCTTGTCCATTTTCTCGAGGCTTTCCTCGACGCTGTCGTCGGGCTTCTTCCTGACGTCCGGCACGGCGTGGCGCTGGTTGTGCACCGAGGCCTGGTCGTTGCCCTGCAGCGCGTTGTCGCCCATCTTGTCCTGGGCAAGGTCGGTCTCGGTCAGGCGGTCTGGCTTCTTGGTCTTGTCAGTCATTGCGACCCTCCATGAATTCACTCTGCATCTCTTTCCTCAACGGGAAAGCCAGCGCATCGTTCCATGAAAGAGTGGTCGTCTGTCTCAGGACTTGAAATCGGGCGACAGCGCAATCAGGTCGTCGAGCGTATAGCCGCCCACGACGGTCACCAGGAAATAGAGACCGAACACCGCGGCCGAGATCAGCGTGGTGCGCCAGAAGATCGGCGAGAAACGGAAGTCAGCCGGCGCGCTGTGCGTGGTCCCCAGCGTCACCTCGCCCTCGTCGGCCTGGCTGCGCGCCGAGAACGGCAGAACCGTGAACAGCACCACCCACCAGATGATGAAATAGATCGCAAAACCGGTGCCAAATCCCATAACGGATGCTCCTAGGCCTGTTCGAGTTCGATCAGCGTGCCGTTGAAATCCTTCGGATGCAGGAAAAGCACAGGCTTGTTGTGCGCGCCGGTCTTGGGTTCGCCGTCGCCGAGCACCCGCGCGCCCTCTTCCTTGAGATGGTCGCGCGCCGCCAGGATGTCATCGACCTCGTAGCAGACATGATGCATGCCGCCCGACGGGTTCTTGGCCAGGAACGCCGCGATCGGCGAGTCCTCGCCCAGCGGCTCGAGCAATTCGATCTTGGTGTTGGGCACCATGACGAAGACCACGGTGACCCCGTGCTCGGGCAGCGCCTGCGGCTCGGTCACGTCGGCGCCCAGCATGGTCCGGTACTGGGCGCTCGCGGCTTCAAGATCCGGCACCGCGATGGCGACATGATTCAGGCGTCCAAGCATGATCGTTCCTCACACCTTGATGACAAACACCGTCACGACGGGCTTCTTGCCCCATACCTCGTTTGCGGCGGCGCGAACAGAGCGGCGAATTGCCTCGCGCACGCCGTCGAGATCCTTGCGGCGGCCGCGCGGGATGCTTTCGACCGCGCCCAGCACCGAATCATAGAGGATGTCCTCCATGTCGTCGCCCTCGCCATCCATCGCCGGCAGGCCGATGGCCGAGACAACCGGGTCGCGCTGGAATTCGAAACGCTGGTCGAGCACCACATGGACCGCGACATGGCCGGCAAACGACAGCTTGCGCCGCTCGGAGATGCCCAGCTCGTCGATATCGCCGAGCAGGTAGCCGTCCTTGTAGATACGGCCGTGTTGCGCCGTGCCGATGACTTCCGGCGCGCCGGGCGCCAGCCGCAGGATCGAGCCGTTGCGCACCTTCGGCGTGATCTTGATGCCTGAGTCCTGCGCCAGTTCCGCCTGCGCCACCAGGTGCGCGGCTTCGCCATGCACCGGCACCAGGATCTGCGGCTTGACCCACTCATACATCTGCACCAGTTCGGTGCGCCGCGGGTGACCCGAGACATGCACCAGAGCGTCCTGGTCGGTGACGATCTTGACCCCCTGCTCGATCAGGCCGTTCTTGATGTCGATGATGCCCTTCTCGTTGCCGGGAATGGCGCGCGAGGAAAACACAACGGTGTCGCCCGAAGCCAGCGCCACATTGCGCATCTCGTCGCGCGACAGCTTGGCGAGCGCCGCGCGCGGCTCGCCCTGGCTGCCGGTGAGGATGATCACCACCTTGTCGCGCGGAATATAGCCGAACTCGTCCTCGGCCAGGAATTCCGGAATGCCTTCCATCATGCCGAGGTCTCTGGCGACATTGACCACGCGCTTGATCGAACTGCCGAGCAGCAGCACCTCGCGGCCGGCGTCGCGCGCCGCTTCCGCGATCGAGCGGATGCGGCCGACATTGGACGAGAACGTGGTGATTGCCACCCTGCCCTCGGCCTGTTCGATGACGCCGCGCAGACCGGCGCTGATTTCCTTCTCCGACGGCGACACGCCATCGCGCATGGCGTTGGTGGAATCGCACATCATGGCGAGGATGCCTTCTTCGCCCAACTCACGGAAGCGGTTCTCGTCGGTCAGCGGCCCGAGCGACGGGGTCATGTCGATCTTCCAGTCGCCGGTGTGGATGAGCTTGCCGAGCGGCGTTCCGATTGCCAGCGAAAACGGCTCGGGGATCGAGTGATTGACTGCGATCGGCTCGATCTCGAAAGGTCCGGCGGTAAACCGCTCGCCCGCCTTGAAGACGTTGACCGGCACCTCGGCGCGGGTGCGCTCGTAGGCGCGCTTGGCCTCGAGCATGCCGACGGTAAAGGCCGAGGCATAGACAGGCGCCTTCAGCTGCGGCCAGAGCTGCGCCAGGCCGCCATAATGGTCCTCATGGGCATGAGTGATGATGATCGCCTTGAGCTGGCTGCCCAGCTTCTTGACGAAATCGATGTCGGGCAGGATGAGATCGACGCCCGGCAGCTCCGGTCCCGGAAAGGTCACGCCGCAATCGACCATGATCCACTCCCGGTTCTTGGGGGAGCCATAGCCGTAGAGTGCGAGGTTCATGCCGATTTCGCCAACGCCGCCGAGCGGGAGAAATACGAGATCCTGGTCTTTTGTCATCAATTGTCCTGTCTGATCATGTCATGCTGACGCCGCGCATTGATCCAATGCGGCGGGGCCAGGGAGGTCTTCATTCATACATTCATTCGTCATGCTGCATGGTTTTCACCCCGGACCTGCCACGGCCCGGGGTGAAAATCATGAAGCATCAGGCGAAGAACACGTCGCCCGCCGCAATCGACTGTCGTTCTCCGTCCGGCAGCAAAAGCATCAGCCTGCCCTCGCCGTCGATTCCTTCAAACAGACCGTGGATCTGCCTGTCCGGCAAATTCACCGTCACCGGCTTTCCAATTCCTTCGGCCCGGCTGATCCAGGCATCGCGAATGCGCGAAAGCCCGCGGCCCTGATCCCAGTCGTCAAGCGCCCGGTCCATGCTTACCACCAGCCGCGCAAACAGTTCCTGAGGCGTGGCGGAACTGCCTTGCTCGGACAGGCACGTCGCCGGATACAACCCGGCCTCGGGCTTGTGACCGACATTGACGCCGCACCCGATCACCACCGCGCGTCGGCCATCCTTGAGTTGCTCGGTTTCTATCAGGATGCCAGCTGTCTTGCACCCTTCAATCAGCAAATCATTGGGCCATTTGATCCGAAGCCTGTCTGGATCCCCCGGCAGGAGCACAGAAATGGCGTCGTGAACGGCAAGCGTGACAGCAAGCGGCAGGCTTGCCATGCTTTCCCACGGCGCCGGATCGATCAGCAGAAGCGAGGCATATAGGTTGCCCGGCTCCGAAATCCAGATCCGGCCCCTGCGGCCGCGGCCGCCGGTCTGGCGCGCGGCCGTGATCCACACCCGGCCCGCGTCTCCCGCCCGGGCCCAGGTCATGCACTCGGCATTGGTGGAGGACACATCGCCAAGTTCGACGTGTCGGAACTCAGGCTCCTTCATGCGGCCCGCCGCCGCATTCAGAAGAATGTCTTGGCGGCCACGTCGGCAGCCAGACCGAGCGGATTGGAGACGACCACATAGAACAGGACGAACAGGCCGGAAATCCCGAACACCAGCTTGAGTTCACCCGCCACCGGCGCGAAGGCCCCGGAAGGCTGGTCAAACCACATGATCTTGATGATCCTGAGATAGTAGTAGGCGCCCACCACGGAGGCCAGAACGCCGATGATGGCCAGGCCGTAGAGCTTGGCCTCGATCGCCGCGACGAAGACGAAATACTTGGCGAAGAAGCCAGCAAGCGGCGGAATGCCGGCGAGCGAGAACATCAGGATCGTCAGCATCAGCGCCATGAACGGATTGGTCGATGACAGGCCCGCCAGATCGTCGATCTGTTCAACATTGCCGTCTTCCTTGCGGCGCATGGCCAGGATGCAGGCAAACGTGCCAAGCGTCATCACCATGTAGATCAGCATGTAGAGGATCACGCCGCGCACGCCCGCCTGGCTGCCCGCGGCCAGCCCCACCAGCGCGAATCCCATATGGGCGATCGACGAATAGGCCATCAGCCGCTTGATGTTCTTCTGGCCGATCGCCGCGAAGGCACCGAGCACCATCGAGGCGATGGAGATGAACACGACGATCTGCTGCCAGTCGAGCGTCACCGGCTCGAAGGCGACGATGACGATGCGGATGAACAGCGCCATGGCGGCAACCTTGGGGGCTGCCGAAAAGAATGCCGTCACCGGGGTCGGCGCGCCTTCGTAGACATCCGGCGTCCACATGTGGAACGGCACGGCGGAGATCTTGAAGGCAATGCCGGCAAGCAGGAACACCAGGCCGAAGATCAGTCCGAGCGAGCGTTCGCCGCCGGCAATCGCGGCGGCAATCTCGTCAAAGCCGGTATGGCCGGTGTAGCCGTAGACCAGCGACATGCCATAGAGCAGCATGCCCGAGGACAGCGCGCCGAGGACGAAATACTTCAGTCCCGCCTCGGTCGAGCGCAGGCTGTCGCGGTTGATCGCGGCGACCACGTAAAGCGCCAGCGACTGCAGTTCGAGGCCCATGTAGAGCGCCATCATGTCGTTGGCGGAAATCATCAGCATCATGCCGAGCGTCGCGAGCACGATCAGCACCGGGAACTCGAACTTGTCGATCCGTTCGGCCTTGGCGTGGCCGACGGTCATCACCATGGCGGTGATCGAGCCGATCAGCGTCAAGACCTTCATGAACCGGGCGAAAGGATCGGAGAGGAACGCACCGTTGAAGGCTTCACCGTTTTCGGTCAGCAACACCAGCACGAGGCCCGCCATGATCAGCAGCGCCACCGCCAGGCCATTGACCAGCGTCACCGATTTCTCGCCGGAGAACACGCCGACCATCAGCAGCACCATGGCGCCGACGGCCAGCATGAGTTCAGGCACGGAAAGCTGAAGGCTAGTTGTGAGTATCTCTGGCGTCATGGTCCCGCAGTCTCCGTAGCTCAGTTGACCGACAGCGCGAGGTCGCGCGCTGCCTGCAGCGAAGCTGTGTAATTGTTAATGAGCGCGTCAACCGAAGCTGCCGTCACATCAAAGATCGGCGCCGGATAGACGCCAAAGAGGATTATCAGCGCAACGAGCGGATAGAGGATCACCTTCTCGCGGCGCGACAGGTCGAGCATCGCCTTCAGGCTTTCCTTCTCAAGCGCACCGAAGACGACGCGGCGATAGAGCCACAGCGCATAGGCCGCCGACAGGATCACGCCGGTCGCGGCAAAGGCCGCCACCCAGGTATTGACCTGGAACACGCCGATCAGCGTCAGGAATTCACCGACGAAGCCCGAGGTGCCGGGAAGCCCGACATTGGCCATGGTCAGGATCATGAACGCCACCGCGTATTTCGGCATGTTGTTGACCAGCCCGCCATAGGCCGAGATCTCGCGCGTGTGCAGCCGGTCGTAGACGACGCCGACGCAAAGGAACAAGGCCCCCGATATCAGCCCGTGGCTCAGCATCTGGAAGATCGCGCCCTGTACGCCCTGCGCATTGGCGGCGAAGATCCCCATCGTCACGAAGCCCATATGCGCCACCGACGAATAGGCGATCAGTTTCTTGATGTCTTCCTGCATCAGCGCCACCAGCGAGGTGTAGATGATGGCGATCACCGAAAGCGTGAAGATGAACGGCGCGAAATCGGCCGAGGCCAGCGGAAACATCGGCAGCGAGAAGCGCAGGAAGCCGTAGCCGCCGAGCTTCAGGAGAATGCCCGCCAGAATGACCGAACCGGCGGTTGGCGCTTCCACGTGGGCGTCGGGCAGCCATGTGTGGACCGGCCACATCGGCATCTTCACCGCGAACGAGGCGAAGAAGGCCAGCCACAGCCAGGTCTGCATCCCGGCCGGGAAATCATGCGCCAGCAGCAGCCGGATGTCGGTGGTGCCAGCATCCCAGAACATCGCCATGATCGCCAGCAGCATCAGCACGGAACCGGCGAGTGTGTAGAGGAAGAACTTGAAGCTTGCATAGACCCGGCGCTTGCCGCCCCACACGCCGATGATGATGAACATCGGTATGAGGCCCGCCTCGAAGAAGACGTAGAACAGCACGATGTCGAGCGCGCAGAACACGCCGATCATCAAGGTCTCCAGCACCAGGAAGGCGATCATGTATTCCCGCACGCGGGTCTGCACCGAATTCCAGCTGGCAAGGATGCACAGCGGCATCAGGAACGTCGTCAGGATCACGAACAGCATCGAGATGCCGTCGACGCCCATCGCGTAGGAGAAGCCGGAGCCCGCAAGCTCGATGCTCTCCACCATCTGGAAGCCCGGATCGGAGACATCGAAACTGGCCCAGATCAGGAGCGACATGATGAAGGTCGCGGTGGTGCCGAGCAGCGCCACCTGGCGGATGTTGCGCCGCCCGATCTCGGTGTCATCCTTGATCGGCAGCAGGAACAGAACGCAGATCAGCGGTATGAAGGTGACAACTGACAGAAGTGGCCAATCGGTCATCAGAATGCACTCCCGAGCATCATCCATGTGACAAGCGCTGCAATTCCGATCAGCATCACGAAGGCATAGTGGTAAAGATATCCGGTCTGCAGCCGGACAACCCATCCGGTGATGTCCTGGGCGCGCGCGGCGATGCCGTTCGGGCCGTAACCATCGATGGTCCGGACGTCACCCTGCTTCCACAGGAACGACCCGAGCCATTTTGCAGGACGGACGAAGAGAAAGTCATAGAGCTCGTCGAAATACCATTTATTGAGCAGGAACCGGTAGAGGATCTGGTGATCCTCGGCCAGCCGCCTGGGTGTCTCGGGCGAGCGTATGTAGAAGAACCAGGCGATCACGAGGCCGATCAGCATGGCCACGAACGGGCTCAGCTTGACCCACAACGGCACGTGGTGAAACTCCTCGAGGATCTGGTTGTCCGCGGCCGTGAACAGCGCGCCCTTCCAGAATTCGGCATAGTCATGGCCGAAGAAGAATTCCTTGAACAGCACGCCCGAAAGCAGCGCGCCGGCGGCCAGGATGAACAGCGGCACCAGCATCACCATCGGCGATTCATGCGCGTGATGCATCACGTCGGCCGACGCCCGCGGCTTGCCGTGGAACGTCATGAAGATCAGCCGCCAGGAATAGAAGCTCGTGAAAAGCGCCGCGACCACCAGCAGTCCGAAGGCGACGCCGGCCGCGGAATTGTGCGCGACATAGGCCGATTCGATGATGATGTCCTTGGAGAAGAACCCCGCGGTGCCGATCAGCGTGCCCGGAATGCCGACGCCGGTGAGCGCGATCGTGCCGATGATCATCATCCAGTAGGTCATGGGGATCTTCTTGCGCAGGCCGCCCATGCGGCGCATGTCCTGCTCGTCGGAGACGGCATGGATCACCGAGCCGGCGCCAAGGAACAACAGAGCCTTGAAGAAGGCATGCGTGAACAGATGGAAGATCGCCCCGCCATAGGCGCCGATGCCGAGGGCTACGAACATGTAGCCGAGCTGCGAACAGGTCGAATAGGCGATCACCCGCTTGATGTCGTTCTGCACCAGGCCGACGGTGGCGGCGAAGAAGGCGGTGATGGCGCCGACCCAGGTGACGACAACCAGCGCGTCGGGCGCATGTTCGAACACCGGCGACATGCGCGCCACCAGGAACACGCCTGCGGTCACCATGGTTGCGGCATGGATGAGCGCCGACACGGGCGTCGGGCCTTCCATCGCGTCCGGCAGCCAGGTGTGCAGCAGGAACTGCGCCGACTTGCCCATCGCGCCCATGAACAGCAGCAGGCACACGCCGGTCAGCGCATGGGCCCGGTCGAGCTGCATGCCGAACAGCGTCAGCACAGTTTCGCCCGTCCCGGCGCCTTCCGCCGGAAGGTAATCCGCCGCGCCGGCAAAGATCGCATCGAAGGAGGCCGAACCGAACAGCACGAAAAGGCCGAAAATGCCGAGCAGGAAGCCGAAGTCGCCTACGCGGTTGACGATGAAGGCCTTCATCGCCGCCGCATTGGCCGACGGCTTCTTGTACCAGAAGCCGATCAGCAGATAGGAGGCCACGCCGACGCCTTCCCAGCCGAAGAACATCTGCAGCAGGTTGTCCGAGGTCACCAGCATCAGCATGGCGAAGGTGAAGAACGACAGATAGGCGAAGAACCGCGGCCGGTGCGGGTCATGATGCATGTAGCCGATCGAGTAGACATGCACGAGGCACGACACGGTATTGACCACCACCAGCATCACCGCCGTCAGCGTGTCGATGCGCAGCGCCCAGTCGACGCTGAACGAACCCGAGTCGATCCAGCGCATCACCGGAATGCGCAGCATCTCGCCCTCGCCGATGGCGATCGTGAAGAACGCCACCCAGGACAACAACGCCGCCACGATCAGGAACAGCGTGGTCACATATTCCGACGCCTTGGCGCCGATGGCGCGGCCGCCGAAGCCGGCGATCAGCGCGCCGATGAGAGGAAGAAAGACGATAGCGTGGTACATGGCTGTCTCAGCCCTTCATCATGTTGACGTCTTCCACGGCGATGGAGCCGCGGTTCCGGTAAAAGACGACGAGAATGGCGAGCCCGATCGCCGCTTCCGCGGCGGCAACCGTCAGGATCAGCAGGGCGAAGACCTGCCCGACAATGTCATTCAGGTGCATGGAGAAGGCCACCATGTTCAGATTGACGGCAAGCAGGATGAGTTCCACCGACATCAGGATGACGATCACGTTCTTGCGGTTCAGGAAGATCCCGAAAATGCCGAGCGTGAACAGGATCGCGCTGACCGTCAGGTAATGGGAGAGTCCGATTTCCATTGGTTTTTTCCTTCACATCCCTGCGTTCAAATGCCCTGGCCCGGCTTGACCTTGACCACCTCGACGGCGGTCTCCGGCGTCCGGGCGACCTGACGGGAGATGTCTTGCCGCTTGATATTTTCGCGATGCCTGAGCGTGAGCACGATGGCCCCGATCATGGCCACCAAAAGCACGAGGCCTGCGATCTGGAAGTAGAAGATGAAGTCGGTGTAGAGCACGTCGCCCAGCGCTTCGGTGTTGGTGCGCTCGGACAAGGGCGGGATCGGGCTTGCGCCACTCCCAGCCGCCGCCGGATAAAACGCGTTGCCGCCGACGACGACGATCAGTTCGGCCGCAAGGATGAGCCCCACCATCGCGCCCATCGGCGCATATTCCAGAGCCCCGGACTTCATCTCGGCAAAGTCAACATCCAGCATCATGACGACGAACAGGAACAGCACCGCGACCGCGCCGATATATACCACCAGCAGGATCATCGCCAGGAACTCGGCGCCGGTGAGCAGAAACAGCCCCGCCGCATTGAAGAAGGTGAGGATCAGGAACAAAACGGAATGCACCGGATTGCGCGCCGCGATCACCATGAAAGCGGATGCCACTGCCACGAAGGCAAACAAATAGAAAAACAGAGCCTGCAGACCCATGATCGGCGCCTTTTCGTCTTTCCCCCGAGCATCAGGAACCCCGTGTTCCTGTCCCGATTGAGGGAGGTTCTGGCACTAGCCGCTCCTGCCCCCGCGTCTGGTTTGAAAACGCCGCGAAAATATCGCGCCGTTTAGGTGTCTTACCTGTAGGGCGAATCGACCGCGATATTGCGGGCGAGTTCCCGTTCCCAGCGGTCGCCATTGGCGAGCAGCCGGTCCTTGTCGTAATAGAGTTCCTCGCGCGTCTCCGTCGCGAACTCGAAGTTCGGTCCCTCGACGATCGCATCGACCGGACAGGCTTCCTGGCAGAAGCCGCAATAGATGCATTTCACCATGTCGATGTCATAGCGCACGGTCCGGCGTGTGCCGTCATTGCGGCGCGGCCCGGCTTCGATGGTGATCGCCTGCGCCGGACAGATGGCCTCGCACAGCTTGCAGGCGATGCAGCGCTCTTCGCCGTTCGGATAACGCCTGAGCGCATGTTCGCCGCGGAAGCGCGGGCTCACCGGTCCCTTTTCATAGGGGTAGTTCAGCGTCGCCTTCGGTGCGAAAAAGTAGCGCATCGACATGAAGAAGGCGCTGACGAATTCCTTCAGGAACAGCGATTTTGCGGCTTGAGCCAGCATGGTCAGACTCCGCTCTTGCTTGGCTGTATCAGCCGTATGGTGAAATGTGTGGCAAGGGTCACGGCGCCGTTCCCGTGAGCTTGAGCACGAAGGCGACGATGACCAGCATGCCGAGAGAGATCGGCAGGAAGACTTTCCAGCCCAGGCGCATCAGCTGGTCGTAGCGGTAGCGCGGCACGAAGGCCTTGACCATGGAGAACATGAAGAACACCAGGCAGACCTTGAGCACGAACCAGATGATGCCCGGCACCCAGTTGAGGAACCACACGTCCAGCGGCGGCAGCCATCCGCCCAGGAACAGGATCGTGGTCAGCGCGCACATCAGCACGATGGCCGCATACTCGCCGAGCATGAACATCATGTAGGGCGTCGAGCCGTATTCGACCATGAATCCCGCGACCAGTTCCGATTCCGCCTCGGGCAGATCGAAGGGCGGGCGGTTGGTCTCGGCCAGAGCCGAGATGAAGAAGATCACGAACAGCGGGAACAGTGCGAACCAGTGCCAGTCCAGCAGCGAGTTCGGCAGGCCGACGCGGGTGCCGACGCCATCGGCCTGCGCCATGACGATGTCGGTCAGGTTGAGCGAGCCGACGCAGAGCAGGACGGCGACGATGACGAAGCCGATCGAGACTTCGTAGGAGACCATCTGGGCCGCCGAGCGCAGTGCGCCCAGGAAGGGATATTTGGAGTTCGAAGCCCAGCCGCCCATGATGATGCCATAGACTTCCAGAGAGGTGATGGCGAACACGAACAGGATGCCGACATTGATGTCGGCAATCACCCACCCGGCACTGACCGGAATGACGGCCCAGGTCGCCAGCGCCAGCGTCACCGCCAGCAGCGGCGCCAGCAGGAACACGCCCTTGTTGGCGCCCGAGGGAATCACCGGTTCCTTGAACACGAATTTGAGCAGGTCGGCGAAAGACTGGAGCAGGCCCCAGGGTCCGACGACGTTCGGGCCGCGACGCAGCTGCACGGCAGCCCAGATCTTGCGGTCCGCGTACAGAATATAGGCGATGAAGATCAGCAGCGACGTCAGCAGCAGAAGCGATTGCCCCAGCATGATGGCCCCGGGCCAGACATAAGTTGAGATGAAACCGTCCATGATGTGTCCCGCCCCTATTCCGCCGCCACGGCCTTGGCGGTCTTCGCCAGGGCCGAGCATTCAGCCATCACCGCCGAAGCACGTGCGATCGGGTTGGTCAAATAGAAGTCTTTGACCGGTGAAGCAAACGCCGATTTGGTCATCTTGCCCGCTTTCTTCGCAATCGCGGCAATTGCGCCGCCATCAGCGGTGGAAATCATGTCGATTTCGGCGAAATGCGGATACTCGGCGTACAGCGCGGCGCGCAGGGCCGTGAGCGAATCAAACGGAAGCTTATTGCCCAGCACGTCCGACAGGGCCCTCAGTACCGCCCAGTCTTCCTTGGCTTCACCCGGCGCGAAGGCTGCGCGGTAGGCCAATTGCACCCGGCCCTCGGTGTTCACATAGGTGCCGGATTTTTCCGTATAGGTGGCGGCAGGCAGGATCACGTCGGCATGGTGGGCGCCATTGTCGCCATGGGTGCCGATATAGACGGTGAACCCGGCCGTCTTCCTGGCGAAATTCAGCTCATCGGCGCCGAGCAGGAACAGCACATCGGTTCCCGTCAGCATCTCGGCCGCATTCAGACCACCCTCGCCCGGCACCAGGCCGAGATCGAGACCCCCGACGCGCGCCGCAGCCGTATGCAGCACCGCAAATCCGTTCCAGTCGCCACTGACTGCGCCGATCGCGCCCGCCAGCTTGGCGGCGTTGGCCAGCACGCTGGCGCCGTCGCCGCGCGACAGGGCACCCTGGCCGACGATGATCATCGGCTTCTTGGCCCGCTTCAGCTTGGCGGCAAACTTGCCGGCGCCGTTGACCAGCTCCATCAGCGTCTCGGGACCGGCGCCGAGATATTCATGGCCATAGCGCAGGTCCGCCTGTTCGCCGATCAGGCCGATGGGCAACTCGTCCATGCGCCAGCGCTTGCGAATGCGGGCGTTCAGGATGGCGGCCTCGCGGCGCGGGTTGGATCCGATGATCAGGATCGCGTCGGCGTCCTCGATGCCTTCGATGGTCGGATTGAAAACATAGCTGGCGCGGCCAAGCGCCGGATCGAGCGCTGCGCCGTCCTGGCGGCAATCGATGTTGGTGGAGCCCATCGACGCCATCAGCAGCTTGAGCGCGTACATTTCCTCCACCGCGGCGAGATCGCCGGCGATCGCGCCGATGCGCTCCGGCTTGGCCGCCGAGACTGCCGTGGCGATCGCCGCGAAGGCGTCGCCCCAGGACGCCGCTTCCAGCCGTCCGTTGCGCCGGACATAGGGCCGGTCAAGGCGCTGGGTGCGCAAACCGTCCCAGATGAAGCGGGTCTTGTCGGAAATCCATTCCTCGTTGATCTGCTCGTTGACGCGCGGCATCACCCGCATCACTTCACGACCGCGCGTATCGACCCGGATCGCCGAACCGACGGCATCCATCACGTCAATCGATTCGGTCTTGTTCAGCTCCCACGGCCGCGCCTGGAAGGCGTAGGGCCGCGACGTCAGCGCGCCGACCGGGCACAGGTCGATCACATTGCCCTGCAGTTCGGAGCTCATGGCGTGTTCGAGATAGGTGGTGATCTCGGCATCCTCGCCGCGGCCGATCAGGCCGAGCTCGGAAATGCCCGCCACTTCCGTGGTGAAGCGGACGCAGCGCGTGCAGTGAATGCAGCGGTTCATGATCGTCTTGACCAGCGGCCCGATATACTTGTCCTCGACGGCGCGCTTGTTCTCGGCATAGCGGGAATTGTCCATGCCGAAGGCCATGGCCTGGTCCTGCAGGTCGCATTCGCCGCCCTGGTCGCAGATCGGGCAATCGAGCGGGTGGTTGATGAGCAGGAACTCCATCACCCCTTCGCGCGCCTTCTTGACCATCGGCGTGTTGGTGAACACTTCCGGCGGCTCACCATTCGGGCCGGGACGCATGTCGCGCACGCCCATGGCGCAGGATGCAGCTGGCTTGGGCGGGCCGCCCTTCACCTCGACCAGGCACATCCGGCAATTGCCGGCAATCGACAGCCGTTCGTGAAAACAGAACCGCGGCACTTCCGCGCCGGCCTCCTCACACGCCTGCAACAGCGTGTAGTGATCCGGCACTTCGATCTCGTTTCCATCAACCTTGATCTTGGCCATGCAAGCAGTCCTACCTTTGCGAACGGTCTTTACGACCGCGAACCATCCCGTGTCGGGACCTGAATGTGTCGAGCCGGACGGCGGTCGGGCCGCCCGGCATTGAATGTCTAACCGGCGGTCGCGCCGCCCTTTGCCAGCTCGATAGCCTGGGCGATCCAGTCGTCCCGGTCGATCCTGCCGGTGAACTGGAGGTAATCATCGACCCAGGCGACCTCTTCCGGCTGCCAGGCGGCAATCTGCGCGAATGTCCAGACGCCGAGACCATTGAGAACCTGCTCGAGCTTGGGCCCCACGCCGGAAATCAGCGTGAGGTCATCCGGAGCCGCGGGCTTTGCCATCTCGGCCGGGCGACGGAAATCTTCCGGCTCCAGCGCCTTCGAACGCGTCTCCTTCGCAGGCTTTGCCGCCGGCACAGGCTCGCTGGCAACCGCCGCGGCGACTTCCGCATCCGACTTCAGCTTCTCGACCACAGCCACTGCACCGTCCCTTGCAGGCGATGCGGAACTTTCCGGCTTGCCGGCAGTCTTTCCGGCCGGGGCCGCCTTTGCCTTGGCGGGCCTGGCAGCCCTGGTTTCGTCCTTTGCCGGCGCGTCCTCGGCCGCCGGCTTCAGCGCAACGATATCAGCCGACCGGGCGTCTGCGGCAGGCTGAGTCTCGGCAGCTTCCGCCTGAGCCTCATCATCCTCGTACGGCGGCAGATCCTCGGCCAGCGTCGGCACCATCCAGCTCAAATCCGGATGCGCGCCAAGAAGTGCGCTCTGGCTTCGAAGGGCGCCCTGCATCGCGCCCATCATCATGCCGGTCATCTGGCCTGCCATGCCGAAACCGACGGCGGTTGCTGCGGCCGCCGCGCCCAACGGATAAACCATCAGCGGCGAGACTTGCAAGTCTGCCGTCCTGGTCCAGTCGGTCATGGCGGTCATCGATTTCATCAGCTCGTTCGTAGTCATGTCTGCGGGAAAAGAAAACATCGACATCAGTCTCTCCTTCGTCGTCTGTTGGTTCTCGTCCCCTGTGACGTTTCCTGTATCAACGGGCCCGACTGCGCGGGCCTCTTTTCTTATTCGGCCGCTTCCAGCCGCTCGTTGCGGCTTTGCACGGCATTGCGCGTGTACTGATCGATCCGGGCTTCCATCTCGGGACGGAAATGCCGGATCAGGCCCTGGATCGGCCAGGCTGCGGCGTCGCCGAGCGCGCAGATCGTGTGGCCCTCGATCTGCTTGGTGACGTCGAACAGCATGTCGATCTCGCGCTTCTGCGCGTTGCCTTTGACCATCCGGTCCATCACCCGCATCATCCAGCCGGTGCCTTCACGGCACGGCGTGCACTGGCCGCAGCTCTCGTGCTTGTAGAAGGCCGACAGCCGCCAGATGGCTTTGACCACGTCGGTCGACTTGTCCATGACAATGACGGCGGCGGTGCCGAGGCCCGATTTGAGATCGCGCAGGCTGTCAAAATCCATCGGCGTGTCGATGATGTCGGCGGCCGGCACCATCGGCACCGACGAGCCGCCGGGAATGACCGCCAGCAGATTGTCCCAGCCGCCGCGAATCCCGCCACAATGGGTCTCGATCAGCTCGCGGAAGGGAATCGACATGGCCTCTTCCACCGTACACGGCGTGTTGACGTGACCGGAGACGCAAAACAGCTTGGTACCGGTGTTGTTGGGCCGGCCGATGCCCGCGAACCAGGCGCCGCCACGGCGCAGGATGGTCGGCGCAACGGCGATCGATTCGACATTGTTGACCGTGGTCGGCGCGCCGTAGAGGCCCATATTGGCCGGGAACGGGGGTTTGAGCCGCGGCTGGCCCTTCTTGCCTTCAAGGCTCTCGAGCAGCGCCGTTTCCTCGCCGCAGATATAGGCGCCGGCGCCGTGGTGCACATAGACGTCCATATCGTAGCCGAGCTTGGAATTCTTGCCCAGCAATCCGGCCTCGTAGCACTCGTCGATCGCCGCCTGCAGCGCCTCGCGTTCGCGCATATACTCGCCGCGCACATAGATGTAGGTCGCATGCGCGCCCATCGAGAAGCCGGCAATGACGCAGCCCTCGATCAGCGTGTGCGGATCGTGGCGCATGATGTCGCGGTCCTTGCAGGTCCCTGGCTCCGACTCGTCGGCATTGATGACGAGGTAATGCGGGCGCCCGTCGCTTTCCTTGGGCATGAACGACCATTTCAGCCCGGTCGGGAACCCTGCCCCGCCACGGCCGCGCAGCCCCGAGGCCTTCATCTCGTTGATAATCCAGTCGCGACCCTTTTCCAGGATCTGCTTGGTCCCGTCCCAATGGCCGCGCGCCATCGCACCCTTCAACGACTTGTCGTAGGTCCCGTAGATATTGGTGAAGATGCGGTCTTTGTCAGCTAGCATGGTCTTATTCCGCCGGATGATCTGCGAGTTCTAGACGTTTCTCGATCCTGTGCACACGTTGATCGAGCTTATCGAGACTGAGGTAGATATTGCCAGTGTCCGTATGGGCCGCGCCTAACGACGAAGCCAGTCCTCGCATCTGCTCGGAAAGGGAGCCGATGCGTCCTTTGATTTCCTGCTGACCGTCCTCGAGATGCGTCATACGCGCCTTATTCTGCTTCAAGACATCGAAGATCAACTCGTTGGTAACTTCAGCCATTTGCGTTCCTCACCGCGGCTTCTTGCCGAAGACCCTGATGTACTCGGCCTCGCCGCCCTTGGCCAGCGCCTTGGCCTGCTTGACCCAGTCTTCACGCTCGATGCGACCCTTGAACTTGAGGTACCCGTCGACCCACTCCCGCTCGGCCTTTTTCCACGACGCGACCTGGGCGTAGGTGTAGATCCCGAGCGAATGCAGGATGCCTTCGATCTTCGGCCCGACGCCGGAAATCAACTTCAGGTCATCGGGGTTCTCAGGCTTGTCAATTCCGGCCGGGCGGTTCTTGTCGGCCAGCCCCGGCGCGTCCACAGACCTGGCGCTCTCCTTGGCCGCCTCCGCCGGACCGGGATCGCCCAGGCGCGAGGCCGGTTTCGCGGTGGCCTGCGGCGCCGGCGTCGTCTCGTCACGGGTTGTGGCCGACTTCTTGCGCGCAGCACTCATCTCCGGAGCCTCGGTGGCGATGGCGGCGGTCTTCGAACGGGCCTTCACATTGGCTTTGGCCTTGTCCGGAGAGGCCGTTTCGGTCTCCGTCGTGGGCCTTTCCGGCCGTCCCGCCTTGGTCGCCTCTGGCGAACGCGATTTCCCGGAAGCCTTTGCGGCCCCGTGAATATCCGGCTTTATCTCTGTTTTCAGACTGGTCAGCCCGCCGGCCGGCGCCGAATTGATCCGGTCGATCTGCGTTCCGGGCGTGATGTCGCCGGGACGGCCCGCGTCAAACCGTTCGATGATATAGGCGAGCCGTTCGGGCGACAGATCCTCGTAGGAATCCTTGAAGATCATCACCATTGGCGCATTGACGCAGGCACCCTGGCATTCGACTTCTTCCCAGGACAGGGTTCCGCTCTCGTTGAGATGGAATGGCTCGGGATGGATCTTGGCGCGACAGACATCCATCAGCGCTTCCGAACCGCGCAGCATGCACGGCGTGGTGCCGCAGACCTGGACATGGGCGCGCGTGCCTACCGGCTTCAACTGGAACTGGGTGTAGAACGTCGCCACTTCGAGCGCCCGGATATAGGGCATTCCAAGCATGTCGGCGACAGTCTCGATGGCGCGCTTGGTGACCCAGCCATCCTGCTCCTGCGCCAGCATCAGCAGCGGAATCACGGCCGACTGCGCCCGCTCCTTGGGATATTTCTTGATCCACACCTTCGCCTGGGCGGCGAAATCGCGGTTGAAGGCGAATTCCGCGGGCTGAACTGTGTCTTCGGCAAGTCGACGAACGGACATGATGAGCTCTTTGTCTTTCTTCCGGCCTATTTGATGTGGCCGCTGGGCGACCCGGTCATTGTATCAACACCATGGCAGATGGCGGTCATAGAAGCCTGCGTCACCGGTCGACCTCCCCGAACACGATGTCGAGCGAGCCCAGGACCGCCGACACATCGGCCAGCTGGTGTCCGCGGCAGATGAAGTCCATCGCCTGCAGATGCGCATAGCCCGGCGCGCGGATCTTGCACCGGTAGGGCTTGTTGGAGCCGTCCGACACCACATAGACGCCGAACTCGCCCTTGGGCGCCTCGACGGCGGCGTAAACGGCGCCTTCGGGAACCCGGTAGCCCTCGGTGTAGAGCTTGAAATGGTGAATCAGCGCTTCCATCGACCGCTTCATTTCGCCGCGCTTGGGTGGCACGACCTTGCCGTCCGTCGACGACACCGGCCCGATCTTTTCCTTGCCGAGCAGCTGTTCGACGCACTGCTTCATGATCTTCACCGATTCGCGCATTTCCTGCATGCGGATCAGGTAGCGGTCGTAGCAGTCGCCGTTCTTGCCGATCGGGATGTCGAAATCGAGCTCCGAATAGCATTCATAGGGCTGCGACCGGCGCAGGTCCCAGGCAGCGCCCGAGCCGCGCACCATGACGCCCGAAAAACCCCAGGCCCAGGCGTCGTCGAGCTTGACGACGGCGATGTCGACATTGCGCTGCTTGAAGATGCGGTTGTCGGTGAGCAGGCCCTCGATATCGTCGCAGGTCTTCAGGAACGGATCGCACCACTTACCGATATCCTCGACCAGTTGCTGCGGCAGGTCCTGATGCACGCCGCCGGGACGGAAATAGGCCGCATGCATGCGCGATCCCGACGCACGCTCGTAGAACACCATCAGCTTCTCGCGCTCTTCAAAGCCCCACAATGGCGGGGTCAGCGCGCCGACATCGAGCGCCTGGGTGGTGACGTTGAGCAGGTGCGACAGGATGCGGCCAATTTCCGAGTAGAGCACCCGGATCAGCTGGCCGCGCTTTGGAACGCTCACTCCGGCGAGCTTCTCCACGGCCAGCGCGAAGGCATGCTCCTGGTTCATCGGCGCGACATAGTCGAGCCGGTCAAAATAGGGTATCGCCTGCAGGTAGGTCTTGGCCTCGATCAGCTTCTCGGTGCCGCGATGCAAAAGCCCGATATGCGGGTCGACGCGCTCGACGATCTCGCCGTCGAGTTCGAGCACCAGCCTGAGCACGCCGTGCGCCGCCGGATGCTGGGGGCCGAAATTGATGTTGAAGTTGCGGACGTTGTGTTCGTTCATGGTACCCGCCCTCACGCTTTCGCTTTTTCATCGCCCGGCAGCACGTAGTCGGTGCCTTCCCAGGGGGAGAGAAAATCGAAATTGCGGAATTCCTGCTTGAGCATCACCGGCTCGTAGACGACCCGCTTGAGCCCGTCGTCGTAGCGCACCTCGACAAAGCCCGTGAGCGGGAAATCCTTCCTCAGCGGATGCCCCTCGAAGCCGTAGTCGGTGAGGATGCGGCGCAGGTCCGGGTGCCCGGTGAACAGGATGCCGTAGAGGTCGTAGGCTTCGCGCTCGAACCAGTCGGCGCCCGGATAGACGCCGGTGAGCGAGGGAACGGCGACGTCCTCGGACGTCATCACCTTGACCCGGATCCTCAGGTTCTGGCGCGGCGACAGGAGGTGATAGACGACGTCGAAGCGCTCCGCCCTGCCCGGCCAGTCGACGCCGCAGATATCGATGAAGCTCACGAACTGGCACTGCGCATCGTCGCGCAGGAATGTCATCAGCTCGATCAGCTTCGCCGGCTGGGCAATCAGCGTGAGTTCGCCGAAGCCGGTCTCGGCGCGGTCGAACAGGTTGCCTTTGACTTCGCTCAGATAGTCCGAAAGGTCGGTCAGGGCCTGGCTCATCATCATCATGTCTCCTAGCGCTCGATCGTGCCGGTGCGGCGCAGCTTCTTCTGCAGAAGCAGCACGCCATAGAGCAGGGCTTCGGCCGTCGGCGGGCACCCGGGAACATAGATGTCCACAGGCACCACGCGGTCACAGCCGCGCACCACGGAGTAGGAATAATGATAATAGCCGCCGCCATTGGCGCAGGAGCCCATCGAGATCACGTATCGCGGCTCGGGCATCTGGTCGTAGACCTTCCTCAGCGCTGGCGCCATCTTGTTGGTCAGCGTACCCGCGACGATCATCACGTCGGACTGGCGCGGTGATGCGCGCGGCGCGAATCCGAAACGCTCGGCATCATAGCGCGGCATCGACATCTGCATCATCTCGACGGCGCAGCAGGCCAGGCCGAAGGTCATCCACATCAGCGATCCGGTGCGCGACCAGTTGATCAGCTCATCCGTCGAGGTGACCAGAAAGCCCTTGTCGGCAAGCTCGTTGTTGATCTCGCCGAAGAAGCGGTCGTCGCTGCCCACCGGCTTGCCGGTGCCGGGATCGATGATCCCCCTGGGCGCGGGCGCCACCATCGGTGTGTTGCTCACTCCCATTCCAGCGCTCCCTTTTTCCACTCATACACGAACCCGACCGTGAGCACGCCCAGGAACACCATCATCGACCAGAATCCCATCCAGCCGATATCGCCGAACGACACCGCCCAGGGAAACAGGAAGGCCACTTCCAGATCGAAGATGATGAACAGGATCGAGACCAGGTAAAACCGCACGTCGAATTTCATGCGGGCATCGTCAAACGCATTGAAGCCGCATTCATAGGCTGAGAGTTTTTCCGGATCGGGATTCTTGTAGGCAATCGCGAAAGGCGCGATCAGCAAGGCCAGCCCGATGACCAGAGCCACGCCGATAAAGATCGCGATCGGTACATATGCGCCCAGAAGTTCCGTCATGACGTCCGTTCCTGTACCCGCTGCAGTCGAAGCCCCGGTCTTGTCCGAAGATCTGGAGCCGGCCCCTCGGCCTGCGCGGCTAATCATGTTGCAACGCGGCGTGGTTAGCGCAGCCAGCCACCCTGCGCAAGAGCGCGCGAAGCAATTGGCACATTAGTACCAGCTTTCCGGGCTCCTTGTCGCGCCTGACCAAAAATCTCCTCAGATTACCGTTGCAAGGGATTTCAACAGCTTGCCGATTCGATCCGCGAATTCGCTTGAAAAAGAGAATCGGTTTCGTCCGCCGCGGCCGGTGAATCTGCCGCAGCAGAGCCGCGTGCGCAGGCAAGGCCAGGATCTGCGTTTCGGCAGTGGCCCGGCGCCCGCCGTGGCCCAAACGCGATCGGCGATGATTGTCCGGGCCCTGTCACTGGTGATGAATTTTGCCGTTGCGGCATGGCCCCGTGGGGCGAACTGGACCAGGGCCCAGCTTTCTTGAAAAATGGCGCGAGTGACGGGGCTCGAACCCGCGACCTCCGGCGTGACAGGCCGGCACTCTAACCAACTGAGCTACACCCGCGCATCTTTCAAACGAAACAGTGGCTGGCCGCCGTTCCGTGAGCGGCTGATTACGGCGTTCGCCCGGAGGTGTCAAGCAAGATTGCGAAGGAAAAACGACAATGTTCCAACTTCCCCACAAACCCGCCTTCCCGCGTGGCCGTGCCCCGATGTCCTCCCGGTATCCGATCCGCTTTTGATGGGCCGGGGCCAAGATTCCATCTTGCGAAACCGCCCCGAACCCCCTAAAGCAGGCGCCATCCGACTGGGGGCGATTAGCTCAGTTGGTAGAGCGCCTCGTTTACACCGAGGATGTCGGGAGTTCGAGTCTCTCATCGCCCACCATGCCTTCCCTTTGAAATCATTGAAACCTGTTGACTTGCCTGCAGTTTTCCCCACTTTGATGTCACAAATCGCGTCACAAAATCGGGTTCAGGCATGGCAGGTAATCTACGGTATTTGAAGATCCGAAGCGGGCGTTTTTCTGCCCGAGTCGTCGTTCCCAACGCACTTCGACCCTACTTGGACGGAAAGGCAGAGCTGGAAATCCAACTCGGCGGTGACCGCAGGCAAGCGCTTCGTAAGCACGCCGCGGCCGTCGCGGCGATCCATCGACAAATCGGTCTGGCCAGTCAAAAGCTCGAAGCCGCTACCGGCACCCGAAGCCCACGGCCTTCACGTCCTCTCACAGCGCAGCAGATTGCACTTGGGGACTATCAAAGCCAAATCGACTACGATGCTGAAATTCGCGCGAACGATCACCGCTACGCAGGTATGGGGGTGGATATCGATAGAGCGCAGGAGCTTAGGGAAGGTTTCGCGGGCAAGCTGAACGACGATGATCTGGAAAGGTTGGTCGGACGCCGTATTCAGCGTGCGGTGCTCGCAGGCTACTTTGAGGCGGGAAAAGGAACGGCCGAGTGGCGAAGCCTCGCTCAGGCTATGTGCGTGTCCGGCTATGAGGCCTTGGCGCGGGAAGTTGAGCGGGACGAAGGCGACTTCACCGGCGAACCGACCCATCCGCTTCTGGCCGATGTTGCCGAGTTAATCGAGCTTGAAGACGAGCCTTCCTTCAACGAGATTATTGACGAAGAAACCAGGCGCCGGGCCAGAGGAAGAAACGCCAAGCCGCTCCCCGAGCGAACCGTGAAAAAATACCGCGACGCTGCGGCCGAGTTTGCCAGTTTCAGGGGATCCGAAGTCGCATCGACAGTCAAGGCGATCGAGGGAAAGAAGTGGCTTGAAGCGATGCAGGACGCGCAGGATTTGAGCAATCGCACCATCAAGGGCAAGTTCCAGAACGTCCGGACTATCCTCAATTGGGGACGGCAGAATGATCCGGAAAGCTTCATGCCATCTGGCAACGCATTGAATGGAGTCAAGACGCCAGACTACGCAACCACACCCTCCTATCTTCATGCATTCACCCTCGATGAAGCGGCACTCGTCCTCAACGCTACCAGGAAAGAGACAAAACCGATTTATCGCTGGATACCGTGGCTGTGTGCTTATTCCGGCATGCGGGTGAACGAGGCCGCGCAGTTGCGTAAGGAAGACTTCTTCGAAGCCGGCGACCACTGGTTTTGGAAAGTCACTACGGCCGGCGGAAGGAGCCTGAAGACTGGATCAAGTGAACGCCGCATTCCGGTTCATCGCACTCTGATAGAGGAAGGTCTGATCCGTTTCGTCAATGAAGCGACAGCGGGGCGGCTCTTCAAGGGCGAAACCAAGGACATCGTCTCTGTTCAGCCTCGGATCAGCACCTGGGTTCGCACATTGATACCCTTCGCACAGAGGCCCGACTTGTCACCAAGTCATGGATGGCGGCATCTTTTTGAAGATTTATGCCGCCGTGACGAAGTTCCGGAGGATGCTCGTAATTACATCACCGGGCGCGCCACGGGAAAATCCCAGGATCTTTATGGACGCAGCGAGGTCATGCTCCCGGGCCTCTTGGCGGCCATCCAAAAGATCCGGCCTCTCGAGGTGTGAAAGAGCGAAAGCCGGCGGCACGGACAGTTCATCGGTAGAGCCCCGCCAACGGCTTGGGTGGCATTAAGGCTCTCAGATGCGCCTTACTGGGCGAACCGTAGGGAACGGCGAGCCGCTCCGTGATTACCCGATTTAGGAACCACGGCATCCCGATCCGCTCGAAACCTTCCGCGGGCCCCGCCAGCAGACACCCGCACTGATGGTCCCCGGGGCGCTCAACGCCGACGGCCGCCGCCCTCACCACATAGACCGCACAGGATACCTCAGCCATGTCGAGCATTCAGTTCCGGTTGAAATCTGTCCGGCGGCACATGCAGAAGAACTTCCCCAATTGCCCCGAGATCCACTGCGGCGAAATCGTCCAGAGAGTTACGGATCGGGTGTGGGAAGACACCACCATCGGTGGCGCCGTCGGCATCATTATCACCAATTACGTCCGGCACCGTTTGACGGACTACGAGATGCTGATGAAGCGCCATGGACTGACGCGAGAGGAAGCCCGCATCGCCGAAGCAGACACGGTAAGCGACATCTTGAAGTCATGGCAAGAACGACCGATCCAGTCTGAGGCGGCCCCCTCCATCTGAAATGGACGGTGTTCCTGTTTACTTGGTGATTTGCGAAGCCTGTGACTCCGAGAGATACACTTCCCTGGGCCTGGATTGGTATGATCTGGTCCTGCATCCCTGACAACGGGTTCCGACGATCAATAACGGGTCTGGGAAGCACTACTGCCGTCATGGAGTATGTCCGTCCCTAGCGCAATCTAACTCAGAAGTCAGAGAGAGGCTAAATCGAAGTCCTAGAAATATACGAACAGCAGCATCCGGATGGTTCCTGTAGCCTGAGCAGTTCCAGCATAGTCGTCCCATAAGGACGGACTTTTGGTTGCAACAAGTTTACACGCTGGTTGCGGATCAGCCGGAGAAGTTTACAAGAGGGGCTTTTGCTACGAGATTTGTCAACTTAACGACAGCAGAGCGACCGAGTTTGCCATTTAATGGTGTATTGGTTTGGCTCATATCTAGCGATTTGAGCGAAGAAATGACCGAATGTGGCCAGAAATGCACTCTAAGTTTCCATGAAGTTGACTGATTTTCTGTTCTTCTGGATTCTAGGACCTATCTTCCGATTTCTGCTCTATCTCTGCGTGCATTGAGTGTCTTGTGAGCTATAGGTCGCTACAGCAAGAAAATAGATCTGAGTCGTCACAGTGGTTATCTCTATCAGCAAAGGACTGCGAACCCACCTATCCATGGCCGAACAGTTCTCCCATGGACAATCTCTGCAATAGAACTCGCAGTCCCACATGCATGCAATCCCGATCAGACATAAGCGCATCTCAGTTCAGCGAAGTCGAAAGGTTTTGTCTCTCGACTGTCTTGGCATGGCCATTTTTTGGGATCTGTCTGAATTCTAAAACTCAGTTTAATAATAAAATCCCACATGTGTCGCGTAAAGAGAGCAATTGAAAAAAATATGCGCCAAAGACACTGAAAAAATTCTCGGATAATTATGCACAAATATATTCTTATGGCTTGCAGCAATTGAAACTAACGTTCATAATTACATGGTCCACAGTGAAGCTATCATATCATGGACAGCGCCCCAAGTGGCAATAGCTTGCTGACACACCTACGAACAGACGCACAAACGCTCCCAACCTGCATCGATCCTGCCAGCATACTCTCCCTCTTTGAATGCCTTGCCAAGCGAACGTCGATACCCGTCAAGTAGACGACGTATCTATTCCAACGTATGGAATGGAAACCATAGCGGCCTTGATATTAACGGCGCAGTCCTTACACAACGAGGGCACCATGAGGCAGCCGCAGCCACTCGGAAGATAGTAGCGTCAGCTCCCCAGGCAGAGAATGCTTGGACGCCCACTACTGTTGTCGCCGACCGGAAAAGGACGCAAAAAAGATCGCGGCAACGAATTGGGAAATTCGACCGCGTGTCGTGTGCCGGTTGGAGTTAAAGCCGCACGCGATGTAGCAGCAGCGCCAAGGCGTTGCCGCTGACCGGATGGAGCTCAGGCTCGGGGTTCGGAGTTATGGCCAGGGAATGCATCCCCCCTGGTGGCCGCAGACACGGCTACGCTCTTCCACACTATCGACGCAGATTCGATAAACCCTTCTTGCGGACAGCACCTTGTCGAGGTCGCTTGTTCGCAGGGGGGGGAAGTCAATCCTCCGCAGGATCAGTTGAATTCAAGAATCGATGCATTTCATCACTGCGGGCGATGCAATGTCCCTAAAGTGACAATCTTCCTCCACGGCACAGGTTTCGCCAATCACTCCCAGGCCTCATCGCACCACCGCACCGTCTCAAACTGAAATTTGCCCTGGTCTGCAAGCACTGGGAGTCAGTAGCCGTGTCTATTTTATGCCTTTATTGTTATCGAGCCATTGCTCAAGAGCGTTCGCCATATCTGGCCGAATTCTATAGCCACCACTGAGCGCCAAACCCAACGCGGGATCCAGCCTTTTATAGCCCATCTCAACCATCACCTGACCCATCTTCATTTTCCGTAGATGCATAACAGAGTGTGTTCGGATCTGCGCCCACGGCTGAAGATAGCCATCGGGGTCGATGGCCCTACTGGAGCTGCCAACAAGCACTTTGGGCTTCGACGTCGTTTTCGCTGCAGATGTGGACGCGGCACGGCGGCTGCTTGAACTAATCGTGGACGAGCCAACGCTTGGCGCAACACTCCCCGATATACAGATCAAGCGCCGGAATTCAGCTTGTTCAAAAGCGCTTGCTTTCAACCAGGCGTTCTTGAGCACATTCAATTGCTTTGGCAACTGCTTCAGTCCAACCGAGATTAAAGCTTCGCGTGGCGACTTGAACTTGCCGGCCTGCCAGTCCGCAAAGACGCCCGGATATTTGTTTTCCAATCGCCTCATGAGGTATTCATTATCGCGCTTTTGTTTTGCCATGTCCCTCTGTCACCTGTTTTGCCTAACGATTTAAGTAGACGCGCCTACGGAGCCATCTGATTTAAGACTCACTGGCGCGCGCCAGCATCTGGGTAATACAACCCTATCCCTTACCCCACGGGCGCACCACGGAGGTCCTCTGAGCCAAACAGAGCGCAACTGCCGCCGATCAATGCCTAAGCGCATTTCAAGGCACAACCCACCCCGCGGCACTATCGATTAACCGCTTGATGATGCCACCAGCTTCCTGGCGCAGGCGATGTTGATGAAGGGACTTTTGTAGAACAGGCTGGGGGCCATGACGCCTTTTTCAGCAGGTGCTCGATCACCTTCAACGCATTGCCGTGTTGGTGCATACCACCTCACCGCACCGGCTCCACCCTCTCCCACCCAAGCAAGTGCTCATTGTTATCGAGCCAGGCCTTCCGCTCTTCCCAGTCCGGCAGAATCTGCCCGACCATGCTCCAGAATTCTGGGGCGTGATTGCGGTGCTTGAGGTGACACATCTCGTGGACGACGGCGTATTCGAGCACCGGCTTCGGCGCGAATATCAGGTGCCAGTTGAGATTGATCTGCTTGTCCTGGCCGCAGCTGCCCCACATGTGCTTCTGCTCCTTGATATGGATGCCGCGCGGCTTCAGGCCGTTCTGCTGGCCATGCCGGCGGACGAAGGCCTTGGCATCATCCCGCACGCGGCGCTTCAACCATAGGCGCAACGCCATCTCGATCAACGCGTCGGCCGAGCCAGGCGAGAGCGTTTCCGGCTTGCGGATCTGGAAGCCGTTGCGAAAGGCGACCTCGACGAGGCTTCCGTCAAACGGCTCGATGGTCATCCTGGTCATCCGGCCGCGATAAGGGATCTTCGCTCCGGTGACAAACTGGTAGACCCGGGTCTGCGCCTTCGCGCGTTCCTGCATGTGCGTGACGGTCTGCAGGATCCAGGCGCGGCGGCGTTGCAGGACAGCGTCTATCTGGCTGTCGGTCGCCGCATCCGGAACAAGCAGCTCGAATGAGTTCGGCGTGACGCTGAGGCTTGCCTTGCTGGCCTTTGACGAACGCCTGAGCGTGTATTCGATCTCGCGCTCGCCGATCCGGAACACCGGCATGGCTAGTGTCCCGCGAAATGCTTGAGTGCGTAGGCTTCGACCTGGTCCGGGATCTCCCTGAGCTCTGTCAGACCCGCCAGATGCGCCATGGAGCGCACCTGCTGGCGCAGGCTCTTGCGCAATCCATCCTTCTCCCACCATCCGGCAGGTGCGGTCGCCGGGTCGGTGTAGAGGCCCTCCAGGCGGATCGCGAGATCTTCCCCGTCCGCACCGGCATCAAAGTCGTTGAGGATCTGCAGGATGCCGTAAGCGCCCGGTGAAAGACCGGCATCGACATGCGCCTCGTCTTCCGCGGCGAGATCCTTGGCCAGTTCCTCGGCCGCCTTCAGTTTGTCCGACCAACTCAGCTGCGCGCTTTCGAGCTTCTCCAGCAGCTGCCGCAGGCGTTCGGAGAACTTGCCATATTGGTGCGGGCTTGCGTCGATGCGTTCGCTGACGGTCTTCCTGAGCTCCGTCGTCTTGCGGATCGCGGCTGTCATCAGGTCTTCCTCGGACTTGCCGTCGGTGTCAAAGTCCTCCCAGAAATCCGGATCTGTGATATGGCGCAGCTTGACCGTGACGCTTAACCCCGTCGCCTCAAGGTGCTGGTTCAGCATTTCGCGGATCTTCTCGCTGTAGTTCATCTGGTCGAAGGCCTGGCGCTTCTCGAAATGCTGGGTGCCGTAAAGCAGGAAGGTCGCCACCCATTTCAGGTCTGCCGTGAACTCCAGAACGCTCGGATCCGGGCTCAGCGTCTCGTAGAGCGCGATGAAGTTGCGCGCCCGCGCCTTGAACTCGAACCACTTGTCCTCGCTGCCCAGAGCCTTGATGAAGGCGTCGAACTCCCCCTTCAGGCCTTGCTTGTCGGACACCTTGCGCTTGACCGGCTTCAGCATCACCGCCACCACGGCATGGGCCGTGCGCAGCTGGTTTCTCAGATCGTCGAGGTCGCGCATGGCGTTCTTCACGTCATCGGCGCGATAGGAGGCGAGCGCCTCCTCCAGGTTCGCCGAGACGCCGATGTAATCCACGATGAGGCCGTTGCGCTTCTTCGGGTCGAACACGCGGTTGGTGCGGGCAATCGCCTGCAGCAGGCCGTGTTCCTTCAGCGGCTTGTCGAGATACATCACGCTTTCGATCGGGCAGTCGAAGCCGGTGAGCAGCTTGTCGCAGACGATGAGAAATTGGGGATCCTCGCTCTTGCGCCCGAATGCCTGCTTCACCTGCTTCTCGGCTTCGGCGTCGACATAGTGCTCCTTCAGTCCGTTGCGGATCGCCTGTCGGTGCGCGTCCTCACTCGGCTTGCCGTCTTCCTGGTTGATGGAATAGACGCAGGCCGACATGGCGTCGGCGCGCGCCAGCGCCGTCGCGGCGTCCAGGCCCTCGGCTTGCAGATCCTCGGCGATCACGCATGTCAGCGCCTGCTTGTAGAGGATCACTGCCTCGCGATCGATGGCGACGATCTGCGCCTTGAAGCCATCCGGCTGCGCATAGGCCTTGAAATGGGTCCAGATGTCATAGGCGATGAGCTCAATCCGGCGCGGGTGCTTGACCAGGTCCTCGATCCGCACCCCGCGCTTCTTGATCTCGTTGAGCTTGTCGTCATCCAGTTCGGCAAACCAGGTGTCGAACAGGATGTCGATCTTCGCCTCATCAATGTGCCAGTCGGTCTTCCGGCCGGTGTAATAGATCGGCACCGTCGCGCCGTCGGCCACCGCATCGTCGATGCCGTATTTGTCGAGATAGCCTTCGCCGACAACGCCAAAGTTCCGGTAGGTGTCCTTGTCGTCCTTCTTTACCGGCGTGCCGGTGAAGCCGAAGAAGCGGGCATCGGGCAGGGTCGCACGCAGATAGGCGCCGAGATCCTTTTCCTGGGTGCGGTGGGCCTCGTCCACCATGACGATCCAGTTCCCGGAATTGGCAACCGGCTGCTTTGACCCCTGGAATTTGAAGATGGTCGACAGCGCGGTGTGTCCGTCCTTGCCACTGCGGATCAGGGCATGCAGGTCCTTGATGCTGTCGATCGGCGTCGGGTTGGGCAAGCCGCAGGCGACAAAGGTGCCGCTGATCTGCGTGTGCAGGTCGACGCGGTCGGTCAGCACCAGGATGTTCGGGTTGGTCAACGCCTCCGAGACGATTGTCCGGTGCGTCTTCAGCTTAAGCGCCGCAAACACCATTGTCAGCGACTTGCCGCTGCCCTGGGTGTGCCAGATCAGCCCCTGGCGATGCTTGCCCTCCAGCACGCGCTCGACGATCCGATTGACGGCGCGGAACTGCTGGTAGCGGCAGATCTTCTTGACCGTGCCGCTCTCGGTTTTTTCGAACACCACGTAATGGGCAATGAGATCGAGCAGCCGGCCCGGCTCCAGCAGGCACCAGAGCCCCTTGGCCAGGCTGTCGGCGAAATCGGCATCGCTCTTCGGCCAGGGATCGCGCCATTCGCCGAAATATTTCGAGCTCGCGCCGGTGGCACCATAGAGCACCAGCGCGCCGTCGGTGACGATGTTGAAGACGTTGGAGAAGAACAGGCGTGGAATGTCGCGCTCATATTGCCTGATCTGCTCGAAGGCCTCGCCGGTCTTGTCCTTGACGTTGAGCGGGCTCTTGGCCTCGATCACCACCAGCGGAATGCCGTTGACATAGACCACCAGATCCGGCCGACGGGTGTTCTCCGCCTTCACGCGCAGCTGGCTGGTTACGCTGAAGCGGTTGTTGCCGGGATCAAGAAAGTCGATCACCCGCAGCGTCTGCCGCGTGTCCTGGCCGGAGATCTTGCGGCTGTAATCGCCGCGCAGAACCTTGAGCCAAGTCTCGCTATAACTCATCGCGGCTAGCTCGCCATAGGCGGCTTCGGCGGACGGCCGATCGATGCCGTTGATCCGCACCAGCGCCTCGACCAGGTGTGGGCGGAACAGCACCTGGTTCTCGCCCTCCCGCAAACCTGCATGCTCCGCCGGCGCCACAAAGCCGTAGCCCATTGCCCGCAGATGCTCGATGGTCGGTCGCTCGGCGAAGTGCCATTCGGGGCCATGGCTCATGGCATGTTCACTCCGCCGCTATAGGCAAGGCGTCGATGACGCGCTTACGGCCGGTAAGGAGGTCGGACATCAGTGCGGATTTCAGAGCTTTCAGCCTATCGAGTTTGTTTGTTTCGCGCTCAACCAACATCTTGAGCGGCTCAGTATTTGCGACAATGTGGCGCTGCTCCATCATGGGGGGAAGAGCCAAGGCGATACATTTGTAGTCACGCAAAGTGATCTTCGGACGTGTTTGACCGCCGGTGATTTCTGCCACAGCATCCGCGACCCGCTTGCCATTCAAGGCAAGTGCTAGGAAGGCTGAGCTGGCAATCTCGGTATTTGGGCGCAGACGAACAATATCGGCAGTGACTATGCTGTTCTCGAAAGAAGGCGGTATTTCTGCTGCGATTCCAGGAGGAAGCCCCATTTTAGTGATCACAATGTCGCCTGGTCGAGCAGAGTGAGCCCGAAGTTTCTCAGCTTTTTCTCGCGACACGTAAACTTCACTTTTCCACCGGAATCGATCATTCTGGACATCCCGCACAAAAACAACGGGAACACCTTCCTCACGGTAGTCTTTGACCGTGAGGTCGCTGCCAAAAGGGCCAATGACGAAGCTGTTTCGACTGTCTTCCGCCAGATCGGCCAGCCGTCGAACCTCCCACCCCTCCGGGATCTCCCCAATTTCCGTCTGCTTGAAGCGCGTGTGGCCGATGCCTTTGGTGAGCAGGCGCTCCAGCGCGCCCTGCTTGACCTTTCCGGTCTGCTCGATCACCGCCCGCGTTGCCGCAATGGCATCATCAACGCTGGACAGGATTTCGGCGATACGACGCTGTTCATGGAGCGGGGGAAGATCGAACCGAAAGCGCGCCAGGTGTTCGAAATAGATCCGAATACGAACCCCGCCATCGCCGGCATTTCCAACAAACGCAGACCAGGCCTCTGATTTTCGAAGGTAGTCCAGAAAAAGGCCATCGATCTTATTGGTTTCCGGGGAGAAAACCACGTAATCCGGGCTCACCATCAAGTAGGCGTCTGCCGTCGATCTGGCAATCGAGCCGATATTGATCCTCATCGGATTGTAGGCGAAGTCGTTTGGACGAACCAATTTGCAACGTTCGATACTAGCGCCACGAACGCGCTCCCTCATGGGCACCATACCCTGATCTTTGAAAACGCCAACCAGCCGTTCCTCAGTGTCGGTCCACAAAGAAGTTGAATGATATGAATCGTTTGTGATTCCATGCCTTTGGATTGATTCGACGAGGACATGGAAACGATGTGGACGAAAGCGAACCGCGGGAAATACAATCGGGATGGTC